>Ga0208490_100484_pt1 | contig 24357 bp, 24 predicted proteins | sample SubbioAug_CSWold_FD_184818 | JGI IMG/M metagenome (GOLD analysis project Ga0208490, IMG submission 184818) | Serpentinite rock and fluid subsurface biosphere microbial communities from McLaughlin Reserve, California, USA - CR11Aug_CSWold (SPAdes) | ecosystem: Environmental > Terrestrial > Deep...
TCCGGCCCCGACCACGCCCGCGAGCGCCGTGGGCAGGCGTTCGAGCAGGGCGTAGTGGCCGTAGGCGAACGAGCGGCCATAGCCGGGCAGGGCGCGGGCCGAGCGCAGCACGATGGCCGGGTCGACCGTCGGCAGTGGGACGCCGTAGCCGGTCAGCCCGGCGACGGCCCGGTGGACACCCGGGGCGATGCTCCGCACGCGGCGCACATCGGGCGCGCCGTGAGCCGCGCGGCCGGCGCCGCCGGTGCGGCGCCCGTCTTCGCCGTGCCGGCGTCGATGGCGTCGAGCACGTCGTCTCGGGTGATGCGCCCGCCCGGACCGGTGCCCTGGATGGCGTCGACGTCGAGGTCGTTCTCCTTCACCAGCTTGCGCACCACCGGCGAGAGCAGCTTCGAGCGCCCTCCGCCGCCACCGCCGCTCGGTGCGGCCGGCTCGGCGCCGGGGGCCTCCGCCACCGGCTGCGGCTGGGCGGACGGCTCCGGCTGCTGCTCGGCCTGCGGGGCCGGCTCGGCGGCCGTCGCCTCCGGCTGGGCGGACGGCTCGGGCTGCGGTTCCGGCGCGGCCTCGGGCTCCGCCCCGGGGTCGGTCTCCGGGTCCTGGGTGGTGGCGGCGTCGCCGATGCGGGCCAGCACGGCGCCGACGTCGACCGTGTCGCCCTCGGCCACGAGGATCTCGGTGACCGTCCCCGCCACCGGCGACGGGACCTCCGAGTCGACCTTGTCCGTCGACACCTCGAACAGGGGCTCGTCCTCGCTCACCTGGTCGCCCACCTGCTTGAACCAGCGGGTGATCGTTCCCTCGGTGACGGTCTCACCGAGCTGCGGCATCTGGACGTCAGCCATGCGGCGGACTCTATCGGCGGGCGTCGCGGTCACCCGGCGGGTCGACCGACGGCCCCGGGATGGAGGAACCGGGGCCGAACCGTGCCATCGTGGAGGGGCGAATCAGACCAGCGAAGTAGGAGATCCGTGGCCAAGAACAGCGACATGATCGTGATGGAGGGCGTCGTCAACGAGTCGCTCCCCAACGCGTCCTTCCGGGTGGAGCTCGACAACGGGCATCTGGTGCTCGCCCACATCTCGGGCAAGATGCGCCGCCACCGCATCCGCGTGCTCCCCGGCGACCGGGTCCAGGTGGAGCTCAGCCCCTACGACCTCACCCGCGGCCGCCTCACCTTCCGCTACAAGAACTGAAGGTAGGCGAAGGCGGGTCCTGACCGGCCGGCGTCGGGAGCGCCAGCGAGCAGCCGGCACGCGGCGCTGCGAAGCAGACCGCCATCAGCACGGCTCTAGCCGTGCAGTGACCGTCCGGTCATGGCCAGGACGGACTCGCCGAACAGCTCCGAGAGCGTGGGGTGGGGCTGGATGAAGTGGGCGACCTCGTCCACCGTCGCCTCCCAGTTCACCGCCAGGTAGCCCTGGCCGAGCTGCTCGGTGGCCCACGGGCCGCACAGGTGCACGCCGAGGATGCGACCGGCCCGCCCGTCGGCGTCCTTCTCGGCGACGATCTTCACGACGCCCTCGGTGTCGCCGATGATCAGCGCCCGGCCGTTGCCCATCCAGCGGTGCTTGGACGTCGCCACGTCGAAGCCGGCGTCCTTGGCCGCCTGCTCGGTGAGGCCGGCGAAGGCCACCTCCGGGTGGCAGTAGATGGCCCAGGGCACGTTCACGTAGTCGACCGGGACCGGGTCCTCCCCGAGGATGTCCTTGATGGCCACCATGCCCTCGACGAAGGCCACGTGGGCGAGGGCGGGCGTCGCGATGCAGTCGCCCACCGACCACACGCCCGGCTCGCCGGTGCGGCAGCGCTCGTCGACCTCGACGAAGCCGCGCTCGCCGACGGACACCTGGGTGCCGTCGAGGCCGATGTCGTCGGTGTTGGGGCGCCGGCCGACCGACACCACGACCACGTCGACGTCGATGGTCTCGCCGTCACCGAAGCTCACGGTGGTGCCACCGCCGTCCCGGGGCTGGTGGCCGGTGACCTTCACACCGGTCCGGACGTCGATCTTGCGCTTCTTGAACGACTGCCCCACGGCCCGCACGACGTCGGCATCGCAGCCGGGGATGATCTGGTCGAGCGCCTCGAGGATCGTCACCTCGGCGCCCATGTCTGAAAGCGTCGAGGCGAACTCGCAGCCGATGGCGCCGCCGCCGATGACCACGGCCGAGGACGGCAGCGGGTCCATGGACAGGAACTCGTCGGACGTCATGACGATCTCGCCGTCGACGTCGAAGCCGGGGATGGTGCGCGGCAGGGACCCCGTGGCGATGATCACTGCGTCGCCCGAGACGGCGACGTCGCCGGAGTCACCGCCGCTGATCGTGACCTTGTGGCCGGCCTGGAGCTTGCCGTGGCCGTCGAACATGGTGACCTTGCGGCTCTTCAGCAGCTGGCCGAGGCCGCCGACCAGCTTGTCGACCACCTCCTGCTTGCGCTCGATGGTGCGGCTCCAGTTGATGCCGACCTCGCCGATCTCGAAGCCGAACTCAGCCGCACCGAGCAGCGTGCGGTGCACGTGGGCGCTCTCGAGCAGCTCCTTGGCCGGGATGCAGCCCACGTTCAGGCAGGTGCCGCCCAGCTTGCCCTTCTCGATGAGGGCGATCTCGAGACCGGCTGACGCGCCGTACAGGGCGGCGGCGTAGCCGCCGGGGCCGCCGCCGATGACGACGACGTCGAAGTGCTGCTCCTGGCGGTCGACCTCGCCGCCGGCGTGGCCGCCCGCGCTCGCCGGCTGGGGCTCGGGAGCGGGCTCGGCCGGCTGCTCGGGCTGGACGGGCGCCGCCGACTCCGACGCCGTCGCCTCGGCGACCTCCGGCTCGGCGGCGGGCTCGGCCGCGCTCGCCTCTTCGGTCTCCGGCGCGGCGTCAGGAGCCGGCGCGTCGCCGGCGTCGCCGATCCGGGCCAGGACCGTGCCCACGTCCACCGTGTCGCCCTCGGCCACGAGGATCTCGGTGACCGTGCCGCCGACGGGCGAGGGCACCTCGGAGTCGACCTTGTCGGTGGAGACCTCGAAGAGCGGTTCGTCCTCGCTGACCTGGTCACCCACCTGCTTGAACCAGCGGGTGATCGTTCCCTCGGTGACGGTCTCACCGAGCTGGGGCATGGATACGTCGGCCATCGGCTCTGACCCTAGAGGCCGAGCCGATGGCCGACGACCCGGTCAGCGGGCCTGGGTGCGCAGCAGGTCGCGGATCTCGGACAGGAGCACGGCCTCGTCGGACGGGGTCGGCGTCTCGTCCTCGGGCTCCTCGCCCCGCCGGCGGCGCTCCTGGAGCTTGTTGAACGCCTGGATGACGAAGAACAGGGCGACGCCGATGATGAGGAAGTCGAGGACCTGCTGGAGGAAGGCGCCGATGCGCAGGACCGCATCGCCCCCGTCGTTCTCCCGAAGGGTGATCGCCAGCACCTCGCTGATGTCCGGCTTGCCGAAGATGGCGGCGATGATCGGGTTGATGATGTTGTCGACGAACGACGCGATCACCAGTCCGAACGCGGCGCCGATGACGACCGCGACGGCCAGGTCGACGACGTTGCCCCGCATCAGGAACTTCTTCAGGTCTTGCAGCACGTGCACCACTCCTCGGTCAGATCCGATGGGATGCCGACGCCCGCCCCGCCGCCGACGTCCGTAACGTACGACGGATGAAGGTCGCGATCACGGGATCCTCGGGCCTGATCGGCTCCTCGCTCGTCGGCGCACTGCGCGGCGCCGGCCACACGGCGATCCCGCTCGTGCGCCACGACCACCCCGGGGCGGGTGAGGTCGCCTGGGACCCGGCGGCCGGCACCATCGACGCCGCCGCCCTCGAGGGCGTGGACGCCGTGGTCAACCTGGCCGGCGCCGGGATCGGCGACGCCCGCTGGACCGACGAGCGCAAGCGCGAGATCCTCGACTCACGCGTCCAGGGCACCACGCTGCTCGCCGAGGCCCTCGCCGGCCTCGATCGCAAGCCCCGGGTGCTGCTGTCCGCATCCGGCATCGACTACTACGGCGACACGGGCGACGCCGTGATCACCGAGGAGTCGCCGCCGGGTTCGGGCTTCCTCACCGACGTGTGCCTGCAGTGGGAGGGGGCGGCGGCGCCGGCCCAGGAGGCGGGCATCCGCACCGTGCTGCTCCGCACCGGCATCGTGCAGACGCCCGACGGCGGCGCCCTCGCCAAGACGCTCACGCCCTTCAAGCTCGGCATCGGCGGCCGCTTCGGCTCCGGCGACCAGTGGTGGAGCTGGATCTCCATCGACGATCACGTCCGGGCGATGCTCCACCTCATCGAGTCCGACGTGTCGGGACCGGCGAACCTCACCGCCCCGAACCCGGTGACCAACCTGCAGTACACGAAGGCGCTCGGACGCGAGCTCGGCCGTCCGACCCTGCTGCCGATCCCGATGGCCGGGCCCCGCCTGCTGCTCGGCCGGGAGCTGGCCGACACCCTGCTGCTCGCGTCGCACCGGGTCGTGCCGTCGGCGCTCGAGGCGAGCGGCTTCGAGTTCCGCCACCCGACCATCGAGCAGTGCCTGGCCGCCGTCCTCGGCGACGAGGCCGCCTGACCGCTACCCGGGGAACGGTGGCAGGCCCACCCCGTAGACCCAGGCCGCCACCACGTCGTCGAGCTCGCGCCCGCTGAGCTCCTCGGCCAGGGCCACCAGATCGGCGGTGGACGCCGTGCCCCCGCCGTGGCGCTCGACCCACTCCCGCAGCAGCGAGCGGAACGGCTCGTCCCCCATCGCCACGGCGAGGGCGTGCAGGGCGAGCGCGCCCCGGCGGTAGACGGTGGGCTGGAAGAGCTCCTCGGTACCGGGGTCGCCGGGCGGGATGCCGAAGTCGGCGCCGGCGTGGACCGCCCGGGCGGTCTCGGCGATGGGCCGCCCACCCCGCTCCTGCTCCCAGATCCACTCGGCGTAGGTGGCGAAGCCCTCGTTCAGCCAGATGTCGCGCCACGTCGCCGGGCTCACCGCGTTCCCGAACCACTGGTGGGCGAGCTCGTGGGCGACGACCGACTCGTAGGCGCCGACGCCGGTGACCAGGTCGGTGCCGAACAGCGACAGGGTCTGGTTCTCCAGAGCGAAGCCGAGCGGTTCGTCCGCCACCACGTGGCCGTAGACCTCGAAGGGGAACGGCCCGAACCAGCGCTCGAAGACCGCCACCATCTCGCCGGCGACGGCGAAGTCGGCGCGAGCGGCGTCGGCCAGCCGGCGCACGTAGGCGTCGCGCAGGCGCAGCCCGGTCGGGCCGATCCGCTCCTCGAGCACGAGGTCGCCGACCACGATCGAGGCCAGGTAGGTCGCCATCGGGTCGTTGGCCTCCCACACCGATGTGCGCCGCCCGTCGGGCTCCGTCCGCTCCTCGACGCGCACGCCGTTGGCGACCGCCACCAGGTCGGCGGGCACGGTGAGCTCGAAGCGGAACGTGGCCTTGTCGGTCGGGTGATCGTTGGCGGGGAACCACGACGCCGCGCCGGCCGGTTCGGAGACGACGTAGACGTCACGCCCGTCGATGACCCAGCCGGCTCCGAAGATGTCGCTGCCGAGCGAGACCGGCTGGGGCACGCCCCCGTAGGTCACCGCCACCGCCACCTCGTCGCCGGCGGCGAGCACCGCCTCGGGGTCGATCACCAGCTCGCGTCCGTCCCGGCGGAACGGGGCGACCTCGCCGTCCACCAGCACCGAGCCCACGTCGAGGCCCACCAGGTCGAGGTTGAACGTGTCGAGCGGTGCCGTCGGCTCGAGCCACACCGTCGTCACCGCCTCGATGCGCCCGGTGTCGGGGAACCACTCGAGGTCGATGTCGTAGCGCGCCACGTCGTACCCGCCGTTGCCCAGGTCGGGGAAGTACGGATCGCCGACGCCGGCCGCACCCGCGACCGGCTCGGGGCCGCGCCCGTCCGTCGTGGTCGGCGACGTGGTCGAGGTCGTGGCCGGGATCGTCGGCGCCGGTGCCGTTCGCTCGAGGGTGAGGTCGCTCTCCCGGCAGGCCACCGCCACGAGGGCGAGCACCACGAGGAGCGGGAGACGGGTCAGCGCTTGGCGGCGCGCAGGCCGTCGGCCTCCGCCGCCTCGGCGTCGCGGTAGCAGCGGTCCGGGGTGGTGCGGTCGTAGTTGAGCTGGCCGGGCGAGTGGAAGATCCTCGAGGCCATCTTCGCCTTGATCGGGAAGCCGGGCGGGCAGTCGCCGCCGGCCGCCGGCTCGGCCCAGGCGCCGTCGGCATCGGGGTCGGTGTCGGCGACGGGGACCCCGTCGGGCTCGGGGCTGCGCACGACGTCGTCGCCGAGCGCGCCGTCGTCCGGCGGGTTGGGCGCCGGTGCGGCGTCGGGTGTCGGGACGGGGTCGGCGGCGGCGGGGGTCGCCTCGGCGGCGTCGGTGCTGCGCAGGGGCGGCCACGGCGTCGACGGGGTGCTGGCCGGTGCGGGCAGCGGATCGGTGTCGCGGCGCAGGGCCCGGATCGCGGCGACGAGGGCGGCCACGGCAGCAGCGAGGGAGGCGAGGCGGACCAGGCGCTTCATGCGCCGGACCCTACCGAGCCGGCCCGATCCCCGGCCCTCCGGGCGATCTCCCGGACGAGGCGCTGGAAGATCAGCCCGTGGAACGGCGTCACCGCGTACCAGTAGAGGCGGCCGAGCAGACCCCGGGGGACGAACAGCGCCCGCTGGTGCAGCACCCGGCGCGAGCCCTCGTCGTCGATCCGCCACTCGATCCACGCCTCGCCGGGGAGGCGCATCTCGGCCCGCAGCCGCAGCAGGCGCGGCGGCTCGTGGGCCTCGACCCGCCAGAAGTCGAGGGCGTCGCCCACGCGCAGCTGGTCGGGGTGGCGCCGGCCTCGCCGCATCCCGGGGCCACCCACGAGCTTGTCGGCCAGGCCCCGCAGGGTCCACAGCCGATCGGCCACGAACCACCCCCGGTCGCCGCCGATGCCGGATGCCACGGCGAAGAGGTCGTCGGCGCCGGCCGTCGTGGTCGCCGTGCGGTCCTCGACGTAGACGCGCCCGCCCGACCAGTCGGGGTCGGACGGCAGCGGGTCGGCGGGCGTCTGGCCGGGCAGGAGGGCGTCGGACCACCGCGTCCGCACGTCGACGTCCTCGACGCGGCGCAGCGCCAGGCGCAAGGCCTCGCGGAACGAGACGGCGGGGCGGTCGGCGAACAGGTCGACGCCGGGGTTCGTGACGACGACCTCGTTCACCAGGCTCTCCACCAGCGGTCGGGCGAGGCCGCCGGGCAGGGGCGTGACCAGGCCGACCCATCGGCTCGACAGGCTCGGGGACAGCACCGGCACGGGCACGATGAGCCGTCGGCGCAGGCCCGCCTCCTCGGCGTAGACGTGCATCATCTCGCGGTAGGTGAGGACGTCGGGTCCCCCCACCTCGATGATGCGACCGAGCGCGTCGTCGCGCTCGAGCACGGCGACGAGGGCGTGGAGGATGTCGCGGATGGCGATGGGCTGCACCCTGGTGTCGACCCAGCGGGGCGTGACCATCGCCGGCAGCACCTCGACGAGGTTGCGCAGCATCTCGAAGCTGGCCGACCCGGAGCCGATGATGACGGCGGCCCGCAGCTCGGTGACGGGCACGGTCCCCTCGGCGAGCACGCGACCGACCTCGTGGCGGCTGGCCAGGTGGGGCGACAGGTCGTCGCCCTCCACGCCGAGGCCGCCGAGGTAGACGATGCGCTGCATCGAGGGCGTGGCGGAGGCGGCGGCGGCGAAGGCCCGCGCGTTGCGGCGGTCGGTGTCGGCGAAGTCGTGCGAGCCGCCCATCGAGTGCACGAGGAAGTAGGCGGCGGTGCAGCCCTCCATCGCCTCGCGGACCGCGGCCTCGTCCTCGAGCGAGCCCTCGACGAGCGTGACCTCGTCCCGCCAGTCGACCCCGTCGAGCTTGGACGGCGTGCGGACCAGGCAGCGCACGTCGTACCCGGCGGCGAGCAGCTCGGGGACGAGGCGGCCGCCGATGTAGCCGGTGGCGCCGGTGACGAGGACGGTGGGCACGCCCGCTGCCTAGCGCGCCGGCCCCGCCGGACGGCGGTCAGCTGAGGACGTGGACGCTCTCGATGCCGTCGGTGGCCCGGAGCTGGTCGGCGACCTCGCGCGGCACCGCCGGCGACGTGGCGAGCACCATGAGCGAGGCGTCGCCGCTGGTGGTGGACCGGCCGAGGTGCATGTCGTCGATGTTGACGCCGGCGTCGGCGAGGGCCCGGGCGACCACGGCGATCATCCCCGGACGGTCGTCGTTGCGGACGATGAGCATGTGCTCGGCCGGAGGGACGTCGACGGTGTGGTCGTCGATGGCCACGATCGCCGGCTCCTGCCGCGCGCCCACCACGGACCCGCCGATCGAGTGGTGGCCGCCGCTGATCGTGATGAGGTTGACGAAGTCGTGCGACGTCGATGACGACGTGTCGCGCACCTCGATGCCGCGGTCCTTCGCCAGCGTCGGCGCGTTGACGTAGCTGACCGGCTCCTCGCTCACCTTGGAGAAGGCGCCCTTCAGCACGGACAGGGTGAGGATGCGGGTGTCGTACTCGGCGATCTCGCCGGCGTAGGAGATCTCCAGCACCTCGGGCACGCCCTCGCTCATGGCCGTGAACATGGCGCCCATGCGCTCGGCGAGCGGCAGGAACGGCTTGATCGTCTCGGCAGCCTCGGCGGCGGCGACGTTGACGGCGTAGGGGACGAAGTCGCCGGCCATGGCGAGCCGCACCATCTCGGCGATGGTCGCGCCGGCCTTGTCCTGCGCCTCGTGCGTCGACGCGCCGAGGTGCGGCGTGACCACGACCTCGTCGAGCTCGAACAGCGGGGACTCGGTGGTGGGCTCGGACGCGAACACGTCGATGGCCGCGCCGCCGACCTGCCCCGAGCGGATCGCCTCGGCGAGGTCGTCCTCGTTGATCACGCCACCGCGTGCCACGTTCACGATGCGGATGCCCTGCTTGGCCTTGGCGAAGAAGTCGGCGTTCAGCAGGTCGACCGTCTCGGGGGTCTTGACCAGGTGGAGGGTCAGGAAGTCCGAGCGGGCGGCGAGCGTGTCGAGGTCGACCACCTCCACGCCGAGGCGCCGGGCCCGGTCCTCGGTGACGTAGGGGTCGTAGCAGATGACCTTCATGCCGAACGCGTTGGCCCGCTGGGCGACGAGCGTGCCGATGCGACCGAAGCCGATGATGCCCAGCGTCTTGTCGGCCAGCTCCACGCCCGTCCACTTGCTGCGCTCCCACCGGCCCGCCTTCAGCGCGGCGTTGGCCTGGGGGATGTTGCGGGCCTGGGCGAGCAGCATCGCCATCGTGTGCTCGGCGGTGGAGAGCGTGTTCGACTGGGGCGCGTTGACGACCATGACGCCGCGCTCGGTGGCCGCCTCGGTGTCGACGTTGTCGAGGCCGATGCCGGCCCGCCCGACGACGACGAGGTCGGTGCCGGCCTCCAGCACCTCACGGGTCACGGTGGTGGCCGAGCGGATGATCAGGGCGTGGGCGCCCGGCACGATGGCCACCAGCTCCTCCGGGGAGAGGCCGAGCCGGACGTCGACGTCGTGGCCGGCGTCGCGCAGCTCCTGCAGGCCGCTGTCGGCGATCTCTTCCGTGACGAGGATGCGTGCCATCGCCGGCGAGTCTCGCGGGTGCCGGGAGGGATGGGGAAACGAGCACCGGCCCTAGGCTCGGCCGCCATGCCCTTCCTCCGGCGCCCCCGGGCCACGGAACCGCCGGCGCCCCCGGGGCCCTCGACATCGCCGGCGCCACCGACCTCCACCCAGGTCCTCCAGGACATCGGCGCCCAGCTCGACACCCGGGGTCGCGTCGAGCTCACCGTGTCGTGCCGTGACGCCGACGTCCTCCCCCGGGTCGAAGGCGCCGGCCAGGTCTTCGACGGCGAGCACGGGTCGGTGCAACGGATGCACAACGGCGTCGAGGTCCCCCACCTCGGGTACTTCGACGAGTGGATGGCCGAGATCATCGAGCGGCTGCACGGCCACCACGAGCCCCAGGAGGAGCTGGCGTTCGCCCGGGTGCTCGAGCGCATCGACCGCCCCGCGCCGGTGATGATCGAGCTCGGCTGCTTCTGGGCGTACTACTCGACGTGGTTCCTGCGGACGTTCCCGGGAGGCGTCGCCGTGGCCGGCGAGCCCGACCCCGAGCACCTCGAGGTCGGCCGGCGAACCGCCGCCATCAACGGCGTGGAGATCCGCTTCGAGCACGCCGCCGCCGGCGCGGTCGACGGCGACATCCTCGAGCTGCCGTCGTGGAACCACCCGGGCACCGTCCACCGGGTGCCGGTGCGCACCGTGCCCACCATCGTCGCCGACCACGGCCTCGACGCCGTGGACGTGCTGCACCTCGACATCCAGGGCGCCGAGCTGGCCGTGCTCGAGTCGTGCCGAGCCCTGATCGGCGAAGGCCGGATCCGCTTCGTCGTCGTCTCCACCCACCACCACTCGATCTCCGGCGACCCCCAGACGCACCAGCGGGTGCTCGACCTCGTGGCCGACCTGGGCGGCCACGTCATCGCCGAGCACACCGTGCTCGAGAGCTTCTCCGGCGACGGCCTGGTGGTGGCCTCGTTCGACGAGCGCGACGCCGGCGTCCACGTCGAGCTGTCCCGGGCGCGCACCACCGAGGCGCTGTTCCCGTCCGGTGAGTCGGAGCTGGCCCGCCTGCAGCGCGCGTACGACGAGCTGCGGGCCCGGGTGGCCGATCAGGCCTGAGGTCGGGGCACCAGCGCCAGCTGGCGGGACTGGGCGACCAGCCGACCGGTGGCGTCCCACACCTCGCCATCCTCCTCGAGGAACCCGCCGGTCACGAAGCGGGTGGTGAACACGCACCGCAGCGGCCCCGGCGCCGGTCGGGCCCGGACGTGGGTGGTCAGCTCGACCGTCGGCACCCAGCCGACGGGCAGGTCGACGTTGAAGATCGTGGGCGGGAACGCATCGGTGGCCTGGAGGAGGCCGATGGTGTCCACCGGCTCCCGCTCGCCGCCCGCACCCTCGGGGAAGGCGAACCAGCCCCGCATCCGGGCCGACCCCGACCGCTGGCCCTCGGCGAACACCGAGTCCTCCGGGTGGAGGCGCAGGTCGACCCGCTCCATGAACGCCGGCGTGATCCCGGGGGCGTGCTGGCGGGGCTTGCACTCCTCGAACGCGGGCAGCTCCGGCGGGGCGGCGTCGACGAGCTCGTGGTGGGCGGCCGCCTCGCTGGACGGGGTCAGCGTGCCGAACGTGCCGAGCAGGCTCAGCAGGGGGCGCTCCTCGGCATCGAGCAGGTTCGCCCGCACCGACACGAACGTCTTGCCCTCCTTGACCACGTCGGTGTCGACCGCGACCGGGCCGGGCCGGCCGGGCCGCAGGTAGTGGGCCGTGATGCTGACCGGGTCGGGCCGACCGCTGGCGTCGCGCATGGCCCGGGCGGCGATGGCGAGCAGGTAGCCGCCGTTGGCGTTCCCGGCGATGTCCCAGCCGTCGTGCACCTCGCCGGCGAAGCGTCCGCCGTCGGTCCGGGTGACGGCGGTGTCGGTGGCGAAGGGCGTGGGCGTCCCGGTCGGCTCATCGGTCACGGCGCGTACAACACCACGCCGGCGGCCCGTCATCCGAATCGGCGTGCCCGCCGGCTCAGCGCCCGTGGCCCAGGGCGGTGAGGTCAAGCAGGCGGCGCACCGGCGGGGTCGGGTTGCGCAGGCACAGGAACCCGCCGCTGGCGGACAGCACCTCGCGGGCCTGCTCGAGGACCTGGAGCGCCGCGGTGTCCATGAACGACACCCCACGCAGGTCGACGTCGAGCTCGTGGGCGCCGGCGCACAGGGCCTCGCGCACCATGTCGGCGAGCTCGCCGACGCTGCCGGCGTCGATCTCGCCCTGGGGTTCGAGCGTCACCCGGGTCCGGCCGTAGCCCAACCGTGCGGTGGTGTCGGTGATGACCATGCTCCACCTCCTCGAGGTGCGTGGGGACCTGTGGTGGTCGCTACCCCTTCCGACGTCGGCGGAGCCCGGATCGATCCCGATGTCACCCACCTGCAACGGGATCGTCAGGTCTCGCCCCAGAACTCGGTCATGGTCACGTGGCCGTCCTCCGCCACCCCCTCCCGGGCCACCACCACCCGCAGGGTGCGCCACAGGATCTTCAGGTCGAGGAGCAGGGACCGGTGCTCGACGTACCAGACGTCCATCTCCAGGCGCTCGGGCCAGCCGGCCGTGTTGCGGCCGTTCACCTGCGCCCAGCCGGTGATGCCGGGGCGCACCTCGTGGCGGCGGGCCTGGCGGGCGCTGTAGCGGTCGAGGTAGGCGGAGGGCAGCGGGCGGGGGCCGACCAGGCTCATCTCGCCCCGCAGGACGTGGACCAGCTCGGGCAGCTCGTCGAGGCTGGTCGAGCGCAGGAAGGCGCCGAAGGGGGTCAGGCGCTCGGCGTCCGGCAGGAGCTCGCCGCCCGCTCCCCGCTCGTCGGTCATGGTGCGGAGCTTGGCCAGGGTGAACGGCTGGCCGTGGAGTCCGGCCCGCTCCTGGCGGAACAGCACCGGCGACCCCAACCGCACGCGAACCAGCACGGCCAGCACCGCCAGCACCGGGCTCAGCACCACGAGCCCGACTGCGGCGACGACGACGTCGATCGCCCGCTTCAACGAGTGGCACCTCGGTAGCGCCAGCGGTTCACGAGGTCGCGCACGTCGTTCTCGAGGCGCATGCCGCCCCGGGCCTTGCGCTCGAAGAACGCCATGCCGTCGGTGGTCTGGATGGGCGAGCGGGTGAGGCGGTGCAGGTCGCTCCCCCGCCACGGGTTGGGTCGGGTCCGCCCGATGGTGGCGGTGCGGAACCGACGGCGCACCTCTTGCTCATTCTGGGGTGAGCCGAGCAGCGCCTTCGGGTAGGCGAAGTGCTGCGGCGTCATGCCGAGGTTGTCCTCGATGGTGGCGATGGAGCGATCGAGGTCGTCGGCCGCCTCGGTCGCCGGGACGCGGTCGAGGAGGGCGTGGGTGTGGGTGTGCGAGCCGACCTCCACCAGGCCCGACGTCGCCACCTCCTTCGCCGCCTCCCACGTCATCGGCCGCCCGTCGTCGGGGAAGGGGCGCTGCCGGTCGACGAAGTCGGTCGCCAGGTAGTAGGTGGCGGGTACGCCGTGGCGGACCAGCACGGGCAACGCCTCGTCGACGAAGTCGGCGGTGCCGTCGTCGAAGGTGACCACGACGTGCGGACGGGCGTCGTCGGGGGCCGTGCCCGAGTCGAGCAGCTCGGCGGCCTCGGTCATCGTGAGCACACGGGTGTGCTCGGCGAGGCACGCCATCTGCTCGTCGAAGAGCGACGTCGGCAGATCGACGGTCACCGACGTGCGGGCGCCCACCCGGTGGTAGATGAGGATCGTCACGCCGGCCGGCGCTGGCCACACCCGGTCGGCCGCGACGGCCGCCCGCTTGATGGCCGCCGACGCCGTCCCCATCAGCGCAGGAAGGTGATCAGCGCTGCGGCGAGCGAGATGTTCAGCCCCATCAGGCCGACGAGGTGGGAGCGCAGCTTGTCGTTGACGTCCGCACGGAGCTGGTGGAGCTCGCCCCTCAGGTCGTGGAAGTCTCCGCGCAGCTCGCTCGACGCCGCACGCAGCTCCAACCGAAGCACGGTCTCGATGTGCTCGAGATCGCGCTTCGTCGCGACCTCAGCCCATCCGCCGGGCGGCAGATGGGCCATCAAGGTCTCCGCCACCCGTTCGCCCGCGTTGTCGACGAGCCACTTGTGCAACTCGTACCTGTCGTGCTCGCTGATCGCCACGTCACCGTCTCCCACGGTATTCCCTCGATCGGAGCGGTCGACGCTCGAGTGCGCGGGGCGCTCCTCGCACCGTATGCAGGCCCTCTGACACCTACGCTCCCGGCGAGATGCGGCGGCTGCTCCACGTCACCACCACGGACATGAGCCTCGAGCTGCTGCTCGGCCCCCAGCTGCGGGCGCTCCAGGCGGCCGGGTTCGAGGTGCACACCGCCTCCGCACCCGGGCCGTTCGTGGCCGGCCTCGAGGCCGACGGCATCGTCCACCACCCGCTCGAGCACGCCACCCGGGCCACGGCACCGCTCGAGGACGCCAAGGCACTGGTCGAGCTGTACCGGCTGTTCCGCCGGCTGCGCCCCGACATCGTCCACACCCACAACCCCAAGCCCGGGGTCTACGGCCGCATCGCGGCCCGCCTCGCCCGAGTGCCCCTGGTCGTGAACACCCAGCACGGCCTCTACGCCCAGCCCCAGGACCGCTGGGCCCGCAAGCTGCCCGTCTACGCGCTCGAGCGGGTGGCGGCGGCGTTCTCGCACGTCGAGCTGGTGCAGAACGAGGAGGATGCCGCCACATTGCTGCGACTCCGGGTCCCGGCCGGCAAGGTCCGGGTGCTCGGCAACGGCGTCGACCTCGCCCGCTTCCACCCCGACCTCGCCGTGCGGGCCGAGGTGCGCCACGAGCTCGGCATCGACGAGGGCACGGTCGTCGTGGGCGCCGTCGGGCGGCTCGTGTGGGAGAAGGGCTACGCCGAGCTGTTCGACGCCGCGAAGGTCATCCTCGCCCGGCGCGACGACGTGACCTTCGTGGTGGCGGGGCCGTTCGACGCCGAAAAGGGCGACCCCCTGTCCCCCGCCGACGTGGGAGCCGCCGAGGCGGCGGGCGTGCGGTTCCTCGGCCACCGCGACGACCCGGAACGGCTCTACCAGGCCTTCGACGTCTACGTCCTCGCCAGCCACCGCGAGGGCTTCCCCCGCTCGGCCATGGAGGCCGCCGCCACCGGACTGCCGATCGTCGCCTGCGACATCCGGGGCTCCCGCCAGGTGGTCGACCACGGGGTCACCGGCCTCCTCGGACCGGTAGGTGACGCCGCTGCCCTGCAGCGCAACATCGAGCGCCTGCTCGACGATGCAGAGCTCCGGAGATTGATGTCGACCTCGGCGCTCGAGAAGGCGGCGAGCGACTTCGACCAGCAGACCGTGATCGACCGGACGCTGGCGACCTACCGGGCCTGACCTCGTTCAGGTCGTGTCGCCGAGGATCAGCTCCAGGTCCTGTCGGTCGGCGAGTAGGCGGACGACGTCGAGGTGATCCGATCGCTCCAGGTAGAACCAGCCACACGGGAACCCGTCGACTCCCACTCGGCGGAGCCCCGGGATGCCGACGATCTCGCCGAGCACCGGTGAGCCGATGCCGGGCATCTCCTCAGCGGACCGAAGCACGCTCACGGCGGTCTCGAAGAACCGCGCGGCGAGCTCGGTGCCGCCGGCGTCGAGGTAGTGGCGAGTCCGCTCGACCAGGTCGCCCTCGGCCAGTGGACGGGTCCGCGCCGGCTTCAATCGCCGGCGGTGAGCGCTTGACGCCGCAGCGCAGCGACGCGGTCGTCGTCCAGGTCCCGGGCATCGCCGGACCCGAGCCCATCGGCGATCAGGTCGCGCAGCCGGAGTGCCGCCTGCTCCTGACGATCCCGTCGGATGAGGTCCCGGAGGTACTCGCTCGTGTTGCCGTACTCGCCCGAACCGACTCGCTCGTCGATGTAGCTCCGGAGCTCCTCCGGGATGGCGAAGCTCATCGTGTTCCTGCTCACGCGCCCATCGTCGCCCCCGTATCAACAGTTGTCAACATCCTGCGGGGCCCGAAGCGTGTCGAGATGGGTACGGCTGGAGGGCCGATGCTCGATCGCCTCTCCCCCCTCGCCCGTCTGGCCGTCGTGTGCGCCGCCCTCGTGCTGGTGGCGTGGGGGATCTTCACCCTCGCCGCTGACGAGGACGACACCGGCGCCACCCCCACGACGCCCTCGACCCGGCCCTCGCCGTTCGGCCCCGTCCCCGACAGCGGCGCCGGCGTGGTGCGCACCCCTGCCGGCATCGTCCTGCCGATCGTCGGCGGCGAGCCCGGCGCCTGGACGGCCCTGACCCCGTGTGCGAACGAGGCCGTGGTCGAGGGCGAGGTCCTCACCGGGGCCCACGTCGTCCTCGACCCCGGCCACGGGGGCAGCGAGACCGGCGCCATCGGCCCGAGCGGGGTGGTCGAGGCCGAGCTCAACCTCGACGTCGCCCAGCGGGCCGCCGAGGCGCTGCGTGACCTCGGCGCCACCGTCGCCCTCACCCGCGAGGCCGACGTCCGGGTCACGCTGCGCACCCGAGCCGAGGTCGTCCGGGCGCTCGACCCCCTGCTGTTCGTGTCGATCCACCACAACGGGGGGCCGACGACGCCGGGGGACCGCCCGAGCGTGCAGGTGTACCACCAGCACCGGACCCCGGACTCGGCTCGCTTCGCCGGCATCCTCTTCGAGGAGCTGCAGGAGGGGTTCGCGCCCTTCTCGGAGACCTGGTCGGGCGGCAACTTCACCGGGGTCCGCGCCCGCCTGGGCGACGGCGGCACCGACTTCTACGGGATGCTGCGCGACACCGCCGGCACCCCGGGCGTGCTGGCCGAGGCGCTGTACCAGTCGAGCGAGCCGGAGGCGTCGCTGCTCCTCGAGCCCGAGGTCCGCCACGCCGAGGCCGACGCCATCGCCCGGGCGGTCGTGCGCTGGCTGGAGACCCGCTACGCCGGCAGCGGCTTCCTCACCCCGCTGGAGTCGGCGGAGTCGGCCGGCGGGGGCGGCGGCTCGGCGGGCTGCGAGGACCCGCCCGGGCTCTAGGCCGCCGGCGTGAAGCCGAGCACCCGTCCGTAGAAGGCGAGCTCGGCCTCGAGGACGGCGATCACCGTCTCCGACTTCCGGAACCCGTGCTGCTCGCCCTCGAAGGCGTGGTACTCGACGGTGACGCCCTTGCGCTGCAGGGCCTCCACCACCATCTCCGACTGGTTCGGCGGGACGATCTCGTCCTCCAGGCCCTGGAACACGATGAGCGGCGAGTCGAGCCGGTCGACGTGGTTGATCGGCGAGCGCTCGTCGTAGGTCGCCCTCGCCTCGGGGTACGGGCCGACGAGCCCGTCGAGGTAGCGGGACTCGAACTTGTGGGTCTCCTCGGCCAGCGCCGTGAGGTCGGCGACGCCGTAGGAGGACGCGCCGGCGGCGAACACGTCGGACTGCACGAGCGCGGCGAGCACGGTGAACCCGCCGGCTGACCCGCCCCGGATGCACAGCCGGTCCGGATCGGCGAGGCCCCGGTCGGCGAGGTGCGTGGCGGCCGCGATGCAGTCCTCCACGTCGACGATGCCCCACGCCCCCTGCAGCAGCTCCCGGTAGGCCCGGCCGTAGCCGGTGGAGCCGCCGTAGTTGACGTCGACGAGGGCGAAGCCCCGGCTCGTCCAGTACTGCTTGGCCAGGTCGAGCCGGCCCCGGGCCATCGCCGTCGGGCCCCCGTGGATCAGCACGAGGAGCGGAGGTGCCTCGCCCTCGGGCGCGACGACGTCGGGGCTGGTCGGCGGGTAGTACAGGGCGTGGGCGGTGCGCTCTCCGCGCGGGCCCGAGGGGAACGACACCGGCTGCGCGACGGAGAACCACGCCGGGTCGAGGCCGAGCTCCCGCGCCGGCCGCAGCACCATCGGCTCGCCGGCGACCGGCGCGTTCACGTCGCCCTCGATGGGGATCTCGACCACCTCGGCTTCGCGCTCGAAGCTGGCGCCGACGAACACGACCGACGTCTGGCGGACGGCCACCGACGCGATCTCGGTGTACGGCACGTCGAGGTCGGTGACCGTGCCGTCGAGCCCGAGCACCGCCAGGTGGTCGAGGCCGTCCTCGGCGTAGGCGAAGACCATGCGCCCGTCGGCCAGGAACCCGTAGCGCGACATGCCGAAGACCCACTGCGGCGTGCCGATCTCCGCCTCGAGCGTCGTCCGGGCCTCGATCCTCTCGTCCTCGGTGACGGCGTAGGCGTTCCACCAGCCGGCGCCCCGGTCGGACAGGAGGTGCAGCTCGCCGTCACCCCGGAACGCAGGCTGGATGACCGACTCCCCCGGCCCGCCAGCGACCACCACCGTCTGGCCCAGCCGGACCGTGCTGTCCGTGACCTCGATGGCAGCGGCGCACAGCTGCGTGGAGTCCCACGGCATGTTCGGGTGGTCCCACTGGACCCACACCAGCTGCATGCCGCTCGGCGACAGGCGGGGGTTGGCCACGAAGTCCGGGCCGGTCACCAGCACCTGCGGCTCGCCCGACCCGTCGACCGGCACGGCCACGATCTCGTTGGCCGCCTCGCCGCCCGTGTCGTGCCGCTCCCGGACGCAGAGCAGGAAGTCGCCGAGCCGGCGCATGTCGGCGTAGCGGTACCCCATCGGCGTCGGCGGTTCGGGCGTGATGGGTTCCGGTGCGCCAGATAGCTGCGACAACCGGTACAGCCGCTGGTCGGTCCAGTTCGTGAAGAACAGCCAGCCGTCCTCGACCAGCCAGGCCCCGCCGCCGTACTCGTGCACCCGGGTGCGGGCGCTGAACCCCTCGGGCAGCAGGTCGTGGTTCGTGCCGTCCGGCGTGCGCCGCACCACCTGCACCCGCCCGCCCTCGGCCGGCCGCAGCTCGCTCCAGCACACGTCGGGCCCGTCGAGCAGCACCTCACCGAGGGAGACCGAGGCGGCGACGACCAGCGCCGGCGTGATCGGCGACGGCCACTCGCCGTACGGAACGGTCGCTGGGTTCGACATGCCGGCCACCGTAACGGCGCGGTCGCGACCCCCGACCGACCTCGACAGCCAGGGCGCGGCTCGCTCAGAAGAGCTCGATGTCGCCGAGCGCGAACCCGATGTCGCCCAGCGGCGGGACGACCGGGTTCGCCAGCGGCCGCCAGGTGACGATCGGCCCCTGCCGGGGCATCGGCACGAACCCGTGACGGGATGTCAGCCCGATCGCCACGGCGTAGTCGCCGCAGGCCCGCACGAGCCGGCGGACGGCGACGGGATCGGGCTCGTCGGAGAGCCAGTCGACGATCGCCACCTCGCGCAGCGGCCCCCGCCGGCGCACCCGGAAGACGGCATGCCCGCCCCGCACCTCGACCGCCCGGTACTGCAGCGGCTCGAACCCGTACCGCCAGCGCAGGAACACGGGCGTGCGAGCTGTCGACCACCGCGCAGATGGCCCGATCGGAGCCTCTCCGGCCACGGCGCTCGCCGGCTCGCCGTAGGTCACCGGTTCCGACCACTTCTCCGCCGGCACCCGAGCCCGCAGCATCCGCGCCAGCGCCACCGGCGACGCCGGCTGCACGAGGAGCGTCGGGCGACCCAGCTGGTGCCAGCCCATCTTCAGGTAGCCGGGCCGGCTCTGGTCGTTGGGGGTGTTGAACACGGCATCGACGCCGGCGGCGGTGAGCTCGTCGACCGCCTGCATCGTCAGCCGCCGGAACAGCCCCTTGCCCTGCATGTCGGGGTCGGTGGCGGTGTCGACCGCCCGCACGAGCTGCAGCGTCCGACCGTCGGCCGCCAGCTCCCAGCGCAGCAGCGTGCGGAAGGCGACGAGTCGCTCACCCAGCCAGGCCCCCCAGGCCGGGGACGCACCGAACGGGTTCTCGAGGTGCTTCCACCGGAAGAACGCCCGGTCGCGCTCGTCCCCGGCCCAGCCGAGCGAGCGGGTGGCGAGGGCCACGATCGGGCCGACGCTCGTCGCGAGGTCGAGGTCGCCGATCTCCGGGTCCACCTCGTCCGCTGACGCCGCCATAGCGTGCCCATCATGGCGGAACCGGAGCCGCGGGAGCGGCGGACGAACGTCCTGTGGCTCACGAAGGGCCTGGGACCCGGAGGCGCCGAGCGGCTCCTGCTGTCGTTCGCCACGCACGCCGACCACGACCGCTTCGAGCTCCACGCCGCCTACCTGCTGCCGTGGAAGGACCACCTCGTCGCCGAGCTCGAGGCCGCCGGCGTGGCGACCCACTGCCTCCGGAGCGCGAAGCCGTGGGACGTGCGGTGGTGGTGGCGACTGCGCCGGCTCGTGCTGACCCACGACATCGACGTCGTCCACCTGCACTCGCCCCTGGTCGCCGCCCAGGCCCGCCTCGTCCTGCGCACGCTCCCCCGCCGCCGTCGACCGATGGTCGTCACGACGGAGCACAACCTGTGGAGCTCGCACCAGGGGGCCACGCGCGCCCTCAACGCCCGCACCATCGGGCTCGACGACCACGTCTTCGCCGTGTCCGACCAGGTGCGGGACTCGATGTCGCCCCGGATCCACGACCGGGTCGAGGTGCTCGTCCACGGGGTAGACGTCGACGGCATCGCCGCCCGCCGCTCGGAGCGGCCGGCCGCACGAACCGCCCTCGGTCTCACCGATGACGACGTCGCCGTGGTCACCGTCGCCAACCTGCGGGCCAACAAGGACCACCCCAACCTCCTGCAGGCGGCCCGCAGGCTCGTCGACGAGGAGGTGCCCGTGACGTTCCTGGTCGTCGGCCAGGGACCACTGCAGCACGAGCTGGCGGCCATGAGGGACGACCTGGGCCTGGGCGACCGGGTCCGCTTCCTCGGCTACCAGGCCGACCCCATCGGCGTCCTCGCCGCCGGCGACGTGTTCTGCCTCTCCTCGAGGTACGAGGGCCTCCCGATCGCCCTGCTCGAGGCGCTGGCGCTCGGGCTGCCCGTGGTGTCGACGGCGGTCGGCGGGGTCCCCACCGTGATCACCGACGGCGTCGAGGGACGGCTGGTCCCGCCCCGCGAGCCGGCCGCGCTGGCCGATGCGATCGCCGAGCTGGTCGATCCGGAGGTGCGGCGACGCCTCGCTGGCGCCGCGGTGTCACGCAGTTGTGACTTCAGCATCATCCAGGCCATCGTGCGCCAGCAGGAGATCTACGAGAGCGGCAGCGGCCCCAGCAGCCGCTCGTGAGAAGTTCGTCACGACCAGCACGGTCGGGCACGGTCGCCGCACTATCAAGGTGTGATTACCGTCTGCGAGCATGGCGGCCATCTACAAGAGGGTTCGGCGTGTCGCTGGACGGTCCAAACGGGCCGTGGAGAGTCATCGCCTCGTGCGCCGGAGAGCGAGCGAGCGCCGGCGGCGACGACTCATTGCCGACAGCTACACCGGGACTCGGCGACTCGACCTGGGCTCCGGGCCCTACCCGATGCCGAACTACATCCATGTCGATTCAGACCCCACAGCGACAGAACTCGACCTCCTAGCCGACGCCTGGGACATCCCGCTGCCGGACGACTGGGCGGAGGAGGTCCACGCCGTCCACGTCGTCGAGCACATCCCACCCGCTCGCCTCGCGGTAACCCTTGGCGAATGGCGGCGAGTGCTGAGACCAAACGGCCTACTGGACGTGCACGTGCCGAACGGCGCCAGCCTCGCGCGGGTGATTCTGGAGTCGGAGCACGAGGTCCATGACACCTTCTGGCCGGCAACCGTGGCGCTGTTCGGTTTCACCCGTGCGCCGTTCCGCGCACCGATCAGCCCAGATGACGTCGTAGGAGTCGCGGAGCATCAAGTTGCGTACACGCCAGCTTCGCTCGTCGCCACCCTTGAACGAGCGGGCTTCACCGATGTGCGCGTGGCCGCTGAGGATGCTTGTCGGCATAGTGGGCCGTGGGATGAGATCATCCCAGACTTTTGCCCTACGGGTCTGCGCCACCGTCTGACCTCCGCCGCCCGCGAACGCGCATCGGTCTCTTGGTTCAAGTTAGGTTCAGTAGCCAATGGCGATGGCGATCGGCGCAGTGATCTTGCACTACCGGAACTGGCCCGGCGTTTCGTGCACGATCGAAAGTCTTCGTGCCCAGTCGATGGCGGTCGACGTGGTCCTGGTCGACAACGCCTCGGGCGACGGATCAGTCGACCAAATCAGAGCTGCCTTCCCGGACCTTCGAATCGTCGAATGCGACTCGAACGGCGGCTACGCCGCCGGCATGAATCTCGGAGTACGTCATCTCGCCTCCACGAGCGACGTGCTCCTGGTGACCCATGAGGTGGTCTTGGCTGTGGATGCTGTAGAGCAGATGTTCGGTCAACTCGTCGGTGAAATCGGCATGGTCGGGCCGGTGCTACGACGGCTGAGCGACCCAGAGCCGGTCTGGTCGTCGGGGGGATGTATGCGGGGCCGCGACTTGATCCCGCAACATCACGTGGACATGCCGACCGAGCCGCTGCAGCGCGAATGGATCGATGGGTCGTGCATGCTCGTGCGTCGGCAACTCCTGGATGAGGTGGGGCCGTTGGACGAGGGCTACTTCCTCTACTTCGAGGAGGTCGACTTGGCATACCGGGCGAGGGAGGCGGGTTGGAAGACTGTGTGTCAGCCATCAGCTGAGGCCCGCCAGGAGCCGAACAGGCTGCCCGTCGTGCTATTCACCCGTAACTGGCTTCGCTTCCTCGCTCGTAATCGTGGCTGGGCGGCAGCACTCGCCACGTCGCTGAGGTTCACCAAGCGATCGGCTGTCGCTTTCGTGCGGGGGGAAAGGCAGGACAGTCTGCAACGCTTGGCGGGGATTGCTGCCTTCTACCTGCGCATCCCGCCTACCCGCTTGGTCAAGGCCTGAGAGCCATTGCCTGACGCTGTCGACCGCCTCTTGCTCGCCACCGAACTTCGGCGCGGCTACGCGGAGGGGTCTCGCGTTCCTCACCTGTTGCATCGGAGTCGGTCGGGTCCTGACAGCGCTCTTACGCTCGGGGGCCGAAGCTGGGCACGTTTCCTGCCTCTGGCGGCGGCACTGCTAGCGGGCGGCTGGGCGCGGAGCCCGCGTCTCGGCGCCGTATCCCTGGTCTTCAGCAAGGCGCGTGTGCTCCCAGGGGCTCATCGATTGTGACACCAACGAGACGCCTCACGTGACAGAAGACAATGCTCCCCCAAGCATCCTGCTTGTCGTCTATCAAGCATTTCGCAGTAGGCCACACAATGGCGGGGAGATGCGCCGCGCCTTCCTCGTGCGCACCAGCGCGTCGGTGGGCCGCGTGACGACACTGCTGATGGAGCCGTGCTCGGATGACGCCGTTGCAGAGATGGAGCGGGACTTCGGAGTCATCGTCCGGTGCGTGCCCACGGAGAAGCCGTCGGGTCGAGATCTGAGCAGGGCGGTCCGTCGATGGTCGTCGTCCGCCCGAGACTTCGTTCGCGACCTCGAATCACGCGAGCGATTCGACTTCGTTCTGGTCGAGAACGTCGAGAACTGCCAACTCGTCGCCGAGACGGTGTCTTCTCGGATGGGAGTCGACATGGACGATGTGGAATCGGTAGGCGTGCTTCAGCACCTTCGGTTGGAGTGGACCAAGAACCTGGCCATCGATACGTCCGACCGCCTCGCCTGGCTGCCGTGGGCGTTCAGGCGCGTGTTGATTCCGCTCAGACGCACGCCGAAGCTCTTGGGGCAATCCGGCCGCATGCTGGCCACGTGGGTGCGGCTGCGGCGATTGCAGAGGTGGGCACTTGACCACTGCGATCTCGTTCTTGTTGCGAGTGAGAGCGACCGAGAGTTGCTCGGAGATCGGCGCAACGTTTCCGTCGTCCCGAACGGCTTCGATCTTCTCCCCGACGAGCGGGAGGCAACGGCCACGCCTCGGCACGGCGGCAACCGCATCGCCTTCTGGGGGTCGATGTTCTACGGGCCGAACGGCGACGGTGCGAAGTGGCTGGTACAGGACGTCGTACCTGAGTTGCGCGACCTGGGAGTCAATGCATCTGTTCTGATCATCGGGAACGGGGGGTCGGAGCTCGGGTTGCCATCGATGCCCGGGGTGGAAGTCACGGGCTTCGTTGATGATCTCGCAAGCTTGTTGGGTGAGGTTGACGCCGCGCTCGTACCGCTGCGCATGGGTACGGGCACCCGGATCAAGATCCTGGAGGCTTGGGCGAAAGGCATCCCCGTGGTGTCGACCACCGTCGGGGCGTACGGGCTCGATGCAAGACATGGCCACGACCTGCTGATCGGAGATGACCCCCGGGCGTTCGCGGCGGCTGTACACACCGTGCTCTCGGACACCGCGCTCGCAGCGGCCCTGGCAACGAACGGCCGCCGTCGGGTCCAGGACATGACCTGGGATCGCAGCGCCGAGTCGCTTCGCTACGCGCTGGAGAAGCAGATCGGCGCCAAGGGCTGACAGCCAGCATGCCGGCTCCCTCTGGCTTGCGAACGCCAGCACAGGGTTCACCGAAAGGGGTCAGCCCTCATCCAGACTTCACGTAGAAGTCGAAGGTGTGCCGCATGGGTCCGTGCGGTCCGCTCCTTGACTGATCGAATCCGTTCAGCACGTGGGATTCGAAACCGGCACGAAGCGCCGCCTCGTGGACGCCCGGAACTCGCAACTCATCGATGTCATTCCAGCCGACGATCAGCAAACCACGAGTCGCCAGGCAGTGGGCTATCGCCTCGAGTGCGCGGGTGACATCAGCGGGCGCATCCAGACCATGACCGATGACTCCATTGCAGACGACCGCTCGAAAGTCCGCGGCGCCAAAGTGGCGCTTCGGATTTCAGCGGGGTTCGATGGTGGCGAGTAGGTCCCAGTTCGGTCGGCCGGCGTAGAGCAGCGCCCGGATCCGGTAGTTCCGCAGGCTCC
>Ga0208490_100485_pt1 | contig 24307 bp, 16 predicted proteins | sample SubbioAug_CSWold_FD_184818 | JGI IMG/M metagenome (GOLD analysis project Ga0208490, IMG submission 184818) | Serpentinite rock and fluid subsurface biosphere microbial communities from McLaughlin Reserve, California, USA - CR11Aug_CSWold (SPAdes) | ecosystem: Environmental > Terrestrial > Deep...
CCGCCAAGGGTTAACACGATCATCACCTACAACGACGCTAACGCGCCGCACCACGCGAAATAAACGCGACTGTAGTACTAGGAGCATCAGTCGAACTTCGCCCCTGCACGGGTCGTCCGCCGCCGCGAACGTCGGCAGGTGCGCATGCCTCCCACGGCAGTCGGGCAGCCCGTCTTCTCCGCCAGCTCTGGTGAGTTCGGCGATGTTCCGCTTCGACTTGCATTGCACGCATTCGATGGTCACCTGCGGGCCAAGGTTGGAACGCCACTCGAGCATCCGCAACTTTGGATTCGCCACGCACTCTGTGCGGTTGGTGTCGGCTGAGTGCACCCAGTCGAGGTAGGGGAACTCGTCGAGGTGCCCGTTCGTGCAGGCGATGAGGTACCGCGCGGGCACGGCGACGCGGTCGCGACCCTTCCCTCCTGCGAAGCGGCCTTTGCATCCCTTGTGGAGGAAGCGTGCCAGGTCAGGGCGGTGCTTTCTCGTGTTCTCGAACTCGAAGACGTTGGCAGAGACGGGGGCAAGCTGGTCGCACCCTGTACACCGCAACCATTGCGGGAAAATCCGTGTCGGGATGCCCACAGGGGGCGCTTCGAATCCTGGCTGCTCCGGGATCCAGGGCGGTTGGCGGAGCTCCCCGACCTGCCGACCGAGCTGCGAGCGCACAGCCTCGAGGAGTCGAGGAACGAGCACGAGCGTCGGCTGCCCAACCCGTGCATATGCCTTGTCCCACGCATCGATGCCCTGCGGCATAACGGCGATGTGGGGGAGGTCGACTGTCGCACCGATACCAGAGGTGTACAGCATCCCGTTTGGACGGATGGATCCTATACGCGCCCGATTCCGGTTGCCGGGGCCCGCCTCGACGAACGGGTCGGCGACTTCTCCGGCGATCGCGGTGGGCGACGCGATCGTCTCTTCTGTTTGCTCGGTGTTCATTGACCGCCGCCCTTCTCTCGACTAAACGTCCATCCGGGTGTCGTGCTTGAGAGCGGCTCGGCCAGCTTTCCGGGAAACGGAGAGACGAGCAGGTCGATTTCCGGCTGCACTTCGCGCATCGAGTTCGCGACCTGGAACAGGCGCTCGGATTCGGTGGTGACCGCGTCTTCCGGACTGATGAGCAGCGGAACGACATGCTGCGTCGGCAGGGAGCGGCGCGCGAACGTGAGCCCGCCAGAGTGGCGAACTGCTCGTTCGGCCCATTCGTCCAAGCGCAGTACGAGCTTGCCTTCGGCGTGCTTCGCGGAGGTCGCGTCACTCGCGCGCTCGATCCTCTCGATTATCCGCGCAACTAGTTCGTCGAGCATCCCGCGCCGTGTCACCACTCGTCCAGCGCCCGCAACTGCGTCCGGCGAAAGCGAAATACTCTGATTCGTGGTCGCGTCGAACACGCGGGCGGCGGAGACTAGGAGCATGGTGAGCCCCCGCTCAAGCGCAGCGTCAGAGAAAGGAGTCACCGAGAGCGCTTCGACGTTCGCGTAGAACGTGTCGTGGTAATGCTCGAACTGCTCGTAGTGAGCCATGTCGCGGGGGCGGGAGCGGTTCGCCAGTGTCACGACCAGGCCAGGCTTCTTGCTGTCACGTCCGACCCGGGACGACGCCTGGATGTACTCGGCAGTGTTCTTCGGTTGCCCGACGATCATCATGAGCCCGAGACGGGGCACGTCAACCCCAACCTGGAGCATCGACGTTGCAAGAACCACATCGAAGGGCAGCTCGCGATCGGGAAGCTTCTCGCCCGCTTTGAGCTTCGCGGCAATGACCGAACGCCCCGCTGTGGTGTCTAGGTCGGCATCGAACGGAGTCCCGAGGTGGGTGAGAGTGCGGCCGATCTCGGATGAGGAGATGCGCGAAGTCAGCTCGCCGATGCGCAGCGGCGTGCGGCGGCGAGGGTAGCCGCTCGCCTTGTCAGGATTACTAACGCGAGTCGACACGTCGTCCTCGAGGTACCGGCGCATACCCGCTAGCTCGCGGGTGGCCGAGAAGTAGTCGACGAGCGAGAGGTATGGCTCAGCAGCCGCGCCGTGCGCGTCGAACAGGCGTTGACCTGCGAGGAGGAGGATTTCACTAAGGCGGATTTCCGCGAGCGTCAGCCGCGCGCCGTGCAGGCATGCCCCGAGATACAGGCGACCCGGGGCCTCGTCGAGCGGCACTTCCTTCGAGAAGAAGGTGTCGCTCACGCTAAGCACTTGAGGCGGAAACACCTCGACCGCGCGAGCGTATAGCCGCTGGACTTGCTCTCCGGCCTTGCGCACTGTTGCAGTCGAGGCGACGATGAGCGGCTTCACAGGCCTAGCGTCGTCGTCGGCTCCGATCTCCCAGCTGGAGAGCACGTCTACTGCGCCTTCGAACAGGCCGACCGCCGTACCCAGCGCGCCTGTGATGAGGTGCAGCTCGTCCTGAATGATCAGATCGGGCGGCCGCAACCGGTTCACCTTCTGCACCTGCGTGGCCGGGTACGTTCGACCATTTCCCTTGCTGATGTTGTGGCGGTCCGCTCCGCAAACGCCCGAGTCGGTGTCGGCATGCTTATAGCCGTGGCGCGGGCATCGGTGAGTGACGTACCCGAAGAGGCTCGCGGCTTCACCTTCTCTTGCGAGACGAGCAAACTTGTCAACCGTCGCTAGAAGGAAGGTTGGGGGGTGTCGGTATATCTCGTCATCAACGGTGAGCACGGGCAGACCCTCGACTGACGTCCCACCCGAGCTGAACGGGCAGATCCCACGCTTATCGCCGCAGTAAACGCGGACGCGTTTCTCGACCGTGTCGGCTTCCACATCGGACCGCGGACTGATCGGCGTGCCGCACCAAGGGCAGTGGTTGAACTGCAGCACAGTCAGGCCGAAGGCTGAACCCTCGCTGTCCTTCACATCCTTGATCTGTTCAGCAGCTTCCGCGAATCGCTTGGGGCTGACGCTGGATCCGACCCACAGCCCGATGCGGAAGGGCGCCTCGCCCCATGTGGTTGGGTCCTCGAGTCGAATCAGCTCCGCTGCGCACATCAGCGTGGTCGCTCGGAGGAACTGCTGCGACGTAAGAAGACGCAGGGTGTATCGCATCAGAACTGTGACACCGTCACCGCCGTCGAGCGGGCCGTCCGGCGTCTCGACGACCCCCTTCAGTCGGCGAATGCCGAAAGTGAAGGCCGCAAGTCCCAGATACGCTTCGGTCTTTCCACCGCCGGTGGGGAAGAAGAGCAGCTCAGCTCGAGGGAAGTCGGACGACCGACGAACATGCGCGGGATCAACGACTGCGGGTAGCTGCATCAATATGAACGCGAGTTGGAAGGCACGCCACGAGGCCGCAGACTCGCCTAGGGTCTCGACCGCAGCGGTCGCGTCAGCGAGGGTCATGCTCGGTTCTGCGATGCGTAGCGCAGAAATTTGCGAGCGGATGCGCTGGTCGAGCATCGCGCGATTCATGAAGCGAAAAGCGCGCTGAGCGTCGATGTCGACGGTCAGCAGCTTCAATCCGTCTCGTAGCCGATCTCGCGCCCGCTCGCCGTCGTCGATCCCTAGAGCGCCCTCTGTGCGAAGCCACTCCGGTAGATCCTCAGTGGCTTCGAGCTGCCTGCGCAACCATTCGTCGTAGGCATCGATGAGCGGTCTCAGGCCGGTCTCAAGCTCGCTCGGGTCGGCGTCCACGAGCGCGCGCATTCCGAGCACGGCGCCGGGGACGCTCGGAGCCAGGGTCTGAGGCACCTCGGCGGTGGGCAGCCACGTCGTGCGCACGGCGATGGCGCGGCGCGGATCCTGGGTGCTCCTACTCCACGTCGCTGAAGCTGTGCGCCCCACCGCGAACTCGAGACGGTCGCGGTAGAGCAAATCGAGCCGGCGGACCTCCTTGTCGCGCGACCCACGGTCAGTTTCCATGGCGTCTCGCGTCGGGAGAAACACGGCTGAAGCTCCATCAGTGGCCGTCACTTCGAGCTCGGCTTGGAACAACCACAGTCGCGGCGGTAGATCCTTGCCTGTCTGCGCCACGTTGAGCAGCGCAGCCTCGACAACGCGGCGACCTTCGTGCGCGAAGACTTCGACGGAGAGCTCGACGTCTGTAGCGAGGGGCAGCCGCACAGACTCTCCGCTTCCAACGCTCGAAACGTCGACCTCTAACGGCACTTCGAAAGAGGTCCGGTCGTAGTACGTCTGAACGCGGCCGGTTTCGTCGGCTTCTCGGCGGGACTCGTACTTGCCCCACTTGCCGACGAAGCGAAGAACAGTGGTTGCTTCATCGACTTGGAACCTTATTCCCATCGACGACGGCGCAATGATCTTCGACTCAGGCCCGCGGTCTTCATCGTTATCGCTTGGTGACGCCTCAGAGATCGCGTCCTCGTCTTCAACCGGGACGCCCTGTACCTCGTGAGCGCGCCCCAAGTCAGCCACGGCGAGCGTTTCGTCTCGCCTTACTTCGTCTCGCGATGTCTCACTCGCGCGCGCTTCCGGTGCGTTTGAACCGGCGTTGTCGAGCAGCGAGATCGGAGCGAGTGCGCCCGCGAGGTAGCGAGCTCGCGGTGTGCCCAGGATTGTCTCTGTCGGTCCGTTCCAGGGGCCGACGAGATCACGGCTAACCAAGTCGAGCAGTTCGTCGCGAACCTGCGCGGACGTTACAGAAGCCGTATCGGTCATCAGATCAACGCTCCTTCGGGTTTCTCGGACTCATCGAAGCTCTTTCCGCGCTTGCTCTTCGACTTTGGCTGAGCCTCCAGCGCTGCGCGCCGGTGGTTCTCCTCAAGCAGTCGATCGAGAATCTCGACGCGAGCTGCTGGGCTTACGGTCCACCGCTCCATCTGTCGATAGGTGTGGAAACCGTGCTCCAGCGGGATGTCCCCCCAGCCGTACGCCCCCATTACCGCTTTATCGATCTGTCTGTGGAGCGATCGCAGGGAATTGATATCAGGATCTGCCATAACCTCAGGCGAGTTTACAAGGTTGTACAAAGCAGTAAGTCCCAAATCGGCGCTTAGCATTATTTCACGGCGATCCTGGTCCAATTGAGCGCCGAGTTCGTCTAAAGCAGGTGTCATATTCGGGAAAGGAAAAGTCTCTGCAATTTGCGAGGGCGTATATCTGATAGTGGAGCCTAAGGTGCCACCGTAGGTGATAGCCCAAAGCTGGTGCGCAGCAGAACTGAGGGTGGCAAGTGTACCCAGGTCTGAGGTTGGAAATACTACGAGAGCGTCGCTGAAGACCTGTCCGGTACTAACGCGCACCGGCATAAGGGTGCTACTCGCACGGGGAAGGGCAAGAGCATGGCTGAGATTCGCGAGTTCTCGATACAGCGCCGGACGCTTATCTGCATATTGCCACCAACGCTCCGGTAGTGGGCGGCGCAGAGCATGTTCGCCGCTTGGCTTGCGTCGCTGGCGCTCGGGCTTTACGAAGTGCTCTAAATGACTAAATGCTTGAGCGTACGATTTCGCGCGCTCGACGGGCCAATCGAAGAAGTTAATCACGAACCTTGAGCCATCTGCGGTTGGCCTGCTGCTTAAGTCCTCTCCATTGACATATGGAAGTATTACGTCGGACTCGTTGGGAGCAGCTTCAAGCATTTCGCTGGCCAGACTTGGGTCGAGCACGAAACCTTTGCCAAGGACGTAAGAGCCGATATAAGCAGTTCCCGCGTTGGATCGCAATATCAATGGCTCGGAATTCGCCGCTCCGGAATCGAGGCTGCTGTTGATCAGCGGGACCCGGATTCCATCTGCGATGAACTTTACCCCGGAACTTACAGGCCGATCGGTCATCCAGATCGCGGCGTAACGGATGTTCGCAGACTTCGACGGCCAAGGCTTGCTCTTAACGCTTCGCAATATTTGGAAACCATTATTCAACATCGAGTCAAGGCCTACCGACCGAGTTTCTCCTTCTGCGACACTGCTGGTCGCAATTAGTCCGATGACTGGGTTCTTGGTGATTTCCATCGCTCGCAGTATGAAATAGGCAACGAGATCTGCGCTCCCTCGTTCACCCCGAGCGAGAACTTCGACTAGTAGTGTGCGGACGTTTTCACCGATTGCAGCTCGTAGCTTCTTCCCACCGAGGAATGGGGGATTTCCGATGACGGCGTCGAAGCCGCCGTTGTCGCACATCACGTCGGGGGCCTCGAGGACCCAGTGCAGTGGGCGCCAACGTTCGCCAGCCGTATCCGCAGTAGGCGCTAGGCCAGCTTGAATGATTGCCTCGAGATTACGTCGATCTACGCTGTCATGACTAGTCGGGTAGGCCGAGCGCAGCGCATCGGCGAGCTCGTCAAACCGGTCTTCTAGCCGGCGGCCTGGGGTCCCTCCCTCAAGAAGTCCAGTTGCAATGATTCCGTCCGCTACTTCCCGAAGTCTTGAGGTGACGTTACGCGCCTGCGCGAGTAGTGCGTGCTTCGCCCGCGTCGATCGCATGCGGTCGGCTTCATCGACTTGACCCGAGGAGAGCTCGCGGCGCAGTCGCGCTGCATCTTCCAGGTCCTTATCGACATCGAATTGGCGAAGAGGAGTCTTCGCTTCTCGCTTCCCCGGATAGAGGTGCTGCGCCTTGAGCTGTGCTTCACTGGTGACTCCGAGCAACGAGTTGCCATGAAAGACTCGGTCATCGACGAACGAGAAGGGCCTGCCGGGGTCCATCGAGATGAGCCAGAGCGAAAGCTTGCACATCTCGACCGCCATGCCATTGATATCGGCGCCGTACAGGCAGCGGGCCACGACCTCACGGATCGCGAAACGTCTCGGGTCTTCACCGTCGATCGGTGCTCCCTCGCGTTCACGGGCTTCGATAAGGCGGTCCGCGAGGTAGCGAGCCGCAGCAACGAGGAAGGCACCCGACCCGACGGCGATGTCGACGACCTTGAGGTCGAGGATCTCCGCCGATGACTTCAGAACCCACTCGTCAGGGTTCTCAGAATCGAGTGGTCCAGGGGAGTAAACGAGCGGCTGCAACGCGTGCAGCACGACCTCTTCGGCGAGCGAACGAGGCGTGTAGTGCGTGCCAGTATTGGCGCGCTGCGGAGACTCCGTCATGACAATGCCGCCAGAAGGAACGACGTACGGGAAGTTACGGAGGTCGTTGCGGATAAGCCCTGCAAATGGCAACAGCCGACCGGCGGTCTCATCATCGCCGAGCAGGGTGTGGCGGAGCTTTGTGCGCGCTTCCGCTTGCAGTTCCGCATCAGTCGATGCGTAAGTCTTTGCGATCTGATTCGCAGTCTTCGGCTTCGCATGCTCCTGCGTCTTCCTCAGATGCTCGAGGAGTCGCTTCGCGAAGTCGGCTGAGCTAGTCGCTGCGGCGGAAATCGATTCCAGCTCTCGCAAGGGGAGCTCAGGCTCGTAGCCCGGTTTTCCGTCTAGCCCCACGATCAGCTCGGGTGCATAGGCAGCCGAGTACCCGAGCAAGCCCTCATATACGTAGCCGATCTGTTCTACGTCGAGTTCGCGGAAGGAGAGGAGTCGGGCTTCACCGCCGACGACGGCTACCTGGACGGCATTGAGAACGGCTAGCATCGCCCGGTCGCTGAGCCGAACGCGCAGGCGCCCGTGCTCGTCTACTGCGTTCAGCCAGGGAAACCGCTCGGGATCGAAAAGCGAACCGCCGTACGCCGGCATGCGAACGTCTTCGAAGGAGGCACCGTGGAACACCGCGTTGCTCGCCGCGAGAAGTCGATGCCATGTCTCGAAAGTGTGGTCGAGCGCTTCGAGGAACCGGTCGTCGCATCGCGTTCGAGTTGCTCGCGTACCCCGGCGATGCCGTAAGCGGAGCGGTACAGCTCGTGTTCGGGCAACAGGCCGCGTTGTTCCGCGAAAAGGAGGAAAACCGCACGCATGAGCACAGTGACCGCCGCGTCGTAGACACGTTTCGGGTCCTCTGGGAGTGGGGAAGGATGACCGTCAGCAAGTGCCCTCAAGTGAACGTCGGAGAACGACTGAAGCACCAACTCCACCGCTCGTCGCACCTGGTCGCCAAGTGCCTCGGTGATCTGCTCCGCGCTCGCGACGCTCTCCGCGAAGACGCGCTCGAGTCGCTTCTCAGGCGCACCTCCGGCGATCGAGACGAAACTCGCCAGCGCGAAGAAGGCGTCGCGACTTTGGCGTTCCTCACGCCACACCTGCGCGTCGAAGACGCCGCTCGCTGTCGTCACGTCACGCGCCGCGGAGACCAGCGCCCACCATCGCCCATCGGTCACGAGCCCGATAGTCACATCAGACGAGCGCAAGAGTGTTGCCATGCGGTCGATCGCGCTCGCAGCCCACCCATCAGTGCCAGCCGCCCGCAAGTCCGCTACGCGATCCACAACCATCACCAGCGCCCTTGGCGCCCCATCGGTTTCCAAGGCCGCCCATGGTTTGATTTCGACTGCGCCGCTGGGCGACTGCGCGCTGACGTCGGGAGAGGGTGCTAGCTGCAGGTCCTCACTCCAGCCGAGAAGGTCGCGCAGCACGACCGTCACCCAACGTTGTTGAGCATCACGCGAAGCGTCATCAGTCGCGTTCGAACTCGACTGCAACCATCTCGTGTGTTCCTGCACAAACACGGCGTTCACGTCGTCGACAGACGGGTCGGCGATCGGCAACCCTTGCGGATAAAAGGACTTGAGAGCCGCCTTTGAGAGGAAAGGCCCGTCGGAATCGACGAGCGTCAGCCACTCCCAGGCGTCGCTGCGCACGCGTCTAGTGGCCATCAGCGGTCTCCATCTTTCGAGCGTCATCAGGGGTGAGGGCGAAGACCAGCGCAGCTACGAACGTGTGTGCCGACACATTGCGGTAGCGACGCTCGACGCCTTCGCGTTCGGCGCGTTGCTCCTCGTCAAGCGTCGTCAGGCGTTGGCGGATGCGCTCAAGGTCTTTCTCGCGCTGCGCTTTCTCGTCATCGAGTTGGAAGAGCATTTCCTCGCCCGAACGGCGAGCCTCTTCCGCGGCGTCCAAAGCGCCCCTCAGTGTTCCCCGGAATCGGTCGAAGATCGCGTCGATGGTCGCGAGATCGGTCGTGCGACGGGCATCCAGGTCTTGAGCGACTTCGGCTCTGCGCCGCTCAGCGCGCTTCTCCACCGCATCTCTCACGCGCGCGCCGATGCCTTCCTCGGCATCGGAGTCACCGTTCCACACCTCCGCCACACCAGCGAGCGCACGCTGTGTGGGGGGCGACAGTCTCTGGCCGTCCAGAGCAGACGCGAGGAGACCTTCAGCTCGCTCGATTCCGAGCTCTTGCCTGCGCGAGAGGTAGGTGCCGGCGAGGAACACCTCCTCGTGTAGTCGCGTACCGCCGTCGCCGACAAGAACTAGGCGAGCAACTGCGGCAGTGAACGACCGCTCAAGGCCGTTGACCACGACGGCGGTCACCCCGCGGACCTTGTCAGTGCGCGTCCAGACCTGGCCGCGCAACTCGCGAGCTGCCCGCTGGATCAATGGGTGCCCCAGGTGCGCGAGCACCGTGTCCGTGTCGATTCGGGCCCGGTGCTCATCGAAGGTGAGCGGGCGGTTGACGCCCGGGCGCAAGCGAGTGTCGAGGCCGGCCAGGGCAGGGACCCAGGATTTGGACAGGCCGCGCGGCACCTCGTGCAGAACGCCGTCACCGCGAGGATCGTCGACCTCTCGCAGTTCCGGCTGGCCCGACACCCGTAGGCCGTGCTCAAGGACTCGACGCAGATTCTGGGGGTGAAGGTGCATGCGCTCCCGCGAATCCTCCAGACGCTCGGTCAGGCGAGTGAGCTCACGGCCAAGCTCGTGCTCCTCTTGCAGCACTCTATTGATTACCTGCTCACCCACGTCGAGTTTCGCACGACGAGGCGTGTCGCTGCCGAACCCGAGTTCGCGCTGGATGTCGGGCGCGATGATCTCGTTGACCGCTCCGAGGTCTTGCCGAACCTGGGAGATCTTCTCCGCGACGCGGCGGAGGAGGTCTACGTCGTTCGCATAGTCGCTGCCGCCTCCCGTCGCTCTCGGGTGCCACACCAGCGGAGTGTTCGACTGCCCATAGCGGTCGATACGACCGATGCGCTGCTCGAGACGATTCGGGTTAAACGGAATGTCGTAATTCACGAGTCGATAGCAATACGTCTGCAGGTCGATACCTTCACCCGCCGCATCAGTCGCCAGGAGAATTCGAACGGGTTCGTCACGTGGCGGGGCAGTGAAGCGGGCGCGAATCTCCTCGCGGCTCTCGCCGTCGATCGCGCCGGTAATCACAGCGAGGCGATCGCCGCCGAAGCCCTGAGCAGTAAGCACATCGCGCAGCCACTCAAGCGTGCTGACGTACTCGGTGAAGATCACAATGCGGTTGTCGCCCCAACCGAGGCCAGGCACCATGAGCGTGCCCTCAAGGAGTCGGAGCAGGGCCTCCAGTTTCGAATCGGGTCGGCCGTCATGTTCGTTGCCCCACGCAATCAAGGTCTTGAGGTCTTGGACGTCGTCGTCCGTCAGCGGCACCTGTGCTCGCTTGGCTGTTCGAAGAGCTTCGAGCTCTGGCTGCTCTATACGACCTTCCTCCTCATCGGAGGCTTCTTCGCCGAGCACGTCGTCATAGTCCGGGATGCCAACGCCGTCGTCGCCGCGGGCCGAGAGGAACGCGTCTGCCGTCGAGGCGAAAGCCACGGGCGATGAGAAGAAACGCTTCTTGAGGATGAGCGTCGCGAGATCGTTCGCCTTTCGCCCGCGCTCCTGCTTCACCGCGGCATCGCGACGCTTAGTGAAGGCGAGCAGACGGGCGTATGCGTCAGCCTCCGACGCCGAAGGTTCAAAGTCGAGAGCATGAACCTCGCGCGGGAGAAACCCTTTCTTAGGTAGGTCTCTCTTGAGACGTCGCACAGCCACCTCGCGAAGGGCGGACTCGTTCGGATCCGTGCCGCGCGCGAAGCGTTGGGGATCGATCATCTCAAGAAGAGCGGTGAATGACTCGGTGTAGCCGTTGTGTGGCGTCGCGCTGAGGAAGAGACGGTGTTCGCACGCCTCTGCCAGTCTGCGCACGGCGATGGTTCGTTGACTGTCGACGGCGTAGCGGGCGCGACCGTCGCTCGCACCGCGGTGGGGAGTCGACGGAGCCACGTGGTGGGCTTCATCGACGATGAGCACGTCAAAGGCGCGCCGATTCGCCGTCGCGGAGTCACGCACGCCCGCGTAGACCTCTTCCATGACGCGCTCCGCGCGAGGCGACGGAAGCCACGACATCGAAACGATCACCCGAGGATGTACGCGGAATGGGTTCGCGTGAACGCCGAAGGTGCGTCGGAAGGTTCGCATCGTCTCGGAGTTGATGATCTCGAAGCCGAGGCCGAACTTGTCCCGCATTTCCTCCTGCCACTTCAGTTGGAGCCCGGCCGGGCAGACGATGATGACGGACCGGGCGCGGTGCCGCAGAAGAAGCTCTTGGACGACGAGCCCCGCCTCGATCGTCTTGCCGAGACCGACGTCGTCTGCCAGCAGCAGGTTGGCGCGGGATGATTCGAGGGCGCGGCGTAGCGGCTCAAGCTGGTAGTCCTCAATCACGGCGCTGCTGCGGAACGGAGCCTGCAGGGTTTTGGGATCGGCGCTCGTGAGTGCGCCCCACCGAAGCGCGTCGACGTAGGCAGCGAAGGTTGCGGGGTCGTCGAAGCGATCAGGGTCGACGGTCGTCGGCAGACCCTGGTCGCGCACGACGCTGCGCCCGATCTCCAGCTCCCAGATGACCGTCAACTCGCGGCCGTAGTGGTCGTCCTCCACGGACTGCACCGAGACTGCGTGCTGCAATTCGGGCATCCCGTCGTCGGCGGAACTGCGGGGTAAAGCCTGGGATGCGACGTTGGTGACTGCCCAGCGTGCTCCGCGTAGTTGTACGAGCTGGCCCACCTCGGGCAATTCTTGCGAAGCGATAGCCTGCGAAGTGGCTAGTGCATTCATGTTTCTCCCGGTCTCTCGATCGGGTGCTGCTACCCGAATGCGACTGTGCCTCGCGTGCTTTCCATCTTGGAGAAGAGCCCCGACAAAAGCGAGGCCTCCACCACCGCGGACCCTAATTGTGGGGGCACAGCGTTGCCAATCATCGTCGCGAGCGCGCTGCGCGATGGGCAGGAGCGAAAATCGAAGTAGTCAGGAAAGCCCTGAATTCGCGCTGCTTCATGAGGAGTGAGCGCACGGGGAAGATCGGGGTGCATGTAGCGCCCCTGCCCGATGCTGCCGTAGCCGCTCGTGATGGTTTGTGCGGGTGCTGACCACGTCAATCGCCCATACATTGACTTGTATTTGTGCGTACCTTGCTGGCAGGTGGGCCTCAGCTCGTTAGGAAGATCGAACAGGTCGTTCTCAAGCAGATGATTCATTCGCGCCAAGTTGATTGCGCTTGGCACGGGTGCGATGTCTAACGGATCAAGACTGCTGATATCGACAAGATCGCCGATCGCCCAGCGCAAGGACGGCGCAGATGCTTCGTACCGCATCTCGTCCCAAATGCGCTCCGCTTCAATCGCTCGGTTCCGCGTGGCGATCAGAACATGCCGGCGTCTCTGCTGGGCCACGCCGAGCCTTGAGAGCTCAATCACGCGGTCAGCAACGCTGTAGCCGAGGCGGCTAAGGAGCCTGCGGGTTTGGGTAACGACGCCCTCTCGACCATGCCTGTCGTTCAGCACGGCAGGCACATTCTCAATCACGATGAGGCGGGGTCTCAGGACCTTCGCCGCCCTGGCCATGACCAAATAGTGTGCGTTCTTCGAATCGATACGCCGCGTTCTGTTGTTCAGGTTGGAATGTCCTTGACACGGTGGTCCCCCTACGAGGACATCAACATCCCCCAGCTCTCGACGAAGTCGAGCCTCAGCAACCGTCAGTGGGTCGTCATTGTCCCCGTCGAACAGTGCGCGCACGTCACAGGTGTACAGGTGCCTAGTTGAGGGGAAGTTGCGACGATACACATCCATCGCTGTGGGCTCGAAGTCGACCGCTAGTCGAATGTCCAGCGCGATTCCCTTTGCGTGCAGTGCCTGTGCCACGCCGAGGGTCAATCCGCCTGCACCTGCAAATAGATCCACAAGAGAGAGCGAAGCGCGCCCATCCTCGAATCGGGGTCGTGAGCGTCTACGAAGCGGATGCATGCGGGTCGCACTTTGGGGCACGATCTTCACCATAACGAGACGTCGGGCCAACCCCTGGAGGCGCTCGGCTCGATTCCGCTTCTTCCCCTTCGGCCCAAGCCAATCCTTTGGTAGCTGTTCGAGTAACTTCAGGTCTTGGGGCTCTCTTTGGCGGGGGAGTGCCTGCCGGCCTTGGTTCGTGCATTTACTCGTTCAGCTTGTGGCCCAGTCTCTCGAGTACCCGCTGAACTCCACGAGCCTGAGTCGTGTTGTCAATTCTGGAAATGACCTCAGCGAGGTCTGCAAGCGCGGCTGCCAGTGCGAGCTCGTCGTGGGACAGGGCCTCGGTGAAGTCAGGGTTCAACAAGTAGCTGTGCGAGTCGGTGGCGGCACAGATCACCACGTCGAGAAAGACCTCGAGGGTGCGACCTGCCTTCGAGATGTCGACGCTTTCGCGGCCCTCCATCGGCACGGTCGTCAGCTGGCCGCTCCAGAGGGCGTCGTGCAACGGGTCGCGCGACATAGTGAGTGCGGTTGCCGCGGGGCCAGTGGTCGAGGTGCCGACGGCGCGGCGAACGTCGTGCACGATCTCGTGGAAGTGGTCGTCGCGCAGGCCGAAGCCGACGAACAGCAGGTGGCGGGTCATGAGCGTCGCCTTCACGAGAGCGCTGAGGGCGCCGCGCTCAGAGTTGAATCCCAGGTAGTCGTCGCGGGTCAGCACGATCGTCGACGGGTCGGTGACCGTGCCGTGCAGCTTCAGCAGCCAGTTCTCGGGGGTCGAATCCGTCCCAGGAATCAACCGGCGGGGCTTGCCCGCGTCGGCGCACGCAAACTCGAATAGCTCGTCGTAGTTGAGGGTGATCGCCTGCTCAGAGTCGAGAGAGGCGAGCAAAGCGGGTGCCAGGCCGTAGCGGGGGCGCGCGACGATCGAGGCGATCGCCCGCTGGAAGGCGGGACCAGCATCTGTGCCGTGGGTCTGCTCGAAACGCATGCGCAGATAGGCGGCCTAGTCGAGGGGGCTAGTTCCGATGCGGGTGATGCTCGCGAGTTCGGCCCCGTCGAGCCCAGCCTTTTCGCCGAGCGAGCTGATCAGCTCATCCCATGTCGGCGCGCCTGCGCTGACGCTCACGCCGGCGCCCAGGAACGGAACGAGGCGGCCATCGCGAGCGATCGCGGCGAGCCGGTGGGCGTGCTCGACCAGGCGATCGGGCAGGGTGCCAGCGAGCGCTCCGCTGAGTTGGCGCCGCCGTTGAGCGAGGGCGAAACTCGGTTCAGACGCGAACACGAAGGCGAGATCGACCTCGTAGCGGGCGGCCAAGTCTATCGCCTCGGCATGCAGGGCGTCGAAGATCGCGCCCCGGCGGTTGGCGCCGCCACCCCCGGCGGTCCCAAAGAACGGCAGTGCGAGGAGGGGGAGCGGGCGCGTGCGTTGTCGCTTGGCGGCTGCGACCACAGCCTCTGCAACGAATGCCCGAAGCGCCGGGAGAAGTTCGGCGGGGTCGTCGAAGCCGCGCAGCGGCACGGCCGTGGCGATGATGCGCGGGGCCTCGGGCTGGTCCTCAGGCGGGGCGAGCGCCGTCGCGAGTTGGTCACCCGCCAGCATTGCTGCGAGGTCAGTGCGATGCAATTGTTCCGCGAGCGTCGGCAGAGCGTCGCGCCAGTGCTGCCTGACGCTGATGCGCTGGTCGGTGGGCAGTAGCCACGCGTCGCAGGCGATGCGGGTGAGGTCACCCTGCACGACGAAGACGTGAGGGGCGGGGGTGTCGGCCATGGCAACTCCGTCGTGGTGGGGGTGGTCTTGACCCTACCGACGCGGGTTGGGTGCGCGGCGGAACAAGCGCGCTGGCTTTCCACGCGCGCCGCGCGAGAGCTCGCCGGTGTCGGTTAGCTGCGGCTCCATGCGGCGGCGGAAGGCGTCGCGGGGTAGCGGGTCTCCGGCGATCGACTCGTGCAAGGTCTGCAGCTCGCGCAGGGTGAACGGCTCCGGTAACAGAGTGCGCGGGTCAGGACGGTCGGCGTACTCGGCGCGCAGGGCGTCGACGGCGAGGTCGATGATCTCGGCGTGGTCGTACATGAGCGGCAGGGTGCGCGCCGACGCGACAGGCGTCGGGTGCGCGAGTCGAGCATCCAGCGAGAGAGACGCGGCCGGCACGACGTCGACGTGCGCGACCGACAGCACCCAGCCGCGCGTGTCGCGAGTCGGTGCGTCGAACACGTGTAGCTGGCGGGGCTCGAGGCCCGAAATGCCGCACTTCACGCGCAGGCTGCGCAGCACCGCGTCGCGCAGCGTCTCGCCCTCGTGCAGGAAGGTTCCGGGCAGGGCGGGGCGGTCGCCCGACCGCACCAGCACGACCGACAGGGCTCCGTCGACCACGGTCAGCACGGCCGTATCGACCGCGACCGACGGGCGCGGGTAGTCGGTGAGCGCGCGACGGGAGGGGTCTGCGGGGGTGCTGCGGGCATCCATCATGCCTTGATTATCGCGGTTGCGCGCTAAATGTCGGTGGTCGCTCCTAGCCTCTTTTTAGAGCGCAGACGCGCTAAAGGAGGACGCCATGATCGAACTACACCGGATGCACGTGGGCCGCGGAATCGCCGACGGCCCCGTCACGCTCTTCCCCGTCTGGATCGACGTGCCCGCCGTCACCGGCATCGACTGGCGACCCAGCGCCGTCGCCTACCGCGAGTTCGACGGGGGAGCCTCGGTGTCGACCCTCACCGCCCAGGCGGTCGGGCTGCGGCCCGCCATCGCGCTCGACGGCGACCTCGCCGAAGGCGGATGGCAGACCCGCATGGTCGCGCGCAGCGTGCTGCTGGGCGCCGGGCAGACCGCGAAGCTGCCGGTGCTGTGCGTCGAAGAGGGGCGCTGGGGCGGGCTCAGCGACGAGCTCGTCGGGAGGGCGCGCCGTGCGACCCCCGCGGTGCGCGCGGCCACCTACCGAGCGGGTGACGTTCAGCAGGGCGTCTGGGCTCAGGTGCGTGAGTTCGAGCAGCTCGCGGGCGGCGCGGGCGCCTCCTCCACTGGGTCGCTTGCGCACCACCTCGACGCCCTCGACGGCCTCGGTGACGGGCTGGCGGTTTGGCAGTCGACAGGGCTCGAGCCGCTCGGCGCGCGCCCCACGGTGATCGACGGCCAGCGCGGCGTGATCGTCGGCATCGGTGGGCGCATCGTCGGGGCCGAGCTCTTTGCCTCCACCGTCGCGCTCAAATCGCGCTGGGCGGGCATCGTCGACGCCGCCCGCCTTGATGCGCGGCGCGTGTCGCCCTCCGCGACTCCCGCCGAGCAGGCGCGTCGGTTCGCGCGCAGGTTGGAGCAGCTCGCCATCGGGCGCGACGTGTACGCCACGGGCGGCCTCTCGGTCGCGCTCGAAACCCGCGACGAGCGCTACGCGGGGCGCGGCATTGCGCTTTCGTCACCGGCGGCGGCATCGGAGGGATCGAGCTCGACCGCGCTGAACGGTGACGAGCGGATGCTGCACCTGGGCGTCGTCGACCTCGCGCATCCGATGTTCGCGTTGGCGGCCTAAGCGGCACGACACACCCGTTGCGCGCGCCGTATCGCGCGCGTGTCAGACCTCACCGATAGACCACTTCCAAGGAGAACCCCATGACCTCACACCTCCGCATCACCCCCGCCCTCACCGACCGCGCCGTCGGGGCGCTTGTCGGCACCGCCGCCGGAGACGCCCTCGGCGCCGGCTACGAGTTCGGGCCGCCGCTGCCCGACCACGCTCCCGTCGGCATGATCGGGGGTGGCAGCTTCGGCTGGGCTCCGGGGGAGTGGACCGACGACACCTCCATGGCCGTGCCTATCGCGCGGGCCGCCGCGCGCGGGGCCGACCTGCGCGACCCCTCGACGCACGACGAGATCGTCGCCGCCTGGATCGACTGGGCGCGCACCGCACCCGACGTCGGGGTGCAGACTCGATCGGTGCTGAGCGCGGCCGGCGCGCTCGGCGGTGACGCGGCCGCCGCCGTGAAGGCCGCCCGGCAGCTGCACGAACGCTCAGGGCGCAGCGGCGGCAACGGCTCGCTCATGCGCACCGCGCCCGTCGCGCTTGCCCACCTTGGCGACCCCGGCGCGATCGCCGACGCGGCGCGCGCCATCAGCGGCCTCACCCACTACGACGACGATGCGGGCGACGCGTGCGTCATCTGGTCGGTCGCCATCGGGCATTCGATCGAGACGGGCTCGCTCTCGATCGACGTCGGCATCGACGCGCTGCCGGCCGAACGCCGCGACCGGTGGGCCGCGCTCGTGCGCGAGGCCGAGCGGTCGCAGCCGCGCGACTTCGACCGCAACGGCTGGGTGGTGCACGCGCTGCAGGGAGCCTGGTCGAGCATCCACCATGCGGGCGTCGCCGTGCTCGAAACGGGGGCTCCGCGCGCGGCCGCGCTGCGCGACGGCCTCGAACGCGCAGTGCGCGGAGGGCGCGACACCGACACGGTCGCCGCCATCGCCGGCGGGATGCTCGGTGCCGTTCACGGGGCCAGCGCCACGCCCGCCGCCTGGCGGCGGCTCATCCACGGTTGGCCCGGCCTCGACACCCGCGGCCTCACCGAGCTCGCCGTGCGGGCCGTCCGCGGTACCGAACCCGGCGCCGGCGAGTGGCCGCTCGGCGACCGCGAAGACTACGACCGGTGGGGTGCGCGGGCGACGCTCGCCGCGCATCCGCACGACCAGGGGGTGCTGCTCGGCTCGATCGTCGACCTGAACGCGGTGCTCGACGGCAGCGCCGGCGTCGCCGTCGACGCCGTCGTGTCGCTGTGCCGGGTGGGGCGCGCGCAGCGGGCCGATACCCACATCGAGCAGTGGCTCATCGACGACCCGGAAGAGGCGCTCAACCCGAACCTCGACCACGTGCTCGCCGACACGGCCGACGTCATCGCGGCGCTGCGCGCCGAGGGCAAGACCGTGCTCGTGCACTGAGTGCAGGCGCAGAGCCGCACGCCCTCGGTCGCGGCGCTGTATGCCGTGCGGCAGTTCGGGGTCGGGGTCGAGGACGCGTTCGAGGCCGTGAGGCGAGTGTTGCCGGGGGGCGCGGCCACAAAGGTTCCTCGTTGACGCCGTGCGGAGGCTCGCCGGGGCGTAGCCACGAAACACCATTCGTGTCGCCTCCCTCACAGCCAGGAGGTCGCTCACGGCATCACCGGGTTGTGGGGCGAGGCGCCACGTACTGCCGGAAAAGGCGCACGGTGGCGTCATGACCGGACGCTTTCGCACCATCGCCCCGCCCGACAGCACCTTCATCAACGACGCCGACCGGCAATTCATCGAAGCACTGGGCCCGGCCATACGCCGTCAACTGTGGCTGCGCTTCGACACGCCCGGTGCCGCCACCAAAGGCGTGGTCATTCAGCTCGACCAGCTGCCCGCGGCCGCTCCGCCAGAAGCGGCAGCCAACCTGACGAATGTCATGGCGGCGCTCGTCGAGCAGGGCAACTACACGAGCGTGACACCCGTGCTCGAACGCCGCGGAGGGCCCCAGCCCACCGCGCGCGACCGGGAATGGATGCGCGCAGTCCGCGACGCGGCCGAACGCGTGGGACTCGACATTGGCCTCGTGCTCATCAGTCACAGCCGGGGAGTTCGCGCATACGCCCAGTATCCCGATGGTTAGTCCACTAAACTTAGTCCGCATGAGGGTACAGGTGAACGTGCACGAGGCGAAGACGCGCATGTCTGAGCTGCTCGCGCGTGTCGAAGCGGGTGACGAGGTGATCATCGCCCGCGCAGGCCACCCCGTCGCGACCCTCGTGGCCATCGCCGAGCCGACCGCACGCGAACTCGGGTTCGTCGAGGGCTTCACCCTGCCTGACTCATTCTTCGAACCGTTGCCCGACGACGAAGTTTCCGTGTGGGAGGGGGCGTGACCCGGGCGCTGCTGCTCGACACCCACGTCCTCCTGTGGGCGCTGACGCAGCCCGAGAAACTGACAGCTCGGGCTCGGTTGCTCCTCGCCGACCGGAAAGTCGATCTCTTCGTTTCCGCGGCCAGTGCGTGGGAGATCGCGACGAAACACCGCATCGGAAAACTGCCGGGAGTCGAACGCATCATGAGCGACTTCGAGCAACACGTCGATCGGCTGGGGGCGCACACGCTCTCGATCACCCCAGCTCACGCCCTCGCCGCCGGACAACTCGACTGGCACCACCGCGACCCGTTCGACCGCGTGCTCGCCGCTCAGGCCCAGCTCGAACAGCTGCCCTTCATGACGGCCGACCCCGTGTTCGGCGAGCGCGCCGACCTCACAGTGGTTCCAGCTTGAGCGTCGTGACCCGCTCAGCGTCACCGCGCTTTATCGGCGATGTCGGTGCTCGCCGCTAGCGTTGCCGCATGTACCTGATCGATCACGGTGACGGGTCGCAGCTGCTCGTCACCTCGGCGAGCGACCTCAACGCGGCCGCCGAGTGCGAGTTCGGCTTCGCGCGCCGCGTCGACGCGCTGCTCGGCCGCATCGAGGCGCCCGACGAGCCGCTCGACGCTATGAACGAGCGCACCATCGTCATGGGCCACGCGCACGAGGCCAGGCTGATCGAGGCGTACCGCGCAGCCGGCTCGCTGATTGAAATCGACCGGCCCGCCCGCGGCATCGACGGGATGCTCGCGGCCCAGCAGGCGACGCTCGACGCGCTGCATGCCCGCACCGACATGGTCGTGCAGGCGACGTTCTTCGACCCCGAACACGGTCCCGACGTCACGCCCGGCATGGGGCTCGGCTTCGTCGGCTACGCCGACTTCCTCGAACACCGCGGCGACGGCGTCTACCGCGTGCTCGACTCGAAACTCGCCCGCCGCGCCAAAGTCACCGCGCTCATGCAACTGGCGGCATACGCCGAACAGCTCGAGCGGTTGGGTATCCCCGTCGACAGCGAGACGGGGCTGATCCTCGGCAACGACGAGCTGAGCATCCACCGCCTCGACGACATCGCGCCCGTACACCGCCGCCAGCGCGACCGGATGCACGCCCTCCTCCGCGACCGCGCGCGCGCCTCCGACGTGGTCACCTGGCGCGCCCCTGGCCTGAGTCACTGCGGAAAGTGCGTGTGGTGCGCCGACAGCATCGCCAGCCACGGCGACGTGTGGCAGACCTACGGGCTGCGCGGTGGCCAGTGGCAAAAACTCGCCGACGCCGGAATCACCACCATGAACGACCTCGTCACCCACACCGCCGCGGTGGCGGGCATCCCGCAGCGCACGCTCGACGGGCTGCGCGCGCAAGCCGCACTTCAGCTGCGCGCCGACGCCGGTGACCCCGTGCCGCCCGTCGAACTGATCGACGCCTCCGCCCTCGACTCCCTGCCCGCGCCGAACCCCGGCGACCTGTTCTTCGACTTCGAAGGCGACCCGCTGTACACCGAAGAGGGCGCCGGCTGGTGGGGCATCGACTACCTGTTCGGGGTCACCGACCGCGACGACGCCTTCACCGCCTACTGGGCGCACACCTTCGCCGACGAACGCGCCGCGCTCATCGCCTTCCTCGACGACGTCGACCGGCGCCTCGCCGAGCACCCCGACCTGCACATCTACCACTACGCCCCCTACGAGAAGACCCACCTGCGCCTGCTCGCCGCCCGCCACGGCATAGGCGAAGACACCGTCGACCGGCTGCTGCGCGACGGCGTGCTCGTCGACCTCTACGCCGTCGTCAAACGCGCGCTCCGCATCGGCAGCACCAGCTACTCGATCAAGAAACTCGAACCCCTCTACTGGCCCGAATCCCGACTCGGCTCGGCCGTCACCGCCGGCGACGACTCCGTCGCCGAATACGTGCGCGCCCGCGAACTGCGGCTCGGCGGCGAGACGCACGAGGCTCAGCAGATCCTCGACGACATTGCCGACTACAACCGCATCGACTGCGTCAGCACCCGCAAACTCGAACAGTGGCTGCGCGCCTACCCCCGGGGGCGCGGCGTCGACAGCGGGGGAGCAGGCGGCGACGGGTCGGGTGACGGCGACGCGGGGGCGGGTGCCGACCCCGACGCGGCCGGCCCGGACTCGGCGGGCGCCGACGCGCCGGGCGCGGCCGACGACCGCATCATCGAGACCTCGCCCCTGCACGACGACCTCACCCGCCTCGCCGCGAACCCCGACGGCAGTCCCGCGCTCGAACCCGACCGCACCGCCGAGCAGCGGCTCTACGCCTACGCGGCGGCCGCCATCGACTACCACCGTCGCGAACACAAAACCTACTGGTGGGCTCACTTCGACAGACTCGCCAGCCCCCTCGACGAGTGGGCCGACACCCGCGACGTCTTCATCGTCGACCCCGACCAGCCCGTCACCCAATCCGACTGGGGCATGACCGGCCGGCAACGCTCCCTCCGACGGCAACTGCGCATGCACGGGCAGTGGGCGCCCGGAAGCCGGCCCTCGATCGGCGGTCAAGGGGGCCCGTTTGCCGTATACGAGCATCCCGCGCCGCTGCCGCTCAACCCCCGCGACCCGCTCAGCCGACCCGCGCGCGGTATCACCCTCGACGCCGCCGGAGACGACTGGGTCGCCATCACCGAAACGCTCGCCACCGACCCGTACACGGGTCGACCCGTCGACGAATACCGCGACCTGCCCGCCGCCCTCACGCCCGCAAAGCCCCCGCCCGCCGGCAAACAGGTCGACGCCATCCACGAGTGGGGGGCGCGTCTCGCCATCACCCACCCCGAGCTGCCGCGTGACGCCGTCGTCGACCTCCTGCTGCGCCGCCCGCCGCGCACCCGCGGCGACGTCGGGCTCGCGGCCGTCACCGCCGACGAGCACGGTGAACCCGACCGCATCCGCGCCGTCGCCGACAGCCTGCTCGCCCTCGACCACAGCTACCTCGCCGTGCAAGGCCCGCCCGGAACCGGCAAGACCTACCTGGGCTCCCGCGTCATCGCCCGCCTCGTCCCCGAGCACGGCTGGCGCGTCGGCGTCGTCGCCCAGGGACACGCCACCGTCGAACACGTGCTCGACGCCGTCGTCAGCGCCGGCCTCGACGGGGCGCACGTCGCCAAAGCCCCGAAGACGGGGGCCGACCCCGCGCAGTACGCCACCGCCGAGTGGACCGTGCTCGGCCGCGCCGACCAGCTCGCCGCGTGGACCGCCGAACAGCCGCGCGGCTACGTCATCGGCGGCACAGCCTGGGACTTCGCCAACCCCGCCCGCGTCGAACGAGACAGCCTCGACCTGCTCGTCATCGACGAAGCCGGCCAATACTCGCTCGCCGCCACCATCGCCGCGAGCGTCAGCGCCCGCAACCTCCTCCTGCTCGGCGACCCGCAGCAGCTGCCGCAGGTCAGCCAGGGCACCCACCCCGAACCCATCGACGGCTCCGCCCTCGGCTACCTGACCGACGGCCACGACGTGCTCCCCGCCGACTACGGGTACTTCCTCGCCGAAACCCGCCGCGTGCACCCCGCCCTCGCCGCCCACGTCAGCGACCTCTCCTACGAGGGCCAGCTGCACGCCCACCCGAGCGCCGCCCGCCGCCACCTCGACGGAATCGCGCCCGGAATCCACGCGCACCCCGTCACCCACCACGGCAACGCCACCGAGTCGGCCGAAGAGGCCGCCGCCGTCGTCGCCCTCGTCGACCGGGCCATCGGACGCCCGTGGACCGACCCCACAGACGGCCCCGTCGCGCGCGGCGACGCCCCGCGCTCCCGCCCGCTCACCGCCGCCGACATCATCGTCGTCACGCCGTACAACGCCCACGTGCACGCCGTGCGCGACGCCCTCGACGCAGCCGGGCACACCGACACCCGCGCCGGCACCGTCGACAAGTTCCAGGGTCAGGAGGCCGTGATCGCCATCGTCACCCTCGCCGCATCCAGTGCCGCCGACGCGCCCCGCGGGCTCGACTTCCTGCTCAACCGCAACCGGCTCAACGTCGCCATCTCCCGTGCCCAGTGGGCCGCCCACATCGTGCACTCGCCCGCCATCGCCGACCACCTGCCCCACACTCCGGCGGGCCTCGCCGAACTCAGCGCCTTCCTCCGCCTCATCGACTGAGCGACGGGCCTCGAATCCCTCACACGGGTTCAACGCGGCGCTGCTATCCACCGTCGTTCGAATGTCGCGTGTGAGCGGAGGACCAGTCGGCACGCTGGCCCCATGACGACCACGACAGCCCGTGTTATACCGAGTTATACTGCATGCATGAAGACCGCAATATCGCTACCTGATGAGCTGTTCCAGCGGGTCGAAGCTGCGCGAGCCGAAGACGGCACAGGGCGATCAGAGTTCTTCGCGGAGGCGGCACGAGCGTATTTGCAACAACGCGAGTCCGAGCGGCTTCGAGAGGAAATCGATGCGGCCGTCACGGCGATCGCGGCCGATCCCGACGGCAACGACGATGACAGCACTGCCGAGATCGTGGCCTACTCGATGCAGCGATGGGCACAACTCAGCGAGGATGAGGACTGGTGATCAGTCGAGGAGACATCTGCTGGGCTGACTTGGGGCCGATCGTCGACCACGCGCCCGCGAAACGTCGCCCCGTCGTTGTCGTGCAGAACGACATTTTCACGCACACCTCCATCGGCACGATCCTGGTCGTCGCGATGAGCAGCAAGTTGGGAAGGGCGCGCCTTCGGGGAACGGTGTTTGTTCCCAAGTCGATCAGCGGCCTGCCGCACAACAGCATGATCGTGCCGACAGAGATCATCACGGCCGATCGTTCTCGGATTGAGCAGCCTGTCGCACGACTTCCACGGCCCCTGCTCGACGAACTCGATGCTGGCCTCCGGCTAGTCCTGAACGTGTAGATCGCGGCCTCTCGGGCCGCCGAAGTGCCACCCGACGCTCGCACCCAGCCGCCCGCGCTACCGTGGACGGATGCCCGCGAACGCCCGCCCCAGCATCCCGCGCATCGTCGCCGGGGTCGCGGCCGACTACGCGTACGTGCTCGGCCGCCGCCTCACCGCCACCCTGAAGCCCCGCGCGCCGCTGCCCGGAGACGGCACCCCGCCCGGCAGCAGGGGACGCCCCGTCGTCATCCTGCCCGGCATCTTCGAAAGCTGGCACTACCTCGAACGCATCGTCGAAGCCCTCTCCGCCGCCGGCCACCCCGTCTACATCGTCGGCGACATCGGCATCAACGGTCGGCCCATCCCCGCCACCGCCCGCCGCGTCTACCGCTACCTCGTCGCCCACGACCTGCGCGACGCGATCCTCGTCGCCCACTCCAAAGGCGGGCTGATCGGCAAGCACGTCATGTTGCACGATGCGCAGGACAACCCCGGTGCTGACCTTCCGGGTCGCCGCCGCGTCGCCCACCTGATCGCCGTCAACACCCCCTGGCGCGGC
>Ga0208490_100487_pt1 | contig 24273 bp, 14 predicted proteins | sample SubbioAug_CSWold_FD_184818 | JGI IMG/M metagenome (GOLD analysis project Ga0208490, IMG submission 184818) | Serpentinite rock and fluid subsurface biosphere microbial communities from McLaughlin Reserve, California, USA - CR11Aug_CSWold (SPAdes) | ecosystem: Environmental > Terrestrial > Deep...
GAGCACGTCGGAGCGCAGCACGACGCTCTCGCCGCCGCGCAGCACGCGGTCGCCGCGCTCGGTGATGGTCCAGCAGCCGAAATTGTCGAGCGCCACCTGGACGAGGCCGCCGGCGTAGATCTGGCGCATGATCGAGCGCCAATCCTGCTTGGGGCGCTCCTTGCCGACGCCGAAGGTCTTGAGCTTCGCGTGGCCGTGCCGCTTGATGCCTTCCGTCTCCTCGCCCATCAGGATCGAGACGATGTGCTCCGCACCGAAGCGCTCGCCGGTGCGGGCGATGGCGGAGAGGATCTTCTGCGCGTCCACCGTGCCGTCGAAGGTGCGGATATCGCCTTCGCAGAGATCGCAATGGCCGCAGGGCTCGGAGGTCTCGCCGAAATACGAAAGCAGCGTCTGGCGGCGACAGCGCGGGGCCTCGCAAAGGGAGACGAGGGCGTCGAGGCGCTGGCGCTCGATGCGCTTCTGCTCGTCGGAGGCGGTGGATTCCTCGATCTGGAGCCGGCGCAGGCGGATGTCGTCCATGCCGTAGAGCGTGAGCGTATCGGCGGGAGCCCCATCGCGACCGGCGCGGCCGATCTCCTGATAATAGGCCTCGATCGATTTCGGCAGCGAGGCATGCGCCACGAAGCGCACATCCGGCTTGTCGATCCCCATTCCGAACGCCACCGTCGCCACCATGACGACGCCGTCCTCCTGCAGGAACATGTCCTGATGCCGCCCGCGCGCGCCCTGATCCATCCCGGCATGATAGGCGAGCGCGTTGACGCCGTGCTCGCGAAGCGCCGCCGAGAGGTCTTCCGTCGCCTTGCGCGACGAGCAGTAGACAATGCCGCTCTCGCCGCGATGCTTGTCGATGAACGCCTTCACCTGCCGCGTGCGGTTGGTGCGCGGCTCCATGGCGAGATAGAGATTGGGCCGGTCGAAGCCGTGGACGAAGACCGTCGGCTCCTCGTCGAACAGCCGCGCCACGATATCGGCGCGGGTGGCGACATCGGCGGTGGCGGTGAGCGCGATGGTCTGGACATTGCCGAGCCGGCGGCGGACTTCGCCGAGCTGGGCGTATTCCGGGCGGAAATCGTGGCCCCATTGCGAGACGCAGTGCGCTTCGTCGATCGCGAGCAGCTGCGCGCCGGCGCGGGCGAGGATATCGGCGGTCGCACCCTGCACAAGGCGTTCGGGCGAGACGTAGACGATGCGCAGCGTCCCGTCGCGCAGGGCGGCGCGGACCCGGTCGTTCTCTTCCGTGTCGTTGGCGGAGTTGAGCGCTCCCGCCTGAACGCCGGAATTGCGCAAGGCCGCCACCTGGTCGCGCATCAGGGCGATCAGCGGGGAGACGACGATGGTGAGGCCGTCGCGCACGAGCGCCGGGAGCTGGTAGCACATGGACTTGCCGGCGCCCGTGGGCATCACCGCCATGACGTTCTCGCCGGCGAGAACCGCGCCGACCACATCCTCCTGCCCCGGACGGAAATCCGGATAGCCGAAGACCTCGCGCAGCGCACGGCGTGCGGCGCTGCCGGTCGCGGTCATGATCTGGGAGCGGGGCGAATCGATTTCTGTGACGTCCATCGCGGCGATGGATAATCGTTATCGCGCCCGCCCGCCATACGTGACAGCGTCGAAAACGGTGGATCGTCGCGCGCGGCGCTCAGGCCGAGCGCGTCATGATCGCATCCGCCCGCACCAGGGCGATGAAATCCTCGGCCGGGCAGGGGCGGGCGAACAGGTAGCCCTGCGCCTCCTCGCAGCCCTCGGCGCGCAGCATGTCGACCTGCTCGGGGCTGTCCACGCCCTCGGCGATGACGTCGATCCCGAGGCTGTGCCCCAGATTGACGATGGCGCGAACGATGGCCGCGTCGTTGGGATCGGTCGCCATGTTGCGCACGAAGCTCTGGTCGATCTTGATCCGGTCCACCGGGAATTTCTTGACATAGGCCAGCGACGAATAGCCCGTGCCGAAATCGTCGATGGAGACACTGACGCCGAGCTTGCGCAGCTCCTTCAGCTCGTGCGTCACCGCCTCGGCGTCGCGCATCAGGATCGATTCGGTCAGCTCCAGCTCGAGCAGCGTGGGGTCGAGCTGGCTGGTCTCGAGGATGTTCGTGACGAGGTCGATCATGCTGCGGTTGCGGAACTGCACGGGCGACAGGTTCACGGCGATCCGCAGCCTGGGCAGGCCTTGGTCGTGCCAGGAGCGCGCCTCGCGGCAGGCCTCGCGCATCACCCATTCGTTGATGGGGATGATCAGGCCCATTTCTTCCGCGAAGGGCAGGAAGTCGAGCGGGCGCACCAGGCCCTTCGTCGGATGACGCCAGCGGATCAGCGCTTCCGCGCCGATGATGCGGTTGCTGCGAAGGTCGATCTGCGGCTGGTAGAACAGCTCGAATTCGTGATTGAGTAGCGCGCGCCGCAGTTCGGCCTCGAGACTGATGTCGCCCTGCGTCGCCGTCATCATCTCCTGGCTGAAGGCCCGGTAGACGTTGCGACCCTCCGCCTTGGCGCGGTACATGGCGATATCCGCCTTCTTCAGCAGATTGTCGACATCGTCACCGTCGTTGGGATGGATGACGATGCCGATGCTCGCGCCGATCACGATCTCTTCGCCGGCAATTCTGAACGGCTCGCTCATCAGCGCGATCACGCGTTCGGCCATGTCGAGCGCTTCCTGCGCGGAGGTCAGCTCGGTAAGCAGCAGGGCGAATTCGTCGCCGCCCAGTCGGGCGAAAGTATCGTGGTCGCGCGCCGCATCGTTGAGCCGTTCGCCGACGGCCTTCAGAAGTTCGTCGCCGGCATGGTGGCCGAGCGCGTCGTTGACGCTCTTGAAACGGTCGAGATCGAGCAGCAGCAGCGAGAACAGCCGGTCGCCGCGGCGCGCGCGCCCCACTTCCCGGCGCAGGCGGTCCTGGAGGAAGGTTCGGTTGGGCAGCCCGGTGAGCGCATCGTGGTGGGCGAGGTGTACGAGGTGCCGCTCCGCCTTCTTGCGGTCGGTGATGTCGAGCGAGCTGGTGAGGATCGCGATGATCGCGCCCTCCGTATCGCGCAGGGGCGATTTCGTCGTCAGCCAGACGGACTTGTCGGCGTCACGCTCCTCGTGCTCTTCCTCGTAGGTCGGGAGCGCACGTCCGCTGCGGAAGACGAGTTGATCGAGCGCGACGCTGCGCGCTCCAAAATCGGAACCGAGAAGCTTCTCGGCGCGCACGCCGATCGCGTCCTCCTGCTTCACGCCGAGACGGCTGGCGCAGTAGGCATTCAGGAAGATGCAGGCGCCGTCGCGATCATAGGCGCTGATGCTGGCGGGGACAGTGTCGATGACCTGGGCCAGCCGCTCCTTGCTGTCGCGCAGGAGCTGCTCGCGAGAGCGCTCGCTGTCTTCGAGCTCCCGCTCCAGCGTGTAGGCGCGGCTCTTGATGATGAGCGCCTGCTCGCGCAGCCGCAGGAGGTTTCGCGCCCGGGTGACGAACTCGGCGTGATCGACGGGGCTCAGCAGAAAGTCGGTGGCACCCGCCTCGAGCGCCGCCAGCCGGAAGCTGCGCTCCTCGTAGACCGTGATGGCGATGACGGGGACATCCTCGCAGCCGGGAAGCGTCCTGAACCGGCGGGTGAACTCCGCGCCGTTCATGTGCGGCATCTTGTAATCGGTGATGACGAGGTCGGGAACCGGATGCCCGACACGCGCGAGCGCGGCAACCGGATCGCCATAAGTCTCCACCCGGATATCCTCGGCGATCGAAGCGGCGAGCTTCGCGAAGATGTTCCGGTTCGTCACCCGGTCGTCCAGGATCATGACGAGGGGCATGCCGTTCGAGCCGTCCCTTTGTTCGGTGTCGGGCGAGCTGGCAGGACCAGCCGATTGAACCGAATCATGTCACTGAAAGATTAAGGAAATTTCCAAGGTTTTCGGTGAAGATACAATTCAATATTGTATCGCGACGATGGCGGTAAGCTTGGATAGAGCGCCTTGGAGGGCGCTCTCGTCGGATTTGAAATCGCGGTCGAGAATTAGTCGTTTCCGTTCAATTCCATAGCGTGTGGCTCACCGCCCTCCGCTGCGTCCACCGCAGCGCCGTATTGGCAATCCCGCAATCATCAACCCGTATTTCCGCCGGGTAGGTTCTCTCTCGCCATGCCGCTCCAAACTACCAGGGGATGCCTCAATCGCCTCGCGCCGCTTCGAACGTGCAGGGTGGCGATGAGTTCTCTGACGATTCTCACGTCGAACAGGCGACGACGCAGTTCCGCCCGCCCCGCTTGGCCTCGTAGAGCGCGTCGTCGGCTTCGATGGTCAGGCGTTCGGGATCGCTCCGGCTGTCGAATTGTTTGACCCCGAAGCTCGCCGTTATCGCAACCGACTCGCCGCCGATGCTGATCGGCATCCGGGCGAGGTGGCTGCGCAGGCGTTCCGCAAGCTCGATCGCACCGGCTTTCGTCGTGCCCGGCAGCAGCAGCATGAACTCTTCCCCGCCCACGCGCGCGACGAGATCGACGTTTCGCCGCAGCCTGTCGGTGAAGATCGCCGCTACCGCCATCAGGACCTCGTCGCCTCCTGCATGACCGAAGCGGTCGTTGATCTTCTTGAAATGGTCGATGTCGATCGCGACAATGGAAAACACGCCGGCGTAGCGCTGCGATTTCGCGATCTCCTTGCGCAGGGACCGGTTGAAGGCGCGTCTGTTGGCGACGCCGGTGAGATCGTCGGTATGTGAGAGCTGGCGCAGCTCGGCCTCGAGCGCACGTCGGTGCTCGACTTCGGCGGCGAGCTGCGCCCGTGAGGATTGCGCTTCGAGCAGCGCCTGCTTGAGATCTGTGACGTCGTTGAAGGAGACGACGAAGCCGTCGCCCAGCGCGACGATCGTCACACGCAGCCAGGTGTCCCGCCGGTGATGCGAGATGTTGAGCTCGAACCGCTCGGTATTCCGCTCCCGGATGATGCGCAGGCAGCGTCGCCAGATCCGCCGCGCGATAAGGCCGCGAAACAGTCGCTTGAAGCTCCCTCCGACCATTGTTTCGGTGCCGTAGCCGGCATATTCGCAAGCCTTGTCGTTTGCAGTGACAATACGGCCGTCGATGATGTTTCCGTCCTCGTCGCGGACGGCGCGCACGGCGATCATGCCGTCCTGCGAGGCGTGGAAGACGGCGCTGAGGAGTTCTTCGCGGGTGCCGTTGGGCTTGACGAAGCAGACGACCGCCTCGCCGCGCCGCGCATCCCGGCACGGCAGGAGCAGACGCTCCCAAAAGGTCAAGCTCGTCGGCGGAAAGCTCCTGCCGGCGACGAGGATCGGGCGGCCCTCCACCGCGAGCCGCCCCAACGCTGCCCGGTATTCGTCGCGGATCTGGCGGGGGAGATTGCCGATGCAGCGTCCGGTCATGTCGTGACCGTTCGAGGCGACGAGGCCGGCGCCGAAGCTTACGTAGCGCCAATCACCATCAGGTAAGGGTGTCAGGACTTCAATGTCCTGCAGGATTTGGGGGTTCAAGTCGGCGAGAAGTCGATCTGTGCAAGCGAAACCGATTTCGTCCCATAGTTTACAGAAGACGCGCAGGATCTGCGCTGCCTCTGCACCTGCAGCGTGCAAATCTACCGATCTCAATTGAAAATCTGGAGCCATGGATCTGCGCGTCTTCTCAATGGGATTTCGAGGACGCTTTGACCCTAGGAACGGCCGCTGTCGCGGGTCTTAAGTGGATCGATAAAATTGCGATATCGACCGTTTTTGCACAGGGATATTCCGCTTGCTCCTCGCGGAGCCGCTATCTCGGCGAGGTTTGTGCAAAAATGGGACGCTTCGGCTTCATCCGGAGACGTCTTGCCGAGATTGTGGTTAGTCGAGGGTTTCGTCCGGATAGACGCCCCACAGCTTCTCCTGGCTGATGAACCCGGCAACCTCCCGGCGGCCGTCGAGGGTGACAGTCAGCCGGCACCATTCGACCCCGCAGCGGCTCACGCTCGCGACGACGCCGGGCTCGACGAGGGCGACGACGCGCGATGTGCCGTCGGCGCGCTCGAAGAGCTGGATCGGCTCGCCCGTTCCGCGGTCCCAGGGGGAGACGATGGCCGTGCGGCGGCCTGAGAGCAGCGAATGCCAGACCCAGCCGTCGGCGCCCTCCGGATCGCGGATGCGCCGCCAATTGTCGAATTCGGCGATGATCTCGACGGGAAGGCCGGCGCGCTGGTAGACCCAGCGGGTGGAATGATCCTTTGACGGACCCTCGCGCAGGTTCACCTTGTCCGTCTTCAGGCTGACATAGCGCGGAAGGGGTAGGCGAGTCTCGGGGCCGATCGTCGTCTGCGCCGTTGCAGGTTGCGCCATGAGGAGCGGCGCGGCGGCGAAGGATGCCGCGAGAAGGGCCGCAAAGGTCGCAGAGGACCGCGTCCGCCTGCGCGTTTCGGCTTTTCCGGCATCTCGCGGCGAGCGTGCGGCGGGGGCGGCGATCGACGATCTGCGCAAGGTGTAGACTCCCGTCGGATTGTGTTTATGCGCGCCTCTGCTAATGAGGCTGGGGTGCAGCCGTTCAGCGTATGCGCTTACTATTCTTTCAACGGTTCTCGGTTAACATCGAGTGAAAGCCGACCGCCCCTCGGGGCGAATGTATTGAGGACAGTCCCGAGATGCCCAACCGCAAGAAACCACTCGTCGTCGTGACCCGCCGCCTGCCCGGCGTGGTGGAGACCCGCATGCGCGAGCTCTTCGAGACACGGCTGAACATCGACGACACGCCGATGACGCAGCAGGAGCTGGTGGCGGCGGTGCAGACCGCGGATGTCCTGGTGCCCACGGTCACCGACGAGATCGATGCCTCGCTCCTCGCGCAGGCGGGGCCGAACCTCAAGCTGATCGCGAATTTCGGCAACGGCGTCGACAACATCGATGTCGGGGTCGCGCTGTCGCGGGGGATCACCGTCACCAACACGCCCGGCGTGCTGACAGACGACACCGCCGACATGACCATGGCGCTGATTCTCGCGGTCGCCCGCAGGATCACCGAGGGCGCGCGGATGATCCCCGAGGATTCCTGGAGCGGCTGGTCGCCGACGGCGATGCTCGGCCACCGAATCACCGGCAAGCGGCTCGGCATCGTCGGCATGGGCCGGATCGGCACGGCGCTCGCCCGCCGCGCCCGCGCCTTCGGGCTCTCGATCCACTATCACAACCGCCGCCGCGTCCCGGCCGCCGTCGAGGACGAGTTGGAGACGACCTACTGGGAATCGCTCGACCAGATGCTGGCGCGGATGGACATCGTCTCCGTCAACTGCCCGCACACGCCCGCGACCTATCACCTGCTCTCGGCTCGCCATCTCAAGCTGATGAAGCCGGAAGCGATCATCGTCAACACGGCGCGCGGCGAGATCATCGACGAGAACGCCATGGCGCGCCTGATCGAACAGGGCGCCATCGCCGGCGCGGGCCTCGACGTCTTCGAGCACGAGCCCGCCGTCAATCCGCGCCTCATCAAGCTCGCCCGCGCGGGCAAGGTCGTCCTGCTCCCGCATATGGGCTCGGCGACCTACGAGGGCCGCATCGACATGGGCGAAAAGGTCATCGTCAACATCAAGACCTTCATCGACGGCCACCGCCCGCCGGACAGGGTGCTGCCGAGCATGCTGTGAGGGGGTGGGAGGTCACCCCACCCCAAACACCCGCAGCGTAACACCCGCCGCCGCGTCCATCACCCGCTCCTCGCCCGCGACGAGCCCTGCGCGCGTCAGCACGTCCTCCGCGCGCTCGCCGCGATCCACCGCCGAGAACACGCCGCGTCCTTCGGGGAGGGTGACGTTGTGGGCGCGGGAGAGGTGGAAGCTGGTGAGGCCGGTTTCGAGGAAGTGGTCGAAGGCGATCTGGCCGCCGGGGATGCCGACGCGGCCGCCCTCGGGGAGCAAACGCGCCGCGACCTCCGACCAGCTCACGCGTGCGGGCGACCACCACCAGGCATCGTCGCGCTGCTCGAGGCCGTCGGCATGGCGCGACATCACCACGCGCCGGCGGTTTTTCGCGTTGGGGGTGGCGATGTGGCTCGCATGGCCGAGCACCGTGAGGGCGCAGAGGTCGAGCTCGGCCTGGAAATAGGCCCAATCGGCGTCGTTCATCAAGGCCTTGGGGAAGCGGCCCTCGTGGTCGGCTATGCGATCATCGAGCGAGACGATCGCATAGCCGTGGATCTCGATACCGCTCAATGCCTGAAATGCCTGTGGCCGGTGAAGACCATGGCGAGACCGGCCTCGTCTGCTGCCTTGATCACCTCGTCGTCGCGCATCGAGCCGCCCGGCTGGATCACGGCTGTCGCGCCCGCCTCGGCTGCTGCGAGAAGACCGTCGGCGAAGGGGAAGAACGCGTCGGAGGCGACGACGGAACCCCTGGCGAGGCTGTCGGTCAGCCCCAGCGCCTTTGCGGCCTCACCGGCCTTCCATGCGGCGATGCGCGAGGAATCGACCCGGCTCATCTGGCCCGCACCGATGCCGACCGTCGCCCCGCCCTTCACATAGACGATGGCGTTGGACTTCACGTGCTTGGCGACGCGGAAGGCAAAGCGCATGTCGGCGAGTTCGGCGTCGGACGGCGCGCGTTTGGTAACCACCTTGAGGTCCATATCGTCGACGAGCGCGTTGTCGCGGTTCTGCACCAGAAGCCCGCCGGCGACGGTGCGCACCGACAGGCCGCCTGCGCGCGGATCGGGCAGGCCGCCGGTCAGCAGCAGCCGCAGGTTCTTCTTGGCCGCGACGATGGCCATCGCCTCCTCGCTGGCGTCCGGCGCGATGATCACCTCGGTGAAGATCTCGACGATCTTTCTGGCCGCATCCGCATCGAGCGCGCGGTTCATGGCGACGATGCCGCCGAAGGCCGAGACCGGATCGCAGGCGAGCGCGCGCTCATAGGCCTCGACGAGGGACGAGCCCTGCGCGACGCCGCAGGGATTGGCGTGCTTGACGATGACGATGGCGGCACTTTTCGCCGGGTCGAACTCGCCGACGCACTCGAAGGCGGCGTCGGTGTCGTTGATGTTGTTGAACGAGAGCTGCTTGCCCTGCACCTGTCGCGCCGTGGAGACGCCGGGGCGGGCCTCCGCCGTGCGATAGAACGCCGCCTTCTGGTGCGGGTTCTCGCCGTAGCGCATCTCCTCAGCAAGCGTGCCGCCGATGGCGCGGTAGGTGGGGGAGGGGATGTCGAGCTCGGCTGCGAACCAGTTCGAGATCGCCGCGTCATAGGCCGCCGTGCGGGCATAGGCCTTCTGCGCGAGGCGCTTGCGCAGGGTCAGCGTGGTCTGGCCGTCATGCGCATCGAGATCGGCCAGAACCGCCTCGTAATCGCCGGCATCGACGACCACGGCGACGTCCTGATGGTTCTTCGCAGCCGCACGGATCATCGCCGGCCCGCCGATATCGATGTTCTCGACGCAATCGTCATAGGGCTTCTGCGCCGCGACCGTCGCTTCGAACGGGTACAGGTTGACCACGAGCAAGTCGATCGCCTCGATCCCGTGGGCGAACATCGCCGCCTGATGCTCGGGATTGGCGCGGATGCCGAGCAGTCCACCGTGAATCTTGGGGTGCAGCGTCTTGACGCGCCCGTCCATCATCTCCGGGAAACCCGTAACGTCGGAGACTTCCTGCACGGGAAGCCCGGCTTCAAGGAGCGTGCGGTGCGTACCGCCCGTCGAGATCAGCGCCACGCCGCGCTCGTGCAGCGTGCGGGCGAAATCGACGATTCCGGACTTGTCGGAGACGGAGATGAGGGCGCGGGTGACGCGCTTGGTGTCGCTTGGCATCTTTTCTTCCGGCTTCGCGCTGTAATGGCGCTGGACGCGCCGCACTCGGCGCTGGAGATGTCGCGCGGTTAGCACAGATAGGGGGAAGGGGGAACCATGCATGTTGCGCTGCAGCGCGAATCTGGGACTACCGCGCCCGAACCTTCTGCCTACCGCGCCCAAACCTTCTGCCTATCGCGCCAAAGCCAGCCTCTCGAAACGCCAGGCGACAGGCCCCTCCTCGCGCGCGTCGAACGCCACCACGATCTGCTGCGTGCGCCGCGCGCCGTCGGTGGCTGCGAGGAAGACGCTCTCCTCCAGCGTCGCCTCATGGCCCTCGGCGAGGAATTGCCAGGTCTCGCGATTGGGCAGCACGAGCATGACGACGCGCCCGCCCTGGGTCAGGCTCGCGCTCACGCCCGGATGAAGGTGGAAGCGCAGGAGCGCGGGCGTCTCCTTCGCCAACGCGCGCTTCGCGATCAGCCGATCCTCGCCCTCGAGCCGGTCGCCCTCGACGGAAAGCTCCAGGCGGCGCTCGTGCACGATGCCGAAGCTCTCCACGTAGCCGTCATGGCTCGCCTTGAGCCGCAACGGCTCAGGGCGGTCCACGCTGGTCTCGCGCGCGCCGCGAACGATCACCGGCCCGATTCGGTCGATCAGCCTGCGGGTCAGAGCCCGCTCGCCGAACCAGCCTTTCTCGCCGAGGATCTGCGCGCAGGACGTGTCGTCGATCGTCAGCGTCGAATGGGCGGCGGTGGCGCGGGTGAGTTGGGCTACCGGCTCACTCACGCCGCGCGGCGCCCCGCAATTGACGATCATCCGCTGGCCCCGGCACGACATTTCGAACGAAAGCGGCCCGGCCCCCGCCTCGCTCGAATAGGCGGGCGGCGGCGCCGCGCCCACATCGACGATGACGAGCGTTCCTTTCGCGTCGATGCGCTCATAGCCGGAGACCAGGCCCCGCTGGAGCGGGCTGGCGCGGGCCTCGTCGTAGAAGAGCAGCGTGGTCAGATGATCGACGGGCGTCGAACCCATGCCGTTGAAGAGCGCAAGCGTTCCATCGCCATGGCGCAGGAGGCGCAGCATCGGCGGGATGCGGTCGATGGCACGAAGCAGCGCTGCCGGCGGCTCGAGGCCGCGCGCGAGATAGACCTGCTTCAACGGCAGCAGGTCGAGCAGCAATTCGAGGATGACCTTGGGGTTGCGCCCGACATGCCCGCCATCGGGGAGCACCTGGCGGTCAAGTTCCTGGCCGAGCACGCGCGTCGCCCGGCGTCCCAGCGCGCCGAACCCCTCGAGGCTGAGCCCGGAGTAGCACAGCGCGATCGCGGCGATGAGACGCGCCAGCGGTCTCGGGTGATCGTGCATCGCGATGGCGAGGGAGCGAATGTCGCGCCCCAGCGCCCGCATCAGCCGCTGGTAGAAGGCGTGATCGGCTCCGTCGAGGATGAGCGGCGATTGCGAGAGGAACGACATCACGCGCCGCGCCGTCACCTCGGGCCGGCGCGCCACCCCATCCTGCGGCATGTCGAGATACTCGTCGACCAGCGCCCGCGCATTGGCTCGCGCCAGCGCCGTGTCGGCTGCGCGCAGATGCCTTAGCCAGCCGAAGCCGTAGAGGCTTTCCGCCCATGCGCGCGAGGGCTGGGGCAGGCCGAAAGGCGATCGTCCACCCGTTGCGAGAGCCCGTCCCGCAAAGACGAAATAGCCGGCATAGATGTCGTTGGCGATCGTCGCGTCGGAGGTGCGCATGTCCGGGGGGACGATCAGCAGGCGCTCGGGCGTGCGCCTGACGCCACGCGATCCGCTCGTGCGCCGGGCGAGCGCACGCAGGGACCGGCCCGCTTCGCGCAGGGCCAGTCCGTAGACCCGCCAGCGTTCAGGCCCCGAACTCAATGCATCCCCCAAGCAGGAACGTCATCCCGAAGGATAACCCAAGGCCTCTACAAAGCCCCTGCCATGGTTAACTTTACGTTTAACAATTCAACCGACTTTTCATTTTCCCCTGTGGGAGAAACGCGCGGCAAAAAATCCGTCGAGACCACCTTCCATAGCGGAAGCCCTGCCCAGATGAGGCAAGCTTCGGAAGTCGCCGTCTTTCGTGACGAAGCCGTCGAGCCCGCCGATCTCCTCCGCGCGGATCGCAACGCGCGCGAATTCGGGGTGGCGCGCCAGAAAAGCCTGCGCCTGCAACTCGCCTTCTTCCGGCTCCAGCGAACAGGTGCAGAAGACGAGCCGCCCGCCCGGCGCGACCATCGACGCCGCCTTGTCGAGGAGGCGAAGCTGGAGATCGGCGAGCTTGACGATATCTCCTTGAGTCTTCGTCCAGGCTACATCCGGATGTCGCCGCAGGGTTCCCGTCGACGAACAGGGGGCGTCGAGGAGGATCGCCTCGAAGCGCGCGTCGTCAGCCATGTTAAGCGCATCGATCGCCCGGATATCGGCTTCCAGCCCCAGTCGCCCGAGGTTTTCGCGTACGCGCTCCAGCCGCTTGGCCGAGCGATCCACAGCCACCACCTGCGCCCCCGCCGCCGCAAGCTGCGCCGTCTTGCCGCCGGGCGCCGCGCACAGATCCGCGACCCGCTCGCCGGGCTTGACCGCGAGAAGCCGCGCGGGAATGGCGGCTGCCGCGTCCTGCACCCACCATTTCCCCTCCTCGAAACCGGGGAGTTCGGTCACGGCGGCGCGCGAGGTCAACCTCAGCGAGCCGGTGGGGAGAAGGCGCGCCTCGAGGCGCTCGGCCCAGGTCTCCGGGTCGGATACGACTGTGATGTCGAGGGAGGCCTCCTGCCGGTGTTCGGCGGCGATGGCGATCGCGGTCTCGCGCCCATAGGCGCCGATCCAGCGCTGGGCCAGCCATTTCGGCACGTCCGCCAGGGGATCCGCGCCCGCCAGAATCTCGTCGCGCTCGCGCACGAAGCGGCGCAGGACGGCGTTCACCAGGCCCGCATATCGCTCCATGCCGCGCTCGCCGTTGGCGATATCGACGGCAGTGGCGACGGCGGCGTGATCGGGAACGTCGAGGAAGAGCACCTGCGCCGCGCTTGCCGCAAACAGCGCGAAGAGCCGTCCCTCGCGGACTTCCTTCAGGCGCGATTCAAGCGCCGCGCGGATGGTGCCGAGCCTCCTGAACGCGACGATGCAGATCGCCCGCGCCAGCGCTGCGTCGCGCGGTTCGAGCCCGGCCTCGCGCGCCAGCGGATCGAACACGTCGTCGAGGGTGCGCCCGGTGCGCAGAACTTCCTCGATCGTCTTGTAGGCGAGCTTGCGCGCGGCGAGGCCCGGAGCCGGCGGCTCGGATGTGTTCTCTGCCGGGCTCGCAGGCGGCAGCACCTTGCGGGAAGACGTTTTCGGGCGCTGGGGAGGCATGATCGGGTCGCTTTCGGCGAAATGACAAAGAAAAAGGGCGCAACGAGATTGCTCCCGCCGCTGCCCTTTACCTCATCCCCACGGCCCGCGCGAGCCCCGGTTTGCGCCGCCGCTCCCCGGGCCGCCCCATGGCGTTGCCGTCCGTGGCGCTGCCGACGCACCGCCCGCCCGCTGGCCCTGGCCTCTGATGCCGAGCTCGCGCGCGAAATCCTCGAGCGCGGCGATGCGGTTTTGCGTCGCCGGGTGGGTCGAGAACAGGTTGTCCATGCCGCCGGCGGTGAGCGGGTTGATGATGAACATGGGCGCGGTGGCGGGGTGTTCCTCGGCGCTCTGGTTTGGAATGCGCGCAACGCCGTTCGAGATCTTGGCCAGCGCCGAGGACAGCCAGAGCGGATTGCCGCAGATCTCCGCGCCTGCGCGATCGGCGACATATTCCCGCGAGCGGCTGATCGCCATCTGGATCAGCATGCCGCCGAGCGGCGCGAGGATCATCATGGCGAGCATCATGAACGGGTGCGGGCGATTGTCGCCGCGCCCGCCGAAGAGAAATCCGAACTGCGCAAGCGTCGCCAGCGCACCGGCAAAGGTCGCGCTGATCGTCATGATGAGGGTGTCGCGATACTTCACATGCGCAAGCTCGTGCGCCATCACGCCCGCGAGCTCCTCCCGGGTGAGCATGCGCATCAGCCCCGTCGTCGCCGCAACCGCCGCGTTTTCGGGATTGCGCCCGGTGGCGAAGGCGTTGGGCTGCGGGTTGTCGATGACGTAGACGCGGGGCATCGGGAGTTCGGCGCGCGCGGCGAGTTCACGCACCATCGCGACGAGTTCGGGGGCGGATTGCTCGTCAACCTCGCGCGCGCCATGCGCCTTGAGGGCGAGCTTGTCGGAGTTCCAGTAGGCGAACACGTTCGTCGCGGCAGCGAGGCCGAGAGCGATCAGCATGCCGCCCTCGCCGCCGATCATGAAGCCGACGACGCCGAACAGGGCGGTCAAAGCCGCGAGGAGAAGGCCGGTCTTGATATAGTTCATCGACGGGTCCCAATAGCGTGGATCTGACCCTATATGTGGTGTGTCATGCGCCTTTGCGACAAGAGCCTGAACTCGAAGACAAGAGCCTGAACTCCCAAGAGACGAACAGCGACATCATGAGCAACCTAGATCCGACAGCCCCCATTCCCGGAGCAGCCGCCGACAAGCCCCTCAGCGACGCCGCAAAGCGCGCGCTCCAGGAGGCGGCCGAGCGCCGCGCCGAGATCGACGCCCGCGCGAGCGAGATCGCAAGGGAGCCGGAGCGCCTCGGGCGCGGCGGGCTGGAGCCGGTGCGCTACAACGACTGGGAGATCAAGGGGATCACCAGCGACTTTTGAGGTGGAACGCGCGGGACGTGGCTTGCAGTGGCTGCGCACCTGCCCCGGAGTGTTGTGTGTAATTCGACCCCTCGTCGAGTGAGCGGTAACTGCTGCGGTCAGCCCCGCTTCACAGCGGCAGTGTCGTTGCCCCCATCAGCGCCTCGTCGATCGACCGCGCGGCCTGCCGGCCCTCGCGGATCGCCCAGACCACGAGGGACTGGCCGCGGCGCATGTCGCCGGCGACGTAGACCTTCTCGGAAGAGGTGCGATAGCTCCTGTCGTCGGCCTGGACGTTGCCGCGCCTGTCGAGAGCGACCTCCGCCTCGGTGACGAAGCCCTCCGTCGCAGCACCCGCAAAGCCGATGGCGATGAAGACGAGGTCGGCCTTGATGATGAACTCGGTGCCGGGAATCGGCTGGCGCTTCTCGTCGACGCGGGCGCACTTCACCCCCACGACCTTGCCCTTCTTGGCCTCGATGGAGAGAGTCGCGGCCTGAAATTCGCGCTCCGCGCCCTCGGCCTGGCTCGACGAGGTGCGGAACTTGGTCGGCCAGTAGGGCCAGACGGCGAGCTTGTCCTCGACTTCCGGCGGGCGGGGGCGGATGTCCAGCTGAGTGACAGCGAGCGCGCCCTGGCGGAAGGAGGTGCCGACGCAATCGGACGCCGTGTCGCCGCCGCCGATGACGACGACATGCTTGCCGCCGGCGACCAGCGGCTCTTCCTCGCCGGGATCCTCGCCGTTCACCCGCTTGTTCGATTGCGTCAGATACGGCATCGCGTAGTGCACGCCGTCGAAATGCATGCCGGGCAGCTGCGGATCGCGCGGACGCTCGGCGCCGCCCGCCATCAGCACGGCATCGAACTCGTTGTGGAGGCTGGCAAAGCTCTTCGTCACGCCGATATTGACGCTGCAGTGGAAGACGACGCCCTCGGCTTCCATCTGCTTCACGCGGCGCTCGATGTGGTGCTTTTCCATCTTGAAATCGGGGATGCCGTAGCGCAGCAGACCGCCCGGACGCGCCTCGCGTTCGAAGACGTGCACCTCGTGGCCGACGCGGGCGAGCTGCTGGGCTGCTGCGAGACCTGCGGGGCCCGAGCCGATGATCGCGATGCGCTTGCCGGTGAGGGACTTGGGCGGTTCGGGCTTGATCCAGCCCATGTCCCAGGCCTTGTCGGCGATCGCCTGCTCGATGGTCTTGATGGTGACCGGCTGGTTTTCGAGGTTGAGCGTGCAGGCTTCCTCGCAGGGCGCGGGGCAGATGCGACCGGTGAATTCCGGGAAGTTGTTCGTCGAATGCAGGTCGCGCGCCGCCTGCTCCCAGTCGCCCTGGAAGACGAGGTCGTTCCAGTCGGGGATCTGGTTGTGCACCGGGCAGCCGGTCGGGCCGTGGCAGAATGGAATTCCGCAATCCATGCAACGGGCGGCCTGTTTCTTCAGGTCGCTTTCGTCGAGGGGGAGCGTGAACTCCCGGAAATGCCGGATGCGATCGCCGGCGAGCTGATACTTCTGCTCCTGGCGGTCGAATTCGAGAAAGCCCGTTACCTTGCCCATGGGTATTCTTCCCTTGTCGATCTTGAACGCGACCTTTTCAAGCCGCCGTGCCCGCCGGTGTCATCCCCGGCTGGAAGCGCGAAGCGCTGGAAGGGAAGGGGATCCAGCCGTGACCTGGATGCCGGTTTCCCCGCGCGTCGCCGATGTCGCCTCACGGCTGTACCCCTTCCCGACCCTTCGGGTCGCCGGGGGACGACGCCGTGAGGGTGTGCCTTCGCGCCCCGCTTATTCCGCCGCAGCCGGCATGCGCGCCCGCTCCATCTCGCGCAGCGCCCGGCGATATTCCACCGGCATCACCTTGACGAATTTCGTGCGGTAGCCCGCCCAGTCGTCGAGGATCGCCTTGGCGCGAAGCGAGCCCGTATGGGTCATGTGGTTGGTGATGAGCTGCAGCAGCCGCTCCTCGTCCTTGACCGACATGTCGCCCATCACGTCGATGCGGCCCTTGGTCTCCAGGTCTCCGCCGTGGTGGTGAAGACGCTGCATCAGATCCTCCTCCTCCTCGACGGGTTCGAGATCGACCATGGAGAGGTTGCACCGCTTGGCGAAATCACCCGCCTCGTCGAGCACGTAGGCGATCCCGCCCGACATGCCCGCCGCGAAGTTGCGCCCGGTCTCGCCGATGACGACGACAATGCCCCCGGTCATGTATTCGCAGCCATGATCGCCCGTGCCCTCGACCACCGCGATCGCGCCGGAATTGCGCACGGCGAAACGCTCGCCCGCGACGCCGCGGAAGTAGCACTCGCCAGCGATCGCCCCGTAGAGCACGGTGTTGCCGACGATGATCGAGTGCTCGGCCTCCGTGCGGCTGTCCCGCGAGGGCCGGATGATCAGCTTGCCCCCGGAGAGCCCCTTGCCGACATAATCGTTGGCCTCGCCTTCGAGCATCAGCGTCACGCCGCTGGCGCCCCAGGCCCCGAAGCTCTGGCCGGCTGTGCCGGTGAGCTTGACGGTGATGGTGTCCTCCGGCAGCCCCTCGTGGCCGTAACGCTTGGCGACTTCGCCGGAGAGCATCGCGCCCACGGTGCGGTCGGAGTTGCGGATCTGCGCTTCGATCACGACGCTCTCACCCGTCTCCAGCGCGCCCTGCGCCTTCTCGATCAGCGTGCGGTCGAGCACGTCCGCGATCGGATGCACCTGGCGCTCGACATGGCGGATGGCCACGTCCGCGCCGACCTCCGGCTTGTGGAAGATGCGGCTGAAATCGAGCCCCTTGGCCTTCCAGTGGCCGATGGCGTCGCGCTTGTCGAGGTAGTCGGAGCGGCCGATCAGATCTTCGAGCCTGGTGAAGCCCATCTCCGCCATCAGCTCGCGCAACTCTTCCGCAACGAAGAAGAAGTAGTTCACCACATGCTCGGGCAGGCCCTTGAAGCGCTTGCGCAGCACGGGATCCTGCGTCGCCACGCCGACGGGGCAGGTGTTGAGGTGGCACTTACGCATCATGATGCAGCCCGCCGCGATCAGCGGCGCGGTCGAGAAGCCGAACTCGTCGGCCCCCAGCATCGCGCCGATCAGGACGTCGCGGCCCGTGCGCAGCCCGCCATCGACCTGCAGCGCAACGCGCCCGCGCAGGCGGTTGAGGACGAGCGTCTGGTGCGTCTCGGCGATGCCCATCTCCCAGGGGGAGCCGGCGTGCTTGATCGAGGTCAGGGGCGAAGCGCCGGTGCCGCCCTCGAAGCCCGAGATCGTGATGTGATCCGCCCGCGCCTTCGCGACGCCCGCCGCCACCGTGCCGACGCCGATCTCGGAGACCAGCTTGACCGAGACGTCCGCCGCCGGGTTGACGTTCTTCAGATCGAAGATCAGCTGCGCGAGATCCTCGATGGAGTAGATGTCGTGGTGCGGCGGGGGCGAGATCAGGCCGACGCCGGGGGTGGAATGGCGCAGCCTGGCGATCACCGCATCGACCTTGTGGCCGGGCAACTGCCCGCCTTCGCCGGGCTTTGCGCCCTGCGCGACCTTGATCTGCATGACGTCGGAATTGACGAGGTACTCCGTCGAGACGCCGAAGCGGCCGGATGCGATCTGCTTGATCGAGGAGCGCTTGGAGGTCCCGTCCGCGCGCGGCTGGAAGCGGGACGCGTCCTCGCCGCCCTCGCCCGTGTTGGAGCGCGCGCCGATCTCGTTCATGGCTAGCGCCAGCGTCTCGTGCGCCTCCTTCGAGATCGCGCCGAGCGACATCGCGCCGGTGGCGAAGCGCTTGACGATCTCGGCCGCCGGCTCGACCGTGTCGAGGGGCACCGGCTTGCGGCCGATCTCTTCGGCGGTCTTGATCCGGAAGAGGCCGCGGATCGTCGCCAGCGCATTCTCCTGCTCGTTCACGAGCCTGGCGAATTCGCGGTAGCGATCATCGGCCTTGAGGCGCACCGCATGCTGCAGCGTCGCCACGGTATCCGGGTTCCAGGCATGAGCCTCGCCCCGCAGGCGATAGGCGTAGTCGCCGCCGACGCCGAGCGCGTCGCGGAAGATGGGGGAGGTGCCGAAGGCCTCGTCGTGACGGATCACCGCCTCGCGCGCAATCTCGTCGATTCCGACGCCCTCGATCATGGTGGCCGTGCCGAAGAAGTAGCGTTCGATCAGCTCGGACTTCAGCCCGACGGCGTCGAAGATCTGCGCGCCGCAATAGGATTGGTAGGTCGAGATGCCCATCTTCGACATGACCTTGAGCAGGCCCTTGTCGATCGCCTTGATGTAGCGCTGGACGATTTCCTCGACCTCCACCTCCGGCGGCATCTCGTCCTTCATGGCGAGCAGCGTGTCGAAGGCGAGATAGGGGTTGATGGCCTCCGCGCCATAACCTGCGAGACAGGCGAAGTGATGCACCTCGCGCGGCTCCCCGCTCTCGACCACGAGGCCGACTGAGGTGCGAAGACCCTTGCGGATCAGGTAGCTGTGCACGGCGGCGGTGGCGAGAAGCGCCGGAATCGGGATGCGGTCGGGGCCGACCTGGCGATCCGACAGGATGATGATGTTGTAGCCGCCGCGAACGGCCGCCTCCGCACGGTCGCACAGGCGCTCGACCGCGCCTTCCATACCGCCGGCGCCCTGCTCGATCGGGTAGGTGATGTCCAGCGTCTTGGTGTCGAAGCGGTCCTCGAAGTGACCGATGCAGCGGATCTTCTCGAGATCCTCGTTCGTGAGGATGGGCTGACGCACCTCGAGCCGCTTGCGACGCGAGGTGCCTTCGAGATCGAGGATGTTGGGGCGCGGCCCGATGAAGGAGACGAGGCTCATCACCAGCTCTTCGCGGATCGGATCGATCGGCGGGTTCGTCACCTGTGCAAAGTTCTGCTTGAAATATGTATAAAGCAGCTTCGACTGGTTGGAGAGCGCCGAGATCGGCGTGTCCGTCCCCATCGAGCCGACGGCCTCCTGGCCGGTGATGGCCATCGGCTGCATCAAGATCTTCAGATCTTCCTGCGAGTAGCCGAAGACCTGCTGGCGATCGAGCAGCGACACGTCGGTGCGGCTTTCGCGCGCCTGGACGGGGCGGAGATCCTCGAGCACGATCTGGGTGCGCTTGAGCCATTCGCGGTAGGGAAGGGCCTTGGCGAGCTCGGTCTTGATTTCCTCGTCGGCAATGATGCGGCCCTGTTCGAGATCGATCAGCAGCATCTTGCCGGGCTGCAGCCGCCATCTGGAGACAATCTTCTCCTCGGGGATCGGCAGGACGCCGGACTCGGATGCCAGCACCACCAGCCCGTCATCGGTCACGAGGTAACGCGCCGGACGCAGGCCGTTTCGGTCGAGCGTCGCGCCGATCTGCCTGCCGTCGGTGAAGCAGACCGCAGCCGGGCCGTCCCACGGCTCCATCAGTGCGGCGTGATACTCATAGAATGAGCGTCGCTCCTCGTCCATGAGCGGGTTGCCCGCCCAGGCCTCGGGGATGAGCATCATCATGGCGTGAGCCAGCGAATAGCCGCCGCGGATGAGGAATTCGAGCGCGTTGTCGAAGCAGGCGGTGTCCGACTGGCCCTCGTAGGAGATCGGCCAGAGCTTCGAGATGTCGTTGCCGAAGAGCTCCGAATCCACGCTCGCCTGCCGCGCCGCCATCCAGTTGACGTTGCCGCGCAGGGTGTTGATCTCGCCGTTGTGGGCGACCATGCGGTAGGGGTGGGCGAGTTGCCAGGTCGGGAAAGTGTTCGTCGCGAAGCGCTGGTGGACAAGAGCCAGCGCGCTTTCGACCCGGGTATCCTTCAGATCGGTAAAATAGGTGCCGAGCTGCGTCGCCAGCAGCATGCCCTTGTATACTATTGTGCGCGAGGACAGGCTGACCGGATAATAGCCCTTCGTGCGCGCGTCCTCCAGATCGTAAACCGCATTCGAGATGGTCTTGCGCGCGATGAAGAGGCGGCGCTCGAAGGCGGCCTCGTCCTCTTCCTTGGTCTTGCCGATGAAGACCTGGCGGTGGAGCGGCTCGGTCGCCTTGACTCCTTCGGAGAGATCGGAATCGTCGACGGGCACTTCGCGCCAGCCGAGCAGGGCGAGGCCCTCTTCCGCGATGGTCTTCTCCACGATGTCGCAGACGATGCGGTAACCCTCTGCGTCGCGTGGCATGAACAGCTGCGCAGCGCCGTATTCGCCGGGCTCGGGAAGCCAGATCCCGACCTTGGCGCACTCGGCGGCGAAGAAGCGGTGCGGGATCTGCAGCAGGATGCCGCAGCCGTCGCCCATCTTCGGATCGGCCCCGACCGCGCCGCGGTGATCCAGGTTGCGCAGGATGTCGAGGCCCTGCTCGATGAGCGAATGGCTCTTGCGGTTCTTCAGGTCAGCGACGAAGCCGACGCCGCAGGCATCCTTCTCGGTCGATGGATCATATGAACCCTGCCGTTCCGGGAGCCCGGGATCGCGCACGGGGCGCATACGCTGGATCGGCGATCCGCGAAGTGCGGTCTCGTGCCCGATTGCCGCGCCGGTTGCTTCCGTCCGGCCCTGGACCGGCCCCTGATGTCTGAATTCGTTCATCGTCGATCCTCAATCCATCCGGACACGTGTATTGGACATTGCATCTCGGGCGGCGGAAGGCCCGGATCGTGATTTCGATCCCGGCTGCCGCCACTCTGGTAGTCGGAGGTTCGGCCGTGCTCGCTGGCGACACCCGCTCCTCGCGGGCGTCCGGAGCCGGTATTCAGCCCGCGCGCGCCCGTTCGTCCCGCTTCGTGCGGGCGTTTCGTTTCAGATCCCGTTTGGACGCGTTGCGCGTCATCATGACACCTTCGAGATCGGGCGGTTTCCACTGAAACCGCACGCGGAATGGGACAGTGGTGCTGTCCTAACTCGATCGGAACGTGCCAGATTTTGTTGCACAATACAAGCGCGTTTTTTCCACCGGTTTGTTCGTTCGTTTCGTTTTCCCCGCAGGCAAGCAATAAACATATAATTCGGGTGCCGATCTCGAAAGTCTAGGGCGTTTTTGACGCCGGAGCGGATCGCTCGAACCTCCCCGCGAATGGGGTGGCCGGGTTGACAGATCGACGAGGAGACGCTGGCTAATGGCAGAGAGCGGCGTTTTCGCCACGCGGTCGGAAACCGGGAGTATCAGCGATGAATTTTGCCAGCGACAACATCATGGGCGCGAGCGCGCCGGTCCTGCAGGCCATCGTCGCGGCAAATGACGGTGCGCTCCCGGCCTATGGGGCAGATGCACTCACTGCCCGGGTGGAAAGACATTTCGCCGAGATCTTCGAGCGCGACGTCGCCGTATTTCTCGCCGCCACTGGCACTGGAGCCAACGCGCTCGCGCTCTCCGCCCTCGTGCCGCCCTATGGAATGTGCGTCTGTCACCGGGAGGCACATGTGATCGACGACGAGTGTGGCGCGCCGGAATTCTTCATGCACGGAGCCAAGCTCGCGGGTCTCGACGGTGTCGGGGCGAAGATTGCGCCGGCGACCCTGACCGCGTTCCTCGAAGGGCTCTCCCCGTCGGTCAAGCAGATGCCGCCGCGCGCGCTTTCGCTCTCGCAGCTCACCGAATGCGGCACGGCCTACACACCGGGCGAGATCGCGGCTCTTGCCGAGATCGCGAGGGCGCGGGGCCTCAGGGTGCACATGGACGGGGCGCGGTTTGCGAATGCGCTCGTGGAACTGGGCTGTTCGCCCGCGCAGATGACCTGGCGCGCCGGCATCGACGTCCTCACCTTCGGCGCCACGAAGAACGGCGGGCTCGCGGCGGAAGCGGTCGTCTTCTTCGACAAGTCGCTGGCCGAAGCCATGCCCTGGCTGCGCAAGCGCGGGGGCCACACGCTTTCCAAGGGCCGCCTGCTCTCGGCGCAGTTCGACGGTTATTTTGCAAACGATCACTGGCTCGACAATGCCCGCCACGCCAACGCCATGGCCGCCCGCATGGCCGAGGGCCTGCTCGCGATCGGCGGGCTGCGCCTCGCCTGGGAGCGGGCCGGCAACGAGGTCTTCGTGGTGATGGACAAGTCACTGGTTGCCGCCCTGCGGGAGAAGGGCTGCATCTTCCACGAATGGACGGCGACGAACCTCGCCCCAGGCGAACAGCTTGCAAGCGGCGAGACCATCGTCAGACTGGTGATGTCGTTTGCCACCACGAGCGACGCAGTGGACGGCTTCCTCGCCCTCGTCGGCAATTCGGCCTAGCAGGAACATCGGCTTCCACTCAGTCCCGGCGCAGCGATTCCGCCCCCGCCGGCACCCGCGTGCTCCAGTCCGTGGCGTCCTCATAGGCCTTGGCGATCTGAAGCAGCGCGAATTCGGACTGGTTCGGCCCCCAGATCTGCAGCCCCATGGGAAGCCCCCGCCCGTCGAAGCCGACGGGGACGCTGATCGCCGGGCAGCCGGACATCGTGACGGGAATTACCACCTCCATCCAGCGGTGATAGCTGTCCATCGCGCGCCCCGCTATTTCCCGCGGCCAGATGGTCTCCACGGGGAACGGGAAGACCTGGGCTGAAGGCAGCAGCAGGTAGTCGTAGGTTTCAAACAGCTTCGCCACATGCTGGTACCAGGCGCTGCGCGCCTTCGAGGCCTCGGAAATATCGAAAGCCTTGAGCTTCAGCCCGCCCTCGATCTCGTAGATCACCTCCGGCTTGAGCAGCGCGCGCTTTGCCGGATCGTGATAATGCACCGAGAGCGTCGCGCCGACCTGCCAGTGGCGCAGCGCCTTCCAGGCCTGCCAGACCGCTTCCATGTCGTATCCCGGCGCGATCGCCTCCACGGTGCAGCCGATCGTCTCGAACACAGGAAGCGATGCGGCGCAAAGATCGAGTATCCCGCTCTCCATCGGCAGGTGCCCGTCGAGATCCCCCAGCCATCCGACGCGCACGCCCTTGAAGTCGCGGGCGAGGGGCTCGAGAAAGCACGCGGGATCCTCCCGCAGCGACAGCGGCACGCGCGGATCGTAACCGGCCTGCACACTGAGCAGCCCGGCGAGATCGGGGACGTTGCGCGCCATCGGCCCGTTCACCCCCATCTGCGGAATGAACACCTCGTCCGTGTTGCCGGGCACGCGCCCGAACGATGGGCGCAGGCCCAGCACGTTGTTGAAGGCAGCCGGGTTGCGCAGCGAGCCCGCATGGTCGCTCCCATCCGCCACGGGCAGCAGCCGCATCGCCAGCGCGGCCGCCGCGCCGCCGCTCGATCCGCCGGCGGTGCGGGTGTGATCGTAGGCGTTGCGCGTCGCGCCGAAGACGGGATTGTGGGTCTGGGAGCCGAGGCCGAATTCCGGCGTGTTGGTCTTCCCCACGAAGATCGCCCCGCCGGCGCGCATCCGCGCGACGAAGATGGCGTCTTCGTCCGGTACCGCATCCTTGAACAGGGGCGAGCCGTGGGTCGTGACGAGGCCCTTCGTCGCCGCGAGATCCTTGATCGCCTGCGGAAAGCCGTGCATCCAGCCGTGCGAGCGACCCTGCGCCAGGTCCGCATCGCGCTCTGCCGCCTCGCGCATCAGCGCCTCCCGCGGACGCAGCGAGACGATGGCGTTGACCTGCGGGTTGAGCGCCTCGATGCGATCGAGATAGGCCGCCATCACCTCGGTGCAGGAGATCTCCCGCGCGTGGATCGCCCGCGAGAGGCTGGTCGCGTCCATGAAGGGGATGGTGCTCGACATGATGTCATCACTCCGTGTTCCGGCTTCGGCGGATCGCCCTCTTGCAATCGATGGCCAAGCCTAGTCCGATGGCCAAGCCTAGTCCGATGGCCAAGCCTAGTCCGGAGCGAAACGCCGCCGCAACGCGTATCGCCGCCACAGCCGCATGCGTGCGCTTTCACGCGAAGTCGCGCATGCGTGCGCTTTCACGC
>Ga0208490_100488_pt1 | contig 24260 bp, 24 predicted proteins | sample SubbioAug_CSWold_FD_184818 | JGI IMG/M metagenome (GOLD analysis project Ga0208490, IMG submission 184818) | Serpentinite rock and fluid subsurface biosphere microbial communities from McLaughlin Reserve, California, USA - CR11Aug_CSWold (SPAdes) | ecosystem: Environmental > Terrestrial > Deep...
CTGCTGACGGAACTCCGCCGGGTACGGCGGTCGTACTTTGGACATTTGCGACTCCTTGAACACAAAGAATGATGTGTCCACGGAACCGGGTCAACTCCATGCTTCCTTTTGGGTTCATCCATCGCCGGTGTCACGGATTTCGCGGATTCCCTTTTTCTTGCTGACGTTTTGCGGTGTTTTGCTGCGCTCGGAATCGCGCTCATTTGTTCACCGGCTTGTTTGCCGATTATTGGTAACCGCCTTGGTAACCAAGAGGCCGGGCGTGCCGCCGGGTGAACATGCCTTCACTTCTGGCTTTGTACATTGCGGTTATCAAGGTCGGGCCAATCGCTGCGTACCGCTACGCTTATCGTCGGTTTTGCCTTCTGTTGGGGGGCTATCAGGTCGTTGGCGCGGTCAAGGTTACAGCGCCGGTTACAGCCCAAAGCCTGTTTTTACTTGGTCACGCTTTGCTCGCTTTTGGATACTTTCTGCGCTTACCCATGTGCTAACTTGTCAACCTCTTGGCAATTATTGGCCACTTGGATTCCGGCCTGGAGTGGTTGATGCTTGAGGGGCATGAACATGGCTTCACTTTGGGCAGCATGTTCAGGACATGGGAAAACCGCTGCAGATTTGCTTTCATGTGGTAGGTCGCCCGCATTGGAAGTTTGCGTATCCGTAGGGTGCCCAGCTCATGACACAGCGGCCCAGAAGCCGCCACACCGCTGAAGCATCGTCACTAGCTCAGGGGCAAGCCCCTGGGGTGCCACCTCAGCCGGGCCACTGTTGCCGCAGCGCCAGCGCCCGTGCCCTTGTAGTTGGGTGCATTCCAGACACAAGCGCCGGTCGTCCCCATCCCGATCCCGCTTCACCAGCTTGTCAGCCAGCCGTTCAGCATCGTCCAGGCTCATGCCCTTATCGGTGAACCTGCCCAGCCGCTTTGCCATGCTGTTGATCTCCCTGCCGTTCATGGCCGGGCCGTGAGGCCAACAGTAGCGGTCGGGGTCTGGTGGGGTGGGGTGGTCAACCTGGGGGCTTGGATCATCACCAGGATGAGGGTCGCCCGGATCATTCGCCGCCGCCTGGGTGTTCGCCGGGCCGGTCGCAGGGGTGGTGCCGCTGTCCTTGAAATTCTGGGATGCGCCCGGAATGGGGGCTACAAAACCTACAAAACCTCCCCCTGTTTTCTGAGCAACCCCAGATATGGGGGCTACGAAACCTACCTTGATGGGGTTTTGTAGGTTTTGTAGTGTCGGTTCCTGGGGCTTTTCAGATTTCAGCCGCGCCAGCCAGCTCATACCGCACCCCCGCCCAAAACTGCCGGATTGATGCGGTAACGCTCGCTCGGTCGCCCCCCCTTCACACCTGAGGCCACGTCATCACGCTTCAGCCACCCGTGGATTTCCAGCAGCTCCGAAGCCTTGCGTACCGCGTCAGGCGTGCCCAGCCCGGCCCAGTTCTTCACCGCCACCAGTCGGGGTGTGAACGTCTCCAACAACACGCCGTCACCATCGCGCAGCTTGCCCGCCTTGATCTTGGACAGCAGCGCCTCAGCCCCGCCCGTCTCAGGGATCACCGCCGCCGCATACACCCGTTCGGCATGGCTGCGCAGGTATTCGGACATGGCTAGCGCCCGCATGAGTTCTGATCGTTGGATCACGCCACCGCTGTCGGGTGTGTCCACCAGGGCAAAGATCAGCGCCAGCGCCGGGACCAGCTTTCGGTACTTGGCAAGGTGCGAGACCAGGGCGGGGTGTAGGTCGTCCCCCCGTAGCTCGGTCTCGAACGGAACCAGCCATTCCACGAACAGCGCCTGTGCCTCAGGGCTGAACCGCCATTCTTGCGGGTCGGTGTCGGTCGCCGGTTGCAGTGCCGCCAGCCGCTCGAATACCGCCCATGCGGTTTGTTTCGCGGGTGTGTCGGGCCACTGGTTGACGTATTTGAACTCCCGTTCCACATCGGGCCACACCGCCAGCCCGAAGCGTTGCAACAGGCCATCGTCCCCGCTGCCGCCCGCCACGGCATCGCGTACATAGCTCTGAATCTTGCCCGGCTGAATGCCCCCCAGCATGGCGATGCACACCCTGGGTATGTAGGTTTCACCGCGCCCGATGCGGTCCACCGCGTGCCCTTGGTTGCCGTCATAGCCAGTCAGGTAGAAGCCCCGCGCGCCTTCCTGGCCTTGCCGGTCCATGCTGCACAGCAGGCCATGAAGCTCATCCCGGAACACCAGCAAGCCCCACGGATTGACGGTCAGGATTTCACCCAGCTTTTCAACCGTGGCGTCATTCACCACGAAGCGCCGCATGGTCGGCTCGGTGGGGCCATCGGTCGGGGTCAGCAGTTCGCGTGCTGCTGCCGGGTCTTTCGCCACCAGCCCGCGTGCCTGTTTCTCCCGTGCGTCGTTCCCCATTTCGGCCATCTTGGCTTCAATCGACCATGCCTCATGTGCCGCCTGCCACTGTTCGCGCTCGGTGGATTCCAGGCGGTGCAATGGCCGCATGGCTTCAGACAGTGCAGGCGACTTCATGACGCCGGGCCGTCCGACGATCAGGCCCCACAGATTCGGGACAACCCGCCAGTCATCCCGTTCCTTGGGTGCCACCACAGCACGCGCCCCGATCAGGCTCGATAGCGCCACCACAGCGCCCACGGCCATGAAGTCAGGCGGGCATTGCATCCGGTGTGCCCCATCGGCCACCCAGCCGCGCAGCGCCTCGGGCAACAGCTCAGGGTCGAATGGCATGACGGGTGTCAGCGCATCGGGGAGCGGTACCGGGTCGGGCCATTCATCGGCGGTGCCGCCCTGGGTGTCTGCTGCCCGTGCCGCCTCGATACCAGCACGCACCGCCTCAAGCCCTGCCAACTGGTGCAGGTCGTTGAAGTCGGTCGCCTTGTCGGGCCTGTCACCAGGGAACACGGGAACAGCCACCAGCCCGCCCACTGCCCGCGCCGCCGCCGTCGCCTTGGTCATGCCGGGGTTCCCCGTGGTCAGGTGGTCATCATCAGCCGCCAGGGTCAGGCGCAGCGCAGGGAACTTGGCTCGCATCGCCAGCGCCACCGCCTCCAGATTGCCCGCGTTGAAGGCCACCGCCACCGCGTGCCCCGTGGCCTCGTGAATACTCGCGCCAGTGGCGAATCCCTCGCACACGATCAGCACGCCCTTGGGCTTGCCCATGCTGAAGTAGCAGCCCGATACCTGCCCGCCTGGGTGAAACCGCTTCCCGCCCTCGGGGTCGATCACTTGCAGGCTGCGCAGCTCGCCCGCCGCGTTTCGCATGGGGACCAACAGCGCCTCACTCTCGCAGCGCGTGCCGTGGGGCTTGATGCTCTTGCGGCTCAGGTAGGGGTGGGCCGTGGCCGGTGTGGCGGCTTCCCAGCGCCGTACCGCCTGTTCCGCTGCCTGCTGTCGGTAGTGGACCTTGTCCTCAGCGCGCGCCGCCCTGATGGCCTCAATGCGCTGCCGGTAAGCCTCGCGCTCAGTGTCGCTCATGCTATCCGGCTGCTTTGCGCACCACGTTTGCGAAACACCCTCCCGCCAGCATCCAAAGCCACCAGCGGGCATGCCGTCCAGGTGCAGCACATACCAGCCGGATTTGTCCCTTGGCTTGCCGTTCGTGCTGAAACGGTGCAACACGCCGTCGCCGTGAATTTCATCAGGTGGCGTCAGCCCGGCCCCCAGCATGGCCGTTCGGAATTGGTCTATGGGGTTGCTCATGCTGCAACCTCCGCGCCAGCTTGTGAATATGAGGCTTTTTCAGGTGGTTGCCCGTTGCTGGCCAGTTCCCGCGCCGCCCGTTTCGCAGTTATTAAATGCCACCAATCGGCGTAACTCGATACTCTGGCCTGTTGTCCAGATGGTGAGTTCTGTTGACGGTTGACGTGGTTCACAGTCGCCCCCCGATCTGTTCCAGGAAGCGCCGCGCGTCGTCTATGGTGGGCAGGTAGCGCACCAGCCCCCAACGTTCAGCCCAATAGGTTGCTGGGCCGTCCTGGCGGTCGGTGCGGTACAGCGCATGGTGCCGCAGGGCATACGCTGCTCTCAGGGTCTCGAATGCTTTGCACGTCCGCTGTCCGGTGGGACAATCAAGATCGTTGTTCGCGTCGCCCGCCGTGGGATTGCCGTCCCCGGTGGGCTTCTCATTTGTGGGGTGGTGGTTGTTCGCCATTGTTCACCCCTTATGCCGTGGTCACCGTTGATTGCGAATTCAGCCAAGCACGGACTTCTCCGACGCGAAAGGCCGTGATTTTTGCGCCCAGCTTGATTGGCTGGGGGAAAGTGCCGGCTTTCACTTTGCGCCACAGTGTCGCGCCACTGAAAGGCAGCGGGGCCGGGCGGTCGGGCCGCTTAGGACTTTGCACCAAGCACGACTCGCGAATCAATGCACTGTCGGGTAGGGTGTCGAATGATGGGATTCCCGCCGTTGCCGTGGGGATTGGTGCGGAAATGGCTCCGGGGATTGTCGATTGTTTCGCCTTGGGATTGCGTGACATTGTTTGCCCTCATGTGATTGAAGGCTCAACTGTCGAGCTAGAGGCGCGGCTTGAATAGGGTCAGTTCACCCGGATAAGGTGGGGTCGGGTCACCCCGGATAACCCCTCAAGCCCGCGTCAGTCTTGGGTTTTCAGGGGGTCCGACGACTATCGTCTTGGGCCGGTTGGTAAGCCGTCAGGCCGGAGCATGGATGCAATAGCGCGTGCCCTCTCTTTGGAGACCCCGCGCTTCTCGTGAAGCCAGCTAGATACCATTTCGTTTGTGGGGGCTGATGTTATATCACCAGGATCGTACAGCTTCCACCATTGCTGCGCTGCTGCTTCGAGATGCCCCAATGTCTCTGTGTGGTGATTGCCCCAAGGCCATTTGCTTGTTTGAATTTTCTCTGTGGCATTTGTCTCTAAGGTGGCTTCTTTGATATTCTGATTTTCCAATTCATACCGATTGATTAGCGCAATTTTATTGGCCTGAAGGGCATTCTTCGCCTCCACTTCTTCAATGCGAATTAGTGCCAAATTAATGCTTTTCTCGAAGAAAAGTTTATCTTTTGTAAGCTTTCGAATTTCATGCGATAAATAGAAAAATATGATCGCAAGTATTGGGATTAGAACATATGCAATGAATTTGTATACGTCTGTAACCATTCCGTCTGTTATGTGCAATAAAACACGACTCGCAGGAATAACAACATCACCAGTTGCCGCCACTTTTTCGTTCCCCTTACGCCCCTGAAAATAGGTGCCAGCCCCGCCCGCCAGGGGAAGCGGGCTTTTACTACCGGGGATCAGTCGATAGCTAGGGCTGGCGAAAAACGTTCAGGCTGCTCGGAGTTGCACCACGTCAGCTCCGGCTGCCAACTTGTCCAGGTAGTCCGCCCATCGCTGCATCATCTCGCGCCGGGCCGGTAGATGGGCCGTGCGGTTGTAGGCTCGTCCATTGGCGTCTTTCACGGTGTGGCTGAGTTGGTGCTCTATCAGGTCCACCCGTTCACCCAGCACCTCATCCATGATGGTTCTAGCCATCGCCCGGAACCCGTGGGCGGTGTGCACGTCATTGGGATAGCCCATGCTGCGCAGGGCTGAATTGATGGTGTTTTCGCTCATGGGCCGTTCGCCAGTGCGCAGGCTGGGGAACACGTAGCGCCCATGTCCCGTGAGAGGGTGCAGGCTGCGCAAGATCGCCACCGCCTGAGTAGCCAGCGGAACGATATGGTCAGTTTTCATCTTCATCTTGCTGCCCGGTATGCGCCACTCTGCCGCGTCAAGGTCAATCTCTGTCCATTCGGCGGTGCGCAGTTCACCCGGCCTCACGAACACCAGGGGAGATAGTTTCAGTCCCGCCACGGCTGCCGGGTGCCCGTTGTAGGCGGCAATCGAGCGCATCAGCGCGCCAGCCTGTTTCGGGTCAGTGATGGCAGGATGGTTGCGCTTGGTGGCTTTCGTCAGCGCGCCTTTCAGGTCGGGGGTCGGGTCGCGCTCTGCGCTGCCGCTGGCGATGGCGTAGCGAAAAACCTGTCCGATGTGCTGTTTGACGCGCTGCACACTCTCCAACGCGCCCCGTGCTTCCATGTGCCGCAAGGCTGCCAAGACGTCACGCGGGCCGATGGCTGATATGGGCATGCTCCCCAAGTACGGATAGACGTCATGGGCCAGCCACTTTTCAATCTTCATGGTGGTGCTGGGCATGCGATTGGCAGCGGTCTTTTTCAGCCAGTCCCGTGCAACTGACTCAAAGGTGTTTGCAGCCTCTGAGGCCTTGGCTAGCTTTTCCTCCCGCTTTGCTGTCACGGGGTCGATACCGTCAGCCAGCAGTGCCCGGGCCTGATCGCGGCGCTGTCTTGCCTTGGCAAGTGCCACCGCCGGGTAAACACCCAGCGCCAGCGTTTTGCGCTTCGTGGCGTGCGTGTAGTCCATGCGCCAGTACTTGCCGCTCGCCTTCACCAGTAGATACAGACCTTGGCCGTCTGTGTGCTTGTCGCCAGCGGGTTTGCCGCTGTGCTTGATCTGTTTCGTGAACGTGTCTGTCAGTGCGATGCATCCCCCCTGTAACGGTACTTCTGGCGCGGTACTTGGGGGATACCGTCACAAATACCGTTTTGTTAACGGTATGGAATGCTAGGACGTGATACCGCTTGACACAAGAAAAAACCCGCTACGCTGGGGAGCGTGCGGGTTTTTGAGGGGTGTTGATACCGTCTGAAATGATCAGATGGTGCCCGGGGCCGGAATCGAACCGGCACGCCTTGCGGCGGGGGATTTTGAGTCCCCTGCGTCTACCAATTTCACCACCCGGGCGGGGAATTCGTGAAGCCACAAATTATGGCACAGTGTTGCTCATGAACTACCCGACGATTGAAGACGCAGTGGGCCAGACCCCGCTGGTGGCCCTGCAGCGCATCGGCGCGGCCGAGAACGCCGCGCGCGGCACCGTGGTGCTCGGCAAGCTGGAAGGCAACAACCCGGCCGGCTCCGTGAAGGACCGTCCGGCGCTGTCCATGATCCGGCGTGCCGAGGAACGTGGAGACATCAAGCCCGGCGACACGCTGATCGAGGCCACGTCGGGCAACACCGGCATTGCGCTGGCGATGGCCGCGGCCATCAAGGGCTACCGCATGCTGCTGATCATGCCGGAGGACCTGTCCATCGAGCGCGCGCAGACCATGAAGGCCTTCGGTGCCGAACTGATCCTCACGCCCAAGAGCGGCGGCATGGAATCGGCGCGTGACCTGGCCGAGCGCATGCAGGCCGAGGGCAAGGGCCGGGTGCTCGACCAGTTTGCCAATGCCGACAACCCGCGCGTGCATTACGAGACCACCGGCCCCGAGCTGTGGGAGCAGACCGCCGGGCGCATCACGCATTTCGTGAGCGCCATGGGCACCACCGGCACCATCACCGGCGTGTCGCGTTTCCTGAAAGAGAAGAACCCGGCCATCCGCATCATCGGCGCGCAGCCCAGCGAGGGCTCGCGCATACCCGGCATCCGCAAGTGGCCCACCGAGTACCTGCCCAAGATCTACGACGCGAGCGCGGTGGACGAGCTGGTGTACGTGAGCCAGAACGATGCCGAAGACATGTGCCGGCGCATGGCGCGGGAAGAGGGCATCTTCGCCGGCATCTCCGCGGCCGGCGCGTGCTGGGTGGCGCAGCAGGTGGCGCAGCAGGTGGAGAACGCCACCATCGCCTTCATCGTCTGCGACCGCGGGGACCGCTACCTCTCCACGGGGGTGTTCCCTGCCTGATCCGGCTGGCATGACGACGGCCTTCCGCTTCTGCCCGGCCTGCGCCACCCCGCTGGCGTTGATCGGCCAGGAGGAGGATGGCGGCTTCAAGCAGCGCCTGCGTTGCGCTGCCTGCGGTTACACGCACTGGAACAACCCGACGCCGGTGCTGGCCGCCATCGTCGAGCTGGATGGGCGGGTGCTGCTGGCGCGCAATGCCGCGTGGCAGCATCGCATGTTCGGGCTGATCACCGGCTTCATGGAGGCGGGCGAAACGCCGGAAGCCGGCATCCGGCGCGAGATTGCGGAAGAAACCAGCTTGGAGGTGAGTGCCCTCACGCTGGTGGGTGTGCACGATTTCCAGCGCATGAACCAGGTCATCGTCACCTACCACGCGGTGGCGCACGGCGAGGTGCGCCTGTCGCCCGAGCTGGCGGAGTACAAGTTGCTGGCGCCCCAGCAGGTGCGCTGCTGGCGCGCCGGCACCGGCTTTGCGCTCGCCGACTGGCTGCGTGGGCGCGGGATCGAGCCCGTCTTTCTGGAAGCGCCGCCCGCCACCGATTGACGGGCCTTGTGGCGCCCCCGGGCGCACCGTGGCCGTGTCAGGGGGCAGGCCCGGGTGGCCGCTTAGAATCTCGCCTTCTGAGGAACCACTACCCATGCAAGCCGATAAAGAACTCGACGCCCGCGGCCTGAACTGCCCCCTGCCCATCCTGAAGGCCAAGAAGGCCCTGGCCGACATGACCAGCGGCCAGACCCTGCGGGTGATTTCCACCGACGCGGGCTCCGTGCGCGACTTCCAGGCCTTTGCCAAGCAGACCGGCAACGAGCTGCTGGAGCAACAGACGGTGGGTGGCGACCACATCACCGTGCTGAAGCGCCGCTGATCCAGGCCAGCGGGGGGTGGCGCGGGCCCCAGGCCCGCGCTCCCCGATCAGCCGCCCAGACGGGCCAGTTGCTCGCGCACCTTCTGCAGCGTGGCCGTGAAGTCGGCGACGCGCTTTTTCTCCTGCTCGATCACCGCTGGCGGAGCCTTGGCCACGAAGGCTTCGTTCGACAGCTTGGCCGTGGCCTTGGTGATTTCGCCGTCCAGGCGCGTGGCTTCCTTGCCCAGGCGCAGCTTCTCGGCGGCCACGTCGATTTCCATGAACAGGCACAGGCGCGACTCGCCGACCACGGCCACCGGTGCGGCCTGTGCGGCAGCGGCCCAGTCGGCTTCGCTCTCGAACACCTTGACCTCATTCAGCTTGGCCAGGGCCTGCAGCACCGGACCGGCGGCCTGCATGAAGGCGGTGTCGCCCAGCACGTAGAGGGGCAGGCGCGTGGCGGGTGACACGTTCATTTCACCGCGCAGGTTGCGGCAGGCGTCCACCAGGCCCTTGAGCTTGGCCACATGGGCTTCGGCCTGCTCGTCGATGCGCTCGGGCTGGCTGACGGGATAGGCCGCGATGCTGACCGACTCGCCCGCGCGGCCCGCCACGGGTGCCACCTTCTGCCACAGCTCTTCGGTGATGAAGGGAATCACCGGGTGGGCCAGGCGCAGGATGGTTTCCAGCGTGCGGATCAGCGTGCGGCGGGTGGCGCGCTGCTGGGCTTCGGTGCCGGTGTTGATCTGCACCTTGGCGATTTCCAGGTACCAGTCGCAGAACTCGTTCCAGACGAAGTCGTAGACGGCGTTGGCCACGAAGTCCAGGCGGTATTCGGCAAAGCCTTTGGCCACCTCGGCTTCCACACGCTGCAGGGCGGAGACGATCCAGCGGTCGGCCTGGCTGAATTCGAGGTAGCCGCCCGGCAGGCACTCGGCCGCGCCGTGTTCCTTCAGGCCGCAGTCCTGGCCTTCGCAGTTCATCAGCGTGAAGCGGGTGGCGTTCCAGAGCTTGTTGCAGAAGTTGCGGTAGCCCTCGCAGCGCTTGGAGTCGAAGTTGATCGAGCGGCCCAGCGAGGCCAGCGCGGCAAAGGTGAAACGCAGCGCGTCGGCGCCGTAGGCCGGGATGCCCTCGGGGAATTCCTTCTCGGTCTGCTTGCGCACCTTCGGCGCCGTCTCGGGCTTGCGCAGGCCGGTCGTGCGTTTGTCCAGCAGCGGCGCCAGCGCAATGCCGTCGATCAGGTCCACCGGGTCGAGCACGTTGCCTTCGGATTTGCTCATCTTCTGACCCTGCGCATCGCGCACCAGGCCGTGGATGTACACATGCTTGAACGGCACGCGGCCGGTGAAGTGCGTGGTCATCATGATCATCCTGGCGACCCAGAAGAAGATGATGTCGTAGCCGGTCACCAGCACGGAGGAGGGCAGGTACAGGTTGTAGTCGTCGGTGGGCGCGTCGCCCTGTGCAGGCCAGCCCATGGTGCTGAAGGGCACCAGTGCCGACGAGTACCAGGTGTCCAGCACGTCGGGGTCGCGCGTGAGCGTCTTGCCGGGTGCCTGGGCCTGGGCCTCGGCTTCGCTGCGCGCCACGATGACCTGGCCGTCTTCGGTGTACCAGGCCGGAATCTGATGCCCCCACCAGAGCTGGCGGCTGATGCACCAGTCCTGGATGTTGTTCATCCACTGGTTGTAGGTGTTGACCCAGTTCTCGGGCACGAAGGTCACCTCGCCCGACTGCACGGCCGCAATGGCCTTGTCGGCGATGGAGGTGCCGCTGGTGTTGTGCTCGTTGCCCTTGCTGGTCATGGCCACGAACCACTGGTCGGTCAGCATGGGCTCGACCACCTGACCGGTGCGGGCGCAGCGCGGCACCATGAGCTTGTGCTTCTTCACCTCGACCAGTGAGCCCTCGGCTTCCAGCTGGGCGACGATCTGCTTGCGCGCGACGAAGCGGTCCAGGCCCACATAGGCGGCCGGGATGTCGTTCGCCTCGGCGGCGCTCACCTTCGCTTCCAGCGTGAAGATGGTCAGCATGGGCAGGCCGTGGCGCTGGCCCACCTGGTAGTCGTTCGGGTCGTGGGCGGGAGTGACCTTCACCACGCCGGTGCCGAAGGCCTTGTCCACGTACGCGTCGGCGATCACGGGCACCAGGCGCCCGGTGATGGGCAGGCGCACCTGCTGGCCGATCAGGTGCGTGTAGCGCTCGTCTTCGGGGTGCACCATCACGGCGGTGTCGCCCAGCATGGTCTCAGGCCGGGTGGTGGCCACCACCAGTTTCTCGTCCGAGCCCTCGACCGGGTAGGCGATGTGCCAGAGCGAGCCGTCTTCCTCTTCGCTCTCCACTTCCAGATCGGACACGGCGGACATGAGCACCGGGTCCCAGTTCACCAGGCGCTTGCCGCGGTAGATCAGGCCCTGCTGGTACAGCTGCACAAAGGTTTCGGTGACGACTTTGCTCAGCTTGTCGTCCATGGTGAAGTACTCGCGGCTCCAGTCCACGGAGTCGCCCATGCGGCGCATCTGCGTGGTGATGGTGTTGCCGCTCTGTTCCTTCCACTCCCACACCTTGGCCACGAAGTTCTTGCGCGCCTCGGCGGGCGTGGGCCCCATGTCGTGCCGGCTGATGCCCTGGGCCTGCAGCTGGCGTTCCACCACGATCTGCGTGGCGATGCCGGCGTGGTCGGTACCGGGCACCCACACGGTGTTGGCGCCGCTCATGCGGTGGTAGCGCGTGAGCGAATCCATGATGGTCTGGTTGAACGCGTGCCCCATGTGCAGCGTGCCCGTGACATTGGGCGGCGGCAGCTGGATGGCGAACGACGGTGCGTCGGCCTTCGGCGCGCCCGTGCCGCGGAAACCCGCCACCCCGTAGCCGCGCTGCTCCCACTCGGGGCCCCAGCGGGCTTCGAGCGCGGCCGGCTCGAAGGATTTGGAGAGGGATTGCAGGCCGGGCTGTTGCAGGGTGTCGGTCATGGGTGGGCGCAAAAGGAAAAACGGCACCCCGCGGGATGCCGTTGTGAAGAGCAGGGGAATCGCTGGATTTTATTCGGTGGTCACCGGCGAGATGGCCGGCGCCGGGAGCCGGGCCGCGTCGATGCAGTCCTTGAGCACCTTCGCGTCGCCGATCTGGTTGGCCAGCAGCAGGATCAGCCGGGCGTTGAGCAGCTCGGCGTCTTCGCGGCTCAGGCCGCCGTGGGCATCGAGCAGCTGCTCGTAGAAGGCGTCGGCGTCCTGGAAGTGGGGGTTCAATTTGATGCTCATGCTGCTTCTCCGCGCAGGCCCAGGGAACGTTCGATGGCCGACACCAGCTTGGTGTCGACCGACTCGCCGGTGGCGGCCAGATAGCCGTCGGGTCGCAGCAGCGCCCAGGCGTGGCCGAACACATGGCAGGCGCCCTGCAGGTGGCCCTGCGGGTCGCGGATGTGCTCCAGCGCCTGCGGCCGTGCATCGGGCCCGAGCACCTGCACGCTGCGCACGGGGGCGTCGAAGCACAGGCGGCGCAGGCGCTGCAGCGCCGCGCCCGAGAGGTCACCGAACACCAGCACCAGCAGGTCGCCTTCGGCCCAGTCCAGCAGGTCGTTCACGCAGCCGGGCGAACCGTCGGCCCAGCTGAAGCGCACGTTCTGCACCGACTGCCCGGCCGCGCGGCTGGCGCTCTGCTCGGTGGCGTAGGTGCAGGCCCGCGAGTGGGTGTAGGGGTTGGCGATCGCCATGCGGCCGGTGTTGATGAGGCTGCGCGCGAACAGGTACTGCCGCGCCAGCCCGATGGCGGCCTGGCGGAACAGGCGCTCGCTGCCCTCGGCCGGGCGCAGGAAACGCGCGGTGCGGTTGGTCACGCACACGTTCTGCTGCGCGGCTTCCAGGCGCTCGTCGTTGTAGCTCGCCAGCAGGGCCTCATCGGCCTTGCCGCGCAGCACGGCGGCCAGCTTCCAGGCCAGGTTGTCGGCATCGGCGACGCCGGTGTTGCCCCCGCGTGCGCCAAAGGGGCTGACCACCTTGGCCGAGTCGCCCATGAGGAACACCCGGCCGTGGCGCAGGCTGTGCACGCACTCGCTGCGGTAGGCGTAGGGGCCGACCCAGACGATCTCCACCTGCACGTCGGGCCCGAACTGGCGCGCCAGGCGCTCGCGCACCACGTCTTCGCGGCTGACGTGTTCCGGGTCGGCGTTGGGTGCCATCTGGTAGTCCAGCCGCCACACGTCGTCGGCCATGAGGTGCTGCCACACGGCGCGGTTTTCGTTGAAGGGCGCTTCGATCCAGGTGTGGCGCTCCACCGGCGGGCGGGTGCTGAAACGCACGTCGGCGATGCACCAGCGGTCGTCGCCGCGGCGCGAATCAAAGGGCACCTGCAGCCACTGGCGCAGCGGGCTGTGCGAGCCGGTGGCGTCGATCACATGCTCGGCCTCGATCTGGTAACGCCCGGCGGGCGTTTCCACCGTGAGCGTCGCCACCTCGTCGTTCTGCTCGAAAGCCACCAGCCGGTTCTGCCAGCGCAGCTCCACCACGCCGAGCTGCTGGAGGCGGTCCACCAGAAAGCCCTCGATATAGAACTGCTGGATGTTGATGAAGGGCGGCTGGGTGGACAGGTTGAAGTTGCCCTGCTGGCGCATGTCGAAGCGGTACACCTCGTCCTCGCCCGCAAAGGTGCGGCCCACGCTCCACTGCACGCCTTTGGCGGCGATGCGTTCAAAGATACCCAGGCGTTCGAAGATTTCCAGCGACTTCTGCGTGTAGCAGATGCCGCGGGAGGATGCGCCTTTGACGCCCACCGTGTTGTCCTCGTCGATCAGCACCGCGCGCACACCCAGCCGCGCCAGCGAACAGGCCAGCGTGAGCCCGGTGATGCCACCGCCCACGATCACGACCGGGTGGCGCACCATCGGGCCGCCCTGCAGTTCTGGCGGCGGGATGAAAGGGTATTCGGGCAGTGCGTAACCCCCGCCCTGGGTGAACTCGTAGCCGTTGGTGTGGGCGGTTTCACGGTACCTTGTCTCGGACATGCATCGCTCCTTTGTCGTTGGAATCTCTCGGCAACTTGTGTGCGGGGCTCAAGGGGCCACGGCGCTCTGCTCCGCGAATGTCCCCCGGGCCCTGGGGGCCCTCCTCCTTTACTTCGCTGCGCAGAGCGCCATGCCCTTGAGCCAGTGGCGCCCGTGTGAACCCATTCGAGAGCCCGGAGGGCTGGGGTGACGGGGCGCATGGCGCAGCGAAGTAAAGGAGGAGGGCCGGCGCTAGCCGGCCCGGGGGACATGCGCGGAGCCATGCGCCCCGGCATCCCAGACCGGTGCCCCATCAAAGCCAGCCCGCTCAGGCATCCGCGCGTTTCCCCACCTCAGGCCGGTCGTTCTGCTGCGGCTTCAACGGCGCAGCGCTTTTCCCCTCAGCCCGTTCGCGGCGCCATTGCTCCTTGCGCGCCGTCCATGCGGCCAAGCGAGCGTGGGCGGTCTTGCTTTCCTCCAGCATCTCGAACTCGTCGGCCAGCTGCGCCGTGAGTTCCAGGCGGATGCCGTTGGGGTCGAAAAAGTAGATGCTTTTGAAGATGTGGTGATCGGTCACGCCCAGCACCTCGATGCCGGCCGCTTCCAGCCGCGCCTTGGTGTTCTCCAGCTCCTGCTCGGTGTTCACGCGGAAGCTGATGTGGTTGACCCACTTCGGCGTGTTCGGCGAGGGCTCCGCTGCCACGTCGTCGCCCAGATCAAAGAAGGCGATGAACGAGCCGTCCTGCAGGCGGAAGAAGAAGTGCGTGTACGGACAGTACTCGCCCGTGCTGGGCACGTAATCGCTCTGGATGATGTGGTACAGCGGCAGGCCCAGGATGTCTTCGTAGAAACGGCGCGTTTCTTCTGCGTCGCGGGCGCGGTAGGCGTAGTGGTGCAGCTGCTGGATGGGTGCCGGTGGCGGCAGGGTGACAACGGTCATGTCGGTCTCCTGAGAATGGTAGTGATTCACCATTGTGCAATGCATTTCGCAAAAGTGAATGCGGGCGCCCAGATGCCGCTCCAGTTTGAGGGTTTCGGTGCTCCCTGTCGATGGGGTTCACCACCGGTGCGCAACTGGACGCCGGGCGGTCATGGGCGTAAGGTCCGATCCATCGCGGCACTGGCGGCACGCCAGTCCAGGTGCCCGCCCTTGTTCAACCCCTCCACCACCGATTTCACATGCCCCACCTGAAAGGCTCGCGCACCGAACAGTGCCTGAAAGAGGCGTTTGCCATCGAGTCCCAGACCAACCGGCGCTACCTGTATTTCGCCGCCAAGGCCGAGGCGGCGGGCCAGCCCGATGTCGCGGCGCTGTTCCGCTCCACCGCCGAAGGCGAAACCGGCCACGCGCTGGGCCATCTGGAGTTTCTGGAGCACACCGGCGATCCGGCCACTGACCTGCCCATCGGCTCCACCCGCGACAACCTGGCCTCGGCCGTGGCGAGCGAAAGCCACGAGTTCGACACGATGTACCCCGCCATGGCCCGCACCGCGCGCGAAGAGGGCTTTGACGACGTGGCCGACTGGTTCGAGACGCTGGCCAAGGCCGAGCGCAGCCATGCCGGGCGTTACCAGAAGGCATTGGACGAGCTGGGCGACTGAAGCCGCACCCGCACAGGGCGGACCACGGGAGCCTGCGACCCATTGGCCATAATCGGGGGCTTCCTTCGGCAAGTGATTGTTGACCGTTCCTCCGCCGGCGCAACCGGTTCCGGTGCCCGTTGCCGCCCTGTATGAATCTGCCTGTCCGATGCTGTTCCTGATTTCTCCCGCCAAGGCACTCGACTACGAGACGCCGGCCCACGTCGAGACCCACACCCAGCCCCTGTTCGTGCCGCAGGCCAGCGAACTGATCGAGCTGTTGCGCGAGCAGTCGCCGCAGCAGATCGCCGAGCTGATGAGCCTGTCGGACACGCTGGCCGGCCTCAACGTGGCGCGCTACGCCGCCTGGCGCCCACGCTTCACTGCGCGCAACTCGAAGCAGGCCGTGCTGGCCTTTGATGGCGACGTGTACGGTGGCCTGGACGCCAAGACCCTCGACGCGCCCGCGCTCGACTGGCTGCAGCAGCACCTGTGCATCCTCAGCGGCCTGTATGGCGTGCTGCGCCCGCTCGACTGGATGCAGCCCTACCGGCTGGAGATGGGCACGCGTCTGGCGACCACCCGCGGCAAGAACCTCTACCAGTTCTGGGGCACGCAGATTGCCCACTACCTGAACCAGCGCGCCGCGGCCGACATCAGCCCGGTGGTGGTGAACCTGGCCAGCGAGGAATACTTCAAGGTGGTGGACCGCCGTGCGCTCAAGCCGCGCGTGGTGAGCTGTGTGTTCGAGGAGCGAAAGGGTGATGCATACAAGATCATCAGCTTCATGGCCAAGCGTGCGCGCGGCCTGATGGTGCGCTACGCCGTCGAGCACCGGCTGAGCACGCCCGAGCAGCTCAAGGGTTTCGACCTGGAAGGCTACCGTTTCGCGCCCGCCAGCTCCGAGCCGGATCGCCTGGTGTTCCGCCGCGAGGCCCGTCCCTGAACCTTTGACACCCGTGAACGTCGTGCAGTCCATGATCCAGATCATCACCCCCGAATTGCGCCAGTGGCTGATCGAACAGGTCAACGCCGGACATTCCGCCGAGAGCCTGCTGGGCGCCATGGTCACCGCGGGCTGGGAGCGTGCGCTGGCGGTCACCGCGCTGGATGCCATGCTGGCTGAGCACGCGCGCACCCAGGCCACCGCCCGAGCGCGGGCCCAGGCGCACGCCATCGAGCAGGCCACGGCCGCTGCTGCTCAGCGGCCCACCGGGGCGGGCGGTGCCCGCGTGCCGGGCCCCGATCTGACGCTGTCGCCGCGCCAGATCGACGCCGGCGACCGCACGGTGGACGTGATCGCGTCGCTCGCCACCCCCCGGGTGGTGGTGTTCGGCAGCCTGCTCAGCGACGAGGAATGCGACGCTCTGGTGGCCGCTGCCGCGCCGCGCATGGCGCGCTCGCTCACCGTGCAGACCCGCACCGGCGGTGAAGAACTCAACCCCGACCGCACCAGCCAGGGCATGTTCTTCGCGCGCGGCGAGAACACGCTCATCACCCGCATCGAGGCCCGCATTGCCCGCCTGCTGAACTGGCCTGAAGACCATGGTGAGGGAATGCAGGTACTGCACTACCAGCCCGGCGCCGAGTACAAGCCGCATTACGACTACTTCGACCCCGCCGAGCCCGGCACGCCCACCATCCTGCGCCGCGGCGGCCAGCGCGTGGGCACGCTGGTGATGTACCTCAACGAGCCGGCGCGCGGCGGCGGCACCACCTTCCCCGACGTGGGCCTGGAGGTGGCGCCGGTGCGCGGCAACGCCGTCTTCTTCAGCTACGACCGGCCGCACCCGGCCACCGGCACGCTGCACGGCGGTGCACCGGTGATCGAAGGGGACAAGTGGGTGGCCACCAAGTGGCTGCGCGAGCGCGTGTTCGAATAACGACCACGCAGCCGCCCCACCCATCGCCACGCCGCCCGGCCCCGCCCCGCACCCCATGAAGATACCCAGCAACGGACTGACGTTCGAGGTCGAGGTCGCCGGCCATGAGCGCGCGCCCGCCGTGCTGCTCACCATGGGACTGGGCATGCAGCTCACGGCTTGGCCGACCGCACTGCTCGACGCGCTGGTGCAGGCGGGCTTTCGCGTCATCCGATACGACAACCGCGACGTTGGCCTGTCCGACAAGCTCGACCACCTGGGCCAGCCGAACCTGCTGTGGCAGTTCATGCGCCGGCGCATGGGGCTGCGTCTGCACGCGCCTTACCGCCTGCAGGACATGGCACAGGACGCTCTGGGCATCCTGGATGCGCTGGGTGTGCAGCGCGCCCACCTGGTGGGCGTGTCGATGGGGGGCATGGTGTCGCAGCGCATCGCCGCCACGGCGCCGCAGCGCGCGCTCAGCCTCACCAGCGTCATGAGCTCCAGCGGCGCGCCGGGCCTGCCGGGACCGCGGCCCGAGGTGTCGCGCGCGATGATGATGCGACCCAGGAGCCGCTCCCCCGAAGACGTGGTGAACCACACCCTGGGCATCTTCCGCCTGATCGGCAGCCCGGCCTATCCGCAGGACATGGCGGCGTTTCGCCAGCACCTGCTCGACGGTGTGGCCCGCAGTGACCACCCGGCCGGCGTGGTGCGCCAGATGCTGGCGGTGATGAGCGACAGTGGTCGCCACCGCCTGCTCGACCGCATCGGCTGCCCGACACTGGTGATCCACGGAGCCGCCGACCCGCTGGTGCCCATCGCCTGCGGGCGCGACACCGCCCGGCGCATTCCCGGCGCCCGCTTCGAAGCCATCGAGGGCATGGGCCACGACTGGCCGCCCGCCGTGGCCGCCCTGCTGGCCCAGCACCTTGTTCCGCATCTACAGACCGCCAACGCATGAACCCCAACACCCCCGAACATTCCCAGCTGGGCAAGGCCTCGGCCTACGCCGACCAGTACGACGCCTCGCTGCTCTACCCGCTGCCCCGCGAGCCCAAGCGGCGCGAGATCGGCATCGGCGCCAGCGTGCCCTTCCTGGGCGCCGACCTCTGGACCGCCTTCGAGCTGAGCTGGCTCAACCCGCGCGGCAAGCCCGTGGTGGCGCTGGCGCACATCACCATTCCCTGCGAGAGCACGCACATCGTGGAGAGCAAATCGTTCAAGCTGTACCTCAACAGCTTCAACAACACCCGCTTCCAGAGCCCCGACGAGGTGCGGGAACGCCTGCGCCACGACATCAGCGCCGCCATCTGGCACGGCGGTCCGGTGCAGACCAGCGCCGGTGTGCGCGTGCTGCTGCCCGAGCTGTTCGAGTGCGAGCGGGTGCAGGAACTGGAAGGCCTGTGCATCGACCGGCTGGACGTGGAATGCGACCGCTACGAGCCGGCACCCGAGCTGCTCACCGCGGCCTTTGACGACAAGCCGGTGGACGAGGTGCTGATGAGCGACCTGCTCAAGAGCAACTGCCTCGTCACCGGCCAGCCCGACTGGGGCAGCGTGCAGATCCGCTACAGCGGCCCGCAGATCGACCAGGCCGGCCTGTTGCAGTACATCGTGAGCTTTCGCAACCACAACGAATTCCATGAACAGTGCGTGGAACGCATCTACATGGACATCATGACGCGCTGCAAGCCGGCCAAGCTGATGGTGTACGCCCGCTACACCCGCCGGGGCGGCCTGGACATCAACCCCTGGCGCAGCAGCCATCCACAGCTGCCGCCGGCCAACGTGCGCACCGCCCGGCAGTAATGACGGGAGAGCCGTTGCCTGCGACGCCCCAGCGGTCAGCGCCACGCATGACGTAGCCCACCCAGGATGCGGTGGAACCGGTTCCGCCGCGCTGCGTGCATCGCCCCTTGAGGGGGACACGCGCAGCGCCGCGGGGCTGTGCCTTCTCAGATCATCTTCTGGATCAACGCACCTGTGAACAGCACCGGCCCGGTGGGGCCGCGCTCGCTCGGCACGCCGCCTTTGGGCTCCAGGCTGATGGCCAGCGTGGGCACCTCGCGCACGTCCGGCTCGTCGGCGGCCAGCTGCAGCAGCCGGTCCTGACCGAGCACGCCGAGCGAGCGTGGGCCGCCTGAGGGCGGCAGCGCCCAGAGCTGCAGCGACTTGTCGGCTGCTTCCTGAAAGCCGCCCACGCGCTGAAGCGTCAGGCGGCCGTTCTTCGGATCGAAGGTGACGAGCATGGAGGCGCTGGCCTGCGCGTCGTTGAGCACCGCCACGTACTCGATCTGCGGCTGCGCCGCCAGCTGCGCCTGCAGGGCGCCGATCTCGCTGCCCAGCTGGTCGCGCAGGCCCACGGCCGTGACCACGGCCAGCACCGTGGCCAGCGCGCCGGCGGCGGTGGCGCCGCGCCACAGCGCCAGGCTGCGCAGCCAGCCGGTAGGCTTGGGCGCAGGCGATGCCGCGCGTGCGGCGGCCATGGTTTGCTGCTCGCGGTCGGCGCGCACCAGGTTGTCGATGCGTGTCCACACGGCCGGCGCGGGCTCGTCGGCGCGTTGCAGTTCGTTCAGGCTGGCCACGCGGCTCTGCCAGATGAGGGCCGCCGCGCGCACCGGCGCCTGTTCGCGCGCCAGGGTTTCAAAGCGGCGGCGGGCACCGCCGCGCAGCGTGCCCAGGGCGTAGGCGCTGGCCAGCCGGTCCAGCCGTTCGGGGTTTTTCAGGAGGTTCATAGCAGTGGCGCCACCGCCCGCAGGCATGGACGCGCTCTTTCGCGGCGCATCGAACGGGGTGGGCTGGGTGGGTGCGTCATCTTGATGCCCACCGGCTCAGGCGAAGTGCGCCATGCAGCTGCGCAGCTGGTCCAGCCCGCGGCGGATCCAGGTTTTCACGGTGCCCAGCGGCAGGCGCAGCTGCGTGGCCAGTTCGCTGTGGCTGAGGTCGCGCAGGTAGGCCAGGCTCACCACCTCGCGCTGCTGGTTCTCCAGCTTGCCCAGGCACTGGTGCAGCGCCCAGGCCTGCTGGCTGGCCAGACTCACGTCCATCGGGTTGGGGGCGTCGCCGGGCAGGGTCTCGGCCATCTGTTCGTCCAGCTCGTGCGTCTGGTGGGTGCCGTCGGCCTGGCGGCGGCGCAGGCTGTCCAGCGCGCGGCTGCGCACGATCAGCCCGAGCCAAGCCATGGGTGGGCTCAGGCTGGCGCGGTAGTCGCCGGCCGAGCGCCAGATCTGCAGAAAACTCTCTTGCAGCGCGTCTTCGGCCCATTCGTTCTTGCCCACCACCCGCAGGGCGAGGCCGTAGAGCTTGCCCGAGGTGAGGTCGTACAAGGCCTTCAGGGCCGCTTCGTCGCGCAGGGCGATGCGGTCGATCAGGGCCATCAGGCGGGCGTCGGCGTCTTCACTCATCGGGTTATTGTGAGCGAATGTGTCTGCCTGTTCCGGGGCGGGGGCTCTGGCCGTGCCCCACCACACCAGCCGGGCCATCGCCGGGCGTTCATGGGCGGCGCCGGCGCGGCTGCACCTGGGTCGGCACGCTCAGCGCCGTCACTGGCGTGATGTTGAGGGCCAGGGGCGCCGGGTCGATCAGTTGTTCACCGTGCCACACGCGCAGCCGCGCCGCGCCCTCCGGCACGTCTTGCAGCGTCGCCACGCCGTCGGGGCCCGTTTTCACTGTCCAGGGCGAGTCGGCCACGAAGAGGTGGCCGCGCATGGAGCCGTGCAGGTGGCAGCCCAGCTGCAGCGGGCCGGCCCGGTCCAGCGTCACCTCGGTGCTGGCGGGTTCGCCCTCGCCTTCGCGGGCGGCGAGTCGCAACTCGAAGCCGCTGGCGGCGTCGGCATTCAGCCCGGCCAGTCCGGCGGGGCGCCCGCGCACGTGGTGTTCGTAGGCGTCGAGGTTGGTGAAGCGCACCCGCGCGCCCACGGGCACCACGGTGAGCACGGGCACGAACTGCATCTTCTGCTGCTGCACCGTGGCCTGTACGGAAGAAGAGGCTGTGGCGGAAGTGCGCGGGGCGGTGGCGGGCGTGGTGGCTGTGGCGGGAACCAGCACCACCACGGCGTCGGCCAGCGGCTGGCCGTCGCGGGCCAGCACGGTCACCTGCACCGTGGCGGCGGAGGCCAGCAGCGGCAGCAGGGCAGTGGCCAGCCCGATGGCGAAACCGGGAAATCGGCTCTGGGTGTTCATGGCCGGGCCTTCAGCGCGTGTTCACCACGTCGCGGTGCATCGGCGCCAGCACGGCCAGCAGCTGGTTCTGGCGCGTGAACGGAATGCCGCGCGCCGACATGCTGGTCTGCAGCACCTCCACCAGGGCGTTGAAGTGGCTGCGCGTCACGTCCATGTTGGCGTGGGCTTCCTTCATGTCGGGGCCCTTGTAGACGCAGGGGCCGCCGCTGAGCTGGCACACCTGGTCGCTCAGCTGGCTGGCAAGTTGGTCGAGTTGGGTTTCCTTGAACTGGTCGCCGATGCGGCGGTCGGCGCGCAGGCGCTGCACGAAGTCGTCCATCAGCGCGCGGATGCCGGCTTGTTCGCCAAAGGCCTGGTAGAGCCCAGCGGCGGGCGCCATCGGGTAGGCGGAGGCGGGCGTCACGGCCAGCGGCATGGCAGGGGCGGCCATCGGCTGGGCGATGGCGCTGGTGAGGCCCAGCAGGGCAAACGTGGCGGCGGTGATGAGGTGTTTCATGGCGGGTGTCCTGTCGAAAAATTGGGCTGGCGGATGAGTGCGTTCAGAACGCGAGTTGTGCCGAGAGGTAGACGCCGGTCTGTTTGCGGCCCCCGGTGGTCGCCGGCACGATGCGGCCCAGATCCACATAGGCGGCGGTGAGTGACACGTTCTTGCTCGGCGCCCAGGCGATGAAGATGTCTTTCCAGTCGTCGGCGCGCAGGCCGTCGCCCAGGCCGGCGGCGGCGCCCGCGCGTTGCAGCTTGTTGGGCATGGCGCGGTATTCAAAGCCCACCGCCACCTTCGGGCTGAGCAGGTAGGCCACGGAGATTTCGGGTTGCAGGGCGTAGCCCCGGTCGGCACCACCGAGCGTGGCGCCGTGGCCTAGCAGGCCGTTCTGATTGGCCCGGGTGGCGCGCAGCGTGCCGTTGACCAGCACGCCCTGCGCCAGGAACAGCTTGGTGGCGCTCACGTAAAAGTCGGCACCGCTGCGCTTGGCACCCAGCGCCTGCAGCGTGGCGTCCAGCCCGCTGGACTGCAGTTGCTTGAACTGCACGCCCACGGCGATCTGCGGCATCAGCGTGTCGCTGTCCAGAATGGCGTCGCCCGCCACGCGCCACTTGGCGCCCACGATGTGCTGCTTCAGGTGCAGGCCCGGCAGGCCGAGCAGGGTGCCGGTGACGCCGGTGTTGAAGTCCTGCTGGGCAATGGACAGTTCCACCCGGTCGTCGATGCCCACCGCGGCGCCCACGGTGGTGAGGCCGTAGTCGCGCGTCACCGCGCGGCTGACGAAGGCCGAGCCGCCCGTTTCACCTTCAGTGGCCTGGCTGCCGATCACGGCCCAGGGGCTGATGCCGCCGCCGGCAGCGCCCTCCACGGTGCTCACGCCACCGGTGAGCAGCAGCTTGCCGGTGTCGGCGTGCGCCGGTGCGGCGAGCAGGGCGGTGGCGGCGGCCAGCGGCAGCAGGGCGGTGGGCCAGAGGGGGCGAAAGCGCAGGTGGTGTGTCATGTGGGCGGCTCGATGGGTGAATCGGTGGAGGGGCGGTTGGGTCGTTGCACGGGCGCCTGGCCTGTGCCCGACACCTCCACTACGCGGCGGCTCAACGGCTGGATTCAGATCGCGGGCATATCCCTTTAATGTGTGGGGATTCATGAATCCAATGGGGTGTGGCGCTGCGTATCAGGAGGGTCGGACAGCTGCATTGGCTGCACCGGCAGACCTCTCCCCCATCACCCAACCGGACCACAACCATGAACGCATCCAACCGCTCCATCGCTTCCACCGCTTCTTCGTCGGTGATCGACACCCCCGCCTCCCGCCGCGGCTTCATGCGCAGTGGCGGCGCCCTGTCGGCCGTGGCCGTGGCCCTGCTGGCCGGCAGGGACGTGCTCGCCCAGGGCATGAACGCCGACACCAGCAAGGACGTGGCCATCCTCAACGTGGCGCTGGGCCTGGAGCACGAGGCCATCAACGCCTACCAGCTGGGCGCCGGCAGCGGCCTGTTGCAGAAGCCGGTGCTGGACGTGGCCGTGCAGTTCCAGGGCCACCACAAGACCCACCGGGACGCGCTGATGGCCACCATCCAGAAGCTGGGCGGCAAGCCAGTGGCCGAGATGACGCTCGACGAATACGCCAAAGCGCTCAACGCCGGCACGCTGAAATCGCAGGCCGACGTGCTCAGCCTCGCGGCCCGTCTGGAGCTGGGCGCCACCAACGCCTACCTGAGCGTGATTCCGTCGCTGGGCAACCGCGACCTGGCCAAGGTGGCCGCGCGCCTGGCCGCCGACGAAACCATGCACTTCACGGTGCTGAACAACGCGCTGGGCCGCCCGCTGCCCCCGGGCGCGCTGTCCTTCGGCGCCTGATCGGGTGACGGGCTGGGCCGGGCGGCCCGGCCCGCTTGGTCCATCCGCGGACCTGCCTGGTCCATCCCCCCGGTCCTTTTCTGTTGCTGTCACAGCACCGCGGTTTTTTCATCCCCCGCTCAGGAGATTTCCCATGTTCATCAAGACCACCCTGTCCCTCGCCGCCGTTCTGGTGCTGGGCGCCTGCGCCGCCGGCATGGGCGCATCGCCCGCCACGACCTATTCGCAGACCAGCCTGCCCGCCGCCGTGCAGGTACCCGCCGGCCACCGCGTGGCGCTGGAAACCGTGGGCACAGGCCAGATCACCTATGCCTGCCGGGCCAAGAAAGACGTGGCCGGCGCGTTCGAATGGGCGTTTGTGGGCCCCGACGCCAAGCTGATGAACCGCCAGGGCCAGCAGGTGGGCACCTATTTCGGCCCGCCCGCCACCTGGGCCAGCCGCGACGGTTCGTGGCTCACCGCCACCCAGGTCGCCGTGGCCCCGGCCGCCGGTGGCAGCATTCCGCTGCAACTGGTGAAGGCCGACGACGCCATGGGCAAGGGGGCCATGCAGGGCGTGACCTACATCCAGCGCGTGGACACCCGAGGCGGTGTGGCCCCCACCACGGCCTGCGGCGCCGGGCAGCTGGGCCGCAAGGAAATCGTCAATTACCAGGCCGACTACATCTTCTGGAAGGCGGTGTGAGGGTGTTGCGAGCGGGGCAGAGCCGTCCCTTCCCCGCTGGGGGAGGGCAGGGGTGGGGGGCGCCCCCG
>Ga0208490_100489_pt1 | contig 24251 bp, 18 predicted proteins | sample SubbioAug_CSWold_FD_184818 | JGI IMG/M metagenome (GOLD analysis project Ga0208490, IMG submission 184818) | Serpentinite rock and fluid subsurface biosphere microbial communities from McLaughlin Reserve, California, USA - CR11Aug_CSWold (SPAdes) | ecosystem: Environmental > Terrestrial > Deep...
GCCCGCCTGCTTCACGAAGCAGACGGGGGAGGCGCATTGGGTCGCGCTTCACCGCGCCCGTGCCATCGAGAACGGGGCGTTCATGATTTCGGCCGCGCAAGGGGGGCTGCACGAAGATGGCCGGGAGACCTTCGGCCATTCGATCATCGTCGATCCCTGGGGCCGGGTGCTGGCCGAAGCCGGGGCGGAGCCGGGCGTGATCATGGCGGAGATCGACATCGAGGAGGTCGCCCGCGCCCGCCAGCGCATCCCGAGCCTGCGGCACGCGCGTCCATTCACGCTGGTGGAGCGATGATGGTCGCCGGGGCCCGAAGGATTTGAACATTTATCGAAACGTAACGACGCACCGGTCAGTATCGACGTCATGATCCGCTATGCACTGGCCTGCGAACGCGGCCACGAATTCGAGAGCTGGTTTCCATCGAGCGCCGCTTACGACGAGCAGGTGAGTCGCGCGCTGGTGGCATGCCCGGTCTGTGGCTCCACAAGCGTCGAGAAGCAGCTGATGCGGCCCTCGGTGGCGCGTACCGACAAGGGGCGTGCAGAGGGGAGATCCCGGCAGCTGCCGGCGGTGCAAGGGGCTTTGCAGGAGGTTTCGCCGACAACCGCCGGAGAGGTCTCGCCGCCGGTCGCGCTGCTCTCCGAGCGGGAGCACCAGCTGCGGGCCATGCTGCGCGAGATCCGCGATCACGTCACGAAGAACGCAGAGCATGTCGGTGACCGCTTTGTCGACGAGGCGCGCAAGATGCATTACGGCGAGACCGAGCATCGCTCGATCTACGGGGAGGCGACCCTCGAGGAGGCCAAGGCGCTCGTCGAGGAAGGTGTGGAGATCCAGCCTCTGCCGATCATTGCGGACGATCGGAACTGAGGGGGAAATTCGCACCTTCTCCGTCATCAAGTCTGTCGCGCGCCGGGCTCTTCGTTTGCTCTCCCCTCAGGGGAGGGATCAAGGGTGGGATATTCGCGCGTAGCGCGAAGGGCGTGCAGAAGTTTCTGGGCGTGCAGAATCTGAGACGTGTTGCGCAGTCGCGCCCGCGCGGAGGCCGCTGTCGCGGCCTACCCCACCCCGGCCCTCCCCTGAGGGGAGGGAGAAGAAAGGTCGGCGCAGAACAGTACGGTTAGGTTGTCGCCCATCTCTCCCTCCGGGAGCACTCAGCCGGCAAGCGCCTGGTCGAGATCGGCGATGATGTCCGCCGTGTCCTCGATGCCGACCGACAGCCGCACCACCTCCGGCCCCGCGCCCGCCGCCGCCTTCTGCTCGTCGGAGAGCTGGCGATGGGTCGTGGATGCGGGGTGGATCACAAGCGAACGGGTGTCACCGATATTGGCCAGGTGCGAGAACAGCTGCAGCTTCGAGACGAGCGCCACGCCGGCATCGTAGCCGCCCTTCAGGCCGAAGGTGAAGACTGCGCCCGCGCCCTTTGGGCAGTACTTCTTTGCGAGTGCATTGTAGCGATCGCCCTCCAGCCCCGGATAGCTGACCCAATCGACCGCGGGATGCTTCGCGAGATGCTGGGCGACGGCGAGCGCGTTGTCGGAATGGCGCTGCATGCGCAGCGGCAGCGTTTCGATGCCGGTGAGGATCATGAAGGCGTTGAACGGCGAGAGCGCCGGGCCGAGGTCGCGCAGGCCGAGCACCCGCACGGCGATGGCGAAGGCGAAGTTCCCGAAGGTCTCGGCGAGCACCATGTTGTTGTATTCCGGGCGCGGCTTGGAGAGCATCGGGTAGCGCTCGTCGCCCACCCAGTTGAACGTGCCGCCGTCGACGATCACGCCGCCGATGGAATTGCCGTGGCCGCCGAGGAACTTCGTCGCCGAGTGGATGACGATGTCGGCCCCGTGCTCGATCGGGCGGATCAGATACGGCGTCGCCATCGTGCTGTCGACGATGAGGGGCAGGTTGTGCTTCTTTGCGATGGCCGAGATCGCCGCGATGTCGATGATGACGCCGCCGGGATTGGCGATGGATTCGATGAAGATCGCCTTGGTCTTCTCGGTGATCTGGGCCTCGAAGCTTGCGGGCTCGTCGGCCTTGGCCCATTTCACGTTCCAGCCGAAGCTCTTGAAGGAATGCGTGAACTGGTTGATCGAACCGCCATAGAGCTTGTCGGCGGCGACGAATTCGTCGCCCGGCTGCAGCAGCGCATGGAAGACGAGGACCTGCGCCGCGTGGCCGGATGCCACCGCAAGCGCCGCCGTACCGCCTTCCAGCGCCGCGACGCGCTCTTCGAGCACCGCGTTCGTCGGATTGCCGATGCGGGTGTAGATGTTGCCGAAGGCCTGCAGGCCGAAGAGCGAGGCCGCGTGATCGACGTCGTCGAAGACGAAGGAGGTGGTCTGGTATATCGGCGTCGCGCGCGCGCCCGTCGTCGGATCGGGGGTGGCGCCGGCATGGACGGCGAGAGTGTTGAACCCGGGCGTGCGGTCGGTCATGGCGTTTTCCCCTTGCAAATCGTAACGGAAGCGGATTTTTTATAGGACGTGTTACAGAACGATCGTTCTTTTAATAGAACGACGGGCTTGCGTCAACGCCACTATTTAACACGCCCCGATATGGCTTCGCTTTCTTGAACATGCTCGAAAAACGGTGCAATACGAGCGTCAATTCATAATCGCCGGCGACCTTTTCGCCGGACTCAACCGGAAGTCAGCATGAGTGAGACACTTCGGGTCGGCATTGCCGGCCTCGGTACGGTCGGCGCCTCGGTGGTCCGCATCCTCGAGCGCAATCGCCTCTCGATGGAGGCGCGTTGTGGCCGGCCCGTACGCATCACGGCCGTCGCCGCCCGCGACCGCACCCGCGACCGCGGCGTCGATCTTGCCAGCTATGCCTGGTTCGACGACCCGCTGGCGCTCGCCTCGTCGCCGGATGTCGATTGCGTCGTCGAGCTGATCGGCGGGGATGAGGGGCCGGCGCGGGACGTTGTGGAGGCGGCGCTCGCCCGCGGCAAGCATGTCGTCACCGCGAACAAGGCGCTGCTCGCAAAGCACGGCAATGCGCTGGGCGAAAGCGCGGAAGCTGGCGGTCTGTGGCTCGCCTTCGAGGCATCCTCGGCAGGCGGCATTCCGATCGTGAAGACGCTGCGCGAGGCGCTTGCCGGCAACAACATCTCTCGCATCTACGGCATCTTCAACGGCACCTGCAATTACATCCTCTCGCGGATGGAGGCCGAGGGCCTCTCCTTCGAGGAGTGCCTCGCGGATGCACAGCGCCTCGGCTATGCGGAGGCCGATCCGACCTTCGACATCGAGGGCTTCGATACCGCCCACAAGCTCGCCATCCTGACGAGCCTCGCATTCGGCGTGCGGCTGGATTCCGAGGCGATATACGTCGAGGGGATCTCCTCGATCGCCTCGATCGACCTGCGCATGGCCGAGGAACTCGGCTACCGCATCAAGCTTCTGGGCGTCGCCGAGCGCACCGCGACGGGGATCGAGCAGCGGGTCCACCCGACCATGGTGCCCAAGACCTCCGCCATCGCGCAGGTAATGGGCGTGACCAACGCCGTGACCGTGGACGCGGATGCCGTCGGCGAGCTGACGCTCATCGGCCCCGGCGCGGGCGGCGATGCGACGGCGTCCGCGGTCGTCGCCGATATCGCCGATGTCGCCAGCGGCCCGGCGCGTCCCCCCTTCGGCTGGCCGATGGCGGTGCTCGAACGAGCGGAGCGGGCCCCGGTCCAGCGCCACGAGGGCGGCTACTACGTGCGGCTCTCCGTGTTCGACAGGCCCGGTGCGGCGGCGGGCATCGCCACCCGGATGGCGGAGAACGAGATCTCGCTGGAGAGCATCCTGCAGCGTCGCTCGGAAGCCGCGGCGCTCGATCCGACTGGCCGCTCAGGTGCGCCGGTCCCGGTCGTGATGATCACCTACGCCACGTCGGAATCGGCTATCCGCGCCGCACTCGACCAGATCACCAGCGATGGCCTGATCGCAGAACCTGCGCGTGTCATCCGGATCGAACGCGAGTAATAAACGTTACGGTAACAGCGGCTGCCGACGAACGGCGGCATATTCTTCTGGAGGCAAGACGCCTATGGCTGACAAGAAAATCGTCCCCAATCCTTTTATCGAACGCATCCTCACCCTCGAGCTGGTGCGCGTGACCGAGCGCGCCGCGGTCTCCTCCGCCCGCCTGCGCGGGCGCGGCAACGAGAAGGCCGCCGATCAGGCAGCGGTGGACGCGATGCGCCGCGAGCTCAACAAGCTCCAGATCGACGGCACCGTCGTGATCGGCGAGGGTGAACGGGACGAAGCGCCGATGCTCTTCATCGGGGAGAAGGTCGGCAACGGCAGCGGCCCCAAGGTCGATATCGCCGTCGATCCGCTCGAGGGGACCACGCTTTGCGCCAAGGACATGCCGGGGTCCTGCGCCGTCATGGCGATGGCAGAGGCCGGAACGCTGCTGGCGGCTCCCGACGTCTACATGAGTAAAATCGCCATCGGCCCGGGCTATCCGCGCGGCGTCGTCGATCTCGATGCGAGCCCGCAGGACAACATTCACGCGCTCGCCAGGGCGAAGGGCGTGCGCCCGGAGGAAATCACCGCGCTCATCCTCGACCGCCCCCGCCACGCGGATTTGATTGCGGCGGTGCGCAGCACGGGAGCGGGCGTGCGCCTGATCAGCGATGGTGACGTCGCGGGCGTGATCTTCACGACCATGCCCGAGAAGACCGGGATCGACATCTATCTCGGGATCGGCGCGGCTCCCGAGGGCGTGCTCGCGGCAGGCGCCCTGCGCTGCATCGGCGGCCAGATGCAGGCCCGCCTCATCCTCGATCGCGAGGACACGCTCTCGCGCGCCCGGCAGATGGGCGTCACCGACCCCAACAAGAAATACGACATGGCCGATCTCGCCTCGGGCGACGTCATCGTCGCGCTGACCGGGGTCACGGACGGAGCACTGGTCAAGGGCGTGAGGTTCGGCAAGGAGGTGATCGAGACGGAGACCGTCGTCTACCGCTCCGCCACCGGCACCGTCCGCCGCATCGAAGCCGAGCACCGCGAATTCGCGAAGTTCCACCTCGATTGAGACGACGCCTTATGCATGTCGGGGGCGCTGCTACCGCGTCCCCCTCCTTCCTCCCGCGATCAGGATGATCGTGATGATGATCAGGCCCGTGAGGATCAGCCGCAGGCCCGCGCCGATGCTGTATGTGTAGAGCATCGTCACGAGCAGATACATGAACAGCGCCGCCCCCCACAGGCCGGCGACATTGGACGATCCGCCGGCGACGGAGGTGCCTCCTATGACGACGACGGCTATCGAGGCGAGAAGGTATTCCGTACCCATGTTCAGCGACGCGCCCCCGGAGAAGCCCGCGAGCAGGAAGCCGCAGAGGCCCGCGAAGACGGCGCACAGGACATAGGTCACGAAGCGAACCCGCTCCACCGAGACGCCGGACAGAAGCGCCGCGCGCGGGTTCTGGCCAATCGCGGTGACGCCGATGCCGTATGCGGTCCGGTTGAGGACGAGGCTCATGACGATGGCGAGCACGACCACGCAGATCGCAAGCACGGGCACGCCCGCGATCTGCACCGTCGTGAAATCCGAGAGCAGCGGCGGCGGCTTGATCCGCAGGCCGCGCCCATAGGCGATCGCGGCCGATTGCACGATGAAGCTGGACGAGAGCGTCGCGATGATCGGCGGAATGCGCAGGACGCGAATGAGTGCGTAGTTGAAGCACCCGACCACGGCGCCGCAGGCAATGGCGACGGCAAAGCCCGGGATCAGCAGGCCGTTCGCTCCGTCCATCACCTTCATCGATACCGAGCCCGCAAGCGTCATGGTCGCCGGGATCGAGAGATCGACGTTGCCCGGCCCGAGCGTGATCACGAACATCTGCCCGATGCCGACGATCACGAAGAAGACGGCGAAGGTGAGCGCGGCGGACGCCACCTGTCCGCCACCCCCGATGCCGGTCACGAAGATCGTGGCGCCGAAGACGACGGCCGCCCCGAGATAGGCCCAGATCCAGGGCATCTGCAGCAGGCGCTCGCTCATGTCCGGTGCTCCGCGCGGTTGATCAGGGCGCGCAGCGCGAGGACCACGATCAGGACTGCCCCCTGCGCGCCGATCTGCCAATCAGGCGAGATGCGCAGGAAGGCGAGGAAGGAGCCGGCAAGCGTCAGCGTGATCGCGCCCAGCACCGCGCCGATGGGCGAGATCCGCCCGCCGGTGAACTCGCTGCCGCCAAGGATCGCGCCGGCGATGGAGAGGAGGGTGTAGCGCAGCGCGATGTTTGCATCCGCCGAGGTGGTCAGGCCGATGAGCGCTAGGCCCGCGAGCATGCCGAAGAAGCCGGCGAAGGCGTACATCGTCATCTTCACCCGCAGCAGCGACCAGCCGGCGCGATCGATGGCGCGCGGATTGCCGCCGGCTCCCCGCAGGATCGCGCCGTAGGAGGTGCGCATCAGCCCGAAATGCACGACGAGCCCGATGATGGCCGCAGCGAGGATCGGCAGCGGCACGTAGGGCGGGCTGTAGCTCATCAATGTGCGGGTCCAGCCGGGAGCGCTGCCGCCGGGCGTCGGCAGAAGCAGGATCGCGATGCCGAGCCAGACGAAGGACATGCCGAGCGTCACCACGATCGAGGGCACGTTTCGCAGGTGGACGAGCGCGCCGAGCACCGCATAGGCGAGGATGCCGCCGGCAAGCGCCGCGATGCCGATGAGCGGCGTATCGACGAGCAGCGTCCCCGCGACGCAGGCGACGAAGCCCACATATGCGCCGATCGAGAGATCGAGATCGTTCACCGCGAGGAAGAACATCTGCGCGATCGTCGCGAGCGCGATCGGCACCGCGAGGTTGAGCATGAGGTTCAGCCCGAAATAGCTCATCGTGCGCGGCTGCAGGTAGAAGATCGCGATGAGCAGTACCGCCAGCGAGAAGGCCGGGAGGAGGGCGCGCAGCATCCGCGGCGAAAACACGTTGGATATCATGAAACTTCCTCGAACGAGGCGGCGAGAAGCCGCTCCTCGGTGACCTCGTTCCGCGCGAGATCCGCCACGATGCGGCGCTCGCGAAACACGTAGACCCGGTCGCAATGGACGAGCTCGTCCATCTCGGTGGTGTACCAGACGAAGGTGCGGCCGCGGGCTGCCTCGTCGCGGATGAGCCCGTAGACCTGCCGCTTGGTTCCGATGTCCACGCCGCGCATCGGATCGTCCATCAGGATGATCAGCGCATCGGATGCGAGCGCGCGGGCAAACAGCGCCTTCTGCTGATTGCCGCCCGACAGCGAGAGGATGTTGTTGCGCATGTCGTCCGTGCGGATCGCGATGCGCTCCCGCCAGCTCTCCCCGATTTCACGCTCGGCTCCTGGATCGAACAGGATCGGGCGGCTGAGGCGCGACAGCGAGCCGATGGCGATGTTGCGCGCGATCGACCACAGGGGAAAAATGCCGTCGGTCTGCCTGTCGCCGGCGACGAACGCGACAGGATCGCTGACGGCGACATGCGGCATGCGCCCGCCCCGGGCCTTGTCGAAGAGCGCGAGCAGCATCTCCGTCTGCCCCTGGCCGGCAAGGCCCGCAAGTCCGACGATCTCGCCGCGACCGGCCACCAACTCGGCACCGCTGTTTCGGCCCGGCATCCGCGCCTGCACGCGGATAGGAGCGCGGGTCTGCTCCGGAGAGATGACCGCTTCGCGCTCTTCGTCCTCGCGCGCCACGACACTGCCCATTGCGCCGACGAGACTGTCGCGGGTGAAATCCTGGGCCCGCCGCTCCTCGACCACCGCCCCGTCGCGCATGACGATGACGCGGTCGGCGGTGGAAAGGATCTCGCCCAGCAGGTGCGAAATCAGCACCACGGCCCCGCCCTCGGCGACGAAGCTGCGCACGAAGGCGAGCAGCTGCTCGGCGACCGTGGCATCGAGGGAGGAGGTCGGCTCGTCGAGGATGACGAGATGGGCGGGGAGGTCCGTCACGGTGAAGGCGCGGGCGATCTCGACCATTTGCCTTCGGGTGATCGGCAGATCACCGACGATGTCATTCGCGCTGATGCCGTGACGCGGAAAGATCCGGTCGAGCATTTCCAGGATCAGCGCTCCGGAGCGCTTGCGCCAGCCAAACCCGCGCAGGCTCGGATGCATCACCCGCGCGTTTTCGGCGACCGTGAGATTGGGGCACAGCGACAGCTCCTGGAAGACGCAGCGGATGCCGTGCCGGTGGGCGACGCCGACGCCGTAGCGGCCCGCCAGATCCTGTTCGCCCGACTCCTCGTCCCGGACGAGGATGCGGCCCTCGTCGGGAGCGAGGGTGCCGGCAAGCACGTTCATCAGCGTGGACTTGCCCGCGCCGTTGTGCCCGACGAGGCCGAGGCACTCGCCGGGCGCGCAGGCGAGATTCACACCCGCGAGGGCCCGGACGGCGCCGAATCGCTTGGCGACGCCATCCAGGTGGATGATCGACTTCTGCTCGACGAGCATGCTCTGCACCGTTCCCAGCGGGTCGTGGACTTCCCGCGCGGATGTCAGCGGGCTTCCTCGATCACGCGCTTTGCGTCGTCGAGCGAATACTCGACGTTCGCCACGCCGCCCGCCTCGGTGGTCGCGAGGTTCTCCTCGAGATTGTCCTGGTCGATGCGCAGGAACGGCACGACGAGATCCTGCGGCACGGTTTCGCCGTCCAGGATCTGCTGCGCGACCCAGAAGGCGAGGGTGGAGACGCCCGGTGCGATCGAGACGGACATGGTCTCGTAGTCGTTTTCGTCCTTCTGCTCCTTCCACCAGGTCAATTCGTCGTGACGGTTGCCCATGATGATGATCGGCATCGGCCGGTCTGCCGCGCGGATCGCCTGGGCTGCGCCGTATCCGTCGCCGCCCTGCGTGACGACGGCGTGGATCTCGGGCAGGCTCGGCAGGATGCCGGCCACGGCGCGCTGGGCCACCGCCTGATCCCAATCGCCGTGCACGGAGCCGACGATTTCGAACTGCGAATGCTCTGCAACGCCCTCATGGATACCGGCCGAGATCTCGTCATCGACGAACACGCCGGCGAGGCCGCGGATCTCCAGCAGGTTGCCGCCGTCGGGCAGGTGTTCGGCCAGATAGTCGATCTGATCCGCGCCCATCTTCTTGAAGTCGACGGCGATCCGCCAGGCGCATGGCTCGGTGACGATGCCATCGAAGGAGACCACGATGATGCCCGCGTCGCAGGCCTGCTTCACCGCCCCGTTCAGGGCTGTGGGCGATGCCGCGTTCAGGACGATGGCGTCGTAGCCCTGCAGGATCATGTTCTGGATCTGGGCTGCCTGCTCCGTCGCCTGGTTCTCGGCGGTGGTGAAGGCGTCGGCTGCGGCGACATGGCCCTCAGCGACGGCCTCGGACGTCACCCTCTCCCAGCTCGTGAGCATCGCCTGCCGCCACGAGTTTCCGGCATAGTTGTTGGACAGCGCGATGCGCTTGTCGGACGTATCGGCGTAGGCTGGCGCAGGTGCGATCAGGAGCGCTATGGCCGTCGATGCCAGAGCGGCGTATGCTATCGTGTGCCTCGACATGGGTGCTTCCTTCCAGGTTGTATTCTTTTTCGGCGTCTCATTTTTGAGACTGCATTGGCCATATTTGAGCTTGCAACATTTCGCTTGGCCGTGCTCGCATGCTACATCAAAAGACAGGCGCTGCAATCGGTTAAAGCTTGAGTTTTTATCTACCTCTACGGAAATAGGGGCCAATACTTAGCGTCGTTTGGATGGGGGAGAATCGCATGCTAACGGAGCATTTCGAAGTTCGCGACGAACGCTTCACGAAACTCGCCATGGGGAATGTCCACGTGGAGCGACTCTGGACCGGCTGCCGCTGGGCCGAGGGGCCCGCCTGGTTCGGCGCCGGGCGCTATCTCATCTGGTCGGATATCCCCAACAACCGCATGATGCGCTACGACGATACGGACGGCTCCGTCTCCGTCTTTCGCCAGCCCTCCTGGAACAGCAACGGCAACACGCTCGACCACGAGGGCCGGCTCGTCTCCTGCGAGCATTCGGGCCGCTGCGTCTCGCGGACGGAGCATGACGGGACGCGGACGGTGCTCGCATCGCAGATCGAGGGAAAGCGCTTCAACTCTCCCAACGACGTGGTGGTGAAGTCCGACGGGTCGATCTGGTTCACGGATCCGACCTACGGCATCGACAGCGATTACGAAGGCGTCGCCGCGCAATCCGAGATCGGCGCAAGCCACGTCTATCGCCTCGATGGGGACGGGCGGGTGGAGGCTGTCGCCACCGATTTCGTCAAGCCCAACGGCCTCGCATTCTCCCCCGACGAGCGCTTCCTCTACGTCGCCGATACGGGCGCGACGCACGTCAAGGACGGGCCGCGCCATATCCGCCGCTTCGCGGTCGCCAGTGGCGGGAAGACGCTGTCAGGAGGCGAGGTCTTCGCAATCTGCGAGAACGGGCTGTTCGACGGTTTCCGCTTCGATACGAATGGAAACCTATGGACCTCGGCGGCGGACGGCGTCCACTGCTACGCGCCCGACGGCACGCTGATCGGCAAGATCCTGATCCCGGAAGTCGTGGCAAACCTCTGCTTTGGCGGTGAAAAGCGCAACCGCCTCTTCATCTGCGCCACGACCTCGCTCTACGCGGTCTACGTCAATGCGCGCGGGGCGGGGTAGGGAGCCTGACGTCAGTCGAGCGTGGCGAGAAGCCCGGCCATGATGCGGCCGCGCTTCACCAGCGACTCGACCCGGATATGCTCCTGCAGGGTGTGGAACATCGCGCCCTCGACGCCCAACCCATCGAGGGTGGGGATGCCCATCGCCCCCGTGAAATTGCCGTCGGAACCGCCGCCCGAGCTCTCGTGGTAGAACGGCATCCCCGCCTCTGCGTGGAGACGCTCGGCGATGGCGACGAGCTTCATCGTGCCTGCATCCGGCTCCCAGACGGGGCGGGTGACGCCTCTTTTTACCTCGAATCCCACATCCGCATCGGGGGCCGCGAGCGCCAGCATGCGCGCGACGCCGCTGTCGAGATCCTCCTGGCGCTTTGCCATGGTCAGCACCTCCGCATCGGCCCGCGACGAGACGCAGTTGACCCACTGCCCGGCATGCACGACGCCGACGGAAAAGGTGCAGGCTTCGCTGGTCATTTCCTCGATCTGGAGGATGCGGCGCGCCATCTCGCGGATGGCGGAGCGACCCTCCGAGAGCCGCGCGCCCGCATGGCTCGGCTTTCCGAACGTCGCGATCTCGAAGCGTGCGATCGCGTAGCGGCCGGAGGTCACGCCGCCGTTGTCGCGCCCCGGCTCGGGGACGAGCACGACCTTCGCCCGCGCCGCCTCCGCCTCGATCAGCGTGCGCACGGAGGGCGTGCCGATCTCCTCGTCGGGGGTGAACATCACGGTCACCGGGAGCTTCGTCGCGATCCCCGCCTTCGCAAGCTGGCGGATGGCCTCCAGCGCGAGGTAGTTGCCGCCCTTCATGTCGCACAGGCCGGGCCCGTAGCAGATGGCACCGTCACGCCGGAACGGCAGCTTTTCCAGCGTGCCGACGGGGTGCACCGTATCCATGTGGCCGATGATCAGGATGCCCGGCTCGCCCTCGCGCGGGTGGGGCAGGCGAGCGCGGATGCAGTCGCCGAGACCCATCCGGCCCGGAATGCGCTCGATGCGCGCGCCTAGCGTCGCGAGATCGTAGCTCGCGAGATCCATCATCCGGTTGACCGCCTGCGCGTCCCATGTCGGGCTTTCGCACTCAATCCACGGGCGCAGGCCCGCGAGCATTTCCTCGACGTCGAAGGGGAGGGCGGCGATATTCATGAGATGTCCTTTCCGGATGTTGTCGTGCAGGCGTCGCCGCCTCTCAGGCCTCGGCTTTTCCCGACAGCGTCTCAGCCACGGAGCGGAAGTGGCCGAAATCCCAGTCGCGCCCGGGCGCCGCTTCGATCAGGGCTCGGGTGTATTCTGTGCGCGGATTTCCCAGGACCTCTGCCGCTGCGCCATATTCGACCACCTCGCCGCGCTGCATCACCATGACCTCGTCGCAGATCTGGGCTGCGACGCGCAGGTCGTGAGTGATGAAGAGCAGGGCGATGCCCAGCCGCGACTGGATCTCGTCGAGCAGCTCCAGCACCTGCGCCTGGACCGACACGTCGAGCGCCGAGACGGCCTCGTCGGCGACGAGCAAATCGGGATCCATGGCGATGGCGCGGGCGATGGCGATCCGCTGGCGCTGGCCGCCGGAGAACTGATGCGGATAGCGGTCGAGCGCGCTGCCGGGGAGGCCTACGAGTTCCATCAGCTCCCGGGCGCGCTCGAGCGCCTGCTTGCGCGGGATGCCGAAATTGGTCGGCCCCTCGATGATCGATTCACCGACCTCGATCCGGGGATTGAGCGAGCGGAACGGATCCTGGAAGACGATCTGCACCCGCCTGCGATGTGGCTTGAGTTCCTTCTGGGAGATCGTCGCGACCTCCGTCCCGGAGATCCTGATCGATCCCTCGGTCGGGTCGATCAGTCGGACGATGCAGCGCGCGACCGTCGATTTTCCCGAACCGGATTCCCCCACGATCCCCAGCGTCTGTCCCTGGCGGAGCTTGATGTCGACGTTCCTTGCCGCGACGACCGAGCGTCCCTTGCCGAACCAGGCGCTCTGGACGTAGGTCTTGCCCAATCCCTGCGTCTCCAGCACCACGGGTCGGTCGTTGACCGCGCGGGGGGGACGCGGGATCAGGCTTGGCACCGCCTGCAGCAGGCGGCGGCTGTAATCGGCCTGCGGGTTGCGCAGCAGCCCCATTACCGGCCGCGTTTCCTCGACTTCGCCGAGGCGCAGAACCGTGACGTTGTCTGCGATCTCCGCCACCACGCCCATGTCGTGCGTGATGAACAGGACGGCCGTTCCCTGTTCCTCGCGCAGTTCGCGGATCAGGGTGAGAATTTGTTTCTGCGTGGTGACGTCGAGCGCCGTCGTCGGCTCGTCCGCGATCAGGAGCTGCGGGCGCAGGATCAGCGCCATGGCGATCATGATGCGCTGGCGCTGGCCTCCCGAGAGCTGGTGCGGGTAGCTCCGGTAGATCGCCTCGACATTGGGAAGGTGGACCTCCTCCATCATCTCGAGCACCCGCTTGCGGCGCGCGTTGCCGTCGAGGCCCGTATGGGCGACGAGCACCTCCGCGATCTGGTCGCCCACGCGGTGCACCGGGCTCAAGGCCGTCATCGGCTCCTGGAAGATCATCGACATCGCCGTTGCGCGCAGCTCGCGCAGACGCTTCGGCGACGCCTTCAGCACGTCCTCGCCCTTCAGCAGGACTTCGCCGCGCGTGGGCGCGAGCGCCTTGGGGAGCAGGCCCATCGCGGAAAGCGCCGTCAGCGACTTACCGGAGCCGGATTCGCCAACAAGGCACATCGTCTCGCCGGGCCTGATCGACAGCGAGATGCCCTTCACGACCTCGCGCCGACGGTCGCCGCCAAGCCCGATGCCGAGATTCCTGATGTCGAAAAGCAGGTCGCTCAACGGTCGATCCCCCGCTTTGCCATGCGCGGGTCGAGCGCGTCTCGAACGGCGTCGCCGAGCAGGTTGATCGAGAGGATCGTGATGGAAAGCACCAGGCCCGGCCAGAAGATGATGCCTGGGTTGATCTGGAAGTAGATCCGGCCCTCCGCCATGATGTTGCCCCAGGTTGGCGTTTCGGGGCTGATCCCCGCCCCGAGGAACGACAGGATCGCCTCGACGAGGATCGCGGATGCGCAGATATAGGTTCCCTGCACGATGAGAGGCGCGATGGTGTTCGGCAGGAGGTGGCGCGTCAGGATGCGCCATGTCGAGGAACCGGCGGCGACTGCAGCCTCCACATAGGGCTCCTCTCGCGCCGAAAGCACCACCGAGCGCACTAGGCGCACCACGCGCGGGACCTCCGGGATCGTGATCGCGACGAGCACGGTCCAGAGGCTCGCGCCAGACAGTGCGACGATGGCGATGGCGAGCAGAATGTTGGGGATCGCCATCAGGCCGTCGACGACACGCATCAGGATCGCGTCGAGCGTCCGGAAGAAACCCGCTGCGAGCCCGACGATGAGGCCCAGCAGCACCGCCGCGACCGCCGCGCCCACCCCGACGATCAGCGATATCCGCGCCCCGTAGACCACGCGGGAGAACAGGTCGCGCCCGAAGGCGTCGGTCCCGAGCCAGTTGACTTCGCTCGGTGGACGCAGACGCTGGCCGGGGGAGAGGCGGACCGGATCGTAGGGCGCGACGAACGGAGCGAAGATCGCGGCCAGGATGATCGCCACGAGCAGCAGCGTGGCGATCAGCACGATCGGGCTGCCGAGGATGATCGCGCGCAATTGCGCCAGACGCGACGGGCTTTCCTCGGAGTGAGCGGCAAGGTTGGAGCTCATGAGTAGCGAATCCGCGGATCGAGGAAAACGTACGTGATGTCGATCAGGAGGTTGATGACGACATAGACCAGCGAGGCGAGCAGGATCACCGCCTGGATCACCGGATAGTCGCGCGCCAGCACGGCATCCACGGTCAGACGGCCGATCCCGGGCAGGTTGAACACGCTCTCGGTCACGACGACGCCGGAAATGATCAACGCAAAGCCGATGCCGATGACGGTGACGATGGGCACCGCGCAGTTGCGCAGCGCGTGCCGCATCAGCACGCGCTTCTCGGTCAGCCCCTTGGCGTATGCCGTCCGCACGTAGTCCTCGCCAAGGATCTCGAGCATCGAGGTGCGGGTGATGCGGGCGATCAGGGCGATGTAGAGCAGCGTCAGGGTCAGCGTCGGCAGGATCATGCGCTCGGCGAAGGGGATGAATCCGTCCGTGATCGAGCGGAACCCCTGGACGGGCAGCCAGCGCAGCTCGGTCGCGAAGATCTGGATCATCACATAGCCGATGACGAAGATCGGCACGGAGAAGCCGACCACCGAGAGCGCCATGACGAAGCGGTCGATCAGCGTGCCCTGCTTCCAGGCGGCGATGACGCCGAGGGGGACCGCGATCACCACGGAAAGCACGATCGTCGTCAAGGCGAGGCTGATCGTGGGTTCGAGGCGGCTCGCGATCATCTGCAGGACGGGCGTTCCGGAGATGATCGACGTGCCGAAATCGCCGCGCAGGAGATTGCCGATCCAGGTGAAGAACTGCACGTGCAGCGGATCGAGGAGGCCGAGCCGTTCGCGGATGATCTCGAGCTGCGCCTGCGTCGCCGCATCGCCTGCGATGATCGCCGCCGGATCGCCGGGAGTGAGCCGCAACAGCAGGAAGACGAACAGGGCGACGAAACCCATGACGGGTATCGCGGCAAGAATGCGCTGCACGATGTAGCCGAGCATCGATACTGTCTCTCTTCAGTGCCGCATGAGAGCCGGGGCACAGCCGCCCGAGACGAACCGGAGCAGGATGTCCGGCAGCCCCAGGCGACGGCGCGAAGGTTCGGCGCGCCGTGAGCGCGCCGAACCGGATCAATCGTTCTTCGTGAGGTTCCAGAAGAACGGCGCGGGGCCGTCGAGGACGCCCTCGAGGTTCGTCGTCCATGCCGCCGGCACGATGTATTCGCCGAGCGGGATGTACATCACTTCGTCGTAGGCTAGCGCCTGCAGCTCCTCCGCATAGCGGAACTGCTCCTCGGGGCTGGCTGAACGGGCGAAGGCGTCACGGAGCTCCTCGGCTTCCGGAACCTCGGGCCAGCCGAACCAGCCGCCCTCCGCGCCTCGGCCGTTGACCATGTTGTTCACGAGCGGGTTGAACACGTCCGCGCCGACCCAGTTGGTGAAGAACATGTTCCAGCCGCCCTCGGCGGGAGCGGCCTGGCTGGCGCGGCGACCGACCAGCGTCTGCCAGTCCATCGCCTGCAGATCGACGGTGAAGCCGGCGTCGCGCAGGAGCTGCGTCGCGACGACGGGCTGCGTGCGCAGGGTGACGACGTCCGTCGGATGCATGATGACGACGGGCGTTCCGTCATAGCCCGATTCCTGCAGCAGCCGGCGGGCTTCCTCCATGGTGTCGTCGCCGACCACGTGTTCCGAACCGACATCCGTCTCCAGCGGCGTGCCGCAGATGAACATCGCGCCGCAGATGTTGTAGAGCTCGGGATTACCGATCATCGCGTCGAGCACGTCGCGCTGGTTCATGGCGGCGAGCGCGGCCTGGCGCACCTGCTTGTTGTCGAAGGGAGGGTGCAGGAAGTTCATGCGCCCGATCGTCTGGTAGCCGAGCAGGTTGGTGTTGCGCACGACGATCTCATCGTTGGCCTCGAGGATCGGCAGGAGGTCCGCCGGCGGCTGCTCCCAGTAGTCGATCTCGCCGGCCTGCAGGGCGCTGAAGGCGGTCTGGTCGTCGGCCATCGTCACCCATTCGACGCGATCGACGTTCACGACCTTGCCCCCCGACGCCCAGCTCGGGGGTTCGTCGCGCGGAACGTATTCCTCGAACTTCTCGTAGACCGCGATCACGCCGGGCTGGAACTCGGCCTGCACGAAACGGAAGGGGCCGGAGCCGATCTGCTCGGGGATCGCCTCCGTCGATGGCGTGCTCGCCAGCCGCTCCGGCATGATGAAGGGGACGTTGGACGAAGGCTTGCCGAGGCTGTCCAGCACGAGGCCGTAGGGCTCCTTCAGCGTCATCACCATGACGTTGTCGCCGTCCGCCTCCATGTCCTCGATGAACTCCATGAGCTTCTGGCCCATGCCGTCGCGCTCGCCCCAGCGCCGGATCGAGGCGATGACGTCGGCGGGCCGCACGGGCTCGCCGTCATGGAACATCAGCCCGTCGCGCAGGGTGAAGCGGTAGGTCAGCCCGTCCTCCGAGATGTCCCAGTCGGCCATCTGCGGGCGGACCTCGAAATTCTCGTCGAGCGCGACCAATGTGTCGAACACCATGTAGCCGTGGTTGCGCGACATGTACGCGGTGGTGATGATCGGATCTAGGACGCGCAGCGCGGAATGCTTGACCGCACGCACGGTCTGGGCTTCGACCGGCGCCGAGAGCGCGGTCATGCCGAACGCGGCGACGCTGAGCGCGGTCATGCCGAGAAGGGAGCGTCGCAGCACGTCGAAAGACGAACGCGGCGGAAGGGTGGGGGTGAAACTGCTCATGTCTAGCATCCTCCGAGATGACCATGCAGCGCCGCCCCTCTTTATTGGATTGTATGGCTTGCGCGGCGTGTTGACGAGCCGAGGGGATCACTCCTCAACCACCTTGTCAACACGCGCCACAAGGCCTCTGCAACTCCGCGAGGCGGCAGATCGAGCGGCACGCTCGGGCGATTGCGTCAATGCTCCGGCGCTGTCCTCGCGGCCCCGAAGAATTCTTGTTCCGGAAGGCTTGGAATATGAACCGGCCCGCGCGCAGTTGCAGGCGAGGCCCCTCGCCGCGGTTCCTAGCGCTGTGGCGCAACCTCTTCATCCGCCGGGAAATCGAGGTGGATGTGGTTGCCGTCCGGATCGAAGACATTGACCTGGACGATCGGGAAATCCGCCGGACGCCCGATGCGATAGGGCACGCCCTTCATCTCGAGGTGTCGCAGGAACGCCTCGAGATCGCTTCCGCTGATGGCGAAGTGCTCGATCTTTGGCGCGACAGAGGCCTGTTCCTCGTCCACCTCGACGAGGTGGACGATGGGATGGCCTGCGCAGTAGAGCCAAGCCCCGCCGAAATCGAACGCCGGCCTTGGCCCCGCCTCCATGCCCAGCACATCCCGATACCATCCGATCATCGCCGAGAGGCGGTTGGTGCGGAGGTTGACGTGGTCGAGGCGCAAGAGCGGCATGGCGGTTCTCCGGGCGATCCTTCGTTTGTACAGCAGACGGCGTCCCCGGACCAGTTGCCCGTCAACGCCCCCAGGCGAGGGCGACAGGCGCGGCCTTTCGCGCGAGCTCCAGGAGGCCTTCGCGCGTCGCCGGGTGAAGCGGCTCCAGCGGGTGGCGCACGGTGTCGCTCCTGATCACGCCGCCTTCCATCATGACGGTCTTGGTGGCGCGCAGGCCGCACTGGCGGTTTTCGTAATTGATCAGCGGGAGGATGCGCTCGTACTGCGCCGCAGCCTCCTCGCGCCGGCCGGCCCGGAAGTGGTCGAAGACGATCCTGATGAGGTCGGGCGCCATGGCGCTGCACATCGTCCCCGTCGCGCCGGCATCGAGATCTGCCATCAGCGTGATGGATTCTTCGCCGTCGAACGGCCCCTCGACCAGATCGCCGCCCGCCTCGATCAGCGCCCGCAGCTTGGCCGCCGCCGCGGGCACCTCGACCTTGAGGTAGCGCACCAGCGGCAACTCGCGCGCGAGTCGGACGAGGAACGGCACCGACAGCGTGACCCCGCTCAGCGGCGCGTCCTGGATCATGATCGGGATGCCCGCGGCCTCGGCCACACGCTGGAAATGCTCCAGCATCCCCTTCTCGTCGGCCCGCAGGAGAGCACCATGATAGGGCGGCATCAGCATCAGCATGGCCGCCCCGGCACGCGCCGCCCGTGCACTGCGCTCCATGGCGATCCGTGTCGAGAAATGGCTGGTCGTGACGATCACCGGTACGCGTCCGGCGATGTGCGACATGCAAAGATCGAGGAGGAGATCGCGCTCCCCGTCGTCGAGGAGGAACTGTTCGGAATAGTTCGCGAGGATGCAGATGCCATCGACGCCCTGATCGATCATGCAATCGAGCACGCGACGCTGCCCGTCGAGATCGAGATCGCCGTTGTCGTGGAACGGCGTGGGCGCGATGGGAAACACGCCACTGTAGGGAGCACTCGCCATGACCTGATCCTTCTTCAGCAAGAACGCCTGACGCTAGCGATTGCGCTTTGCATGCACAAGACGTTTTTGCGGCGAAGGCCCGCGTCGGCGCTCGGTTTCTGCGCCGGCTAGCGCGCGGCGGTCAGCGGCGGTTGGGCGGGCAGCAACGAGCCCGGGAGTTCTAGCGGGGCCTGCTGGCGTGGCGCCTGGGGGGAGAGGCCGGCTTCGAGCGATCTCGGCTGGCTCTGCGCAGCCGGGCGGCTCGGAGCGGCAATGCGGCGCGGTTCTGCGCGCGCGGGTCCTTCGACGGCGGGACGGCGGCTGATCTGTGGGCGCGGGGCGGCCTCGGTTCCGGACGTCGTCGCAACGCTTTGCAGCAATGCCGGCCTGCGCGGGGGCAGGGGGACATCGGCCGCGACTTCGACTCCGGAGAGGGTATCGCGAGTCAACGCATCCAGCGAAAAATCATCCGGCAAAACCGGATCGAGGGGGAGGGCGTAGGACGACGATGTGCCGAGCGGCAGCCAGGCTGTCGCCATTCCGTTTTCGGTATCCGGCGCGGTGGGCTTTGGCGATGCACTGTCGTCCTCGCTTCCGGATGACAGAGCGCGCGCCATCTGCATCTCCGCGACCAGGGCGGCGTGCTCCTCGCGCAGCCCGGCGATTGCGTCGTCGAGCGCGGCGCGTTCCTTTTCGAGTGCGACGACGCGCTCCAGCATGGTGGCGATTTCGTCCTCGCTGCCCTGCTTCCGTGTCGCAATCGCTTCTTCCAGCTCACTGGCTGCCACCCGCAGCGCAGCGATCTCCTCCTCGGCACGCGCAGCGGCGTCAGCGCGTTCCTCGCGCAGCTGTTCGAGCGCCGCGTTCTCGTCTTGCAGCGCCGCATGCCGTTCACGGGCGTCATCCAGCTCCGACGTCAACGACGCGTGTCGGGAGCGCAGGGCTTCGACCGTATCTTCCAGCTCCCCGGCCTCACTGCGGAGCGTCTCGCGCAGGTCACGACCCTCTTCCAGCTCGGCGACCAAGGTGGACCGCTCCGTCCCGAGCGCTTCGATCGCCTCCTCCAGCTCACGGGCCTCGCCGGCGAGCTTCTCGACCTGCGCCTTCGCTTCATCCGCCTCCGCGACGATGCTGTCGCGCTCGTCCAGCGCAGCCACGAGTTCCGCATTCTCGTTCTGTAGCGCCGCGTGCTGCTTGCGAGCTTCATCCAAATCTGACACCAGAGCAGCGTGTTCGGAACGAAGTGTCCGGATTGTCTCGTCGAGCTCCCCAGCCGCGCTGCCGAGCGTCTCGCGCTGCTCGTGATACTCTTCCATCGCGGCGACTGCGGTGGTCCGCTCCCTGCCAAGCGCTTCGATCGCCTCCTCCAGCTCACGGGCCTCGCCGGCGAGCTTCTCGACCTGCGCCTTTGCTTCATCCGCCTCCGCGACGATGCTGTCGCGCTCGGCCAGCGCAGCCACGAGCTCGGAATTCTCGTCCTGTAGCGCCGCGTGCTGTTTGCGGGCGTCATCCAGGTCGTACGTCAGCGACGCGTGTTGCGTTCGCAGAGCGTCGATCGTCTCCTCCAGCTCGCGGGCCGCGCCGGCAAGCCTCTCGACCTGCGCCTTGGCGTCATCCACCTCCGAAAGGATGCCGTCGCGCTCACCCAGCGCAGTTTCCAGTGCGGCATTTTCCTTTTGAAGCGCAACGTGCTGCTTGCGGGCTTCATCCAGATTGGACGTCAGCGACGCATGTTGCGTGCGCAGAGCTTCCATTGTCTCCTCCAGCTCGCGGGCCTCGCCGACGAGCGCCTCGACCTGCGCCTTCGCCTGCTCGGCCTCGGCGACGACGCTGTCGCGCTCGTCCAGCGCAGCCACGAGGTCGGAGTTCTCGTCCTCCAGCGCCGCGTGCTGCTTGCGGGCTTCATCCAGATTGGACGTCAGCGATGCATGTTGCGTGCGCAAAGCTTCGATGGTCTCCTCTAGTTCCCCGGCCTCGCCCCGAAGCGCCTCGACCTGCGCCGTCGCCTGCTGCGCCTCCGCGCGAACGTGATGATGCTCTTCTTGCGCCTTGAAAATATCTGCGTTGTCGGTCTGCAGCGCCGCGTGCTGCTCGCGAGCGCTTTCGAGCGTCGAACTCAGCGCGGCATGCTCCGAACGCAACGCTTCGACGGTTGCGTCCAGTCGGCTGCGTTCCTGCTCGAGCTCCGCCACGCTCCCGCCGAGCGACGAAAGCCGTGCCTGGGCTGCTTGCGCCTCCTCGCGGCGACGTTCAGCCGCGTCTGCCAGATCGTCCGCCTCGACCCGCAGCGTGGCGATCCGGGCTTGCGCTTCGGCGGACTGAGCTTCGAGGTCGTCGCGTTCTGCGAGAATTTGCCGCAGATTGGCGGTCTCGGTTTGGAGCGACGCATGCTGCTCGCGGGCGGCGTCGCGTTCGGAAGTCAGGGTCGCATGTTCTGCGCGCAGCGCGTCCAGCGCTTCCTGAAGCTGAACGTGGGCGCGTTCGAGATTTTCCTTGTTGGCCGCGAGCGTTGAAAGGTCCGCCTCGGCGCGGCGCGTGCGGTTCGCGATCCGCTCTTCCAGTGCGTTGGCATCGTGCCTCAGCGCGAAAAGTTGGGCACGCGCTTCGGCCGCCTGCTCCAGCGCCGTGTCGCGCTCGGCGCCCGCTTGCCTTGCCTCGCGCTTGCGCGGAATGATGACTGTTTCGAGCGCAACCGCCTCCCGCCGGAGGGCTGCGGTCTGGAGGCGGGCCCGCCTTGCTTGTTCGAGCGCTTCGTCGCGCGCGCGGAAAGCTTTGTCGCGTTCGCGGATCGCATCGTCCCGCGCGCGAAGCTCTGCCTGTTCCCGCGCGGGAAGCTCGGCTTGGGCTGGCTCCGCGACAGAGGCCGACACCACGCCGACACGCGCCGTTTCGGGCGAGGGTGGTGCCGCTCCACCGGAATTCCCGGACGTCGCCGCAACGCCGATCAACCCGAGCAAACCGATTGCTCCGAGTGCCCAAAGTCCAGTTTTACCAAGCACGCGCGTCTCCAGATCGAACCCTCGACAGTTTCAACGAGCTTGAACCGGATAGGTTCACGGTACAGTCAGCTCTTTGACATTGCTGGGCTCCTCGTTCTTGCGAACGAAGGGCCCAAATTTCGGTTCACAGCAGGGACGTGACGCGCCCGCTGGCGTCGAGGCGGCAATTCGTCCGCGATTGCCGGATCTCGTTCCCGCCTTGCCGCGCGTAGACGATGCGGACCTCGATGGGGGCGGCGAGGTCGCCATTCGCGGCCGCGACCGTCGGGCCTGCGCTGGAGGCATCGACGCGGATCACGCCGTGAGGGCGCGCCGCCGCGATAACCGCCTGCCGACAGGCGCTGACGATGTCGATGGATGTGCCGGGTGTGAACGAGAGGGACGGCAGGACGGCGCTGCGGGAGATCCTCCCATCGACAAGGGAGCCGGAGCCGTCTGCGGGCGCGAGCGCGCCCGGCAGCCCCGGCGCGCCGCCGCCGGAGTCGCGAGGCGTAATCGAGCCGACGATCTCAGGCTCGACGGCGCGCTCCGCAGCCGGTGAAGAGGTTTGGCCGGGGTCGGAAGCGCCACCGGAGCCGACCTGTCCGCCCTGATTGCCCGTCCCTCCAGTCCCGCCTTCGTTGCCAGACCCGCCAGACCCGCCAGTGCCACCTGGGCTCCCGCCGCCTCCACCGCCGACGCCGTTGCTACCGCCCCCGTTACTCTGGCTGCCGCCCGGGGCCCCGCCTTGAGCTCCACCCGGGCCTTCACCTGCAGCTCCACCCGGACCGCCGCCCTGGGCTCCACCAGGGCCGCCGCCAGGGCCGCCGCTCTGGCCCACGCCCTGGCCGCCGCCCGGACTGCCGCCGGGGCCCGCACCCTGGGCTCCACCCGGGCCACCGCCCTGGGCCCCACCCTGGCCACCGCCTGGGCCGTCGGCATCCCCCGCGGCCTGTGCGAGATGGATCAGGCTGCGATCGAGGACGCTTGGGAAGCGTGCCTGCAGGCCTGCGCCATCAGCACGCGGCTGCATGATGCGAAGATCGACGATCGCTGGCGAGAACGGGGATGAAGCGGATGCGGGTGAGGCGTGAGCCTGAATTCCGCAGATTGCTACTGCGATCAGTGTTGCAAGGCGCATGGTCTCTCCGGTGCGTCGTTTTCCAGATGCCCTGGACGTCTCCATCGGGAGTGGGCAATTCTGAGAACGAACGAGTGCGTGTTCCGTTCGCCCTTACTTCGTCGCACCTGCATTTTTGATGACGTGAGCATCACCGAAATCGTCAGGGAACGGATTCACCTTTGGCGGGGATTGACGATGCGCGCTGCCCGCATCACGATCCGGACTTGCGCCGCCGGGTTGTGAAACGAATGGATGTCCACTGGAAGGAATGGCCACGTTCGGTGAGACCGACTGCCAATCCCGTCGTCTGCGTCGTCGCCTGTGCGAGCGCGGTTCACGACCTGCAGCACTTCCTCGTCACCGTCGAGCCTGCCTGCGGGCTGACGTTCGTCGTCATTCTTCGGGACGATGCCGGACGGGACCCGGACCTGGCGACCCTTCTGGGCAGGAACTGCGTTCTCCCCGTTGTCGATGCGCAGCCGGGAGCGGCCTGCGAGCCGAACCGCGTCTACATCATCCCGCCACACTGCACACCGACGATCCAGGCGTGCCGGCTGCAGTTCGAGCGGAGTCGGGAAGGACAGGCATCGCGCGCGGGGATCGACGGGCTGCTCGTTTCGCTCGCCAAGGACCAGGAGGAAAACGCCGGCTGCATCATCCTGTCCTGCACCGGGAGCGACGGCGTTCTCGGCGTGCGCGCGGTGAAGCTGCACGGGGGCATTTGCCTCGCACGCTCGGATGCCGGGCTCGTCGGCGCGATGCGTGACTCGCCGGTCGCAGGCTTCGCCGACCTTGCCCTGCCGATAGACGAACTCGCTCCGCGCCTGTGTCGGCATTTTCTGCGGCGGCGCGATCTCGAGGAGGGGGAGCGCACGTTGTCTCTCCGGGCGGAGATCGTCGCGCGCATGCCCGAGATTCAGGACATTCTGCGCATTCGCACGGGGAATGATTTCAACGGCTACAGGGACGGCCGGGTGGCGCAGCGCATCGAGCGCCGCATGCATCTCCTGCAGATCGCCGATGCCGTTGCGTTCGTGTCCCGGCTCAAGCAGGACCCGCGCGAGGCCGATCTCCTGTTCGAAGACCTGCTGCTCGGGCTGACCGAGTTCTTCGGCGACAGGAATTCGTTCGAGGCGCTGGCTGCAAGCGTCGCGCCGCAGATCCTCGCGGAGAGGACCCCCGGGCGGCCGATCCGGATCTGGGTCGCCGCCTGCGCGACGGGCGAGGAGGCTTATGCGACAGGCATGATCTTTCGCGAGTTGATCGCGCAGGAAGACGGGAAGAGCGACAAGAAGGCCGGCAAGAAGGGCGAGAACAAGGAGGAGAAGGACGAGAAAATCGAGATCCAGATCTTCGCCAGCGACATCGACGAGCGCAGCCTCGCGGTCGCCCGGAACGGCCGCTATTCCACGGCGATAGAAGAAACTGTTTCCGCGCAACGGCTCCAGCGCTTCTTCGTGCGCGAGGACGGATC
>Ga0208490_100490_pt1 | contig 24243 bp, 24 predicted proteins | sample SubbioAug_CSWold_FD_184818 | JGI IMG/M metagenome (GOLD analysis project Ga0208490, IMG submission 184818) | Serpentinite rock and fluid subsurface biosphere microbial communities from McLaughlin Reserve, California, USA - CR11Aug_CSWold (SPAdes) | ecosystem: Environmental > Terrestrial > Deep...
GCGGGGGGAGGGGAAGAGCGCTTCATCAGCCTTTGCGGCGTGCTCACGCCGTCGCGCGAAGCCCATGCTGCTCGCGCAGCATCTCCGCCGATTGCCGGATGACCTCCGAGATCTGCAGGAACTGGCGCGCCAGCGGGCTCGTCGCGCGCCAGATCATGCCGATCGTGCGGGAGGGCTGCGGGTTGCGGAATCGCACCACGGAGACCGTGGCCGAGCGCGTCTCCACCGGGATCGCCATTTCCGGGATCAGCGTGACGCCGATGCCGGCGCTGACCATCTGGACGAGCGTCGAGAGCGAGCTTCCATCCAGCGATTCACGGGGCAGGGCGGTGTGCATGTTGCAGAAGGAGAGCGCCTGATCGCGAAAGCAGTGCCCTTCCTCCAGCAGCAGGAGCCGCATCTCGCGCAGGGTTTCGGCGCTCGGCACGGGCTTGCCCTCGTCCTCGCCGGGGCGCACGAGCACGAAATTCTCGGAAAACAGCGCCACCTCCGTGAGCGAGGGCTCGGAGACGGGGAGCGCCACGATCGCCGCATCGAGCCGCCCGTCCTCCAGCTCCCGGATCAGCCTCGGCGTCACGCTCTCGCGCACATGCAGGTCGAGGCCGGCATGGCTGCGGGTGATGTTGCCGATGATCATGGGGAGCAGATAGGGCGCGATGGTCGGGATCACGCCGATCCGCAGCCGCCCGACGAGGCCGACCTGCGAGGCGCGGGCGAGATCGGCGAGTTCGTCGACGGAGACCAGGATGCCGCGCACGCGCAGCGCGAACTCCTCGCCAAAACTCGTCAGCCGCACCTGCCGCGCGCCACGCTCGAACAAGGCCGAGCCCAGCGTCTGCTCCAGCTCCTTGATCTGCATCGAAAGGGCCGGCTGCGAGATCGCGCAGGCATCGGCCGCGCGCCCGAAATGGCCGTGCCGCGCCAGCGCCTCGAAATAGCGAAGGTGCTTGAGGGTGAGGTTGTTCATAAGGCAGGCTTATCACGGCGATCAGCAGATTCAACTTATTCTAATCGGGTAGCTTTGCTATAAGGCAGTGATTCAAGGACGGGGCGGCAGCTTTGCGCCATGTCCGATGACCAAGATATCGCAGCCAGGATCGGAGAATACGATGGACGGAATTGAAACCAAGGGCGCAGGCCAATGCCCGATGACGGGCGAAGCGCGCAAGCTCAAGTCGCTCGGCGTCCGGACGAACCGCGACTGGTGGCCGAACCAGCTCAATCTCAAGATCCTCCACCAGAACTCGCCGCTCTCCAACCCGCTGGGCAAGAGTTTCGATTACGCGGAAGAGTTCAGGAAGCTCGATCTCGACGCGTTGACCGCCGATCTCCACGCGCTGATGACGGATTCGCAGGAATGGTGGCCGGCTGATTACGGCCATTACGGCCCGTTCTTCATCCGCATGGCCTGGCACAGCGCCGGCACCTATCGCACGGCCGATGGTCGCGGCGGCGCGGGCTCGGGCACGCAGCGCTTTGCGCCGCTCAACAGCTGGCCCGACAACGGCAACCTCGACAAGGCGCGCAGGCTGCTGTGGCCCATCAAGCAGAAATACGGCAACAGGATCTCCTGGGCCGATCTGATGGTGCTCACGGGCAACGTCGCGCTCGAATCCATGGGCTTCAAGACCTTCGGCTTCGCCGGCGGCCGCGCCGATGTGTGGGAGCCCGAGGAGGACATCTACTGGGGCGCGGAAGACACCTGGCTCGGCGATACGCGCTACACGGGCGAGCGCCAGCTCGAGAACCCGCTCGCCGCCGTGCAGATGGGCCTCATCTACGTCAACCCGGAAGGCCCCAACGGCAAGCCCGACCCGCTGGCTTCCGCGCACGACATCCGCGAGACCTTCGGGCGCATGGCGATGAACGACGAGGAGACGGTCGCGCTCATCGCCGGCGGCCACACCTTCGGCAAGACCCACGGTGCAGGCGACGTCTCGCATGTCGGCCCGGCCCCCGAGGGTGCGACCATGGCCGAGCAGGGCTTCGGCTGGACGAGCACGTTCCGCAGCGGCAAGGGCGGCGACACGATCACCAGCGGGCTCGAAGGGGCGTGGACGCCGGATCCGATCAAGTGGGACAACGGCTACTTCGACACCCTCTTTGGCTACGACTGGGAGCTGACGAAGAGCCCCGCCGGTGCATGGCAGTGGACGCCGAAGAACGTGCAGGAGAAGGATCTCGCGCCGGACGCGCACGATCCGTCAAAGCGGCACGCTCCGATGATGGCGACGACCGACATCGCCATGAAGATGGACCCGATCTATCTCGCCATCTCGCAGCATTTCCACGCCAATCCGGACAAGTTCGCCGATGCCTTCGCGCGCGCCTGGTACAAGCTGACCCATCGCGACATGGGCCCCCGCGCCCGCTATCTCGGCCCGCTCGTCCCGGCAGAAGTCCTGCTCTGGCAGGATCCGATCCCCGACGTCGATCATCCGCTGGTCAATGCCGGCGACATCGCTTCGCTCAAGGGCAAGATCCTCGCATCGGGGCTCACCGTCTCCGAGCTGGTCTCGACGGCATGGGCTTCGGCCTCGACGTTCCGTGGTTCGGACAAGCGCGGCGGGGCGAACGGCGCGCGCATTCGGCTCGCCCCGCAGAAGGACTGGGAGGTCAACGAGCCCGCAAAGCTCGCCCGCGTCCTCTCGAAGCTGGAAGGCATCCAGGCGGAGTTCAATGCGGCGCAGGCTGGCGGGGAGTCCGGCGGCAAGCGCGTTTCGCTCGCTGATCTGATCGTGCTCGGCGGCTGCGCAGCCATCGAGCAGGCGGCGAAGGCGGCGGGGCACGCGGTGGAGGTTCCCTTCACGCCGGGCCGCGCGGACGCCTCGCAGGAGCAGACGGATGTCGAGTCCTTCGACGTGATGGAGCCGGAGGCGGACGGCTTCCGCAACTATCTGAAGGGTGAGTACACCGTCTCGCCGGAGGAGTTGCTGGTCGATCGCGCGCAGCTCCTGATGCTGACGGCGCCCGAGATGACGGTCCTCATCGGCGGCCTGCGGGCGCTCGACGCGAATTTCGGCGATGCCCGCCACGGGGTCTTTACCGATCGCCCGGGCGCGCTGACGACGGACTTCTTCGTCAACCTGCTCGACATGGGTACGATGTGGAAGGCGACGTCGGAGGCCGAGGAGCTCTTCGAGGGCCGCGACCGCGCGACGGGCGAGGTGAAGTGGACCGGCACCCGCGTCGATCTCGTCTTCGGCTCGAACTCGCAGCTGCGGGCGCTGGCGGAAGTCTATGCCTGCTCGGACGCGCACGAGGCTTTCGTGCAGGACTTCGTTGCCGCCTGGACCAAGGTGATGGACGCCGACCGCTTCGATCTCGCCTGAGGCGTTACGAACGCACGAACGCGGCTCCCTGAGGGCCGCGTTCGTGTTCTAAATCTTTCTAGCCGCATCATTTTCTCGGTCAGCCGGTATCCACCTGACCGAATGATGCTCTAGCCGGTCACGCGGTTGACCTGACTGACCACGCGCTTGCCGCGCATCTCGGCGATGATGCCGTTGAGGTGCTTCAGATCCCAGACCGAAAGGTCGATCGTCACGTCGGTGAAGTCCGGCGTGCGGCGCTTCATGGCGATGTTGTCGATATTGCCGTCGTGATCGGCGATGACCTGCGCGATCTGCGCCAGGCTCCCCGGTTCGTTGATCGATTGCAGGTGCAGCCGCGCCGGAAAGCGCTGCGTCGAAACCGCCTCGATGTCCCAGCGCACATCGACCCAGCGATCGGGCTCGTTGTCGAAGGCGGCGAGTCCCGTCGACTGGATCGGATAGAGCGTGATGCCCTCGCCCGGCGTGATGATCCCGACGATGCGGTCGCCCGGCACCGCGCCGCCCTCGGGAGCAAAGCGGATCGGCAGATCGCGGTTGAGGCCCCGGATCGGCAGCGCGTATTCGTCGTCGGGGCCGTGCGGGATCTTGATCTTGACGATGGCGTCGTCGGCCACGTTCATCCAGCCGGCCCCGTTGACGTTGCCGGCACCCGTCCGGCGGTCCTCCTTGTAGTCGGGGTAGACCGCCTTGACGACATCGCCGGAGAACATCTCGCCGCGTCCCACGGCCGCCATCACGTCCTCGGTCGTGCCCCGCGCGAGGCGGGGGAGGGCGGCGCGGATCTTGTCGTCGGAGAAGGCTTTACCCGCACGCTCGAAGGCGCGCTCAAGGATCTGCTGCCCGAGCCCGGCATATTGACGACGCACGGCGGCGCGGGTCGCGCGGCGGATGGCGGCGCGCGCCTTCCCCGTGACGACGAGCGATTCCCAGGCGGCGGGCGGGGTCTGGTTCGCGGCGCGCACGATATCGACCTCGTCGCCGTTGGCGAGTTCGGTGAGGAGCGGGGCCATGCGCCCGTTGATCTTGCAGCCCACTGCCGTGTTGCCGACATCGGTGTGCACCGCATAGGCGAAATCGATGGGCGTCGCGCCGCGCGGCAGCGCGATCAGGCGGCCCTTGGGGGTGAAGCAGAAGACCTGGTCGTGGAAGAGCTCGAGCTTGGTATGCTCCAGGAACTCCTCCGGATTGTCGCCCTCGGCCAAAAGGTCGATCGTGCGGCGCAGCCACTGATAGGCGCGGCTTTCACTGACAAAGCGCGACAGCTCCGCCCCCTCCTTGTAGAGCACGTGGGCGGCGATGCCGTATTCCGCGATCTCGTCCATCTCGCGGGTGCGGATCTGCAACTCGACGCGCTGCTGGCCGGGGCCGACGACGGTGGTGTGGAGCGAGCGGTAATCGTTTTGCTTGGGGGTCGAGATGTAGTCCTTGTAGCGGTTGGGGACCATCGGCCACGTGGTGTGGACGACGCCGAGGGCGCGGTAGCAGGCGTCGATGTCGTCGACGATGATGCGAAAGCCGAAGATGTCGGAGAGCTGCTCGAAGGCGACGGACTTGCGCTCCATCTTCTTCCAGATCGAATAAGGTCGCTTGCGCCGTCCGGTGACGGTGGCCTTGAGGCCTTTCACCTCGAACAGGGCGGCGAGGATGCGTTCGATCTCCTCGACCAGCCGCTCGCTCTTCTCGGAGAGGTCGTTCAGCCGCTTGGTGATCGTCTCCAGCGCCTCGGGGCGCAGATGGCTGAAGGACAGCTCCTCCAGCTCCTCGCGCATTTCCTGCATGCCCATGCGGCCGGCGAGCGGGGCGTAGATCTCCAGTGTCTCCTCCGCGATGCGCGCGCGCTTCTCCACCGGCATGAAGTGCAGCGTGCGCATGTTGTGCAGGCGGTCCGCCAGCTTGACGAGCAGCACCCGCACATCGGCTGCGATGGCAAGCAGCAGCTTGCGGAAGTTCTCGCCCTGGGCGGCGCGCTTGGAGACGAGATCGAGCCGCTTGATCTTGGTCAGGCCATCGACCAGCGCACCGATCTCGGGGTTGAAGATGCGGTTGATTTCCTCGAGCGTCGCCTCGGTATCCTCGATCGTGTCGTGCAGGACGGCGGCGACGATGGTGGCGTCGTCGAGCTTCAGATCAGTCAGGATCGCGGCGACTTCCAGCGGATGGCCAAAGAACAGATCGCCGGAGGCGCGTTTCTGGGTGCCATGGGCGCGCATGGCATAGATGTAGGCCTTGTTCAGGAGAGTCTCGTCGGTGCCGGGGTTATACCGCTTCACCCGCTCCACGAGCTCGTACTGCCGCATCATGCGCCGAAAACTCCTACCAGGACGGCTCCCGTCAAATGCGAGAATTCGAGGCATTATAGTCAAGGAAGATGGTTCGATTCAGTTAAATTACGAATCGGCAAAGAATAATTGTGCAGCGCGTCATGAGCCGCGACGGGAAGCCGCCAGAAACGAAAAAACCCGGCTTTGCGGCCGGGTTCTGCGACCCCGAGGGGCGAGCGCATCTACGCAACTATCGATCGAAGCAGCTCCGATCAGCCTTCGTCTTCGTCGCGTGCGGCCGGGGGCTGCAGGCCTTCGAGGCCGCGCAGGAGGTCGTCCTCGCTCATGCGGTCGAATGTGACTTCGCTGTCGTCGGTGCTGCCGGCGACGGGGGCGCTGATCATCGGGACCGATTCCGCCTCCGGCTCGTCGACCTCGACATAGCGCTGCATCGAGTGGATGAGCTGCTCGCGCAGATCCTCGGGCGCGATCGTCTCGTCCGCGATCTCGCGCAGGGCGACGACCGGGTTCTTGTCGCGGTCGCGATCAATGGTGAGCGGTGCGCCGGAGGAGATCATGCGGGCGCGGTGTCCGGCCAGAAGCACGAGCTCGAAACGGTTATCGACCTTGTCGATGCAATCTTCGACGGTCACGCGAGCCATGGGCAGGCTCCTCTCGAAAGTTCGATTGGAAAGAGAACTGCGCTCTTACAGCGTCTCGATACGAGATACAAGGGGCGCAGGCGCGGAAACATTCGGCCCTCACCACATTCACGCCGCCTCGCCGCGAGTCTGGTCGGGCGGGCCGGCTGCGAGTTCCGGCTCTGCGGGAGGGGTGTCGCGCTCCGGCACCTTCCCGAGGGCCTTCCTGGCCTCCCGGCGCTTGCGCCGCCGCTCCAGCAGCCGGTCGATATAGCGCCGCAGCGGGGTCGTGGGGCGGATCGTCTCCTCGTCGAACTCCACGGTCGCCGCCGCGACTTCGTCGTTGTGGACGGCGGTGGCGAGCAGGTAGGCCGGCTCGATGGCGATCCGGTCGCCGCTGTCGACGCGGTCCTCGAAACGCTCGTCGAAGGCTTCCGCGATCGTCATCTTGCGCAGGTCGGCGGGTACGTGAAGGCCATAGAGCAGCGCCACGTCCTCGACCAGCGCATCGCCGCTGAAGCTGAACATGCCCAGCGCCTGCGGCTGCGCGCCGTCGGATGCGGCAAAAAGTCGGTCGAGCCGCGGGACGCGGCCGGGCGGGGTGAGGAAGTAACCGTAATCGCCCACGCGCAGCGGACCCGCCGCCTCCGGCGTCAGTACTTCGCCGTCACGCACGACGAGCACGGTGCGCACCCATGAGGGGAACACGGCGCGCGCCAGGACGGGGGAGTTGGCGGTGATCGGATAGCCGACCATCTCGAGCTCGAGCTGGCCTGGGAGGTCGATCTCGAGGCGCTTGATGTCAGGCGCGGTCTCGCCCGAGCGCTGCCCGAGCCGCGTCGCCATGTAGGCCACGCTCCAGCCCTGGACGAGAAGCGACACGAGCACCACGAAGAAGGCCACGTTGAAGTAGACGGCGGCGTTGGGGACGTTGGCCAGCGTCGGGATTGCGGCCAAAAAGATCGAGACCGCCCCGCGCAGGCCGACCCAGGAGATGAACTGTTTCTCCCGCTTGCCGAAGCCGAACGGCGTAAGACAGAGCCAGACGGCGACGGGGCGACCGACCACGATCAGGAAGACGGAGATGACGAGCGCCGGAATGGCGTAGTCGAACAGCGCCGACGGCGTCACGAGGAGGCCGAGGACGAGGAACATCACGATCTGGCTGAGCCAGGTGGCGGCATCGAGGAAGCTCAGGATCGTCGGATAGGCGCGCACGGGGCGATTGCCGAGCATCAGGCCGGCGAGATAGACGGCGAGGAAGCCCGAACCCTGCAGCACCGAGGCGACTGCAAAGATGAAGACGGCCGCGCAGACCGCCATCAGCGGGTGCAGGCCGTGGGGCAGGTTGAAACGGTTGAGTGCCCAGATCAGCGCCAACCCTCCCGCGACCCCGATCGCCGCCCCGAGCAACGCCTGCTGCGCCAGGATGCCGGCGATTGCCCAGCCGGGCTCGAATCCCTGTACGAGCAGGATCTCGACGAGGACGATGGTGAGGAAGACGGCGGCCGGGTCGTTGGTCGCGGATTCGATCTCCAGCGTGTTGTTGACGCGCCGGCGCAGCTTCACGCCTTTGGAACGCATCAGGAAGAACACGGCGGCGGCGTCGGTCGAGGAGACGACGGCGCCCACCAGCATCCCCTCGATCCAGGTCAGGCCGAGGACCAGTGAGGCTATGGCACCCGTCAGGACGGTCGTGATCAGAACGCCGATCGTGGCGAGCGCTCCCGCCGGCGCGAGCACGCCCCGGAAGTTGGCAAAGCGCGTGCGCATGCCGCCGTCGAACAGGATGATGGCGAGCGCGGCCGAGCCGATAATGTAGGTCCCGCGGAAATCGTCGAAGACGACGCCGCCGATGCCGTCCTGGCCCGCGACCATGCCGAGGCAGAGGAAGACGAGCAGCAGCGGCGCGCCGAAACGCGATGCGATGAGGCTGGAGGCAATGCCGATCAGCACGAACAGGGCGCCGAAAAGCAGCGCGATGTTTGCAACCGTCAGGTTCTCCATGCGGCGGGGCCTCAACTCTGCGATTCGGGAAAGACGACCAATGGCTCAGTATCGCCATGAGCAGTTTGGGGCAACAGGAGGGCCGGGGGCAAATGGAAACGACGGCTTCCCGCCGGAAAGCGCACCGACCCCGTTGCGCTTCCACAATGCCGCGACCGGAACGGCTCAGCCTCGGCGGCGTTGATGAAGGAGACGAAAGGAGTTTTCTCATGCGCAAGCGAATTTTCGTCGCCGCGCTCGTCTATCTGCCGACGAACGCCGTTCTGTTCGGCATCGGCGCGGTGACAATCCTGCTGATACCGGCACTCAACGCCCAGGCGGAAATCCTGTTTCCGTTTGTGGTCGCCGCGAGTTTCATCCTGGCTGCGCCGATCGCGTGGATGCTGGCCCCGCGCCTGCAGTCGCGCTCGTTCCGCAGGCGACGCCGACCGGCCCTCGAGCTGTCCGACGAGGACATCCGGGAGAACCGGGCGACGATGACCCCGCCCGAAAAGACCTGAGCGCCAACGCGCCCCGAAATCCCCCGACTACACCATCCCTCGTTACATATTCTTCGAGACCAGCAACGGCGACGCACTCGCCGGACGGGCCGCCGGAGTCCCCGCTGGCCGGTAGGCATTCGATTGCGTGGAACGCCCCAGCTCCTCGGCGATCCCCTTGACCAGACTTTCCGACACCGCCCGCGCCGTCGCCAGGACGAGCTGGTTCGTCGCGATCACCTGCGCGAAGGCCGTGTGATCCTTCTTCAGCAGCTCCAGCCCCTGCGGCGCGAAGCGGGCAAGCGCCACGGCGTTGGCCTTGAGCGTCTCCAGCCCCTGCAGGTAGAGCGTCGTCAGCTCGGTCTTGCGCTCCTCCTGCGAGAGCCCGTCATTGAGGCGGCCCACGCGCACATGCTCGGTCTCGACAACGAGCACCTTCTCCAGCGCCGCCATCGTCGAGCGGATATCCTTGATGAGCGCTGCCGCATCGGCCTGCGTGGCGACGCGGGTCGCCGGCGGGGGAGGGGTCTTCGCATCAGCCCACATTGTTCTGGCCTCCCTGGTTCTGGCCTTCCTGCATCCGCAACAATTCCGTGTAGATCTGGTCCGACAGCCCGACGCCGCCACTCTTGGCAACGAGGCCTGAATATTCCTTCACCAGCATCGAGCGGTAGACGTCCGCGCCGGGCCCCGCCTCGCCCATCATGCCCTCGTCGCCAGCGGCCTCGAAGACGCGGTTGAACATCTGTTCGAGGAACATCTCCTCGAAGGCGTTCGCCGTCTCCCGGACCTTCGCATGTTCGCGCTGTTCCTGCGGCTTGGACCCGGCGAGGCGATCGATTGCCGCATTGGCGACGCCGGTCGCGGCTCCGAGTGCGGCGGTAACGGCAAATCCTGCAAGCGGCATCACCATCACATCACCTCGATATCGGCCTGGAGCGCGCCTGCGGCCTTGATCGCCTGCAGTATCGCGATAAGATCGCGCGGGCCGATCCCCAGCGCATTGAGCCCGTCGACCAGTTCGCGAAGCGTCACCCCCTCATCGACGAGGGCGAGCTTTGAATCCTCGTCGATCGTCACCTGCATCGCGGTGCGGGGAACGACGACGGTTTCGCCGTCGGTGAAGGGGTTCGGCTGTACCACCTGCGGCTCCTCCGCGATCGACACCGTGAGATTGCCCTGCGCCACCGCGACCGTCGAGACGCGGACATCCTTGCCCATCACGATGATCCCCGAACGCTCGTCGACGACGATGCGGGCGATCTGGTCGGGCTCCACGCGCAGCTGCTCGATCTCGGTCAGGAGCTGGATGATGTTGCCGGCATAGCGGGCCGGAACCACGATCTGCACGGTGGAGGGGTCGGTCGGTTCGGCGGTTTCCATCCCGATGAAATCGTTGATCGCGGCGGCGATGCGCTTGGCGGTGGTGAAATCGGGGTTGCGCAGGGCGAGCCTGAGCGACTTCTTGTCATTGAGCGTGAATTCGATCTCGCGTTCGATCAGCGCGCCGTTGGAGATGCGCCCGACGGTCGGAACACCGCGCGTCACGCTGGCGGCGGCGCCCGTCGCGGAAAATCCCGCGATCGCCACCGAGCCCTGCGCCACTGCATAGACTTCGCTGTCGGCCCCCAGAAGCGGCGTCACGAGCAGCGTGCCGCCTTCGAGCGACTTCGAATCGCCCAGCGCCGACACCGTGACGTCGAGGCGGGTGCCCTGGGTCGAGAAGGCGGGGAGGTTTGCCGTCACCATGACGGCGGCGACGTTGGCGGTGCGCAGGTTCGCGCCCCGCGTGTTGACGCCGAGCCGCTCCAGCATCGCCGTGAGGGACTGGCGGGTGAAGGGGGAGTTGTTGAGCGTGTCACCCGTGCCGTTGAGGCCCACCACGAGACCGTAGCCCACGAGCTGGTTCTGGCGAACGCCCTCGACCTGCGCCAGATCCTTGATGCGCGACATCGAGGAGAGCGGTCGGGCAACATCGGACATCACCGGCGTCGCCATCAGCGCGAGCGCGGTGAGGCCTATCGTCAGTTGGCGGATGCGGAGCAATCTGAACAGGCGCATGACGTTATCCCACATTTCCACCACATCCACGCGAAACCCATGCCACCGTGAGAAGCTGAGCAAACCGTTGCAAGAAAACGATATTTTTTATCCATCTGCCCGGCGAGGGGCCCTCACGGCGCGGATAAAGCTGCCGGGTCGGCAAGAATTGCCGGGCGTTAACGTCGCGTTAACCAAGCTTAACGACATTGGAAGGGCGGGCTTTCCGTGTACAGCCTCATGAGCAGCCGATGCGCATCGACCCCAAATCGTCAATCTCCTCGATCTCACCTGGCACCGGCGTGCGCCGCGGCGGCACGGGCGGGGGCTTTTCGGTGAGCGAGGGAAGCACGTCCCGCGCGTCCTCGGGGACCGCCGGGGCAGGGCCGATCGGGTCGCTCGACGCCATTCTCGCGCTCCAGGAAGACGGCCATACGGGCGAGCGCCGCAAGCGTGCGGCCAAGAGGGGCCACGATCTTCTCGACGCGCTCGACCAGCTCAAGGCCGCCCTCCTGAACGGGCGCGTACCCGTCGCCGATCTCAAGGCCATCGCCGCCCGGCTCTCCGAGCGCGCGGAGACGACCGGCGATCCCCGACTCGACGAGGTGATCGCGCATATCGAGCTGCGGGCGAAGGTCGAGCTCGCGAAGCTGCAGGCGCGTGGGAGCGAATAGACGCAAAACGTCGAGAATTTGCACCTGTGAGCTGTGGCCGATCCGCCATAGTTCGACAGCAACAGTTATTGTTCACGTTTTTTTTGATGGGAATAGAAGAAGATTGCCGTGACCAGCGTCGCCTTGTCGATTGTTTAGCGCATCGGCCTTCGCTATAAGGTCGCCGCAATGCGAGGAGGCAGCCGAGACGCTTCTAAGTTTTCGCCAAGGCGAGCGCGAGAAGGGCCACCATGACGAACAGCGTAATCGATACGGGTTATCATCCCACAGAGGACGAGCCCTTCATGAACGAGCGGCAGCGTGAATACTTCCGCCGCAAGCTCATACAATGGAAACAGGACATCATTCGCGAGTCCCACGAGACCCTGACGACACTGCAGAACGAAAACGAAAATCACCCGGACATCGCCGATCGCGCGTCGTCCGAAACTGATCGCGCCATCGAGTTGCGCGCCCGCGACCGCCAGCGAAAGCTGATCTCCAAGATCGACGCCGCCCTCCAGCGGATCGAGGAAGGGAGCTACGGTTACTGCGAGGAAACCGGCGAACCGATCTCCCTGAAGCGCCTCGAAGCGCGACCGATCGCCACATTGTCGCTCGAAGCCCAGGAGCGCCACGAGCGCAACGAGCGCGTTCACCGCGACGACTGACCCTCGGATCTCGGGGCAAGAGACCATTTGGGTTGGGAGGCGGTCCCGGATCACGTGATCCGGGACCGCCGGGAAACCGAGGCAGGCGGGCATGTGGGGAGCGCACCCGGGCTGCTTCGGGGGAAACGTCGGCGAGGCAAAACCCGCCGACGGCGGCGACCGCGTCGTCAGAACGGCAGCAGGATATCCATCACCTGCTGGCCATAACGCGGTTGCTGAACATCGGTGATCTGGCCGCGACCGCCATAGGCGATGCGGGCCTGGGCGATCTTGGTCGAATCGATGGTGTTGTCGGCCTCGATATCCTCCGGACGCACGACGCCGGCGACGATCAGCTCGCGCACCTCGAAATTCACCCGGATCTCCTGCTTGCCCTCGATCACGAGGTTGCCGTTGGGCAGCCGCTGCGTCACCACGGCGGCGACGTTGGTCGCCAGTTGCTCGGAGCGGCGGGTCGAGCCCGCGCCCTGGCTGGACGAATTCGAATTGAGCCCTACCAGCGCCCCGGCGCTGACGTCCTCGGGGAAGACCTGGTCCAGCTTCGTCTCGAAGCCGAAGAGGCTTTCGGCCCCCATGTTCTCCCCGCTCTGCCGCGACCTGCGGGTCTGGTTCTCGAACTGCGCGCGATCCGTTACCCGAACACGCACCGTCACGAGATCGCCCACCTGCGCGGCTCGCTGGTCCTTGAAGAAGGCGCGCGAGCCCTGCCGCCAGAGCGAGTTCGAGGCGAAGGCGGCGGGGGCGACGTCGGGCATCGGCATGCGGACGGGCTTGTAGCCGGGCATGGCCGTTGGATCTTCGATCGCCGAGAGCGCGGGGGCGCGACCGATATTCGAGAGCCGATCGGCCGTGCCGCAGGCGCCCAGCGTCATGGCGATGGTCAGGAGCGCGGCGGTGGATCTCACGCGGGAGCTGAGCATGGCGGTGGCTTTCCGGTTCGGGATCATTGGGCGACCCGCCCGATGGAGGCAATGGGGCCGAGGGAGGGGGCGTTGACCACCACCTGGCCGGGGCCGATGACGGTCGCCTGGAGGATGCGCTTGGATTGCGGGTTGGTGACGTTGATGACGTCGCCCATGACGCCGGCCTCGTTGGCCGAGCCGCGCATGGTCAGCGTCAGCCCACGGCTGCGGTAGACGATCATCACGTTCTCGCCGCGCGCCACGAGATCGGGCTGCACCAGGTCCCCCTGCCGGAGCGCTGCGCCGGCGGCGAGCGGGCGGCGGGCGACGTGACCCTCGATGGTGATGTTGTCCATGCGCGCATCGGCGGGAATCGTCTCGCGCGGGCGGCGTTCGATTCCGACATCGCTCGCCCGGATCGCCTCGCCGCGGGGAATCGCCCGGTTGAGGATGGCGATCTCGACGGTCTCGATCACGGAACCCGAAACCATCACCTGCGCGCGCCGCTCGGCATTGCTCGGGCCGATGAAGACGATGCCGGAGAGGCGGCGGCTGTCGGGGTTGTAGGAGAGATCGATGACGCGGACGGGATCGATCACCTCCGGCGCGACCACGAGGGCGGGCGCATGGCCGTCGAAGGCGACGGAGAGGGTCGCCGCATCGAGCGCGTAGCGGTTGCCGATCTCGGTGGCGAGCGCGTTCGAGATCTCCTCGGAGCCGATGCGGCGGGCGGCGCGCATCACGTTGATCTGCGTCCGGCCGTAGGTCTCGACAGGGCCGAGCCCGAGGCTGTCGGCGGTAGCGATGATGCGACCGGCCTGGATCGTGCCCTGTTCGCCGAGCGCGGGGGCGCGGAAGACGGCGATCGAAGCGACGTCCGAGGGCGCGTTCGCGAGAATCTCGCCGAGCGTGATGACGTCGCTGTTGGTGGTGATGTCGCCGCGCAGGCCGAGGCGCTCGGAGGCCTTGGCCGGAAAGGCGAGCAGCGTGGCGATGAGGATCATGGCGGCACAGGCGACGCGGATCACGACGCCGGTGTCGATGCGGCTGCAGCGGGTCGTGCCGAGTGCACGGACGTGGAGATCTAGGCTCATGGTGCGTTACCCCCGGAACATCTGGTTGGCCGCCGTCAGCATCTGGTCGGCGGCGCTGATGACCTTCGAATTCATCTCGTAGGCCCGCTGTGCGGCGATCAGCGCGGAAATCTCGGTCACCGCGTTGACGTTGGCCTCTTCGAGGAAGCCCTGCTGGATGTTGCCGAAGCCGTCCTCGCCGGGCTGCCCCTCGATCGCCTCGCCGGAAGCGGGTGTCTCGCGGAAGAGGTTGTCGCCGATCGATTCGAGGCCGACCTTGTTGACGAAGCGCGCAAGCTGGATCTGGCCGACTTCCTGGGGCTGCGGGTCGTTTCCGATGATGACCTGCACCTGCCCCTGATTGTTGATCGAGACGCTGCGGGCATCGCCCGGAACCTGGATGCCGGGCTCGACGATGTACCCGTCCTTCGTGACGATCTGGCCTTCGGCGCTGAGATCGAAGCCGCCGTCGCGGGTATAGGCGGTGCTGCCGTCGGGCATGCGGATGCGGAAGAAGCCCTCGCCGCGAACCGCGACGTCGAAGTCCTTCTCCGTCGGCGTGAGGTTGCCCTGCGTCATGGCGCGGGCGGTGGAGACGGTCTTGACGCCCGTCCCGATCTCGACGCCTGCGGGTACGGTCGTGCCGGCATCGGAGGTGGTCGATCCCGAGCGCCGCAGATCCTGGTAGAGCAGGTCCTGGAAATGCGCCTGCTGGCGCTTGTAGCCGGTGGTGCGCAGGTTCGCGATGTTGTTGGAGATGACCTGGACGTTCATCTCCTGGGCCATCATGCCGGTGGCGGCGGTGTAGAGTGCGCGCATGGTGTTGTCCTTTCGCCGGTCAGACCGCTTCGCCGAGGCGCTGGACGGCTGTCCGCTGCAGCTCGGCGAGGCGCTGGAGGGTGTTGGCGATGGAGGTGTAGGACCGGCTGACTTCCATCATCCGGGACATCTCGACGACGGCATTGACGTTGGAGCGCTCGATGACGCCGCTTTCGATCTTGGAGGTTTCGAGCGCGGGCAGGCCCGGCTCCTCCGACGAGAAGACGTTCGCGCCCTCGTTCTTGAGCGCCTGCACATCCTCGAAGCGCACGAGGCGGATGCGGCCGCGCTGGCCCTGATCCGTCGAGACCGCGCCGTCGCGTCCGATGCTGATCCCGGTCTCTTCCGGATTGAAGACGATCTCGCCGCCATCTCCCAGGATCGGCCAGCCGTCGCTGGTGACGAGGCGGCCCGTCTGGTCGAGTTGCAGCGCGCCGTTGCGGGTGTACCGCTCGCCGTTGGGCGTCTCGACGACGAAGAAGGCCTCGCCCTTGATCGCGACATCCATCGGATTGCCGGTACGCTCCAGCGCTCCCGTCGAGAAGTCCAGCGGCGTGCCGTTGTCGATCACGTAGGAGAAGGACCGGTCCGGCAGCGGAAACTCGTCCGCCTTGGCGTCCGGCATGATGAATTCGGCAAAGAGCGACGAGCGCGCCTTGAAACCGTTGGTGTTGACGTTCGCCATGTTGTTGGCGATGACGTCGAGCTCACGGGCCAGAGCCACTTGGCGTGACAGGCCGATGAGAAGCGTGTTCTCCATCAGAGCCGCTCCCGTTCCCTTGTTCCCTGCCGGACCCTCGGCGCTCCCCAGCGCGGCTCCGACGATTTGATGGGTGCAGGCGGCGTGCCAAGTATAGTTAATGAAAAAATATTATATTTTTCAGAGGCTTGAACAAATGTCTCCGAGGCGCAGGACCGGTCGGCCCTGTCCTGTCGGAAAAAAGGACCCGGCAGAAATTGCCTCCTTAACGAGGCATTAACCCTATGATCGGATGATACTCCCCGGGCGACGTGCGCGCCGCGCGCGCTGGAGGGGCAATGGCGAAGAAACCCAAGAAGCAGGAAGAGGCGGACGAGGACCAGCCGGTCGTCGAAGCCCCCTCGAAGAAGAAAAAGCTGATGATCATCGGCGGTGCGGGCGCGCTTGTGCTGCTGCTCGCGGGCGGCGGCGCGTATTTCTTCCTGGGATCGTCGGGCGAGGACGCGGATGTGGCGGCACAGCAAGCGCCGCGGTCGGTCGCCTTCGTCGACGTCCGCGAGATGGTCATCAACCTTGCGCCCGAGCCCAACGAGGAGCGGGCGCGGTTCCTGAAGTTTCGCGTCGCGCTGGAAGTGAGCGACCCTGCCGCCGTGGGTGCGATCGAGCCGCTGATGCCGCGGGTCGAGGATACGTTCCAGGTCTTCGTGCGCGAGCTGCGCGCGAGCGAGCTGGAAGGCTCGGCCGGCGTCTACCGCCTGCGCGAGGAGCTGCTGCGCCGCGTCAACATCGCGGTGCATCCGGCTCGCATCGATGCGGTGCTCTTCAAGGAAGTCGTCGTTCAATGAAAGGGCTGATCCGTGGCTGACGGCGACAACGACACCACCGCCGACCCGCCGGCCGAGGACGATTGGGCTGCGGCCCTGATCGAGCAGAACGGCGGCGGCGGCGACGAAGGGATCGACGACGACTGGGCTGCCGCCATGGCCGAGCAGGGCGCGGGCGAAAACGATCCCGCTCTCGCCGACGAATGGGGCGCGGCTCTCGCCGAGCAGGGCTCGGCTGCGGCCGCCAGTGACATGGCGGCCGAATGGGCCACCATGATCGACGAGAGCACGGAAGACGACAGCCCCGACATGGCTGGCGCCGACCGCGTGCTCAACCAGGACGAAATCGACCAGCTCCTGGGCTTCTCGCTGCACGAATTGTCGGCGAGCGGGGCAGGGGGCATCCGCGCCATCGTCGATTCGGGCGTCGTCTCGTACGAACGCCTGCCGATGCTCGAAATCATCTTCGACAGGATGGTCCGCCTGCTGTCGACGAGCCTGCGCAACTTCTTCCAGGACAATGTCGAGGTCACCCTCGACAACATCCGCTCGGTGCGCTTCGGCGATTACCTCAATTCCATCCCGCTGCCCGTCCAGCTGGCGGTGTTTCGCTGCGAGAACTGGGACAATTCCGGCGGTCTCGTGACCATCGAATCAAACCTCGCCTATTCGACGCTCGATCTGCTGCTCGGCGGCAAGCGCGGCAGCCAGGATACGCGCCTCGACGGCCGCCCTTTCACCACCATCGAGATGCAGCTCGTCAAGCGCATGGTCGAGATCGTGCTCGCCGATCTGCAGATCTCCTTCGCGCCGCTTTCACCAGTCGAGTTCGTGGTCGATCGCATCGAGACCAATCCGCGCTTCGCCACGATCACCCGCCCGGCCAACGCCGCGATCCTGATCGACCTCAAGCTCGACATGGAAGGCCGCGGCGGCGTCTTCCAGATCCTCTTCCCCTACGCCACGATCGAGCCCATCCGCGACCTGCTCCTCCAGAGCTTCATGGGCGAGAAGCTCGGCCGCGACGCTATCTGGGAGGGCCATCTCGCCACCGAGATCTGGCAATCGGACTTCGACATCAAGGCGGTCCTCCACGAGATGCGCGTGCCGCTCAGGAAGGTGCTCGAACTGGAGGTCGGCGATACGCTGGTCTTCGACGCCAAGCCGAGCGACCTGATCACGCTGCAATGCGGCGACTGGCGGTTGACCCAGGGGCGCGTCGGGCGTGTCGAGGACAAGATCGCGGTGCAGATCGCGCGGCCCCTGCGGCGTGCGAGAACCACGCTCGCCGCCTTCGAGGCGAGCGCGAAAAACCAGAGTGAGGCGTAACGGGCCATGACGTCGTTCCTGATGCTGATCGCCGAAATTCTCGTGGCCATCCTCCTCGTCGCGACCGTCGTGACGTCGGTGCGCCTCAGCCGCCGCATCACCCGGATGCAGGCCGACGAGACGGCGATGCGGGCGACGGTGGTCGAGCTGATGAAGGCGACGGAGACGGCTGAACGCGCCATTGCGGGCCTGCGCACCACGCTCGGCGATTGCGAGAAGACGCTGGCCGATCGCCTCAGGGTGGCGGAGCGCTACGCTTCCGATCTCGCCGAGCAGGTCGAGGCGGGCGAGAGCGTCATGAACCGCATGATGACGATCGTCGAATCCTCGCGCCAGGCCGCAGGTGTTTCGCAGCCGCAGCCGGGGACCGCGAACGAGGCACGGCAGCCCGCACAGCGACAGATCCAGCAGCCGGCTCCTCAGCCTGCAGCACAGCCGGTTCCGCAGGTTTTGACCCCACCCGCGCCGCAGCGTCTCGTCAGCGATCGCATCAGCGAGGCGGCCGAGATGCTCGCACAGCGGGCGATGCGCCGCGCTGCTCCGCAGGGTAATGTCGCATGAAGAAGCGCCTGCGCCTCGTCGATGCCGTCGTCATCGCCGCCGTGGCGCTTCTGGCGTTGAAGGGGATCGACCATCTGCGGCGCGACGGTGCGCCTGGATCGCCCAGTGCTCAGGTGATGCCCGGCGCGAGCGTCGTCCACGGCTCGGATCAGTTGCCGGAATTCGCCCGGGTGCTCGCCCATGCCCGCACGAACTACATCCCGCCCGACGTGATCATGACCGGTTCGACCGACGACGCCGAGGAGTTCCTGTCGGCGCGCGAGCAGGCGGTGGATGCGCTCGCGGGCCCCATGGCACCCTCCCGCGCCGAGGAGTCCATCCTCGATCGGCTCGGTCAGCGGCGGCAGGAATTGCAGCAGCGCAACCAGGACATGGAGCTGCGCGAGCAGCTGCTGGAGCAGGCCGAGAAGCGCCTCGAGGCGCGGCTGCAGGAGATGCGCGACCGTGATCAGCCGCCCGAAGTCGCCGCTCAGCAGGAGGCGGCGAAGGCGGGGCTGAAGAACCTCGTCCTGATGTACGAGACCATGCGTCCGAAGGAGGCGGCGCGCGTGTTCGATCGCCTCGGCCTCGATATTCTCGTACCCGTCGTCGTCGAGATGAACCCGCGCAAGATGGCCGAGGTGCTCGCCGTGATGTCGCCGGAAGCCGCCGAGCGGCTCACCGTCGCGCTGGCGCGCCGGGCGCAGGGCATACCGTCGGGAGGGCAGGCGCGCAACGGGAGCGCGATGCCGACGAGCGAACTCCCGGCGATCGATCTCCCCCGCCGCAACTGAGCGGCTTCTCTTCGAAGGCTTACGCCTTGCGGTTCACGACGCTCACATAGAAGCCGTCCGTGCCGGTCAGGCGCGGCGTCATCTGCAGGCCGTGGCGGGTCTTCCTGACGAGACCTTCAAGCGCCGTGAGTCCCGCATCGCCGAGCACTTCCGCAACCGGCTTCACCGAGAACCCGGAATGGTGCGCGAGGAAGCGGTCGATCGCATCGTCGTTCTCGGCGGGCAGGATCGAGCAGGTCACGTAGACCAGCCGCCCGCCCGGCTTCACCAGCGCACCGGCGCGCTCCAGCACGCGCTCCTGCTCCTGCTGGCGCTGGGCAAGGCTCGCCGGGCGAAGCCGCCACTTGGCATCGGGGTTGCGCCGCCAGGTGCCGGTCCCCGTGCAGGGGGCATCGACGAGCACGCAATCGGCGGAGGCCACGAGATCCTCGATCGGATCGTCCTTGCCGCGCGGCGTGCGGACCTGCACGTTGCGCACGCCCGCCCGCGTCAGGCGATCGTGGATCGGGGCGAGGCGGCGCAGATCCGAGTCGCTCGCATAGATCTGCCCCTGGTTCTCCATCATCGCCGACAGCGCAAGCGTCTTGCCGCCCGCGCCCGCGCAGAGGTCGATGACCTGCTCGCCGGGTGCTGCGCAGGCGATCTGGGCGGCGAGCTGCGAGCCCTCGTCCTGCACCTCGAACAATCCCTTGATGAATTCCGGCTCGATCTGGAGCGCCGGGCTGCGACCGTTCTCGCCCACGGGGACGCGCAGGCCGAGCGGCGCATGGGGGGTCTCGATCGGGGAGAGGTGGGCGAGGCCGTTCTGCAGCTCCTCCCGCGTGATCTTGAGCCCGTTGACCCGGATGTCGAGCGGGGCGCGCTCGCGCAAAGCCTGCATCTCGGGCACCACGTCGTCCCCGAAGAACGCCTTCAGCGGCTTCTCCAGCCATTCCGGGAAATCCCCCGCCACATGTGCGGGCGCGCCGTCCAGCGTCGCGCCCGAGAGCTTCTCGCGCTCCTCGTCCGTCAGCGGCTGGGGGGCGAAACGGTCGCCGGAATAGAGCTTCTCGATGGCAGCGAGGTCGTGGCCGTGCTGCAGGTGGAGCATGCCGATCATCGTCGCGCGCGGGCTGTCGTCGCCCATGACATAAGCCGCCGACGCCTTGCGGCGCAGCCCGTCATAGACGAGCGAGGCGATCGCCGAACGATCCCCGGACCCGGCAAACCGGTGCGCCAGCCCCCAATCCTTGAGGGCGTCCGATGCCGGACGGCGGCGGGTGGCGATATCGGCCAGGACTTCGATGGCGGCGGAGATGCGGGCTGCTGGGGTCATGGGACTGTCGGTTTCCGTTCGGTTGAGCGATCTGGAAGAGCAGTCAATTGCCGCCTTGGTAAGGCAATCCGTCATCCTCCAACTGGGCTTGCAGCAAGCCCGCGAGGTAGTCTTCCATCTTGCAAAAATTCAGATGCCCCGCATCCCACGCGCGGTCGGCCGCCGTCAATGCACTTTCGTAACCGTCCCGGCTTTCCCGAATGCGCTCGGGCACGATTTTCCGGCCCGGCAGGAGCGAGCCGGATCGAACGCAAAGTAGATAGTAGCAGATTGCGCGGGCCGTCCGTCCATTGCCTTCGACGAAGGGATGTATCCAGTTCAGGCGCCAAAGGCCGTATGCGGCCAACTCCGTCTCCGACCAGGCATACCAGTTTTCCTGCACCGTCGAGACAAACCTGTCCATCCAGTCATCGACTTCACGGAAGTGTGGCGGCTTGTGATCGCCGACATAGATCGGCTCCTTGCGAAACCGACCTCCGAACTGCGATACGTTGGCGACCGCCACGTGGTTCAAGGACCAGAGCAGGTACTTGTCGAACGAGGCGGGGCCTTTGAGCAGCCCGATTTCGATGCAGTTCGTCAGCAACTCGTATTGGCGATTGAGGTTCTGTTCCTGAACCCTGTCGAACAGGTTCTGATCCTCTTGTTCAAGTATGAACATCGGTCGTCAGCTCAGAAAATCATTGCCCAGCGGATCATGATCATGTCGTGACTCGAATGCTCCTCGCCGCCCGCCGCGCCGACTCCTTCGTGATCCGCGATCCCCTGGGTGCATTGCCATAGACAAAGCTGACGCGCTGCTCGAAAAGATGCTCGTCCGTCAGGGTCACTGCCTTCGCGCGTTCGAGAAGGCCGCGCAAGGCAGGCCGCTCCGGCGCACGCTGGATAACCGATCTGCGCTCCGTCATCAGATTCCCGCCTCCCGCATCATCAATCAAGCATAACCGATCAGAGATTGCCGGCAAGCATTTTCTGCAGAGATAACAGCAGGTTGTGACGGGGGTGGCGCTAGAGCAGGATCGAGAGCGCGAAGCCGATCCACATGGCGATCAGGACGAACACGCCGACGATGTAGGCGGGGCCGCGATAGCGCACGTCGTTCGACGTGACGTGGATATAGGCATGGACGAGGCGGCTTGCGACGAAGAGCCAGGAGAGCGCGACGAAGAGCGTGCCGGTCTGCTGGGTGATCAGCGCGAAGGCGACGAGGATGTAGAAGAACAGCGGAATTTCGAGCTGGTTGTGGAAGGCGTTGGCGATCTGCTGCACCTTGGGTGGCCACACCTTCTGCCCAAGCGCGATATCCTTGACCCGCACCTCGCCCCGCCCGGCGGACGCATAGCGCACGCGCCCCATCCAGAAGAGGAGGACGAATGTCAGGGCGACCTGCACGAAGACGGGCGATAGAACGGATGCGATGCTCATGCCGCCTTGTGGCACCCTGCCGCTCCGCCCGCAAGCCTTGCGGGAGCGGCAGTCGGTCGCGATTGTTTCCAAATGCGCACAAATCAAAGTCCACCTTTGAAATTGAACGCGGGGCCGTGCGCTGTTAGCTCTATGCACAAGTAATATCGGAAGGACACGCCATGACTTCGCAGCGCATCGAGATCGCCGGGTTGAAGGTCGCCCCGGAGCTTGCCGACTTCATCGAGAACGAGGCCCTTCCCGGCACGGGCGTTGCGCCGGATGCGTTCTGGTCGGGGCTTTCGGCGCTGATCCACGATCTCGCGCCGAAGAACCGCGCGCTGCTCGGGAAACGCGAAGAAATCCAGTCGAAGATCGACGCCTGGCATGTGGCGCGGCGCGGCAAGGCGCTCGACATGGGCGAATACAAGGCGTTCCTCGAAGAGATCGGCTACCTCCTCCCCGAGGGCCCGGGTTTCTCCGTCGAGACCGCCAACGTCGATCCGGAATTCTCCGAGATTGCCGGGCCGCAGCTCGTCGTTCCCGTGATGAACGCCCGCTATGCGCTCAACGCCGCCAATGCGCGCTGGGGTTCGCTCTACGATGCGCTCTACGGCACCGACGCCATGGGCGATCTTCCGACCGGCGCGGGGTTCGATGCGACACGCGGCGCGCGGGTCATAGCATGGGCGAAGAGCTTCCTCGACAATGCCGCACCGCTGGCGCAGGGCTCGCATGCGGATGCTGCGGGATACGCAGTCGCCAACGGCGCGCTGCGGGTGACGCTCGGTGACGGCGCGCAGACGGGGTTGAAGGACGCCGCGCAGTTCGCGGGCTTCGCCGGTGAGGCGGACACTCCCTCCGCCATTCTCCTCAAGCACAACGGTCTGCATATCGAGATCGCCATCGACCGCGAGCACATGATCGGTAAGACCGATGCCGCCGGCGTCAGCGACGTCGTGCTCGAAGCCGCCGTCTCGACGATCATGGATTGCGAGGATTCGGTTGCGGCGGTCGATGCGGAAGACAAGGTTCTCGCCTATCGCAACTGGCTCGGCCTGATGAAGGGCGATCTCACCGAGCAGGTGGCCAAGGGCGGCAAGACAATCACCCGCGCGCTCAACCCGGACCGGGTCTACACCGCGCCCGACGGTTCGAGCCTCACGCTGCATGGTCGCTCGCTGATGCTGGTGCGCAATGTCGGGCACCTGATGACCAACTCCGCCGTGCTCGACCGCGAGGGGAACGAGGCCCCCGAGGGGCTGCTCGACGGGATGATCACCGCGCTCTGCGCCATGCATGATCTCCAGCTGCGCAAGAACTCCCGCGCGGGGTCGGTCTACATCGTCAAGCCGAAGATGCACGGCCCGGAGGAGGTCGCCTTCACCGACGAGATCTTCACCCGGGTCGAACAGGCGCTGGGGCTGCCGGCGAACACGCTCAAGGTCGGCATCATGGACGAGGAGCGCCGAACGACGGTCAACCTCAAGGAGTGCATCCGCGCCGCGAAATCCCGCGTCGCCTTCATCAATACCGGCTTCCTCGATCGCACGGGCGACGAGATCCACACCTCGATGGAGGCCGGCCCCATGATCCGCAAGGCGGACATGAAGGCGCAGCCCTGGATCAAGGCCTACGAGGATTGGAACGTTGATATCGGGCTCGCCTGCGGCCTGCGCGGCAAGGCGCAGATCGGCAAGGGGATGTGGGCCATGCCCGATCTCATGCAGGCGATGCTGGAGCAGAAGAGCGGCCACCCGATGGCCGGCGCGAACTGCGCCTGGGTGCCCTCGCCGACGGCGGCGACGCTGCATGCGACGCATTATCACAAGATCGACGTCAAGGCCCGCCAGGCCGAGCTCGCCTCCCGCCCCCGCGCCAGCCTCGACGACATCCTCACCATCCCGCTCGCCGATCGCCCGAACTGGTCCGAGGAGGAGGTGCGCTCGGAAATCGAGAACAACGCGCAGGGGATTCTCGGCTACGTCGTGCGCTGGATCGACCAGGGCGTCGGCTGCTCCAAGGTGCCCGACATCAACAATGTCGGCCTCATGGAAGACCGCGCCACCTGCCGCATCTCATCGCAGCACCTCGCCAACTGGCTGCATCACGGCGTCGTCAGCCGCGACCAGGTGATGGAGGTGATGAAGCGCATGGCCAAGGTCGTCGACGAGCAGAACGCCGGCGATCCGGCCTATCGCCCGATGGCTCCGGGCTACGACGGCGTGGCGTTCAAGGCGGCGTGTGATCTAGTGTTCGAGGGCAGGGTGCAGCCCTCGGGCTATACCGAGCCGGTGCTGCACAGGCGGCGGCTGGAGTTGAAGGCGGGGTGAGGGGGGAATCGGGGCTCTCCGGTCAGTGTCATCCCCGGCGGCGCGCAGCGCCGGGAAGGGGATCTGGACGTGCGGGAAACCCCACGCACCCTGCCGCACCGCCTGCATGACGCTCACGGCTTT
>Ga0208490_100492_pt1 | contig 24171 bp, 15 predicted proteins | sample SubbioAug_CSWold_FD_184818 | JGI IMG/M metagenome (GOLD analysis project Ga0208490, IMG submission 184818) | Serpentinite rock and fluid subsurface biosphere microbial communities from McLaughlin Reserve, California, USA - CR11Aug_CSWold (SPAdes) | ecosystem: Environmental > Terrestrial > Deep...
CTGCTTTCTTTCTTTTTTTTTGCAAATTTATTCAATTCAGTTTCAAAAAGGGTGATTTAGGCATGCTTTCTAGTCTCATTTAGAGTGACTGGTAACAGGCAAGAGGAATAGCTGTAACAGTTTATAACAAACCAGTACTACTTGATTTATTATCAGATTTGTTATTAAATTTTACAACTAAAATTGACTTTGATAAAAAATTCAAGCAATGGAAAATAAACTCAGTATCTTTTAAGAGACTATATGGGGATAAAGAGATAGATAATTTTTTGCAGTTACTATACGATGCATATATAATAGTAAAACCCGAACATTTAGATAAGTTTAGAGGACTTGTATTTGAAATGTTGATGGAAGCCTATTATAAAAACATTTACAATAAGCCAAAGGTTGACAAGTTCTGCTGTGGATGTAAAGTAATAATTAATGGAAATGATGTATTGTATGAGTGTGGGGAAGATGAAGAAAATAACAGAAGTACAGTTGACATAGCAGGATACAATACTGAAGATTCTAAATTCTATGAACTTAAAGTGGGTCCGGCAGGATTTGAAGAAAATACTATTAATTATTTAAATAACCTACATACTGAAGCTATTACTCATAAAATTAGCAAATCTATAGTTGTTGGATGTATGACATTAAAGCCCAAAAGTGCGTTGAAGATTAAACTGAAATCAATTAACCATGAAGCATTAGAGCTTAATGGTATTAGGGAAATAAAGAATCTATTGAAAAATAAGGCGAGTTAGGTAAGTTTTTATCATCATAAATCTTGAACATTTTTGACCACCATTTTGACCACCAAAAACCGTAATCCTTTATAGCTTGTTGCCAATCGGATATGAAAATGAAATTATCAAAATTAGCATAGAAAAAAGACTGTTGGGTGACAACAGTCTCAGAAAGGTAACAGTACCAAGGTTTCCAAATAGCGTTGAAAATTCCACATATGGAACTTAAAATCCTGCGGGCCCAAAGCCCGTACCGGTTCGATTCCGGTCCCCGGCACCATTTTTTGTGTCAATAAAACTAAAAATAAACAGATAAAAGATAAAAATCAAGGCAAATGCCTTGATTTTTTGTGCCCTATAGTCTATATTTTGGGGTGGCATTAGTCCAATTTTTTAAGATTACTTTCAGTATATATTTTAGTCCCCGGCAATAAAGAAGATCATCTGCCACCTGTCCCCTTCGTTGACAAAGCCTGCTCTGTATTCCAAGGGACTTCTGAGGTTGACACTTTCCACATAACCAGTATTGCCGACAGATGTCTGTATTTTTATCCAAGGGTCAGCATTGTCAATACTACCCTGCAACCGGATTAGATGGTAATCCAGATGCTCCAATACCTGAGCACCTTTATCCGGTTCCATAAAAACTGGTACATTTTTATTTGTAATTGCAGCAAATTCATACTCATTGAACTCAACTGGAAATGCACTATATACATAGGGAGCAAGGTAGTAGGTTTTGCCCTCTGAAGGTAAAAAAGTGCCACCCAGCTCTATGGCTGTTGTCAGTTTGGCCCATAATTCTGACTCAGCCGGGTTCTTATCCAGTCCCCAGTACTGGATAAAACCAGCTATATTAGCATTATCCCCGAAGCTATAAGAGAAATCATCAGCTAAATGCTCTTTAAAGGCGGCTACATCCTTTTCCTTTACCGCTTTCATTAGGTTGTCTAAATATTTTTTGAATTGAGGATCACCGGCTGATTCATTGATGGGTAACAACTGGACATTAGGAAAAGCTCCCTGGGTGGGTGGCAATTTCCTGCCTGCAGCATTCAAGGGAATGCTAAACTTATCCATCTCTTTACCATCCTTGGGGCTAATGATATATATCTCAAAGGTCAATGGGCCGGAAACAGTTTCAGGTAAAGCGATCACCTCTGAAAAATAGCCCCAGTCTCCCATACTGCCGGTGACAAAGCCTTCCTGTACCACCCCTGAGCCAGACTTAATCCGGTAATTGGCTGTTCCCTCATAGGTATTCGTTATCCCCCGAAAGATAATTTTGCCGTCTTTTATCTCGATGTTGGGAGCAGGTGCAAAAACCATTACTCCTTTTTCTCCCGCAACAATTGGTTCTAAACGGTCAACCCCCAACAGTGTTGGCACATGAATTTCAGCGCCGGCTGCCACAAACTTTATTTCTTTGGTGGTGGGTTTAATGTCAACCAGGTCATAGGGATAGGTGATTGCCTCAGTGACCATCTGTCCTGGCTCAGGTTTGGTAAATTCCACATCCACTTCAATTACGTCATTCAATTCCCGCACCCCGGTTATTTTAACAGCGAAGCCTCCTGAAGGCTTTGTTCCATAGGTTGCCAGGATATATAGCTTGCCATCGTACTCATAAGTTTGTCCCAGAAAAATGGCCTGGGAGTTTTCCACCCATTCCTGTACTTTATTCGGTAAAATCAGATTTGGTTTATTGCCATCTTTATTACCTATTTTATTTGTTATATCATCAGTGCAACCGGATAAAACTACTAAAGACATAATAAGAACTACCAACAGCTTTACCAGTTTCCATTTCATTATCATAACTCCTCCTATTTTGAATTAATTTATTGTTGCCTAGCTTATATAGACGTAGGAATATTGCCCTATGTTCCCGAAGATAGTAAAGAGACAAGCTTAAAAAGCAATATTAAGGAGAATTATAAATGATGGAATTAAAAATGAAGCCTAGGGTTGTGGTTGCCGGTGCCAGTGGTTTTGTGGGGCGTGGTATGTTAAAAGCTTTGGCACCTCATTACAATGTGATGGGGTTAAGTAGAAAGCCTTTCAGAGATGGGTATACATGGCGCCAGTGTGACCTCTTTTCCCTGTTGGAAGCAGAGGAAGCTCTTGAGGGGGCTGATTATGCCATCTACTTAGTCCATTCCATGATGCCATCCGCCCGGTTGACTCAGGGCAGGTTTGAAGATATGGATTTAATTTTGGCTGATAACTTTGCCCGGGCTGCTAAGAAAGCAGGTGTAAAACAAATCATTTACTTAGGGGAGATTATTCCTGAATGTCAAGAGCTATCAATGCATTTGCGCAGCCGGTTAGAGGTGGAAGAAACCTTGGGGGCCCATGGTGTGCCTGTGACAGCCCTCAGATCCGCATTAATAGTGGGTGCAGAGGGGCCAACCTTTAGCATCCTGGTGGAAACAATCAAACGCGTACCGGTGATGACATTCTCCCCCTGGAAACGATCTTTAGTACAACCTATTGCCCTGGCAGATGTACTGGCAATTTTCCAATACTGTATCGGCAATCCCAGCACCTATAATCAATCCTTTGATATCGGGGGTCCAGATGTATTGACATACGGGCAGATGATTATGGAAACTGCTGGGATATTGGGATACAAGAGGAGATTTATGAAGAACCCTTTTTATTCATTTCGCCTGGCAAGCTATTTGCTCAGCCTCATTACAGGTACCCCTAGGGCACTTGTTTACCCAATAGTGGAAAGTCTGCGGTTTGATATGGTTGCCAAGGATCTTCGCCTTCAGGAGAGGATGGACTTAAAGGGCAGTTCCTTTGCGGAAGCAGTGAAAGTATCATTGGCTGAAACTAAAGGGCAGCTGCCAAGGGGGAGCGTCGCTGAGAAAAAAAAAAGAATCCAGAGTCAGGGGATATTAAACGTCCGTTCAGTGCAGCGCTTGCCTTTGCCGGAAAATAAGGACGCGGACTGGGTAGCCCGCCATTATGCAGAGTGGCTGCCTAAATTTTTCGGAACACTAATCAAGGTTAAAGTAGATGAGCAAGGGAACTGCAGCTTTTACTTTGGCTTATTACCCAAGCCATTGCTAGAATTAACTTTTTCATCAGAGCGCAGCTCAAAGGATCGGCCCCTCTACTACATCACCGGAGGTCTGTTGGCACAACCCTTTAATAAAGAGTTTCGCGGTCGGTTGGAATTTCGCCAGGTGTTGGAGGGGAAATACGTCCTAGCTGCCATTCACGATTTTATTCCTGCCCTACCTTGGTTTTTTTATAACTTAACCCAAGCGCCGATCCACTTGTGGGTTATGAAAAGCTATGGACGGCACCTGAAAAAAATGCTCATTCCTAATTAGCTCTAGATTAATCAAATTGAACTGACGCCTAACGATTTAATCAGGCTCATTCATTGTAGGATGGAAAGTATAACTGTGCAGAAATAAAAAATCAGGCAAAAGTTAATTTAAGTGAGGATTATTAATGTTGTCAACAGAGTGGGTTTTAATTATATTGGAAAAATGGCATAGTTGGGCAATATTACTAAGCTTATTAATTAGTACTTTAGTTGCCATATCAGGAGTGATGCCATCTATCTTTGTAACAAGTGCAAATGTTTTGTTTTTTGGCATCTATAACGGTTTAATTATTTCATGGCTTGGTGAGATTATTGGTGCCGGGATATCGTTTAAACTTTATCGCTGGGGATTTAAAAAAAGGACTGAAAATATTGGTTCAAAATACTTGTTTATTAATCAGGTTACTCAAGCACAGGGGAATAAAATCACTATTCTAATATTTCAAGCCAGATTGCTCCCATATGTACCATCTGGATTAGTAACGCTGGCAGGGGCTGTGAGCAATATGCCCCTATTGCCTTTTATGCTTGCTACAGCACTAGGTAAACTACCATCTATAACGCTTGAAGTATTAATAGCATATAAAATCATCCAACTTAATAGCTTGTGGGTAGCTACAATTTTTACTGCTATTTTAATAATCACTATAGTCGTAATGTTTAAGAATAAAAAGTAATGTGACATGGAATGGAATTATTGATGATTGCGGTTGAGCGCTTTAAGAAGCCCTTGCAATCCTGCTATTTTGTGCATAGCCAGCTTTAGGTAAAGGAAGTGACTACAATTAAATTAGATGCTGATTTTTATCAACAGGATGCACTGGTGGTGGCCCAAAAATTGATTGGGAAATTACTGGTGAGAAGGTTACAGGGTACAGAAGTGATTTGCAAAATAGTAGAAACAGAAGCATACATCGGCCCGGAGGACAAAGGGTGCCATGCTTATCAAAACAAGCGGACCAAGCGCACGGAAGCAATGTTTACTAGTGGTGGGCACGCCTATATATATGTAATTTACGGGATGTATTACTGTTTCAATGTGGTGGCGAGTGTAAAGGATAAGCCTGAGGCTGTTCTAATTAGAGCAGTTGAACCTATTGCCGGAATAGATATTATTAGGGAAAATAGAGCTATTAAAAGCATGAAAATAGCAGCACTAACTAACGGGCCGGGGAAATTATGCCAGGCATTAAATATAGATAAAAAGTTGAATGGTTATAACTTAATCTCTGAAGATGAATTGTATCTTACCGGTGATAACACTGACCAGGACTACCAGCTTGTAGCTACTAAACGAATAAACATAGATTACGCAGAAGATTATAAAGACAAACCATGGAGGTTTTATCATCAAGGCAATCCCTTTGTATCAAAGTTATAACAAGGCAAGCGGGGACGGTTCTTGCTTGCTAGCTTGATATCAATCGGGCAAGCGGGGACGGTTCTTGCTTGCTAGCTTGATATCAAGCTATGCTAGCAAGTAGAGAAGATTCTTGCTTGTTTCACACCATCTGCGAGTCCTTGGATCTCGCGGTTTCTATATTAAAATAATAAAAAGGGCTACTGCACAGCAAACTAATAAGTTCGATTTGCAACAACTACTTTTGAACTTATTATTATCATGGTGATTGTGGCATGAAGCATATCTTCATAATCACTCCACCCATCACCTTACTGTCAGTGTGCATCTATTGGCGATAAATTTAGCTGCTTGCTACTGTTACTTCCTGCGCAGGGGGACCACAGGACAGGAGGCAAGCAAGAACCGTCCCTACTTGCCTATGGGTGGGAAGAAGTTATCGCTAAAGCAGCTGAAAAAAGAGCTGAGCGGGGTGGTTTTGCAGAGAGAATAATACTGCTTGAGGTGAAACTATAAGGGGTGGAGAACATGGATAAAGGTAACCATCAACTGAGCTGTACAGATTGTGGGGTATTAAATTGCTATCGGAAACCGGGTGAGTTTCCCAAGTTTTGCTTAACTACTAATACCAATAGTGAGGAGATAGAGGCAATTAATGCCCTTTATCAGACAGATGATTTTGTTGCTAAAATGTCATATGCAGCTGCGGAGATTGAAGGAAGGTATTATGGTAAACTTACCCGAGTTGAGGAAATAATTCTATTTGCCAAGAAAATTGGGGCAAAAAAAATAGGCATTGCTACCTGTGTTGGATTAATGAGTGAAGCCAAAACCTTTGTTAAAATACTTAAAGCCAAGGGTTTAGCAAGTTATGGTGTTGTTTGCAAAGTTGGTTCCACGGACAAGACTCAGGTTGGGGTACCTGAGGAATTAAAAATTCAACAAGGATGCCACGAGGCCTTATGTAATCCGGTCTTGCAGGCCAAGTTTCTCAATAAGGAGCAAACTGATTTGAATGTCATCGTCGGACTGTGTGTAGGTCACGATTCTATATTTATTAAATACTCAGAGGCTCCAGTGACAACATTAATCACGAAAGATAGAGTACTGGCCCACAATCCGGCGGCAGCACTATACACTAGTGGATTTTATTATCAAAGATTGTTGCAAGATGAAGAAATTTAAGGTGAAAATATTATTAATCACCGCATCATCACCACATATCAGAAATATCAGAAAATCAAGAGTAATTAATTTCCAGCAAATCACCATGCCCTACTTAGCTGCTCGCCTGCCATCTCATTGGGAAGTGGAGCATATCGACGAGGAAGTACAAGAAATTGATTTTGATGCACCAGCTGATTTGGTGGGAATAACCTTTCATACTCCCAGCGCAAACCATGTCTATGAAATTTCTGCCAAGTTTAAAAGTAAAGGCATCCCTGTTATCTTGGGCGGGCCTCATGTTACCTTGCTGCCTAAAGAAGCCAAAAATCATGCAGATGTAATTTTTGTCGGAGAAGCAGAAGAATTATGGGAGAAATTCTGTTCAGACTTTGAAAAAGGCAAATATGAAAGGATCTACCGGCAAGAGAAAATTCCGGTGCTGGAGAATATTCCTCAATCAAAAAAGGATTTATTCCATCGCAGAGACCACTCAAACGGAGTATTATTTGCCACCCGGGGTTGTCCAGAAAAATGCGACTTTTGTGCATTAACTATTATGTACAAAAATAAATATCGAAAGCGGCCTATCAAAGAGGTTGCTTCAGAATTTGCTTCTTTTAAAGGAAAAGTAATCATTTTTTGGGATGACAATATTGCTGGGGATATCCGGTATGCAAAAGAACTATTTAAGGCAATAGCTCCGGCTAAAAAATGGTGGAGCAGTCAAGCCGGTATTTATGCAGGTAAAGATGAGGAGTTTCTCGAGCTAGCAGCAAAAAGTGGCTGCAAACAGCTTTTTTTTGGGATTGAATCAATTAACCAGCAAAGTTTAAATGAAGTCAACAAAAAATGCAATCAAGTGGAGGAATATCGATCAATAATCCGTAAGGTGCATTCATATGGCATTTCAGTTCAAGTGGGAATAATATTTGGATTTGACAGTGACCCCAAAAGTGTTTTTCAAGATACGGTTGATTTTCTGGAGGAAGTGGGGGTGCAAAATGCAACATTTAATATGCTTACCCCTTATCCCGGTACTCCACTTTTTAACAGGTTGGAAAGAGAAGGCAGGATTTTAACCTATGATTGGAGCAAATATAACGGGAGGGTAGATGTGGTGTATCAACCCCGGATGATGAGTGGAGCAGAACTGCTGGCCGGATTTAATTATGCTAATGAGCGTTTTTATACTATTAAGAGTATAGCAAAGCGTTTATATCAACCTCCAGTTGGCTTATGGTGGACCCTGCCTTTAAATCTTGCCTACTATCTTTCCTATAAGAAATATTGTTAGAAAACCAACGGCCGGTTGATGGGGAAGCCATTCAAGTAAGAAGGGTAGTTCCGGTGCCGGCGTCCTTGCCACCAGGAAAATAAAGGATTTTTGCAAGCAAAAGAGAAGTTGACAAATATAGAAGTACTGCAGGCTCTCATTATGAGCCGAACATGCTTGGCGAACTTAAGAGAGAAATAATCTCTTCAGATGCAATTGATTTGTTGGTGTCTTTTATTAAGTGGAGTGGCTTGAGATGTATTATTAAAAAAATCGAGGCCACTTTTGCAAGTTATTGGAATGATAGTGAGTTTATGCTTTTTAACTATGAAAATCAGCATGACCAGAAAAGATTAAAGGTAGCCCTAAGCAAGAAAAATCAGGCAGACTGTAATGATCATTATTTAAATTTTGATATTCAGCTATATCACTACCAAAAAGAGATATTCCCTTTATTGATTACTTGGATATCAAGTATCCTAAAAGGTTACAAGTGGGTTAATTTGTGCCTAAAGAAATGTATTTCCCTGACAGCTATTGTCAGGGAAATTTAATAATAAAGTAAGGATAGATTATTGAAGGAAAGGGCTGCAAGTTTATGTCTACAAGAATAGGGGTTTTTTGTACAAACTGGCATAAATTCCGAGGGATATCCAGGACGTCTCCACAGGTAGATTAACAAAAGAGAAGGCCACCGTTTGGTTAATGCGGAAGCTGTTTAAATAGTAGTTGATAAAAAAAGAGGTATTTGTAACATTATGTCAAATATAAACCAAGAGTTATTAAGAAAATTGTACCATTTTAGGGCATGTATGATTGACAAATGAGTTTTTGTACCGACTCATAATAATCATCTTCAAAACTAGCAAAAAACTGCAAACTGATTATCTGATAGTTAATGATAGATTAGTAGGGCGCATTGAATGGGACGAAGAGTTTAATGGTAGATTCCCTAACTGAATATTGCAGGTAAAATCTATAAATGGGAAGAAATTGGAACAATGCTGATTACTTATGATGGATTTTATTTTTTTTTATTAATTGTAGAATCTGCTGAAGACGATGGATAAAAGATGAAAAAGACCTTATAGATTGCTTCGATGAATTTTTTCTAAAAAACTGTTGTTCCCTGACAGTAGGTGTCAGGGTGATGTTTATAATTAAGGTAACAGAATTCTAAAAGGTAGTTTTTGGCAGCGGAGGTGATTCACTTATAGATACGTTTACTGCTCAGATATTAGTTGTTTGGGGGCAACAGATTAATGGCGGCATGAACCCGGTACAACTTACAAATTGTTGTGTTTCTTACTAAATCGTTAGCAATTTGTTCTATCGGACCTAAGTTAATAATAAAGCAGTAAGTAGCTGGTTTAACGGTGGTGATTATAAAATGCAATCAAAAATTGAGTTGTTAATGAAAGCTTTTGATAACGGCTGTTTAATATTTAAAGGGCAAAAAATGCTGGATAGTAACATTTTGCGCTCAAATGTTACCTTTTTTTCGGAATTAATAGTGAATGAAAGTATTAGCAGGGGCATTATTTTGCATGCGGGATCGAAAGTAGTGTTTTTTATTGCGACTTTATTATCTGCTTACAGTTGTTTAGTACAGGATACCGGAACAAATAAAGATTTGATAAAAAATCTAAATGTAGGTGATTTAGTTGTCTACGGAAAAAGTCGCGGAGTTTTTGAAGGACTTGATGAACAAGGCAGAGCAATTATAAAGCAAGGAGGTACTTTAAACTGCTATGTCCCTCATACTGCTTTTTACAAGATTACACCTTATCATGGAAAGGCGACAACACTAGACGGGCGAGGAATGAGAGAAGATTTTTCAGATAGACGAGAGTTTATTTCAAATGTATTTCAAATGGGACCTAACGATATTCCAAGTGTTATCAATTGTTCCGTAGTGATAGTATGTAATAAGCAAGAAGCAGATCTACTAATAGATGAGACTGAAATTGAATTTAATAACGGAAAGAGAATACCCTTTCGCAATGTTTTTTCGGCTGCTTACTATACAATAAGTGATGTTTATCACTACGCCGGCAATTCTGCAAAAACAGATCCGGTGCTTAAGTTTACAAGTAAAATCTCGGTTGCAAGAGAACTAATTATTGAAGATGAAGAAAAAAAGACTGTTGGCATGTTAGTTAACGGTAGAGATGTTATTGATACGGGCATTTCCGAACTTACAAGCTTATTATCTCGTCGTTCTTTAAAAAGCATTTTTCTTCTTAGTAAGATTGATGATGGGGAGTATCAATTATTACTAGACCAACTTCCAGAACTTAAACTTTTTGCATGGACTAAGGATGCAGTATTATCACAAAAGAGGCATATTTTCGAAATTGAAACTACCGATAGTGAGTTAAGCAAGCTTAACAGCTATATTAAAAATATAATCAACAAAGAGATTGCTTTGCATAAACAAAACTCGGATATAGATTTTGGCCTTTACAGCAACATAAAAAGAAGCCTTTTTAGAATAGCACGCAATGATTTTTCGAATGATGAGAAAGATTTTTTTGTAATAAATGGATTTTCTCTTTTGAATTTATTTACTTATGCATTCTTTCCAATGATGAACCTTGAAAAGCAAGTTGAAATGAGAACAGTTGGAATAATCTCGCCAGCTACTCAGCTAGAAAAGCTAAGGACAATAGCGGATATGTTTCCAGGCTCACTTGGCAATGAAATGAAGTTGGTAACTACTGGCTTATCGGAATTCTATAAATCAATCTATAATAAAAATTATAAATATGATTACATTATTGAAAAGTTAACAATAAATTACGGTATAAAGAAAGTTGCAATAGTTGTTCCAAAAACATATTACATTACCATTTTTTCAGCTATATTGAGAGATGAAAATAGAACTTTCCCAGGCAATTGGAACTTAGTTACTGTAAACAAATTCGACAATGAAAAATTATATGATGAGGTTATTGTAACCGGAGTTTTTTCAGGAAAACATTTTGGGATATTTAGCTCCAATGCTTCTTCAAATATTAATGTGATAGCATATCCTTTTGAAGAGTACTCATATAAAAAACTTAAACGTAGCAATGACGAATTAGTATTCTTATATAATGAAAGAAATTCTTTAGAGTATGAACGAGACTTGGATCTTGGAGACGAAGAACCCAGTGATGGCAATGATAATACTTTATTTGACATTGACTTTAAACTAGAAGAATATATTGATTCTGTTTCAATTAGAAATGTCATTTCAACAATTGGCGGAAGTGAATTTGAAGGACAAGCCATTACTGAAATAGCTAGAGTAGCTACATTTGAATCTGGAGAAATGGTGTTCTTTACAAAAAACTATTGTCCCTATGTATTTGATGCTATTGCAGGTACAGTAATAGAGTCGGAAGTCGAAAAACTTGTGCCAGGTGATGTGCTTGTATTTACCAGTCATACCGATGAAGCAAGAGATATTGTTGAAGACATACTTATTCACCTTGTTAAAAGCGATAAATGTGAAGAAAAAATAAAAGTATCATTTCGTAAATCTAGATACTGGAAAGATGTTCTTAAACAATATATGAATCACAATAATTTATCCTACCGGGATCTTTCCAATGAAATGAATAAAATGGGACACAAAAAACATGAAGTGACATTGAGAACATGGCTCGATGAAAACAGTCATATTGTTGGCCCAAGAGATACAGAATCTTATTATGTAATTGCTTTGATTACCAACGATCGAGAGATGCTCAATAATCCCGAAGAATTTTGTGAGGCTTGTCGAAACATCCGTTCCATGAGAATAAGAATATTAAAATTCATTGGTATTAATATTATAAACTCTATGGGTAGTAGTCCTCTAAATGAGACCGACGACTTACTTCAGTTGGTTGCAGGCGACGTAAGCAGGTTGGCTATAACTTTGCAAATTGATAAAATTATTGATAGAAAAGAATTATTCGTGCCAACCTATATGGCAAATAAACCTCAGTTTTCATAATAAGGCATTAGGAATAGGAGGGATCATAGTGGATGGAAAGGGATACTTAAAGGCCAGAGACATTTTAGTACTAGAAATTAGAAAAGAACTTTTAGGCCCGGGTTCCGAATATTCTATCCCGGATGCAGAACACGAAATAATAACGGATCTTCCGGAAGTGCGTTATAGTATAGGGATATTGTTTCCCCAGAATAACCGTCATGATTCCGATAATGATGATACTGCGAGAACAAGAGAAGTTCCTACAGCAATAGACCTCGATGAAGAAGAAATTTCTTTTGATTTGGAAGTTGAGGAAAAGGATCATGAGAGGTCGGAACATTATAGTGGAAATATAGCCGAAGACACAGATGTAAGTACGTTTGACGAGAATATAGGCTTATCTACACAAAGCCTTCCTTCATCTATGGGTTTTACTTTTTTCGTCGAAGGCACTGTGGACAAACTTGTATTTGATGTTGAGTTCGGCACATATAGAAAAACGCAACTTCAAGATTGTAAACTGCCGTTTACACCTGAGTATGAGGATTATTATATTCCTATACAATTTGATCAGAATGTTGAGTATTTCAAAGATGAAGGACTGCTTAGATTAAAAGCACCTTTATCTCGCAAAGATGTTTTTCGAGCATATGATTCGGATAATACCGAAGATGGATATCTAAAAGACTGTTTATTTAGGTTGTGCAATCAATTCGGAAGAGGAGGATATGTTAGAGAGCCTCATACTATTGAAGTTGAAGTATCTTTCGCAGAAAAAAATTATTTGGATAATCCTGATTTAGACGGAAAAAAATTAAAGTTAACAGTATTAAAGAGAACTGTTGGAAAAAATATTTTTTCAATAACGGTTATGCTTGTTAATACGGCAAAAGGGGGATATAACGGAACAAATTCAATTTTTCAACCCAAACTCACAATATGTACTGAAAAAAATACGAGCATGAGATTTTGCGAGTATTCAAAATCATCTTATAAAATTAACGATGACGAGGAAGAGCAATCGCTTACATTGTTATATAGGAATAAAAAAATATATGCAACGGGTCATGGAACTTCTGCAGATTGGGATATTGACAACTTTGGTTCAGGTAAAATATGGAATGACTTTATGCCAATGAATGAAGTCCCTCAAATGGATTTTGATATTAAGGATAAATCTGTAGATAATAATGCCCTATCGATGAAATTTCTGTCCGACTTAGATAGTACTGATAAAAGTATTAAGATTGAGATGATGGAGACTCTTGTCACATCTTACTCATCATGGATTTCTGGTCCTATGGGTATAAAAGAAGTTGCCGAGAAGTTGGCTCCAAAATATAAAAAAAGGGCGTTAAAACATGTCGAAGATTGTATAGAATGTTGTAATCGAATGTACAATGGACTTGAAATATTAAAGGTAAATAAAACTGCTTATTCTGTTTTTGAACTTGCCAATAGAGCAATGTTTATGCAGAGAATTCATAGCAAGATTCAAGGCAAAGACCACTATCCTAATGACGTTGAATTGCAAGATAAAATGGCGGCACTTAACTACTTTACTGCTGATAACGAACATTTTTGGCGTCCATTTCAGCTTGCATTTCTCCTTATGAGTGTTCGTTCAATAGTAGAACCAAAATGTACTGAGCGTGACTTGGTGGATTTGATTTGGTTTCCTACAGGTGGAGGAAAAACAGAAGCTTATTTAGGGTTGACGGCTTTTACAATATTCTATCGAAAGCTATCATATCCTGAAACTTCAGGTGGTACGGCTGTCATTATGCGTTATACATTAAGACTTCTGGCAGCCCAGCAGTTTGTACGTGCCGGAACGCTAATTTGTGCCTGTGAGCTTATAAGGAAAGATTGTGAAAAGACGAAGAAATATCCAACATATCCGCTTGGAAACCAACAAATTACTATTGGACTCTGGATAGGCGGCGAACATACGCCAAATAAGAATAATAAGGCCAAAGAAAGATGGAATAAATTAAACGAGGCCACAGCAGAAGATTTAAGATATGTCAAAGACAAGAATAATAAATTCCAAATATTGAAATGCCCATGGTGTGGCACGAAACTCGTAAAAGATGTGGATAGTAAAGGAAGACGTTTAATTGGGCAATGGGGGTATCTATTTAGAGGAAGCCGTTTTTATATGGCTTGCCCACAAGAAGGGTGTAAATTTGAGCGCAGTTTACCGATAAACGTAGTGGATGAGGAGCTATATGACAATCCACCTACATTGTTGTTTGGAACAGTGGATAAGTTTGCTATGCTTCCATGGAAGAATGATGTGGGTAGTTTCTTTGCAACTGATTCCACAAATATGACACCGGAACTTATTATTCAGGACGAGTTGCATTTGATTTCCGGCCCATTAGGAACAATAGTGGGATTGTATGAAGTTGCTACTGATGCTTTGTGTAGTGCTAAGGGAGTTAAACCTAAAATTATCGCTTCAACGGCAACCATAAGAAGAGCGAAAGAACAATGCTCCGCCCTTTATAACAGAGAGGTGCGTCAGTTTCCATCTCCCGGTATTGATGCAGAAGATTCCTACTTTGCAAAGGAAGCTGATATGAACGATAATCCCGGAAGATTGTATATAGGAATGATGCCATCCGGCAAAACAAAAGCGATGATGGAAGTGCGGGCAATTGCTGCAATTTTACAAAGAGTATACATGATGGATGTTCCTTACGAAGTTAAAGATAAGTTTTGGACGCTGGCGGTGTATTTCAACAGTTTGAGAGACTTAGGTAAATGTGCTACCCTTATTGATGATGATGTTAAGGATTTCATTCGCAGAACGGTGTTTAGATTTGGCTCAAGAAAAGGCATTAGGCAAATTGGTTCGGCGAGTGAACTCACAAGTCGTGTATCTACTTCGCAACTTAATGAAACCCTAGAGAAGCTTGAGCGCCTCGAATATTCAAAAGAAAACCAAGATGCACAAAAATATCCGATTAATGTGTTGTTAGCCTCAAATATGATTTCTGTTGGAGTTGATGTTGCCAGGTTAAATGTTATGCTTCTTGTAGGACAACCAAAGCTGACCAGTGAATATATCCAAGCTTCAAGTCGCATAGGAAGAACTTTTCCAGGTGTTGCATTTGTTTTGTATGATGGCGCAAAGAGCCGTGATCGCTCACATTTCGAGCAGTTTAAAGCATATCACGAATCTTTTTACAAGTTCGTGGAACCTACCGGAGTAACACCGTTTGCGAAATCAGCCAGAGATAGAGCTATTCATGCTGTTATGGTATCAATGATGCGTCATATTTATGGCTTATCTGAGGATGCGGATGCTGTAAATTTTGATAAAGATAGTGATGATGTGAAAAAGATTGAAAGTTATATCTTGGATCGTATTAGGGAAGTAAATTTGCGCTCCGATTTTGAGTTTTCGGATGAAACGGATTATATAAAGAAGGAAATGTCTCAATTCTGGCATGAATGGAAAGAACGAATTGAACTCGCAGGAAATAAGAATTTCTTTTATGGTGATAGATTTATGGTAACCCCTCCGATCGGGGATGCAAAACGGTTGCTTAAAGTATTTGGAAGTGGAGGTTTGGATAAATCAAAGGAAACTCTGATGTCTATGCGTAATGTGGATAAAAGTGTAGCAGCAAATATTTTGGTATGGGGTGATTCGGAATGAGCGAATTGAAAACACCTAAAGATAGGGTAATGCTAAATAACATTACTCATACGGTTAGAACCGCTCAAGCTGTTCTCCAATATGGAGTAGGTGCGATGGTTGATTTTCCTGATCAGACGCTTATGACATCGGCACCGGAGTATTGGAGTGATAAGGTAGTTCATATTCATGATGAACGACTTGAAAAAGCCTTGAAAGTCGATTATTTCGGAATGCCTGGAGGAAAAGACGAATATTATCAGGGAATATCGTATGTACGGTTTCCTCAGTGGTATTTTTGTCCGAAATGCAGACGGTTTCAGTCGCTAGAAAAGTGGGTTAAGGAATATCAAGGCAAAGCTTCAGTAAAACAAAAAGAATTTGATATAAATATGAAAAAACCTAAATGTTTGGAATGTAAAAAAGATCTTGTGGTCACTCGTGTTGTAGCGGTTTGTTCTAACGGACATATTGATGATTTTCTATGGATTAAGTGGGTTCATAAAAAGAATTTTGGTAGTGAAAAGCCTATCTGCATAAACCCTGAATTGACTTTTGAAACGGGAGCGACTGCTTCGGCCGGCCTTGAGGGATTAGTCGTTCGATGTAAAACTTGTAAAGCAAAAGCGACTCTTACCGGAGCGTTTGATAAAGATGCCTTTAGTAAGATGGGAGATGATTTTAGATGTACAGGAAAGTTACCTTGGAAAAATAAAACAGTTATCTGTGATGAGTTTCCAAGAGCAATGCAGAGAGGTGCATCATCGGTCTATTTCCCTAATGTGGTTAGCTCTCTTGTTATTCCCCCATATTCGGATAGAGTGAATACGCTGATTGAACAATCGCAAGAGTATAAGGATTGTCTGACAAGAATAGCTGATTATGATGAAGAGGAAAGAGAAACAAGAATAATAAAGAAGTTGGATGAATGGTCTCTTAAAATTAGTATTCAAACGGCTGTTGATGTTGAAACGGTCAAAAGAATACTTGAAAGGCGATTATTAAGTGACTATGATCAATATCATGATAAATATAAAACCGATAGTATTAAATACAGAGTTGAAGAATATGAGGCACTCACCGGAATTAATAAACATGAGTTAACCTCGGACGATTTCGTGCGTGAGAGTATGAATGCTACCGAATATGAAATTCCTGGAGTTATAAGTGTTGTACTTATTCATAAAATACGTGAAGTAAGGGCTTTAACAGGGTTCAGCAGACTGAACCCCCCAGGTTCATCGGATTTAGGTAAAGGTTTGAAAGGATTTGTTTCGGTAAAAGAGCCTGAAACTAGATGGTATCCGGCATATGAGGTAAGGGGGGAAGGTATATTCATTCAATTTAACGATGAAGAAATTATGCAATGGGTTTCAGATTATCCCAAGGTATTGGATAGGGCAAACGAAATTAACAGTAATTATTCAGCTACGTATTTAAGTGAAACTTACCAAAAAGAGATCAATCCTAAATTTATTTTACTACATACTATTGCCCATTTATTGATAAGGCAATTGAGTTTCGAATGTGGTTATAATGCCGCATCTTTACGAGAGAGGATATATTGTAGTTCTGAAGAAGATGGCTATGTAATGTCCGGAATTTTACTTTATACCGCAAGTGGGGATTCCGAAGGAACACTTGGCGGTTTAGTAAGGCAAGGTTATTCTGATTGCTTGCCGAGAATCTTTAGAAAAGCTATAGAGGTAGGACAAATGTGCTCTAACGACCCTGTATGTATTTCAAGTGAAGGCCAAGGCAGGGATGCATTAAATCTTGGAGCTTGTCATGCTTGTGTGTTGTTACCCGAAACAAGCTGTGAAGAATTTAATGTGTTTCTCGATCGTGGAGTTGTTATAGGAACATTTGATAATAGCAATATTGGATTTTATAGCGACTGGTTAGTTGCAAAATAATACTAGTTATATAAAAGCTGATAAAGGAGGGGTAAACCGTGCCTTACAATGCAATAGATTTATTTTCTGGTTGCGGAGGTTTGACTGAAGGACTAAAGCAGGCTGGATTTAATGTTATTGCGGCTGTTGAATTAGATGAGTTTGCAGCTAGAGCATATAGAGCAAATCATGAATCACATGGAGTACATTTGTTCCAAAAAGATATTAGGACATTGAATACGGAAGAAATTAAGAGAATATTGGACGGCAGGCCATTACACCTGCTTGCCGGATGTCCTCCTTGTCAAGGTTTTTCATCTATGAGAAGACGTAATAAAAAAAAGTCTGTACGCGATCCAAGGAACAACTTGATATTAGATTATTTAAGGTTTGTTGAAGAGTTGCAACCAATGGTTATAATGCTTGAAAATGTTCCAGGTTTAGCAAAATATTCTCAGTTTAAAAAAGTTTATAACCACCTTCTTAAATTGGGATATAACCCAAAATATAAAGTTGTAAATGTAACAAATTATGGAGTGCCTCAACGTCGAAAAAGGCTTGTAATGGTTGGTTCTCTTTTGGGAGATATTGATATACCTGAAGGTAGGACAACATTTAGAACAGTAAGGGACGTGATTGGCAATCTTGAGAGTGTAGCTGAAACAACTGATGATGTACATAGAATATTTCCAATACATACGGAGAAAATCCAAAAAAGAATCGAACAAACTCCAGCAGATGGAGGTAGCAGGAAGGATTTACCACCTGAATATACGCTTGAATGTCATAAAAAAGAAGGTGTTGGTTTTCATGATGTGTATGGAAGACTCAGGTGGGATGACGTATCTTCAACAATTACCGGAGGATGTTTAAATCCTTCCAAGGGGAGATTTCTTCACCCGGTAGAGAATAGGTGTATCACAGCAAGAGAGGCAGCGATGTTACAAACTTTTCGTCGTAATTACATTTTTCCAACAGATATACCACGAAGTGCTATTGCATTAATGATTGGTAATGCATTACCACCTGCATTTTGTAAATATCAATCTCAAAAAATTCATAAACATCTGGATGGTTATATGGCTGACATATTTGATGAAGAGAAACGCTCAAATATTATGAGTAAAGTAAAAAATAAAAATACAGAGCCGGAACTTATTATTAGGAAACTTCTTTCGGAAGAAGGGTATAAATATAGGCTTAATTGTAAGCACATACCATGTAAACCGGATATAGTATTTCCGGGCAAGAAAAAAGCCATATTTATTAACGGCTGTTTTTGGCATGGTCATGATTGTAAAAGGGGGACTCTGCCTGAAAAAAACAGAGAGTTTTGGAAAAAGAAAATAAATACTAATAAACAGCGTGATGATAATAATTATGCGTCTTTAATTAGACTTGGTTGGGATCATATTATTATTTGGCAATGTGAAATTAAAAAATTGCATATGGAAGAATTAGTTTCACGGTTAATAAACTTTATAGATTCATAGAATTTACCCTAAAGGATTAAGGTTAGCATTAAAGTAATCTGCTATTATTATATAATGGAGAATAGATAAAGATTCAATAAAGTTTGCGATAGTTTAGAAGGGTTGATCTATTTAGACCATGAACCAGACTTATATATTTACCCGATTTTTATAAAGTACCTGAATAAGTATTGTTATCATATTAAAGAGTACGTTGGGGAATCTCTTTAGTTTATTGGGACGAAGAATACCTGCGTCAGACCAATCAGCTTTCCTAAAACCACCGATTTTGGAATTACATACTAATTTGAAAGTGTACCATGGTGGGGGTGTCTTAGATGGCAATGAGAATATCAAATGCAGGAAGTTTTGCAGAGGATCGTTTTATCGAAATATTCTGTGATGCTTTCGGACTTGAAAAAGCGGAGTATTTGTTTACTCAATATCCTTTTGTTGATATATATGGTAACCATAGATATCTTGATTTTGTATTTGAAAATGAAGATAATAGGATAGCAATTGAAATTGATGGTGAAAGCTACCATAATCCTAAGGCTGTATCACCGGCAAAATATCAGGATGATCTTTTAAAGCAAAATAGTATTATTTATTATAACTGGCGCCTTTATCGATGGGCATATGCGCAAATAAAAAATCAACCTGAAAAAGTAAAAGACCAGCTTATTACTTTTTTGGGGGAGAGTCCGGTTTTTAAAGCATTAGATGATTACTTGCCTAAGCAACGTGGACATAAATTTACTTTCAATTTAGAATTTAAACAGCACCAATTTGAGGCTTTGAAAAATTTAAAAGCAATGCGCGAAAATAAGGAAACAATAGCTCTTTTGCATCAAGCTACCGGGACGGGGAAAACTGTAACAGCTGTTATGGATGCTAAATCAGTTGGCAAGCGCACTTTGTTTTTAGCTCATACAAAGGAGCTGGTAGACCAAGCGTACAATAAATTTTCTCAACTTTGGGATGTTGAAGCAGGAATATATATGGGCGACTTGAAACAGAAGGATGCTTTTGTGGTATGTGCAAGTATTCAAGGTGTTTCCCATAATATTCATGAATTTGACCCTATTTCTTTTGATTACCTAATTATTGACGAGTGTCATCATAGTGCGGCATCATCATATAGAAAGATTCTACGTCATTTTAAACCATCATTTACCCTTGGACTAACAGCTACCCCGGAGCGCATGGATGGAGAAGATTTGCTGGAAATTTTCCAGAATGTTGCCCACAAATTAGATTTAAAGACCGCTGTTGAAATAGGCGAATTAGTATCTGTTCGCTGTATAAGAGTAAAGACGAATATAGATTTTACCCAAGTAAGAATAAATGGTGTCAGGTATCGTTCTCAAGATTTGGAAGAAACGTTATTTGTACCTGAACGCAATAAAATACTTGTAAATACATACATAGAATATGCGAAAAATAAAAAGACAGTTATTTTCTGTGTTTCAGTTAAACATGCAAAGGAAATAGCTGCATTGCTGCAAAATAATGGGATTAATGCTCATGCTGTTTCCGGGAACATGAAAGAAAAAGATAGAAAAAATGTGCTGTGGGATTATGAAAACGGTGATGTACAGGCTTTGTGTGCTTGTGACCTATTGAATGAAGGCTGGGATAGTCCTAAAACAGAAGTTTTGTTTATGGCCAGACCAACAATGTCAAAGACACTATACATTCAGCAGCTAGGGAGAGGGATGAGAAAGGCGGAAGGAAAAGAGTGTTTAATAGTTTTTGATTTTATTGATAATGCAAATATGTTTAATGCTCCATATACAGCTCATAAACTGTTAAATATCAAAGAATACCGACCAGGAGGCTTTGTAATTTCCCCTAGTAATAGTGAAGATATTGTAATGAGAGGGGAAAGGCCGGAGATTTTAGTAGATACTCCTCTAAATGTATACGATTATGAACTTCTTAACTTATTTAACTGGCAAGATGAAATAAAGGATATGGTTTCTGAAAAAGAATTTGTTAGAATGGTGGATATTCAAAGCGGTGCAATAGATATGAGAATTAAAGATGGGAGAATTGTGCCGGATTTAGTGGTTCCTATTGGGATAAATAGAAAGTTCAATTATTTTTACAAGAAAACAGTTCTCAACTATGCTGATGAGTTCGGCTGGGATATTATAACCAGTGAAAATATTAAGCAGAAGTTCTTCAACAAGATAAGTAAAATGGATATGGCTTATTCATATAAACCTGTTTTATTAAAAGCTATGTTGTCTAATTCCAATGAAAAAGGCAAGGTTCAAGTACAGCACATGGTTAAATATATGATAAATTTTTATGAACAAAGGAGAAAGAATGGTTTGCTGGTAGAAAAGAAAAATAGTATTTACTGCAAGTCGCAATTTACTGAAAAAGAGGTTGAAAAAAATATATTTGCTAATCCGTTTAATCAATTTGAAGAAATGGGATTTGTACAAAGGACAAATGACCTCGATGTAGTGGAGTTTAATAATAAAATTTACAAAAGTCTTACTGATAAAGATAAGGACTGGATAATAGAAGTGTGTGATTCCAAAATTGAAGAGTACTATGCAAAAAGAGTAGGAAATTGAAGAAAAGTGCCGGAGGAAGATGATGATGAGCAAGGTATATAACAAGCTGGTACGGGACAGGATACCGGAAATTATCATAGCCGCCGGCAATGAACCGGTAACCAGGACTGCTGGTGATGATGAATACGAGCAACTATTAAAAGCTAAACTGGCTGAAGAAGTAGACGAGTTTTTAACCGGCGATTACCCGGAGGAGTTGGCTGATATTTTAGAGGTCCTAAAAGCTGCAGCTAGAGCAAAAGGGATAACTTGGGAGCAAATAGAGGCCATGGCAGTTGAGAAAAAGGCTAAGCGGGGTGGATTTGAAGATAAGATAGTGCTGGTGGAAGTGAAAGGGTGAAAGATATATGCTCGAAAAAGAACTGCAGCAGTATTTTGGATTCAATACATTTAAAACTGGGCAAAAAGAAGTTATTTCCAGACTGGTGGCCCATCAGTCTGCCGTAGCGATTTTTCCCACCGGAGCTGGGAAATCCCTGTGCTATCAGCTACCGGCCATGTTATTGCCACATATGACCTTAGTGGTTTCTCCTTTACTGGCGCTGATGAAAGATCAAATTGACTTTCTGTTGAAACATCATATTCCGGCAGCCCGTCTTGATTCCACCCTCAGTAAAGATGAACACGACCACATTCTCGGCAGAGCAAGGAATGGAGAATTAAAAATATTGATGATTGCGGTTGAGCGCTTCAAGAATGAGCGTTTTCGGGCCCAGCTGCAGAGAATGAAAATTTCCCTGCTGGTGATCGATGAGGCCCATTGTATCTCGGAATGGGGGCATAATTTTCGGCCTGACTATTTAAAGCTGCCTGCTTACCAAAAAGAATTTGCTATTCCCCAGGTGCTATTATTGACCGCTACTGCAACAGAGCAGGTGCTGGCTGACATGCGGGGTAAGTTCCAAGTGCCCAAAGAGAATGTGATGGTGACGGGATTCTATCGAAATAACCTTTTTCTACAGGTTTCACCCACACCGGAATCTGAAAAACTAGTACACCTGGGCCAACGAATTGATGAATCCCCCAAAGCCCCCACCATAGTCTATGTTACCCTGCAGAAAACAGCAGAGCATGTGGCCAAGTTCCTTAGTGACAACGGAATCAACTCTTTTCCCTATCATGCGGGAATGGCTGACGAAGAGCGGGAGCGGATTCAAAATGAATTCTTGGCCGGGGAAATAGATTGTATCGTGGCCACCATTGCTTTTGGGATGGGAATAGATAAACCAGATATCCGACGGGTGATTCATTATGACTTGCCAAAGTCCATTGAGAACTACAGTCAAGAAATTGGACGTTCCGGCAGAGACGGTACCCAGTCCTTTTGTGAAGTATTGGCGAACAGGGACAACATCAGACTGTTGGAGAATTTTATTTATGGTGATACTCCGGAAAAGGAAGCCATTGACAAGTTGCTCCACAAAATACAACAGCATAGTGAACCGGTATGGGAAACTAAATTAACTACCCTTTCTTATGAACTGGATATCAGGGTGCTGCCACTGAAAACCCTGCTGGTTTATCTGGAAATGGAAGGTATCATTCGCCCCAAGCTAACTCGTTTTGAGGAATATATGTTTAAATATCAGGTAGAGCCTGCCGCTATCCTTAACAAGTTTGAGTGGGAAAGAAAAGATTTTATCAGAGAGATTTTCAATAATTGCCTAACTAAGAAGATCTGGACATATGTGGATATGCCAGGTATCCTCCGGAGCTATGAGCGGGAGCGGGTCATTGCTGCTCTGGAATATTTTTCGGAGCAGGGATGGATTGAGCTTCAATCCAAACAGGCCATCGAAGCCTATGACATCTTAAAAAGGGATTTTAATGGCCAAGTGGTGGGTAACAAGATGGCTGGTCTATTTGGGGCAAAAGAGAAACAAGAAATACAAAGAATTCACAACCTGGTAAATTTCTTTGAAAGTGCCTCTTGCATCAGTAAAAGCCTCGCCCACTATTTTGGCGAAGATATGGCCAAAGATTGCTGTGGACACTGTTCATTTTGTCAGACGGGCCCAGCGGCCATTCAGTACACAATCCAATTGTCACCCCTTAGCAACTTCAACATCGGTGAATTGATTAAAGAATTTTCTGAAGTTGCCCGGGGCCATTGTTCGGTGTTAAATATCACCAAGTTTCTTTGTGGCATCTCTTCTCCTGCCTTGATTAGGCTCAAGGTCAAGAAACTTGAACACTTTGGCATATTAGAAAGGTATCCGTTTTTGGCGGTAAAGAGCTGGGTTAATGATGACATCGCAACATTTAATTATTGACAAGACTAGGATAATTATGTTAATTTAAGTATGTAAAAATGATTTAACTAAATAAAGATATGCTGTATAGGTGCCTCTCTAATGAAGAGGAGAATAGGGAATCAGGTGTAAACCCTGAGCGGACCCGCCACTGTAACCAGATAGCTGTTCTAAAATTACCACTCAAAACAAATAGTTTTGGGGAAGGGTTAGAATAGTGATGATCTGTTAGCCAGGAGACCTGCCTATGTGGATATTGTTTTTCCTTCGCTGGAAGGGGAAAAACAGCAATAGTCTTGGATAACGGCAAAGTCCTTGACCTAAATTTATATTTAGGTTAAGGGCTTTTTATTTTTTTAAACCTATTTTAAATAGCCTCTCGGAATTCAAAGGGAGAAAACACAACCAAATGGTAGAGTGTGGTAAAAAAGTCTAAAATTTAATTGGAAATTATCATCTACTGAA
>Ga0208490_100493_pt1 | contig 24104 bp, 26 predicted proteins | sample SubbioAug_CSWold_FD_184818 | JGI IMG/M metagenome (GOLD analysis project Ga0208490, IMG submission 184818) | Serpentinite rock and fluid subsurface biosphere microbial communities from McLaughlin Reserve, California, USA - CR11Aug_CSWold (SPAdes) | ecosystem: Environmental > Terrestrial > Deep...
CGGCCGCATCGGCGGCCTGCACTGGCTGAAGCGCCGCACGCCGAGACAGGGGGAGGTCTACAACCTCGCCATCGCCCCGCACGCGCAGGGCGCAGGGCTCGGCGCCGCGCTGCTGAGCGCCGGGTTGCTCCACCTCCGCGAGGTCGGCTGCACCGAGGTGGTCCTGTGGGTCGACCGCGCCAACGAGCGCGCCGTCCGCCTCTACGAACGCAACGGGTTCACCACCCGCTGGTACGACGTCGCGTTCGGCATCGACCTCAAGTGACGGTCAGGCCTCGGGCTCTTCCTCGCCGCGTTCGGTGCGCTGCCCCGGCGGGACCAGCTTGTAGCCGACGCCGCGCACGGTCACGATCATCGACTCGTACTCGGGTCCGAGCTTGGCCCGCAGCCGCCGTACGTGGACGTCGACGGTGCGTGAGCCGCCGTAGTAGTCGTAGCCCCACACGTCCTGCAGCAGCAGGTCGCGCGTGAACACCCGGTTCGGGGCGCTGGCCAACGCCTTGAGCAGTTCGAACTCCTTGAACGTCAGGTCGAGCGGGACGCCGCGCAGGCGGACCTGGTAGCTGTCCTCGTCCACGACCAGGTCGCCGACGTTGGCGGCGCGGGCAGGCCGCTCGGCCACCACGCGCTCGTTGGCGACACGCAAACGGGTCTCGATCTCGGCCGGCGAGGCGAACGGCAGCAGCCAGTCGTCGAACCCCCAGGTGACCTTGAGTGCGGCCAGGCCACCCTCGCTCATGACCACGACCACGGGCTTGCGCAACTCGTGGACCGACGCCGCCCGGCAGGCTCCGGTGGCCGCCCGCAGGTCCTGCGTGGCGTCGACCAGCACGAGGTCGCAACTGGTCAGCCCGAACAGCGAGGTCGAGTCGAGCGGCGCGTCCTGGAGCGTGTGGTCGAGGTACTCCAGGGCGGGGAGGAGCGACTTGCCGCCGCCGGAGCGGTCGGTGAGCACCAGCAGGTGCATGCGGGCCTCCTCGGAAAACACGCGACGCCCCGGCGCACGACGAACACATGGGTTCGGCGTCGTTGCCGGGGCGTTACGTTGGCAGGATGCCAGATCCCGTGCCCCGCCGTCCAGCCACCACCTCCCGAGGGTCGCTGGATCCGACGCCGCCCGCCGCGACGTGGCCGCCGCGACGCGGCCCGTTGCGGCGCTATCTCGAGGCCCGCGGCGTGCTCGGTCGGCATGCCGCGTTGCACAGCCACACCCGCCTGGTCGCCGCCGACGGCACGCCGCTCGCCGGCACGCACCTGGCCGGCCCCGCGGACGCGCCGGGCGCCGTGCTGCTGCTGCACGGGTTCGCCGCCAACCGGCGCAAGCCCGCGTACGCGCGCCTGGCGGATGACCTCTCCCAGGTCTGCGGCGTGCTGGCCCTCGACCTGCGCGGCCACGGCGGCTCCGGCGGCAAGTGCACCTGGGGGGACCTCGAGGTCGAGGACGTGCGGGCGGGCCTGCGTTGGCTACGTGCCTACGGCTACCGGCGGGTGGCCCTGCTCGGGTTGTCCATGGGCGGCACGGCCGCCATCCACGCCACGACCGTGCCCGACGCCGGGATCGACGTGCTGGCCACGATCTCGGCGCCGGCCTGGTTCCACCGGCCACCACCGACCCAACCGCTGCAGCGCCTGCACGCGGTCTGGCACAGCCCGCTCCGGCGCGCCGCCCTCCGTGCCGGGCTTGGGGTGACGTTGGCGTCGCCGCATTTGTGGCGTGACCCGCCGCATCCCGCCGACATGGCCCGGAAGGTGACCGTGCCGTGGCTGGTCGTGCACGGCGAGGACGACGCCTACTTCCCGATCGTCGAGGCCGAGGCCCTGGCAGCCGCCGCGGCGGGTCCGGTCACCGTGTGGCGGGAGCCGATCGGTTTCGGCCACGCCGAGGACGGACTGGCGCCACCGTTCGTCGCCGCGTTGAGCGCGGCGTTGACCGCCGGCCTGCGCGGCGAGCGGTTTCCCGCCGCGCGATAGCCCCGGGGACACCCTGGGTCGCGGGTTGGTTTGCACTGTTTGCACTTGCCGGGCACGCTGGATGCGACGCAGGTGCCCACCATGTGCGATCCCGTCTCGTCCGTCCGCCGTCCTGAGGATCCGTGTCCGTGGCCTCCGCGCTCGCCGCCGTGCCGTCGCCCTCGGGCGACGGTCTGCCGCTGCCCGGGGGCGCCGACGACGCCGCGGTGGCGCGGGCGCTGGCGGTGCCGACGCGGGCCGGCATCTACCGGCGGCTGCGCACCGAGGGACAGCCGCTCGCGGCTCGCGAGGTCGCCGAGATGTTCGGCCTGCATCCGAACGTCGCGCGCAACCACCTCGACCACCTCGCCGACGTCGGCCTGGTCGTCACCGCCCGCCGCAAGCATCCCGGCGGCGGCCGCCCGGCGAAGGTCTACGTCGCCCGCGAACAGGCCGCCCCCGGTCGCGACGTCCAGATCCCGCCCGGCAGCCAACTCGCCGTCCACACCATCGTGCAACTCATCGCCGGGCTGGCCGAGCACCGCGCCAAGCTCGAACTGCTCGCCGAACAGCAGGGTCGCAAGCTGGTCGCCGCCACGGGCGGGCGCGCGGACACCCGCGACTTCGAGGCCGCCGCCGTCATCGCCGTCGAGGCGTTGCGCGCGGCCTTCCCCGAGGCGCGGATCGCCGACGTGGCGGACGAGAAGCTCGCCGTGCAGGGCCTCGAGGTCGGCCTGCGCATCATCGGCGAGGTAGACGGTGAGGTCGGCGATGCGTTGGCCGTGGGATTCCTGCGCGGCGCGCTGGCCGCCGCCGGTGCGCCGGCGACCGTGACCGCCAGCGGTGGCCGCGTCGTCGCCGAACTCGACGAAGCCGGACTCGGTGCCCAGCCGAGTCCCGTCGCGACCGTCGACAACCGCGGCCAGACCTACCAGCGCGGCGTCGTCGCCGCGATGCGCGCCATCGTGCCGCTGCGCCCCGGTGACCACCTCGAGGTGCTCACCGACGGCCAGGGTGCCCCCGCCGCCTACGCCCGCTGGGCGGACCGTGCCGGCCACCAGTTGCTCGACGTCGCCCGTACCCGCGACGTGAAGGGTCGTCCCGCCGTCCGCCTGCTGCTGCGCAAGGCCACCGGTCCCATCTGGAGTTGACGATGACACGAGAACTGGCACGCGACGCCGACGGGCGCCTGCTGATCGACGTCCGCGGCCCCCGCTTCGGCGCCGCCATCACCAGCGTCGTGCTCGCGACCGCACTGGTCGTGCAGGGCGGGCTCGGCACCGCGCTGGTCGCCTGGCAGGCCGTGGTGTTCGCCGTCGCGTCGATCGCCGGGTTGGCCTGGTCGCCGTACGGCAACCTGTTCCGTTTCCTCAAGCGACGGCTCGACCTCGGTCCGCCGCCCGCGACCGAGCCCGAGGCACCGCCGCGATTCGCCCAGGCATGTGGCCTCGCCGTCGCCGCGGTGGCGTTGGCGTTGTTCGCGGCTGGTGCGACCACGGCCGGCTGGATCGCCGTCGGCGTCGTCTTCGCCCTGTCCGCCCTGCTCGCCACCTCGGGCATCTGCATCGGCTGCGAGCTCTACCTCGCCGGCCAGCGCCTGCTCGGCGGGCGTGGTCGCAAGCGTGAACACGCCGGAACGAGTGGCGCCTGATGGATCCCCTCCTGCTCCGCCTCGTGTTCGTCGTCGGCCTGACCGCGGCGGTGGTCGCCTTCGGCGCCTGGTGGCAACGCCGTGACGGTCGGGTCCGGGCCGGCGACGGCGGCGCCGTGCTCGCCGCCGACCACCTCGACGCGGTCGGCCTCGCCGTGCCGTCCGGCGGCGTCGGTGCCGTGCTGCTGGGCTCGCCGACCTGCACGCCGTGCACCGCGGTCAAGCGGGTCCTTCGCGATCTGCAGGCAGAGCGCGGCGACGTCGCCTGGGTCTACGCCGACGCGGCCGACCACCTCGACCTCGCCGCCGAGCACAAGGTCATGCGGGTGCCGACGCTGTTCCTCGTCGACGACGCCGGGCGCGTGCTCGCGCGCACCAGCGGTGTGCCACAACTGGCGGATCTCCGCCGCGTGCTCGACGACGGGACCCCGCTCGACGACGACGTCGCCGCCTGACCGTGCCGCCTGGCCACCTGAGCTGGCGGGCACACTGCGGAACGATTTCGGGCTTGGCGTTCCATGCGGGGTCGTGGCAGGCTGCCGCCTCGCCGCGATGCCGGGAGGGTCCGTGGACCTGCGTCTGTCCGAGGAGCAGGAGACGTTCGCTGCCAGCGTGCGCGCCTTCGCCGCCGAGCACGTCGAACCCGGTGTGCTCGAGCGTGACCGCGCCGGACGCTGGGACCCCGAGGTCTGGCGTGAGGTCGCCGCGTTCGGCCTGGCCGGCCTGCCGGTGCCCGAGGAGTACGGCGGCTCGGGCGCCGACGTACTCACGACCGGGCTGGCGCTGGAGGCGCTGGCGTACGGCGGACGTGACGCGGGACTCAACCTGTCGCTCGGTGCGCACCTCACCATCGGGTGCATGCCGATCGCGCTGCACGGCACCGACGAGCAGAAGCAGCGGTGGCTGCCCCGCATGGCCAGCGGCGAGACCATCGGTGCGTTCGCGATCACCGAGCCCGAGGCCGGCTCGGACACCGCCGGGATGAAGGCCGCCGCCCGCCGCGAGGGCGACACCTACGTGCTCAACGGCACCAAGACCTTCATCACCAACGGCAGCCTCGCCGACGTGGTCACCGTCGTGGCACGCACCGACCCGGACGCCCCCGACGGGCAGGCCTTCACCGCGTTCCTCGTCGAGACCGACTGGGCCGGCTTCGCGGTGTCCAAGGAGCTCAAGAAGCTCGGCAACCGGACCTCCCCGACAGTCGAGTTGTCGTTCAACGACGTCGAGGTTCCCGAGTCGGCCATCCTCGGCCAGCCCGGCACGGCGCTGTGGGCCGTCGGGTTCGAGTGCTTCGACTGGGAACGCACCTGCATGATCGCCAGCGCCGTCGGCGGGATGCACCGCGACCTCGACGAGTGCGTCCGCTACGCCAGGGAGCGCGAGGCGTTCGGCAAGCCGATCGGGAAGTTCGGCGCCATCCAGCACAAGCTGGCCCAGATGCGCATCCGACTCGAGAACGCCCGCAACCTGCAGCGCCAGGCCGCGTGGCTCAAGGACAACGGCCTCGATCACCAGATCGAGGCGTCGATGGCCAAGGCCTACGTCGGTGAGGCGGCGGTGGAGTCGGCGCTGGACGCCGTGCAGATCCACGGCGGCTGGGGTTACGTCGACGAGTTCCACGTCGAGCGCTCGCTGCGTGACGCCAAGCTGGCCACGATCGGCGGCGGCACCACCGAGATCCAGGAACTGCTCATCAGCAGGATTCTCCTCGGCTGACGCCTCGGGCGCCGTGCGTGCTCGGCTTCGCCTCCGCGCCACCGGCGACATCCTCCTCGGCTGACGCCTCGCGCCGTGCGTGCTCGGCTTCGCCTCCGCGCACGCGGCCCCGCCGGCGGAAGGGTCGTAGCCTCGGGGGCGTTGATCCGTTGCCGCCTCCGACCGAGGACCCCACGTGGCGATCGTGTTCCCGCTCGACCTGCACCGCATCGAGGTGACGGGCGACGACCGCGTGCGCTACCTCGAGGACGTCACCACGCAGGCACTCGCCTCGGCCCAGCCCGGCACGGTGCACGGCGCGCTCTACCTCGACGTCCATGGCGCGCCGGTCGCGATGTTCGACGTCGCCGTGCTCCCAGACCGCCTGGCCCTGCTGGTGCCGTCGGGGCTGGAGCAGACGGTGGTGGATCATCTCGGCGGCCGTACCTTCCTGCTCGACGCGAAGTTCGCGGCCATCGACCATGTGGCGGTGGCGCTGCGTGACGACCACGACGGCGCCGTGGCCGGTGCCGCAGGCGTGCGTGCCCGGCCCGGCCGCTGCCACCCCGGGGGTGACGTCCTGGTCGTCGGCCGTGACGGCGGGGTCGACATCGTCGGCCCGTCCGGTGCGGTCGACGACGCGGTCGCGGCACTGCTCGAGGTCGGCGCCACCCGTGGGGACGCGACCGACGCCGAACGCTGGCGCATCGCAGCCGGTCTGCCTGCCTGGGGCGTCGAGGTGGCCGCACCGCACCTGCCCGAAGAACTCGGCCTGCTGCCCACCCACGTCCATCTCGCGAAGGGCTGTTATCCGGGCCAGGAGGCGGTCGCGCGGATGTGGATGCTCGGCCGTCCGCGGCGCCGGCTGGCAAAGGTACGTGTGCACGGTGATATCGCGTCCGGATGGGAGTCCGGCGAGGGCCGCCGCCGCGTCACGGTCACGTCCGTCTCCCCCGACGGTGACCTCGCCCTGGCGTTCGTGCCCGGCGACGCCGAGGTGGGCGCCCGCTTCCCCGAGGAAGCCGATGTCGCGGTGGCGATCGAGGTCGAGACGCTGGTCGGCGACACCGCCTACCCGCCCGGTGCCGACCCCAATGTCACCCGTCGCCGAGACCGGCGCTGAGCTGACAGCCGGGACCGGCGCTGAGCTGACAGCCGAGACCGGCGCTGAGCTGACAGCCGAGACCGTCGCTGAGCTGACAGCCGCGACTGCCACTGACGCCTCGGGCCCGCCCGTCGTCCACAGCTGAACCGGGTCCGCTTCGTCGACCTGTCGCTGCGTCGTGCCACCCTTGCCGCATGGGTAGGAACAACCAACAGCGACGGGCGGCCCGCAAGCGCCGCAAGCAGCGGACCCGGCCGTCGGCGCCGGACCGGATGTCACGCGGGGCTGGCGCGCGCCCGCCCACCGACACGCGGCGCACGCCCCGCGGGGGGCTCTCTGATGCGCCACCACCGGTGGATACGGGATCCGCCGACCCCGACACGCTTGTCCGCACCGCGGTGGGGGCCTGGCGGGTCGATCCGGTCACCTTCGAGGAGACGCTCGCAGCGCTCGCGGGCAACTTCGATGCGGCACAGGCGGCCGCTTCGGACGCGATCGCCGAGGCGATCGAGCACCAGTGGGCTCGAGGGTGGACGCCCAGTGACCTCGCCCATGTCGTACCCCGCCAGCTCACGTCCGCCCACGGCGCGATCGTCGTCGCCGAACTCGTGGCAGATGGCCACCGCCGGCGACGGCAACGGCAACCGCTGCACCCTCGCTGGCTGGCACAACTCGATGCGTTGACGGCCCGGGCGCCCACCTCCCGGCCGCACCCGCCCGACGCACGCCTGCGTCAACTCGTCGAGGTCGCGGCGCTGCTACTTCGGCTGCCCGAGTTGCCGGCCACCGTGCCGGCGCCGGGTGATGTCCGCAACTCCTCCGCAGCGGCAGGCCGACTCGAACCGCGGATGCTCGATCGCGTGCGGGCGTTGCTCGCGAAGGCCGAGTCGACCGAGTTCGAGGACGAAGCGGAGGCGCTGACCGCCAAGGCACAGGAACTCATCGCGCGGCACTCGATCGACGAGGCGCTGCTGCACGCCCGCGACCGGCTCGGGGAACCCTCGATCCGTCGCATGACGATCGATGATCCCTACGCCGACGCCAAGGGGCTGCTGCTCAGCGAGGTTGCACGGGCCAACCGCTGTCGCGCCGTCCGCTCCATGGACGCCGGTTGGGTCACGGTGTTCGGCTACGAGCACGATCTCGACGCCGTCGAGGTGTTGGCGACTTCACTGCTGGCGCAGGCCACGGCAGCCATGGTTCGCTTCGGCTCCCGGCGCGACGCCGCCGGTAGGTCGCGGACCCGCTCGTTCCGGCGCTCGTTCCTGCTCGGGTTCGGGCAGCGCATCGGGGAACGGCTGGTGCAGACCACCGAGGCGGAAGTGGCGACGACGTCTGCGGCGGACCACCGACTCCTGCCGGTGCTCGCGGCGCGTGACGATCGCGTCGAGGCCGCCACCGCCAAGGTGTTCCCCGAGGCCGTCCGACGCGTCACGTCCGTCGGCAATGCCACGGGCTGGTACGCCGGGCGTGCGGCCGCAGATGTGGCCGACTTCGGACGAGCCGTCGGTCCGCTGCCCGAAGGCTGACGACGGTCGGTGGTCCGTGTCCATTCTGGGAGTACGAAGAAGGCCCCCGCACGTGGCGGGGGCCTTCATCGTGGTGCGACAGCGCTGGGTGGTCAGGCGCTGAGCAGCGGGGCGATGACGAGGCTGACGATCGCCATCACGTTGATGAGGATGTTCATCGACGGACCGGAGGTGTCCTTGAGCGGGTCACCCACGGTGTCACCGACGACGTTGGCGGCGTGGGTGTCCGAGCCCTTGCCGCCGAGGTTGCCCTGCTCGACGAACTTCTTGGCGTTGTCCCACGCGCCACCGGCGTTCGCCATGGTCAGCGCGAGCAGCACGCCGGCGATCAGTGCACCGCCGAGCATGCCGCCCAGGGTCTGCGCGCCGAAGCCGAAGCCGACCACGACGGGCGCGAGCACCGCGATGGCGGCCGGCAGGACCATCTTCTTGGTCGCTGCCTTGGTGGCGATGTCGACGCAGCGGACCGCATCCGGTTCGGCCTTGCCCTCGAGCAGGCCGGGGATCTCGCGGAACTGTCGCCGGATCTCCTCGATCATCTCGAAGGCCGCGTCACCGACGGCGGTCATCGTGATGGCAGCGACCACGAACGGGATCGCGCCACCGATGAACATGCCGATCAGGACGTTGGGGTCCGAGATCAGCAGTTCGAAGCCGTCGATGCGGTCGTCGACCACCGCGATGTAGGCGTTGATCAGCGTCAGCGCGGCCAGCGCGGCAGCCCCGATCGCGAACCCCTTGCCGATCGCGGCGGTGGTGTTGCCGACCTCGTCGAGCGAGTCGGTGATGTGGCGGGTGTCGGGGCCGAGGCCCGCCATCTCGGCGATGCCGCCGGCGTTGTCGGCGACCGGCCCGTAGGCGTCGATCGCCATGGTCATCGCCACGGTGGCGAGCATGGACACGGCGGCGATACCGACGCCGTACAGCCCGGAGGTGGTGCTGGCGACCCAGATCATGCCGGCGATGGTGGCGATCGGGATCGCGACCGAGACCATGCCGGTCGACAGACCCGAGATGATGACGGTCGCCGGACCCGTCTCGCCCGAGTGGGCGATGTCACGGATCGGCTTGCCCGAGGTGTAGTACTCGGTCGACAGGCCCAGGATCACACCACCGACGGAACCGACCACGGTGGCCCACCAGGTGCCGACGCCGACGTCGATCATCTGCATGAGGAAGAACGCGAGGATCACGAAGCCGCCGGCGGCGGCGAAGGTGCCCAGCCGCAGCGCGAGCGCCGGCGACTTGTTCGACGAGGCCTTCACCACGCCGATCGCGGCGATCGAGCAGAACAGGCCGAGGGAGCTCAGCAGCAGGGGCAGGGCGAGCAGGCTGATGTCGGGAACGATCGAGCCGCCGATCTCGACGCCGTCGGGACCGGCCGTGAGCAGCAGGACCGATGCGATGGCCACGGTGGCGATCGTGGCGCCGTTGGTCGACTCGAAGATGTCCGAGCCCATGCCGGCCACGTCGCCGACGTTGTCGCCGACGTTGTCGGCGATGACGCCGGGGTTGCGCGGGTCGTCCTCGGGGATGCCCGCCTCGACCTTGCCGACCAGGTCGGCGCCGACGTCGGCGGACTTGGTGAAGATGCCGCCGCCGACGCGGTAGAACAGTGCGACGACGCTGGCGCCCATCGCGAAGCCGTGGATGTGCTCGGCGGCGTCGTGGTCGGTGCCGAGGATGACGTACAGCCCGCCGAGGCCCAGCAGGCCGAGCGAGGCGAGCACCAGGCCCATGACGGAGCCGCCGAAGAACGCGACCGTGAGGGCCTCGTTCATGCCCTTGTCACGGGCCGCGGTGGCGGTGCGCACGTTGGCGCGGGTGGCCGCCATCATGCCGATGAAGCCGGCCAGGGCGGCGGCGACCGCGCCGACCAGGAACGACAGCGTCGTCTCGAAGCCGAGCGCGAACCACAGCGCCACCGCGAGCACCGCGACGGCGATCCCGATCAGCTGCAGTTCGCGCTGCATGAAGGTCTTGGCCCCCGCGCGGATCAGCTCGGCGATCTCGGAGGGGCGTCCCTCGGCGGCGGGGTACTTCATCATCGCGCGGTACATGACCAGGGCCATCACGAGCCCGATCACCCCCGCGATGGGTGGGATGAAGATCAAGTTGTCCACGGGTGCTCCAGCAGTGAAGGCAGACGAAGGCAGACGAAAGTCGGCGCGACCGGGCGCCGTTCCGGGCGCGAACGGTAGCGGGACCCGTCAGAACCTGTCGAAACCGCAGATCCCGCTGCCGCCGCTTCCTGTGCCCGTGGCCCGCCCCCGGCCGCGACCCCGATCCGAACCTGGTCAGCGGCGGCGTGCGTCCCACGGTCGACATGGACTACAGATCTGCCAACGCCTTGAGGACCTGGTCGGCGTGCTTCTTGGCCTGCACGCGCTTCCAGACCTTGGCGACGTTGCCGTCGGCGTCGACGAGGACGGTCGAGCGGATCACGCCGACGGTCTTCTTGCCGTACAGCGTCTTCTCGCCGTAGGCGCCCCAGGGCTCCATGACGGTGCGGTCGGGGTCGGCGAGCAGGATGTGCGGCAGGTCGTGCTTGCCGCGGAACTTCGCGTGCGACTCGACCGAGTCTGGAGAGATGCCGACCACGGCGGCACCGGCGGCTTCGAACTCACCCCACTGGTCGCGGATGTCGCAGGCCTGGGTCGTGCAGCCCGGGGTGTCGTCCTTCGGGTAGAAGTAGACGACGACGGGCCGTCCGCCGAAGTCCGACAACGAGACCGGGTTGCCGTCCTGGTCGGGGAGCGTGAAGTCGGGCGCGGGCTGGCCGGCTTCGAGCATCTTCGGATCCTTGAGGGGCGGGATGGGTGCGGCGTCGGGCGCATGGTCGTCGCGGGTCCGACCCTACCGTCGGTCCCGCACGGCTAGGTTCGAGGCCGCCCGGAGCAGGAGCACACGTGGACGCCGACATCATCGAGTTCTTCGTCGAGGTCCCGATGGGATCGCGCAACAAGTACGAGTGGGACTTCGAGCGCGAGCGCCTGGTCCTCGACCGCATGTTGTTCACGGCGGTGCGCTACCCGGGCGACTACGGCTTCATCCCCGAGACGCTCGCGCTCGACGGCGACCACCTCGACGTCGTGTGCATCCTCGGCGAGCCGACCTTCCCGGGCTGCACCATCCCGGCCCGGGTGCTCGGCATGCTCGACATGAGCGACGACAAGGGCCCCGACGAGAAGATCCTGACGGTCGCCGACCACGACCCGCGGTGGCAGGACCTGCGTGAGCTCGCGGACGTGCCGAAGCACCTGCTCGACGAGATCGCGCACTTCTTCCGTATCTACAAGGACCTCGAACAGAAACTGGTCGAGGTCCGCGGCTGGCGCGACCGTGTCGCGGCCCTGACCACGATCGCCGAGGCCCGCGACCGCTACCCCGGACCCGGTGAGGCGTCCCGTTACCCGCTGTGATCGAAACGCTACGGTGCGAGGCACGCGACGACGGTCAGAGGAGGTGTCCGCGGTGGGACGGCAACAACTGCAGCGCATCCTCGCCGACGACTACCTCGACGGCCTGACGGACTGGTCGACCGCCGATCTGCGCACGGCCCGTGCGGACTGCGAAGCCGAGGAGGAAGCGGTCTCGTACGCCCGGCGGTTGATGCAGGGCCGCCTCGACATCCTGCGCGACGAGCTGCAGCAGCGTGACGGCACCGGGGACGCGGACGGCGAGGTGACCGACGTCCTCGCCCGGCTGGCCTCGGTGCTCTCGGTCGACCGGCCTGCGCCGGGCTCGTCGCCACTGCAGGCCCGCGCGACCCGCTTGCGCGTCCCGGCGGCGGCCGCCGACTACGAGGAAGAGGTCGACCAGGTCGTCGGTGGCGACTTCCTCGAGGACCTGCACCACCGCCCGACGTCGGCGTTGGCCGAGGCCGTCGAGCGTCTCGCGGCCCACGAACACGAGTTGTCGCAGGCCCGTCGCGGCCTGTTCGACCGGATCGACCGGCTCCGTGACGAGCTGGCCCGTCGGTACAAGGACGGCTCGGCCGCCGTCAGCGACCTGTTCGGCGGGGCGTGAGCGGTCTCGGAAGATCGGTCATGAACTCGTCGGTCGGGGTGTCGGTGGGCGTGCCGCTCGCCGAGGTCACCCGGCGTGACGAGGTCGGGGGGGACGAGGTCGTCGAGTCGCTCCACCTCGGCCACGCGGTGCTCACGGGTGCGGACGGTGAGGTGCTCGCCGCGGTCGGCGAGCCCGATCGCCCCCTGTTCGTGCGCTCGGCCGCGAAGCCGTTCCAGGCCCGTGCGTGCCTCGAGACACTGACCGCCGAGGATGCGCTCACCACTGCCGAACTGGCGGTGGGGTGGGCCTCGCACCGCGGCGAACCCGGGCACCTCGAGGCGGTGCGATCCCTGCTCGCCCGTTCCGGCACCGCCCCCGAAGACCTGACGACCCCGCCGGCCGTGCCCCAGGCCGACCCGTCGGCGGCACCGAGCCGGCTGGGCCACAACTGCTCGGGCAAGCATGCCCTGTTCGCGCTCGCCGGCCAGCGCCTCGGCGTGCCCCGCGACCGGTTGCTCGACCGCGATTCCCCGCTGCAGCGGCGCATCCTGGACCGGCTCGCCGCAGACCTCGGTCCGGTGGCCGCGGTGGCGGTCGACGGGTGCGGCGCGCCGGCGGTTGCCGTCGCGCTCACCGGCCTGGCACGCGGGTTCGCCCGCGCCGCCTCCGCCGACGACTACCGCCCGATCCGCGAGGCGGGGTTCGCCCATCCGGGTCTCGTGGGCGGCGAGGGTCGGCTCGAATCGGCGCTGCTCGGCGCCGGGTTGGTCGCCAAGGTCGGTGCCGAGGGGGTGTACGGCGTCGGCTGGACCACGGCGGACGGCAGCCCCCGAGGGTTCGCGGTCAAGGCGACCGACGGCTCGACCCGTGGTGTCGCGGCGTTCACGCTCGCGCTGCTCGAGATGCTCGGCGTCGTCGGGCCGGGGATCTGGACCCCCGAGACACCGCTCGGCGGTGGCGTCCCGGTCGGCAGCATCCGGCCGACGGCGGCGATCGAGGTCCTGGTCGACGGGGCGAACTGACTCTTCCCCCGGGTTCCCAACCATCCGGCCTCCTCCCGGTGCCCACGCATCCGGCTGCTACGTTCGAGCGGCCCGGTACCGGGGCCAGGGAGGACGCCGGCGTGGCCGACGAAGCGCAGCACACGGGGTCGTCGACCGGCGGGCCGCGGGCCCACGGCTCGCCGCTCGAGGAACTCGGCGGCTACATCCGCAACCAGCGCGAGTCAGCCCGACTCTCGTTGCGCAAGCTGGCGACCCTCGCGGGGGTGTCCAACCCGTACCTGTCCCAGATCGAACGCGGCCTGCGCAAGCCGTCCGCCGAGATCCTGCAGGCCATCGCCAAGGCGCTCGAGATCTCGTCCGAGACCCTCTACGTAAAGGCAGGCATCCTCGAGGAGCGCGAGGACGCCGACGACTACGAGGCCGTGGTCCACCGCGACCCGCACCTGACCGACCCGCAACGGCAGGCCCTGATCGAGATGTACCGCTCGTTCTGCCGCCTGTCGGAGTTGCAGGCGGAGCCGCGCTCACGACGCCGCGCACTGCTCGACGTCGTCTCGACCGGTGGGGTCGACGATGCTGCGATCCGGGCGGCCAGCCCGACCGACGAGACCGACGACGCCTGACCGGGCGAGGCCCCGGCGGGCCACCGGCGGACGGCGCGCCGCCCGCGCCCACCACCGCCCGGCCGTGGCCACCCTGGTTGCACGCACTACCATCGTCGTCATGTCGGCCGGACCGTCGCGCTCTGGTTCACCTTCCGGGTCCCCGACCTCTCCATTCGTCAAGGACACGACGCCGGTGACCGAACTGCGCACCCACGACGGGCTCCCCCAGGGCACCCTGCGTGCCGAGTGGGAAGCCCTGGTCACCGAGGACCCGGCCGCCACGGTATTCCAGGGCCCGCGCTACCTGCAGACCTGGCACGACGTGCTCGGCCGCCGGGTCACCGCGCGCGTGCGGACCTTCCACGACGACGGCCGCCTGATCGGCGTGGTGCCCGAGGGCCACGAACGCATCGGCACCCCCACCGGCCCGGTCGAGGTGCGCAGCTTCCTCGGCGGCAACGAGGTCACCGACTACCTCGGCCCCGTCAGCCGTCCCGAGGACCGCGGTGACATCGCGCTCGCCTATCTCACCGACCTCGCCAAGGACGTCGACTGGGACGAGTTCGTCGCGGGCGGCCTGGCCGAGGACAGCGGTTGGCCCGACGCCCTCCGCTCCGCCGCCGACGAGGTCGGCCTGTTGCTGTTCGAGGAGGCCGACGAGGACGTCTGCCCCCGGGTCGACCTGACCGGCGGCTACGGGGCCTACCTCGATCGCCTGCCCGGCAAGATGCGGCACGAACTGCACCGCAAGGCACGCAAGTTGGCCCGCGACGCCGGCGAACTGCACCTGGTCGAGGTCGCCGCGGCGAAGGTCGGCGACAACCTCGACGCCTTCCTCGACCTGGCCGCCGAGGCCGAGCCCGACAAGGCGGGGTTCTTCTCGCGCCCCGACATGCACGAGTGGTTCAAGGCGCTGGCCGCCGAGTTCGTCGGCGACGGCACGTTCCGCCTGCACCACCTCGAGGTCGGTGGGATGGTGGGTGCGTCGACGGTCTCGCTGGTCCACGACGGCGAGTGGGGCCTGTACAACTCGGCCTTCGACCCGGCGCTGGGCACCCTGTCACCCGGGATCGTGCTCGTCTCGCAACTGATCGAGGTCGCGGCCAAGGACGGCTGCACGACCTTCGACCTGCTGCGCGGCGACGAGCCCTACAAGTATCGCTTCGGCGCGACGGACCGCACGTTGCGGCGCCTGACGTTCGTGCGCCGCTGATGGCCGGGATCCGCGCCCGCGCCGGCCAACCGGCGCCCGCCCGGGCGGTCCGCGGCCGCCCGCCCGTGCGTCGGGTCGCGATGCTCAGCGTCCACACCTCACCGCTGGACCAGCCCGGCACCGGCGACGGCGGCGGGCTCAACGTCACGGTGCGCGAGCAGGCCCAACGCCTGGCCCGCCGCGGCGTCGAGGTGGACATCCTCACCCGCTGGTCCGACCCCGACCTGCCGCCGGTCGTCGACCTCGCCGACGGCGTGCGGGTCCACCACGTCGAGGCGGGCCCGCGGGCACCCGTCGACAAGCACGAGGTCGCCAACCACCTGTGCGCGTTCGTGCTGGCTGCTCAACGCCACCCGGTCGCGGGCACCCACGACCTGTTGCACGCCCACTACTGGTACTCGGGCTGGGTCGGTCGTCGCCTCGCCGAGCGTTGGCAGGTCCCGCTGGTGCAGACCTTCCACACACTCGGCGTGCTCAAGAACGCCACCCTCGCGCCCGGCGACCGCCCCGAGCCCGCCTTGCGCCTGGTCGCCGAGGAACGGGTCGCGCGGGCGGCGGACCGCGTACTCGTGCTCACCTGCGGCGAGGCCCGCCTGCTGCACCGCACCTACGGGCTGTCGGGCGCGCGGCTCACGGTCGTGCCCGCCGGCGTGGACCTCGACCGGTTCCGTCCGCCCGCCGACCAGGTCTTCGACGCCTTCGACGTGCCCGGCGCGCCGGCCCCGCGGCTGTTGTTCGTGGGCCGTCTACAGCCACTGAAGGGACCCGACGTCGCCATCCGCACCCTGGCCGAGGTCCGCCGCCGGTTCCCGACCGCCCGGCTGCGCATCGTCGGCGGCACGTCGGGCACCGGGCACGGGCTGGACCCCGACCAGCTTCGGGCCCTGGCGGGCGACCTCGGCGTCGCCGACGGTCTCGACCTCGAACCGGCGCTCGACCAGGACAGCCTGGCCCGCCGCTACCTCGACGCCGACGTCGTGCTCGCCCCGTCGCGCAGCGAGACCTTCGGTCTCGTCGCGCTCGAGGCCCAGGCGTGCGGCACCCCGGTCGTGGCCGCCGACGTTCCCGGACTCGAAGCCGTCGTCGGTGCCGGCGGGCTGTTGGTGCCCGGCCATGACCCCGTCGACCATGCCCGGGCCGTCTGCGACCTGCTCGCCGACCCCGCCCGGCGTGCCGCGGCCGCCGCGGCCGGTATCGACACGGCCCGCTCGGCGTCATGGGAGCACGCCGTCGACCGCCTGCTCGCGGTCTACGGCGAGGTGACCGAGACCAGCGAGGAGGTCGCGGTCTAGTGGGAGAGATCCGCGATCGTGCCCGCACCGCGTTGCTCGAGACGCTGCGTGCGGCCGAACTCGACGTCGACGAGGTCGGCGACGACCGTTGGCTGACGATGCTCGCCGGCGAGTGGAAGCGCACGATCCCGGTGCTGCTCGACCTCGAGGACCGCCACCTCAAGGTGGTCTCGCTGCTGGCCGGGGTTCCGGACGAAGGACACGTCGAGGTCTACCGGATCCTGCTGAGCAAGAACCAGCGGCCGTTGCCGGTCCACTTCGCCCTCGACGACGAGGGTGACCTGATCCTGACCGGGCGGGTCCCGCTGGTTGCGCTCGACGAGCGCGGTGTCGACGAACTGCTCGGCGCGATCCTCACGCTCAGCGACGAGACGTTCAACCAGGTGCTCCGCACCGGCTTCGCCGGCTACCTCGACGTCGAACAGCGGTGGCGGGCCAAGAACGGCATGCCACCCAACCCAGTCGGTGACCCGAAACCCGCCTCCTAGCGTCCGGGACGGGTGCAGCGCGTAGCCTGTCGGGAGTTCCCCACGAGCGAGGCACACGCGTTGGACGGCACGCTGGCGATCATCGGGACCGGCCGCATCGGCGAGGCGCTGCTGCGCGGGCTGCTGCAATCGGGCTGGATCGAGCCGTCGCAGGTCGTGGTCACCGCGCGGCGTGACGACCGCTGTGCCGAACTCGCCGAGGCGCACGGGGTCAAGGCGACCACCGACAATCGCGCCGCGGTCGAGGCGGCCGACGTGGTCCTGCTCGCGCTCAAGCCCCAGACCATCCTGAAGGTCGTGGCCGACATCGCCGACGCGTTCCGCCCCGACCAGACGGTGATCAGCATCGCGGCCGGCACGCCGACCGCGGCGCTGCAGGACGTCACCCCGGACGGCATCCCGTTCGTGCGGGTCATGACCAACACGCCGGTCCAGGTCGACGAGGCGATGTCGGTGGTCAGCGCCGGCAGCCACGCCGGCGAACGCGACCTCGAGGTGGCCGAGGAGATCCTCTCACACGTCGGCCGCGTCATCCGCATGGGTGAGGAACACCTCGACTCGGTCACCGCGCTGTCGGGGTCCGGGCCGGCGTACTTCTTCCTGCTCGCCGAGGCGATGATCGACGCCGGCATCCTGCTCGGCCTGCCACGCGACGTGTCCTCCGAACTGATCATCCAGACGATGGTGGGCAGCGCGAAGATGTTGCGCGACACCGGCATGCACCCGGTGGAGTTGCGCGAGATGGTGACCTCGCCGGGTGGCACGACGATCGCGGCGATCCGCCAGCTCGAGACCTCACGGGTCCGCGCCGCCTTTCTCGACGCCATCGAGGCCGCCAAGCTGCGCGGCGAGGAACTCGCACGCGGCGAGTGAGCCGGTACCGGAGAGTTTCCGTCCCGCCCTACGACCACAGTGGTAGGTTCCGGGTCGGGATTCCCGGGAGGCGTTCGATTGAGCGAGCCGCTCGTCGTCATGGACGGTGTGAACAAGTGGTTCGGTGACCTGCACGTGCTGCAGGACATCGACCTCACCGTCGACCGTCGCGAGGTCGTCGTCGTCATCGGCCCGTCGGGGTCCGGCAAGTCCACGCTGTGCCGCACCATCAACCGGCTCGAGCCGATCGACAAGGGCACGATCCTCATCGACGGCGAGCCGCTGCCCGCCGAGGGCAAGGACCTCGCCCGCCTGCGCGCCGACGTCGGCATGGTGTTCCAGTCGTTCAACCTGTTCGCCCACAAGACGATCCTGCAGAACGTCACGCTCGGGCCGATCAAGGTGCGCGGCAAGTCCAAGGACGAGGCCGAGTCGCGTGCGATGGAGTTGCTCGAGCGCGTCGGCATCGCCGAACAGGCCGGCAAGATGCCGGCGCAGCTCTCGGGTGGTCAGCAGCAGCGGGTCGCGATCGCACGTGCGCTCGCGATGGACCCGAAGGTCATGCTGTTCGACGAGCCGACCTCCGCCCTCGACCCCGAGATGATCTCCGAGGTGCTCGACGTCATGCTCGAGCTCGCACGCGAGGGCACGACGATGGTCGTGGTCACCCACGAGATGGGCTTCGCCCGTTCCGCCGCGCAACGCGTGGTGTTCATGGACGCGGGACGCATCGTCGAGGTCAACACCCCTGACGAGTTCTTCAACAACCCGCAGACCGACCGTGCCCAGGACTTCTTGTCCAAGATCCTGAACCACTGACCCCACGGGGGCAGGCTCGTCGCGGCTTCGGTGTCGTGGCGATTCGAATCGATGAAGAGGGGAACACATGAGGATGCAGAAGAAGAGTTGGCGCATCGCCGCCACGCTGGCCGCTGCCGCGCTGGTCGTCACCGCCTGCGGTGACGACAACGGCGACGCCGAGGGAGACGGCGACGGCGAGGGTTCGGCGACCGAGGCGCCCGAGTTCGAAGAGGGCTCGACCATGGCCGCCATCCAGGAGTCCGGCACGCTGCGCGTCGGTACCAAGGCCGACCAGCCGCTGTTCGGTATCGAGGGTCCCGGCGGTTGGGAGGGCTTCGACGTCGAGATCGCCAAGCTGATCGCCGAGGGCATCTGGGGCGAGGGCGGCGCGGACAACATCGAGTTCCAGGAGGCCGTGTCCGCCGTCCGCGAGGAGATCCTCCAGCAGGACCAGGTCGACCTCGTGGTCGCCACGTACACCATCAACGACGCCCGCAAGGAACTGGTCGGCTTCGCCGGTCCGTACTACCTCGCGGGCCAGGACATCATGGTCGCGGAGGGCAACCCGGAGGGCATCGGAGGGATCGACGACCTCAACGGGCAGACCGTGTGCTCCGTCGAGGGTTCGACCTCGATCGAGAACCTGCGTGAGATGGCGCCCGACGCCGAGGTGATCGCGCTGGACACCTACTCGGCATGTGCCGAGGAGCTCTCGCAGGGCAACGTCACCGCCGTCACCACCGACAACGTGATCCTGATGGGCCTGATCCACGAGCGGGGCGAGTTCGAACTCGTCGACAACGCGTTCACGGACGAGCCCTATGGCATCGGTGTCCAGCTCGAGGCCGAGGACTTCCGTGACTGGGTCAACGACCGCCTCGAGGAGATCTACGACTCGGGCGAGTGGGCCGAGGCCTGGGAGTCGACCGCTGGTGTGGTCGCCGGGACCCCGGAACCGCCGGCCGTCGACCGCTACTGAGCACCGCCGGTGGCGGGCATCGGGGAGACCCGGTGCCCGCCGCGGCCCCCGACGGGCGCATGTCATGGACGAGCTGACCGGCAGGAGGTGACGTGGACCGTTTCGCCGAGATCCTCTCCGGCCCCCATCTCGACCTGCTGATCGTCGGTACCCGGGTCACGCTCTACATGGCGGTGCTGTCGTACCTGCTGGCGTTCGTGATGGGCAACGTCCTCGCCGCGGCGCGCGTGTCCCCGATCCCGGTGCTGCAGCGGGCCGCGATGGCGTACGTGTCGGTGTTCCGCAACACGCCGCTGATCGTGCTCGCGTTCCTGTTCTGGTACGGCGGCGGGCGCGCCGGCTGGCCCTTCGGGCGCCTGACGACGGCCATCATCGTGCTCGGCCTTTACACCGGGGCCTACATCGCCGAGTCGCTGCGTTCGGGCATCAACGCCGTCCCGCCCGGCCAGGCCGAGGCGGCACGCGCCATCGGGCTGCCCTTCACCGGCGTGGTCGGCACGATCGTGCTGCCCCAGGCGATCCGGACCGTGATCCCGCCGCTCGGCAACCTCTGGATCGCCAACCTCAAGAACAGCTCGGTGTTCCTCGTGATCGGCATCGACGAACTCACGCGGGCGGGCCGCCGCATCGGCCATGCGCTGGCCGACTACACCAGCGCCTTCATCGTCGTCGCCCTGATCTACCTCGCACTCGTCTACGGCTCGGCGCAACTGATCAAGCTCATCGAACGCCGCCTGGAGATTGCCCGATGAGCACGGTCATCGTCGAGGAACTCGGCCCCCGCGGTCTGCGCCGCGTACGCATCGCGACGGTCCTGTCGCTGGTTGCGCTGGCCGCCTTCGTGGGTTGGCTGCTCTGGCGGTTGGCGGCGCAGGGGCAGTTCGAGGGTCGCCTGTGGGCGCAGTTCGTCGACTTCGAAAGCCAGTGGCCGCAGTTCCTGCTCAGCGGCCTGTGGGGCACGGTGCGTGCCGCTGTCGGCGCGATGGTGATCGCGGCGGTCCTGGGGCTGTTCCTCGCGCTCGGCCGGCTGTCACCGACGACGCCGGTGCGCGTCGTCTGCGGCGTGGTCATCGACGTCTTCCGCGGCCCGCCGGTGCTGTTGATGATCTTCTTCGCCTACTACGCCCTGCCGCAGATCCTGCCCTCCGGCCTCGCCGGCGCCATCTCGCGCGAACCGCTCTACGCACTCGTCATCGGGCTGGCCGCCTACAACACGGCCGTGCTGGCCGAGATCTACCGGGCCGGCATCCTCTCGCTCGACCGGGGACAGTCCGAGGCCGCGTACTCGGTCGGGATGACCCGCGGGCTGGCGATGCGGCAGGTCATCCTGCCCCAGGCGCTTCGACGGATGATCCCCGCGATCGTGGCGCAGCTCGCGACCCTGACCAAGGACACCGCGCTCGGCTACATCATCACCGTCAGCGATGACCTGATGGGCCGCGGTCGCCGCACGGTCCAGGGCTCGCCGATCAACGACCTGCAGACCTGGTTCGTGGTCGCCGTGATCTACTTCATCCTCGTCTGGGCACTCACCCGGCTCGCCCGCCGCCTCGAGGTCCAGCAGCGGCAGAAGCTCGGGGCCGGCGCGATGGCCGTCACCGGCGAGGCCGAGTTGGACATGCTCGAAGAGGGCGCCGCCGAGGCGTCGCGGGCCGAGGGCTGATCGCGTCAGCGGGTGAAGGTGGCGACCGTTTCGACGTGGTGGGTCATCGGGAACAGGTCAAGCGGCTGCGCGGCGGTCAGCCGGTAGCCGCCCGCGACCAGTGTCTTCGCGTCGCGGGCGAGTGACGCGGGGTCGCAGGCGACATAGACGATCGTCGCCGGCGCGAGCGCCACCAGGTCCTTGACCGCGTCCTCACCGGCGCCGGTGCGCGGCGGGTCCAGCACCACGATGTCCGGCGGGTCGGCTGCCCCGTCGCCCTTGCGTGCGGCGCGCAGGAACGGATGCACCCCGGTGGCCTCCACCCGCAGGTCGAGACCGGCGTCGGCGGCGTTGCGTCCGGCCCACTCGGCTGCCTCCTCGTTGCCCTCGACCGCGACGACCTCGGCCCCGGCCGCGGCCAGCGGTAGCGACAACAGGCCGACCCCGGCGTACAGGTCCCAGACGAGCGCCCCGTCGACCGGGCCAGTGGCGCGCAACACCTCGCGGACGAGTGCATCCGCCCCGGCCGTGTTGTTCTGGAAGAACGCGGTGGCACCGAAGCGGTAGCGGTGGTCGGCCACCTGTTCGGTCAGCACGCCCTCGCCACGCATGGCCACGGTGCTGCCGTCGGGCTGTTCGAGCAGCAGGTCGAACCCGCCCTCGGGGAGTTCGAGGCCACCGGGTCCGGGCCGTAGCACGACCGCCCGCGTCTGCCCGTGGGCGCGGACGGTCACCTCGGCGGCGCTGGTCGTGCCGATCTCGTCGACCACGGCGAGCACCTCCGGGCTGAGGGCGCGGCACGAGTCTGCGGGCAGGACGTCGTGGCTGCCCGGCGCGAAGAACCCGAGCCTGCCGTCGGCGTCGACATGGAAGCGCGCCCGGTTGCGGTAGCCGGTGGCCGGCCCGACGGCGAGACAGTCCGCGACCGGTGGCTCGGTCAGGCCGCCCAGCCGTTCCAACTGCTCGCGCACCACCCGGGTCTTGAGTCGGCGTTGCCCCTCGGGCGTCACGTGCTCGAGGTCGCAGCCACCGCAGTCGTGGCGCTGGGGGTCGTCGGCGTCGGCGCGGTCGGGGCTGGGCTCGACGACCGTGACGAGGTCGGCCCGTGCCCAGCGCTTGCGGTCGTCGACCACCCGCAGCGTGACCGTCTCGCCGGGCAGGGCGCCGGGGACGAACACGGCCTTGCCCTCGAGGCGGGCCACGCCCTCGCCGCCGTGCGTGAAGCCGTCAACGGTGACGGTCTGTTCGTCGCGGGGGAGTGGCACCCGCCGGCGGCCCGATTGGTCCTGGCTCATGAACTGGTCCCGTTCCCGAGCGCAGCCTGCAACGCCTCGAGGGCGAAGTCCAGGTGCGTCGCGCCGCGTTCGGCATAGGTGGCAACGTCGGCGCCCTGCGCGTCGGCGGCGAGCATGGCCCACGCGATCGCGCGGGTTCCTTCACCCGGCAACTCGAGTACGGCGGCCTCCGTCGCGTCGAGGTCGCCGTCTGCCGCGCCGACCTGACGGGCGAGTTCGACCAGCCCCGCCGGGTCGCGCTGCCACGAGCCGAGGTCACCGGCGAGCGGGTCGCGCAACACGTCGGACACCTCGTCGCCGAGCCTGCCGCCGGCGTCGCTGGCCGCGGTCAACGCCAGCGTCAGGGCATCGTCCGCATCGCCGCTGCCGCCGCGTTCCTGGCTCGTCACGCCGGGGAACACCGCACGGCCTTCCGGCTCCGCATCGCCCAGACCGACCACGAGCTGCGCCAGCGCCTGGTCGGCGGCCCGGCTGGCCGTGTCCGGGTCGTCGGCTTCGGCCGCCTCGATCAGCAGGTCACGCGCGCGTTCGAGGGAACCGACGAGTTCGCCGACCATGGCGACGAGTTCCGCGCGGTCCGGCTCCGGCGTCGGGGTCTCGGTCGGTGCCTCCGCCTCGGGCGTCGCCGGTTCGCTCGGCAGGCTCGGTTCGGCGCAGCCGGACAGGCCCAGCACCAGCAGGGCGGGCAGGAGGGTGGCCGCGACGGGCCGCGAGGTTGCACGCATGCGACCCATCCTCGCGGATCGGACCCCGCGCGCGCCACCCCGCAGCCTCGGCCGGCCGGGCGTCCGAGCCTCCCGGGTCCCCCGTCCCGATCCGCTCGTTGCCCCCCGGCGCGTCATCGGCGACCCAGCACGGCGATCCAGCCGTCGCGCTCGAGCATCGTTTCGATGTGCATCCCGGCGGCCCGGAGCGGGTCGAGCGCGACCTCGCGACGCTCAGCCGTGATACCGCTGACGACCAGGGCGCTTCCGGCCGCTGCCACCAGCGCGTCCGCGAGTGACGCGACCACGTCGGTGACCAGGTTGGCCACCACCACCGCGACCGGCCCGTCGAGCGCGTCCACGCTGCCGACGGCGGTGCGGAGCTCGACCCCGTTGCGGGCCGCGTTCTCACGGGTGACCTCGACCGCGTCGGGATCGATGTCCACCGCGGTCACCTCGGCACCCAGACGGGCGGCCGCGATGGCCAGCACCCCGGTCCCGCAACCGACGTCGGCGAGGGTGACCCCGTCGAGGTCGAGTTCACCGAGCAGTTCCAGGCACAGCGTCGTCGTCGCGTGGTGGCCACTGCCGAACGCGCGACCGGGATCGAGCACCAGGGTCACCTCACCGGCGGCCGGCTCGTGCTCGTCGACCAGCCAGGTCGGCACGATCGCGAACCTGCCCGCGTGCACGGGTTGGATCGTGGCCTTCCACGCCGCCTGCCAGTCGTGGTCGGGTTCGTCCGACCACGAGCCGCCGGCGGGGACGGCCTCGGTCGCCTCGGTGAACCATGCGACGAGGACCGCCGGCCGCTCCCACACGCCGATCGCACCCGCGGCCCACAGTTGCGCCGCCACGATGTCGACGTCGGACGGATCGGTCGGGACTTCGTAGCGCGCCGTCGCGTGCCCGGTCTGGTGGGCTCCGGGGGAGGACCCGGTCTGGTGGGCTCCGGGGGAGGACCCGGCATGGTGGGCTCCAGGACTCATGCGAACCGCCTCCTCGCCGGCCGGGTGCGGGCATGGAGCGGCCCCGTGTGACGGGGGGACACACGGGGCCGCGAATGACCCTTGCGGGCCACGGGACGCAGTCTATACACGTTTGCGCGCGCAGCGCATCAGTTCCCGTCGCCCTCGTCCGGATGGTCACCGTCGTCCTCGGCGGGTTCCGCGGGGTCGGCGCGCGCGAACAGCCCCTCCGGGGAGCCCTCGGGGCCGAGTTCGAGCAGGTGGTGCTCGAGGACGTCGTACTCCTCGCCCGAGGC
>Ga0208490_100494_pt1 | contig 24092 bp, 27 predicted proteins | sample SubbioAug_CSWold_FD_184818 | JGI IMG/M metagenome (GOLD analysis project Ga0208490, IMG submission 184818) | Serpentinite rock and fluid subsurface biosphere microbial communities from McLaughlin Reserve, California, USA - CR11Aug_CSWold (SPAdes) | ecosystem: Environmental > Terrestrial > Deep...
GTGATCGGCAATAGCTGCTGACGAGCCCCGCATCAACGACCGCATCCGTGCCCGCGAGGTCCGCCTCGTGGGTGCCGACGGTGAGCAGATCGGGATCAAACCCCTGCCCGAAGCACTGGCCATCGCCCGCCAGCAAGACCTCGACCTGGTCGAGGTGGCGGACAAGGCCAACCCACCCGTGTGTCGGATCATGGACTACGGGAAGTACAAGTACGAGGCTGCGCAACGGGCGAAGGAATCTCGTCGCAAGAGCTCGAGTGCTTCGATCAAGGAGATGAAGTACCGGCCCAAGATCGGTCCGGGCGACTTCGACACCAAGACCAGGAAGGTGATCCACTTCCTCGAAGAGGGTCACAAGGTCAAGATCACGCTCATGTTCCGGGGTCGCGAGATGACCCACCCCGAGCTCGGACGCAAGATCCTCGACCGGGTGGTCGAGGCCACGGCCCAGGTGGGTCGGGTCGAGACCATCGCCCGCCAAGAGGGTCGCCAGATGACCATGGTCCTCGGACCCGACAAGAAGGCCCAGGCCGCAGCGAAGGCTGCGGCCAAGGAAGCCGAAGCAGAGGCTGCCGCCGACGCCGACGCCGAAGCCCCCAGCGAGACGTCCGACTGAGCGCCGGGCGGATCCCGCCCGCACCCGACGAACGTCGAAGATGAAGGAAGAGCCATGCCCAAGATGAAGACCCACCGCACGTCGACCAAGCGCTTCAAGGTCACCGGGAGCGGCAAGGTCAGCCGCCGTCAGGCGAACCGCCACCACGGCAACGAGAAGTTCACCTCCAAGCGCCTGCGTCGCCTGAAGGGCGACGAGCTCGTCAGCTCAGCCGACGAGAAGCGCGTCAAGCGGATGCTCGGCATCTGAGAAGCCCAGCCGGACATTCACTGAGAGGAGTCAGACATGGCACGTGTCAAGCGCGGCGTCCACAGCAAGAAGCGTCGCAAGCAGGTATTGGGTCGGGCGAAGGGCTACTACGGCAACAAGAGCCGTACCTTCCGTTCGGCCAACGAGCAGGTCATGCACTCGGGGAACTACGCGTTCCGCGACCGTCGAGCCCGCAAGGGCGAGATGCGCAAGCTCTGGATCCAGCGCATCAACGCCGCCTGCCGCACGCACGGCACCACGTACTCGCGCTTCGTCGCGGGTCTGCGTGAGGCCGGCGTCGAGGTCGACCGCAAGCACCTGGCCGACCTGGCCGTCCGCGACGCCGCCGCCTTCGGCGCCCTCGTGGCTGTGGCCGACCAGGCCATCGGCGCGACCCAGTCCGAAGGCGCAGCCTGAGCGACGAGCGGCCCCGTTGACCGATCTGCTCGGCCCCCGGTCGAGCGCACTGCAGCACCTACGGCGCCTCTCGGGGCGCCGTAGGGCGCGTCTGGAGGCCGGGCAGTTCGTCATCGACGGACCGACGCTCGTGGCCGAGGCGCTCGACGCCGGCGTCGAGGTCGTCGAGGTCTACGCCGAGCCCGGTGCGCCCGCTGACGTGGTCGCTGCGGTCCGCGCGGCCGGCATCCCCGTGCGCGACGTCGAGGCCGGTTCGTTGGCCAAGGCGACCTCGCCGGTCACACCCCAACCGCTCGCCGCGCTCGCCGCCCTCCCCCCCGAACCGCCCTCGGCGGTGCTCGGCGGCCTGGTGCTGGTGCTGGTCGGGGTGGCCGACCCGGGCAACGCCGGGACGTTGCTGCGCGTCGCCGAAGCCAGCGGGGCCTCGGCGGTAGTGTCCTGCGCCGATGCGGTGGACCTGTGGAACCCCAAGTGCGTCCGGGCCTCGGCCGGCTCGATCTTCCGCGTCCCCGTCGTCGTCGCCGATCGCGCCGACGGCGCCATCGCCCGCCTGCGTGACGCCGGCATGACCGTCGTCGCCACCACCCTCGCCGACGCCGTCGGCCTCGACGAGGCGGACCTCACCGGTCCCGTCGCCGTCCTGCTCGGCAACGAGGCCCACGGCCTACCCGACGACGTCGTCGCCCTCGCCGACGTTGCCGTGCGCATCCCCATGGTGGGGAACGTCGAGTCGCTGAACGTGGCCATGACCGGCACCGTGGTGGCCTTCGAAGCCGCCCGCCAGCGTCGGGCGGCGGCGCCGTGAGCGAGGCCGGCTGGGACCTGCTGCCCGACCCGGTCCTCGCCGTCGCCCCGGACGGGACCCTGGCGGCGGGCAACGCTGCAGCCACCGAGCTGCTGGGCGACCTCACCGATCGCATCGGGCGCCCGGCGGTCGAGGCGCTCGACGTCCGGGATCCCGTGGGCGACCCCATCGGACCCGACGGCTGGCCGGCCCCCGGCGCCGAGATCGAGCTCCTCCTCGCCCGTGGCGACGGCAGCGACGTCGCCGTCACCGTGACGGCCCGGCGCGCCGGCGGCGGCACCGTGCTCGCCGCCCGGCCGGTGGGCGACCGATCCGGCATCGCGATCGTCTCCACCGTCTCCCACGAGCTGCGCTCGCCGCTCACGTCGGTGAAGGGCTACGTCTCGCTGCTCCTCAACCGCTGGGATCGCATCGAGGACGACAAGAAGCGCGAGATGCTGGCCCAGGTCCACCACGACGCGGACCGGGTCACCCGCCTGGTCACCGAGCTGCTCGACATCAGCCGCCTGGAGACCGGCCGGCTGGTGCTGCGTCGCCAGCTCGTCGACCTCGCCGCGCTGGCGAGCACCGTCGTGGACAAGGTGCGCATGGCGCACACCGGGCTCGACTGCCGGGTCGAGGTCGCAGACGACGTGCCCCGGGTCTACGCCGACCCGGACAAGCTCGAGCAGGTGCTGACCAACCTGGTCGAGAACGCTGCCAAGTACGGCAGCCTCCAGGGCATGGTGGTCTCCGCCGTCGTCGAGGAGGGCCACGTCACCGTCGCCGTGACCGATACCGGTGCGGGCATCCCCGAAGAGGACCTGCCCCGGGTGTTCACCAAGTTCTTCCGCCGCGACCACGGCCGGCCCACGGGAACCGGACTGGGTCTGTGGATCAGCCGAGGCCTGGTGGAAGCACACGGGGGCGAGCTCGTCGCCACCTCCGAGCCGGGACGGGGCGCGACCTTCACCTTCACCCTCCCCACCGACGCGTTCGAGCGAGCCCACGGCGAGACCTGAGCGGTCTCAGCGAACGCGGTCGGCGTCCACGCCGTGCCAGGCCACCGCGTCGTGCTCGCCGCGTCCGGGGCCGATGAACAGGCAGAACGGCCGGCCGTCCGGATCGAGGAGCACCCGGACGCTGCGTTGAGGCTGGTGGTCGGCGATCGTGGCGCCGAGCTCGACGGCCCGTGCCACGGCCGCGTCCAGGTCGTCGGTGGCGATGTCGAGGTGGGCCATCGCCTGCTGCTCGCCGTCGCTGCTCGGCCACGCGGGTCGACGGAAGTGCTCGTCGTGGTGGAACGAGAGGCCGGCGCCGCCCGCGGGTGAGCGCAGGCGGACCCAGCCGGGGGAGTCGTCGACGCGGTCCCAGCCGAGCAGCGCCTCGTAGAACGACGAGAGGCGCGCCACGTCAGCGGTGGACAAGGTCACCGCCGACACGCGCAGGGACATGCGTCGATGCTCGCACGCCGGCACGGTGGCGCGCCGGTGACCCGACCGGGGGACGGGTCGGGTCGACCGGGGCTGGGGATCGTGTGGGCCGGAGTCGCGGACGGGGGCGAAGACAAGACGCCGGGGCGTCAGGGTGGATCGCCGCGCGTGCTCACGAGCGGGGCCGGTCGGCCGGTCCATCGGGTCCCGTGGGCGTCCATGGCCACCCACCGGCCGTCCTCGACGAGCAGGCGCCAGCCGTGGTGGTGGAGCAGGCGGTGGTGGAAGCGGCAGAGCATCGCGCCGTTGCCGGTGCGGGTCGGGCCGCCCCTGCTGCGGTGGTGCAGGTGGTGGATGTCGCAGTGCCGGGGTGGCCGACCGCAACCCGGGAAGACGCAGCCGCCGTCTCGAGCGGCGATGGCGCGCCGCTGCTTGCGGGACCACTGCTCGGCTGCGTCGTTGGCATCGAGCAGGGTGCCCTTCCCGTCGAACAGCACCGCGGTCAGTGCCGAGTCGCAGAGGAGCTCCTCCGCAGCAGCCCGGGTGAGGTTCCAGCCGTCCCCACGCAGCACCAGGCCCTCGACATCGTCGGTGTCGCGGAGGTCGGCGAGCGTGCGCAGGTCGATGTGGACGTTGACGCAGATCCCGGAACGCGCACGGGTCCGCCGGCGAGCTCGGCGGCGGCGGTGCGCCTCGGCCTTGCGGAGACGTCGCCGCAGCAGCACGAGCGGGTCGACCTCGTCGGAGGCGGCGAGCTGCTCGTCGAGGTCGTCGGTCGGGCAGAAGCCGTCGAAGGTGTCGCTCGCCTGGACGTCTTCGTCCCACTCGTCGTCGCCCATCCCGGTGACGCTGTCTTGGTCGGGATCGAGGCTGGCCCGGCACAGGTCGTCGAGGGCGTCGGCCCGCCGCTCGCCGAGTGAGCGCTGGTACGGGGCCTCCTGCGGGTCGGGGTCGTCGGTCCAGGCATCGAGAGCGGTGGCGACGTTCAGGAACGCGTTGGGGGAGAGGTCGCCGTGGATCTCGCCACCGCCGAACAGCTTCTGGCTCAAGACGACCGAGTGGGCCGGGACGCGGCGGACGTCGCGCTCCTGGTCGACGAGCGACGCCCAGTGGCGGACGGCGTCGGCCCAGCCAGCGTCGTCGCAGCCCCGCTCCGCCAGCCGGAGGAAGGCGCCCAGGGAGTCAGCCAGCCACGGTTCCCGGTCGTGGTTCGCCGCGCTGCCCAGCGTGTGGGCACGGGCCATCGAGAGAGCACCGGACAGGACCGCCTCGGCCAGGGCCCGGTGCCGGTGGCAGAGCCCAGCGAGGCGCTCGAGCCGGTGGGCCTCCTGCTCGGAGCAGTGGGTGGAGGTGAGGAGCCACCGCTTCGGAGAGGTCGCTCCGGCCGCCAGCCACGCCGCGGTGGGCCACAGCTCGACGAGCTCGGCGAGTGCGGCGCGCTGCGCCCCCTCCACCGCTGCCAGGGCCGCGGCGACCGCGTCCAGCCGGTCCCGTGCCACGGCCGCGACGTCGGCGTCTCTGGCGTAGGTGGCGGAACCGGTCATGTCACCCATTCTCCTCAGATGGTCTGACAGGAACTCGTCCCTCCAGCTGCCCCGGGCAGGCGAAGCCCTTTGCAGCTCGCCGCCCCGGTCGGGCAGGGTTCCCTGACCATGATGGATGAGCTCGCCCGGATCGCCGACGAGGCCCGCACCCGCATCGCCGAGGCGTCCACCGTCGACGCCCTCGACGAGGTCGTGCGCACGACGCTCGGCAAGAAGGGTTCGCTGAAGGGCTTGAAGCGAGAGCTCGGCCGGCTCGATCCCGAGGAGCGCAAGTCGGTCGGCCAGGCCGTCAACGACGTCATCGAGACGCTGCAGTCCGCCGCCGACGACCGCCGCCACGATCTCGAGCGGGGCGAGCGGGTCGAGCGCCTCCAGGCCGACCGACTCGACCTCACCGAGGTCATGGCCGGCTCGCGCGCCGGGCACCTCCACCTCGTGACCCAGGCGATCATGGAGCTCGAGGACGTGTTCGTCGGGCTCGGCTTCACTGTCGCCGAGGGCCCCGAGGTCGAGACCGACCACTACAACTTCGGCGCCCTCAACTTCCCCGAGGGGCACCCGGCCCGGGACATGTACGACACCCTGTACGTGGACTTCGGCGAGCCTGGCCGCACCCTGCTGCGCACGCACACGTCACCGGTGCAGGTGCGGGTGATGGAGACCCAGGCGCCCCCGATCTACTCGGTGATGCCCGGGCGCACCTTCCGCCAGGACACCGCGGATGCCACGCACCTCCCGGTGTTCCACCAGATCGAGGGCCTGGTCATCGACCGGGGCATCACCCTCACCGACCTGGCCGGCACCATCGACCGCTTCACCAAGGCCTACTTCGGCGGGGCGTTCTCGTCCCGGCTGCGCCCGTCGTACTTCCCCTTCACCGAGCCCTCGGCCGAGTTCGACATCATCCGCCCCGACGGGACGTTCCTCGAGCTCGGTGGCTGCGGCATGGTGCACCCCAACGTGCTGCGCAACTGCGGCATCGACCCCGAGGAGTTCTCCGGGTTCGCCTTCGGCTTCGGCATCGAGCGCCTCGCCGTCACCAAGTTCGGTGTCGACGACCTGCGCGAGCTCATCACCAACGACGTCCGCTTCCTGAAGCAGTTCTGAGGTCCCCGTGAAGGTTCTCCTCTCCTGGTTGCGCGACTTCGCGCCGATCGAGACCGACCCCGTCGCGCTCGGCGACGTCATGAGCGACCTCGGCATGGCCGTCGAGGAGATGGACGTGCTCGGCGAGGGCCTCGACGGCATCGTCGTCGCCCGCGTGCTCGACCTGCGCCCGCACCCCGACGCCGACAAGATCCAGCTCGTCGACGTGGACGCCGGCGACGGCGAGGCCCTGCAGATCTGCTGTGGTGCGTTCAACATGTCCGTGGGCGACCTCGTGCCGCTCGCCACGCTCGGCACGACCATGCCGAACGGCATGGAGATCGCCCGGCGCAAGCTCCGGGGCGAGTGGTCCAACGGCATGCTCTGCAGCCCGCCCGAGGTCAACCTGCCCGGCGACCCGTCCGGCATCCTCCTCCTGCCCGACACCCTCGAGCCGGGCACGTCGCTCGTGGACGCGCTCGGCATCTCCGCCGACGTCCTCTACGACCTCGAGATCAACCCGAACCGGCCCGATGCCATGTCGGTCGCCGGCGTGGCGCGCGACGTGGCTGCCCGCCTCGGCCTGCCGTTCCAGCTGCCCGCCCCGCAGGTGCGCGCCACCGGCCCGGCGACGTCGGAGCTGGTCACGGTGGAGATCCTCGACCCGGACCGCTGCGGGCGCTTCACCGCTCGGGTGCTGCAGGGCGTCACCGTCGGCCCGTCCGACCCGCTCATCGCCAACCGGCTCACGCTGCTCGGCATGCGCCCGATCAACAACGTGGTCGACGCCTCCAACTACCTCATGCTCGAGCTGGGCCAGCCCTCGCACCCCTACGACCTGGCCACGCTCGGCGGCGGCGGCTTCCGGGTGCGCCTCGCGCGAGAGAGCGAGACCATCACCACCCTCGACGACGTCGAGCGCACGGTCACGCCGGCCGACCTGCTCATCTGCGACGCCACCGACGTGGCCGTGGGCATCGCCGGGATCATGGGTGGGGCCGACTCCGAGATCTCCGGTGCGACCACCGACGTCGTCGTCGAGATGGCCTGGTTCGAGCGCATGCCCATTGCCAAGTCCAGCCGTCGGCTCGGGCTGCGATCCGAGGCCTCGGCCCGGTTCGAGCGCGGCGTCGACCCCCACGGGATCGACCTGGCCCAGGACCGCTTCGTCGACATCCTCGGTGGCGTCGGCGGCGGCTCGGTCGGTTCCGTGTCCGAGGGCCTCGTCGACGAGCGGGGCCAGCTGCCCGACCGGACGCCCATCCAGGTCCGCCCCACCCGGGTGAACGCCCTGCTCGGCTCCGACCTGTCGGCGCAGGAGATGAAGGACCTCCTGGACCCGATCGGCTTCACGACCGAGCTGGGCGACGGCGAGGCCCCGATGCGGGTCGCGCTCCCGTCCTACCGCCTCGACTCCGACGAGGAGATCGACGTCGTCGAGGAGGTCGGCCGCATGTACGGCTACGCCCGCCTCGGCAAGACCATGCCGGTGTCCTCGCTGTCGGGTCACCTCACGACCCGCCAGCTCGAGCGCCGCCGCGTGCGCAGCCTGCTCACCGGGCTGGGCCTCTCCGAGGCCGCGCCGATGCCGTTCCTCGCCCCCGGTGACCTCGAGCGCGCCGGCCTCCCCGGCGACGGCATCACCATCACCAACCCGCTGGTCGCCGAGGAGTCCGTGCTGCGCACCTCGCTGCTGCCGGGCCTGCTCAAGGCCGTGCGCCACAACGTCGGCCATCGCAACGAGGGCATCGCCCTGTTCGAGATCGGCCACATCTTCCGGCGGCCCGCCGATCCCGACGCCGAGCTCCCCGACGAGCGGGAGACGGTGGCCGTCATCATCGCCGGCGCCGACGCCACGGCTGGCGTGGAGGTGTGGCGCACGCTGTGCGACGGGCTCTCCGTGGCGGGCGCCGACGTCGCCAACGCGGAGATGCCGGCGCTGCACGCGACGCGGTCCGGGGTCGTGCGGGTCGGAGGTGAGCCGGTGGGGGCGGTCGGCGAGGTCGACCCCGAGGTGCTCGCCGCATACGACATCACGGGCCGGGTCGCGTGGCTCGAGGTCGACCTCGACCGCTTCCTCGCCCATCCCCACGGCGAACCGACCTACGCGCCGATCAGCCGCTTCCCGTCCTCCGACATCGACCTGGCCTTCGAGGTGGCTGAGGGCACCTCGGCCACCGACGTCGCGGCGACGATCGAGGAGGCCGCGGGCGAGCTCCTCGGCTTCGTCCGCCTCTTCGACACCTACCGGGGCGACGGGGTGCGCGACGGGCACCGCTCCCTGACCTACCGGATCCGGCTGCAGGCCCGGGACCGCACCCTCACCGACGGCGAGGTCGGCGAGGTCCGCCAGGCCATCATCGACGCCGTGCAGTCCCGCTTCCCGGCTCACCTGCGGGGGTAGACACCTGCGGCACCCGCCGTCGGGCTGTGCCAGCCTTCGCCCCGTGGACGTCTACGAGATCCAGGTCGACCTCCGCCCCGGCGTGCGCGACACCGAGCTGGTCGCCGCCCTCGACGACTACCTCGGCGCCATGGTCGCCGACGGTCGGATCGAGGCGTGGCGCCTGCTGCGCCGCAAGCTCGGCCTCGGTGCCGGCGGCGAGTTCAAGGTGCTCATCGAGACCCGCGACCTGGCCCAGCTCGACGAGGCGTTCCGCTGGGTGTCGAGCCGCACCGAGCCGGTCGAGTCCGCCCACCACGCGGTGAACTCCCTCGTCGTCAACTTCCAGGCCGCGCTCTACCGCGACTTCCCCGACCCCCATCGCCAGGTGGGGGAGGAGCGCTTCTGACGGTCGATCAGGCGAGCCAGGGGTCCGGGAGGTCCAGGAACTCGACGCCCTCCATCAGGTCGCCGAACTCCTCGAACACCGCCTGGACCTCCGGCGGCCGCTCCCGGGCCTCCCCGGCGCGAGCGTCGGCCTCGTCGGTGAAGTAGATCGCCTCGACACATCGGTCAGGACCGGTCCACACCCGCACGCCGCCCAGCACCTCCGGGCGCAGGTCGAGGTACGGGTCCAGCGCCTGGTCGAAGGCGTGCACACGCCCGCGGTCAACCCCTTGGCTCTTCATGACCTGCACGAAGCCGGCGGCGTCGGACCCTCCGCCGCGCAGGTCCTCGACGTCGCTGGACTCGGTGAAGCGCACCTCGCCGTCGAAGTACTTCTCGGTCTCGGACCACCACTGGCCCTGCTCCGGACGCTCGCTGTTGGCCCGGGCCTGCTCCTCGGACTCGAAGCGCACGATGTTCATGGTGCGCCCGTCCGCGGTGATGCCCGCGGTGGCGCCGAGGAACCCGGCTGCATCCGGCCGGACCTCCCGGAGCCACAGGTCGTGCTGGCGCCGCAGCCCGTCGGCGTCGTGGGTCGTGCCCTCGATGATCTGGACGAACATGTCCACCCCCCATTGGTCGCACCCGATCCCTGCACCTGAGCATGCGCCCATCGATCGGCGGACGCAACGGTGTGGTGCACCCGGTCCTCAGGCCAGGACGGCCTCGAGGCCCTCGATCAGTCGCTCGACGTCGGCAGCCGAGGTGTAGTGGACCAGCGAGGCCCGCACGACGCCACGGTGGGGATCCACGCCCATCGCCTCGAGGGTGTGCCAAGCGTAGAAGTGGCCGGCACCGACGGCGATCTCCCGGTCGGCCAGCGCGGTCGCCACCGCCAGCGGGTCGTGGTGCTCGGGGACGAACGCGATGGTGGGGCAGCGGTGCCCGGCGGAGTCGTCGACCGGTCCGAGGACCCGCACGTCGGGGCGCTCGTCGAGCCACGCCAGCAGCGGCGTGGCAACGGCCGCCTCGTGCGCCTCCCAGCGACGGGCCACGGCCTCGCAGGCGCCCCGGACGTCCGAGCGGTCGTCGCCGTGGTGCTCGGCCTGCGCGACGACCAGGTCGAGCACGGCGGCGGAGCAGGCGACCTGCGGGTGGTCCGGCCCGGCCGGGTTCAGGCGCTTGCTCGACACGCCGGCGTTGAAGAAGTGCCCCTGGTTGGGGAGCACGTCGAGCAGGTGGCGGCGCACGGTCATCAACCCCTGGTGCACGCCGTAGACCTTGTACAGGCTGCACAGGTACACGTCAGCGTGGAGGTGCCCGACGTCGGGGATCCCGTGCGGCACGGCGGACACGCCGTCGACGACGGCCCAGGCGCCGGCTTCGTGGACGAGTCGGACGAGGGTGTGCACGTCGTTGCGGACGCCGACGATGTTCGACACGTGCGGCAGGTGGACGAGCCGGGTGTCGGCCGACAGGAGGTCCTCGAGCTCGGCCGGGTCGAGCAGGCCGGTCTCGGGGTCGATGCCCCACACCCGCACGGTCGCGCCCGCTCGTGCCGCAGCGCGCTCGATGGCGCCGCGGTTGGCCTCGTGGTCCTGGTCGGTGACGACCACCTCGTCGCCCGCGCCCAGCAGCGCACCGAAGGCCTGGGCCAGGGTGTAGGTGTTCGCGGACGTCGACGGCCCGAGGTGCACCTCGTCCTCCGCCACGCCGAGCGCCTCGGCCCACCGGGCCCGCGCCCGGTCCATGGCCCGACCCGCGGCCATCGACGGCCCGCCGGGGTGGTGGGGCTGGACCTTGCGCTCCACGTAGTGCTCGTGCAGCGCATCGATGGTCTGGGCGCACGCGTAGCTGCCGCCGGCGTTCTCGAACATCGCCCAGCGCCCCGCCTCGGTGCCGAAAACGGGGAACTGCTGGCGGACGGAGTCGAGGTCGAGGGACGGGTCCATCGCCACTGTGTAGCCCGGCGGGGGGCGGCGCCGTCAGCCCCCGAGCCGGGCCTCGAGGCCGTCGAGGTCGGCCACGGTCACGGTCAGGCCGGGGTGGCGCAGCACCCGGAACGGATCGATCCCCGTCACCGGCTCCAGGAAGCGGATGCAGAGCCCGGCGTCGGGGTTCGTGGCGAACGTGAGGCCCCGGTCGGCGAAGGACAGGTGCGCCGGACCGGCCGTCTTGGCCAGCTGGTAGGGCCCGGTCTGCTCCGTCCCGGCCACGTTGGCCAGCGGGGTGCGCACCCGCCACGGCCCGAAGCGCACGTCGAGCTGCTCGTCGGTGACCAGGACCCCGGTGGAGGCCGGCCGGATCCCGAAGGGGACGCCCAGCGCGCGGTAGGTCGGGTGGAAGCGGAAGTCGAAGCGGAGGTCGGCCATGCCGGCTCCGTACCCCACCGGGCCCGAACCCGGTTGCATAGTCATGCACCGCAACGGATAGCATCTGGCGGATGATCTCCGTCGGCATCCTGGGTGCGTCCGGCTACGCCGGGTCCGAGCTCCTGCGCCTCCTCACCGCGCACCCCGAGCTCGAGGTCCGCCTCGCCGGCGCCGACAGCCAGGCCGGCACCCGGGTCGCCGACCTGTACCCGAACCTGGCGAGCGCGTACCCCGAGCTCCGGTTCACGCCGGCCACCGCCGACGACTGCGACGGCCTCGACCTGGTGTTCCTCGGCCTGCCGCACGGCCTGAGCCAGGAGATCGTGCCCCAGCTCCGCGGCCGGGTGAAGTGGATCGTCGATGCTGCCGCCGACTTCCGGCTCAAGGACCCCTCGCTCTACGACCAGTGGTACGGCCAGACCCACCCGACCCCCGAGCTGCTCGCCGAGGCGGCCTACGGCATCCCCGAGCTGTTCCGCGACGAGCTGGTCGGCGCCGACCTGGTCGCCGTCGCCGGCTGCTACCCGACGGGTGCCGCCCTGGCGCTCGCCCCGTTCGTGCGGGCCGGCCTGGTCGAGACCACGGGAGCCATCGTCGACGCGGCCTCCGGCCTCAGCGGTGCCGGCCGGCCGCCCAAGGCGCACACCACCTTCGCCGCGGCGTCGGAGAACATGACGGCCTACGGGCTGCTCGATCACCGGCACACGCCCGAGATCGAGCAGGCCACCGGGGCCCAGGTCCTCTTCACGCCGCACCTGGTGCCCATGACCCGCGGCATCCTGTCGACCGTCTACGCGACGCCGGTCCCCGGCGCCAGCACCAACGACCTCCTGTCGTGCCTGGCCGACACCTACGCCGGCGAGCCCTTCATCGTCGTCGACGAGCGCATCCCCTCCACCAAGGCGGTCAGCGGGTCCAACTGCGCCCACCTCACCGCCCGCCACGACACCCGCACCGGCCGCCTGCTCGTCATCTCGGCCATCGACAACCTGGTCAAGGGCACGTCCGGGCAGGCCATCCAGTGCGCCAACGTCCTGGCCGGCCTCCCCGAGACCACCGGCCTGCCGCTCGCCGGGCTCCTGCCGTGAGCGCCACCGACCGGGCCAACGTCCTCCTCGAAGCCCTGCCCTACATCCAGCGCTTCCGCCAGAAGGTGGTGGTCATCAAGTTCGGCGGCAACGCCATGGTCGACCCCGCACTGGCCGACTCCTTCGCCGCCGACATGGTGCTGCTGCACGCCGTCGGCCTGCGGCCGGTCGTCGTGCACGGTGGCGGTCCCCAGATCGGTCAGCTGCTCGGGCGGCTCGGCATCCGGTCCGAGTTCAAGGACGGGCTGCGGGTCACCGACGCCGACACCCTCGACGTGGCCCGGATGGTGCTCGTCGGCAAGGTCAACCGGGACATCGTCGGCGCCATCAACACCCACGGCCCGCTGGCCGTGGGCCTCTCCGGTGAGGACGGTGGCCTCATCACCTCGGTCGCCCGCGACCCCGAGCTCGGCTACGTCGGCGACGTCGAATCGGTCAACCCCACCATCCTCCACCGGCTCCTGGCCGAGGAGCTGATACCGGTGGTCTCCACCATCGGCGGCAGCGCCGACGGGCAGGCGTACAACATCAACGCCGACACCGTCGCCGGCGCGCTCGCCGCGGCCCTGCACGCCGAGAAGGTCATCTACCTCACCGACGTGCCCGGCCTGCTCGAGGACGTCGACGACCCCACCTCGCTCATCAGCGAGACGACGGTGGGGGAGCTGCGCCGCAAGATCGCCGACGGCGAGCTCACCGGGGGGATGATCCCCAAGATCGACGCCGCCGTCTCCGCCGTGGAGCACGGCGTCCCCGCCGCCCACCTGCTGGACGGCCGTCTCGAGCACGTCGTGCTCCTCGAGCTGTTCTCCGACGAGGGCGTCGGCACCATGATCACCCGCCACCCCCAGACCGGGGACACGAGGGGAGCCACGACGTGACCGACCACGCCGCCGCCATGGGCGCGCCCGTGGAGCTCGACACCTGTCCGCTCATGCCCACCTACGGGCCGCCGCCGGTCCGCTTCGTGCGCGGCCAGGGCACCGAGCTCTGGGACGGCGACGGGACGCGGTACCTCGACTTCCTGTCCGGCCTCGCCGTGGTGTCCCTCGGCCACGCCAACCCGGTGGTCGCCGAAGCGATCGCGGAGCAGGCCCGCACGCTGTGCCACGTGTCCAACCTGTTCGGGACCGAGCCCGGGTGGGAGGTCGCCGTGCAGCTCGACCAGCTCCTGCGCCACGGGAACGAGGGCGCCTCCCGCTACCAGACCTTCTTCTGCAACTCGGGCGCCGAGTCGAACGAAGCCGCCATCAAGCTGGCCCGGAAGTTCGGGGGGCGGGGCAGGCACGACGTGGTCTGCGCGTTCTCGTCCTTCCACGGGCGCACCCTGGCCACGCTCCACGCCACCGGCCAGCCCCAGAAGTGGGAGGCGTTCCAGCCCCTGCCCGAGGGCTTCCGCCACGTCCCCTGGAACGACCTCGAGGCACTCGAGCAGTCGCTCGACGCGTCCGTCGCCGCCGTGCTGCTCGAGCCGGTGCAGGGGGAGGGCGGTGTGAACCCGGCCACCGCGGCGTACTTCCAGGGCGTCGAGCGGCTCTGCCGCGAGCGGGGCATCCTCTTCATGGTCGACGAGGTCCAGACCGGCCTCGGGCGCACCGGCGCCTGGTTCGGGTTCCAGCACTTCGGCGTGCAGCCCGACGTCGTCACCATGGCCAAGGCGCTCGGCAACGGCATGCCCATCGGCGCCTGCGCCGCCAAGGTCGAGGTCGCGGCGGCGTTCGAGCCGGGCGACCACGCCACCACCTACGGGGGCCAGCCGCTCGCGACCTCGGCGGCGAAGGCCGTGCTCTCCGAGATGCGGCGCCTCGACATCCCGGCGGTCGCCGAGCGCGCCGGGACGCGGCTGGGGTCTGCACTGCTGGCCCTCCCCGCCGTGACGGACGTGCGGGGCCTGGGCCTGCTGCTCGCCGCCGAGCTCGACGTCGACGCCCTCGGTCGCGACGCCAAGGCGGTGGCAGCCGAGCTGCTCGATCGTGGCCTGATCGTCAACGCCGTCACGCCCAGCGCCCTGCGCCTCGCACCCCCGCTCACCGTGTCCGACGCCGAGATCGACGAGGCCGTCGCCACCATCGCCGACGTCCTGCAGGGGAGCGCCACGTGATCCCGACCCGCCACTTCCTCGAGATCGACGACCTGTCGCCCGGCGAGCTGGTGCGCATCCTCGACCTGTGCGACAAGCCGGTCCCGGCGGACGCCGCGATCAGCGGCGAGCTCGCCGGTCGCAGCGTCGGGCTGTACTTCGAGAAGCCGAGCCTGCGGACGCGCCACTCCACGGAGGCTGCGGTCAGCCGTCTGGGCGGCCACCCCGTCACGTTCACGAACGCCGAGGTGGGCATCGGCACCCGGGAACCCGCCGGCGACATCGCCCAGGTGCTCTCCGGGTTCCACGCCGCGCTCGGCGGTCGGGTCTTCGACCACCAGATCCTCGAGGACATGGCGGCGTCGTCGTCGATCCCGGTCATCAACCTGCTGTCCGACCTCGGCCACCCCTGCCAGGCGCTGGCCGACCTGCGCACCATGCGCGACGAGCTCGGGCCGCTCTCGGGCCGCACCGTCTGCTGGGTCGGTGACTACAACAACGTCGCCCGCAGCCTCACCATCGGCGCGGCGATGTGCGGCATGCAGGTCCGCATCGCGTCACCGGTCGGCTACGGCCCCAGCGGCGTCGACGTCGATCGGCTCCGGGCTGCGGGCCTCGACACCGCACCCTTGGTCACCACCCGCCCGGCCGAGGCCGCCGAGGGCGCCGATGCGGTCCACACCGACGTGTGGGCATCGATGGGCCAGGAGGAGGAGTCAGCGGCGCGCCAGCAGGCCTTCGAGGGCTTCCAGGTCGACGACCGGGTCATGGCCGCGGCCGGCGAGCACGCCATCTTCATGCACTGCCTGCCCGCCCACCGGGGTGAGGAGGTCGCCGCCTCGGTCGCCGACGGGGCCCAGTCCCGGATGTTCGTCCAGGCCCACAACCGGATGCACGCCATGATCGGGCTCTTCCGGTGGCTCAGCGAGATCGAGGCGATCCGATGACGACGGCCCGCAACCCCCGGGGCCCCCGCCTCACCAAGCCCCAGCGCCAGCACCGCATCCAGCGGTTGCTCGAGGACCAGGCCGTCTCGACCCAGGAGCAGCTCGTCGAGCTGCTGGCCGCCGACGGCGTCGTCGCCACGCAGGCCACGGTGTCGCGCGACCTCGAGGACCTCGGCGCCATCAAGGTGCGGGTCCCCGGCGGCGAGACGGTGTACGCGGTGCCGGCCATGCCCAAGGATGCCGTGGCTCCGGAGGAGCACCTCCGTCGCGTGTGCAGCGAGTGGGTCGTCGAGGTCTCCCACTCGGGCAACCTCGTCGTGCTGCGGACCCCGCCCGGGTCGGCCCACGTCGTCGGCTCGGCCCTCGACCGGACCGGCCTGCCCGACGTGCTCGGCACCGTCGCCGGCGACGACACCCTCCTGCTCGTCGTGGCCGAGACCGCCACCGGGCAGTCGGTCGCCCACCGCATCAGCGACCTCGCCGGCCTCTGACCAGCCCACTTCCTCCCACCCGACACCCACCCTCTAGAAACTGGACGCGGCTGCGACGCACCGCGGCTGAACGCACCACCGAGAAGGAGCCCCACCATGGCCAAGCGAGTCGTCCTCGCCTACAGCGGAGGCCTCGACACCTCCGTCGCCGTCCGCTGGCTGATCGAGAACGAGGGCGTGGAGGTCATCGCGCTCGCCGTCGACGTCGGCCAGGCCGCCGAGGACTGGGACGTCGTGCGCGAGCGCGCCCGGGCCGCCGGTGCCGTCGAGGCGGTGGTCGTCGACGCCCGAGAGGAGTTCGCCCGGGACTTCTGCATGCCGGCGCTGCGCGCCAACGCCATGTACGAGAACCGCTACCCGCTGGTGTCCGCGCTGTCCCGCCCGGTCATCGTCAAGCACCTCGTCGAAGCCGCCCGGTTCCACGGCGCCGACGCGGTGGGTCACGGGTGCACCGGCAAGGGCAACGACCAGGTGCGCTTCGAGGTCTCGACCCGAGCGCTGGCCCCGGACCTGGAGATCATGGCGCCCGTCCGCTCCTGGGGGATGACCCGGGAGGATGCCATCCACTACGCCTACGACCACGACATCCCGATCCAGGCGACGAAGGAGAAGGTGTACTCCATCGACGACAACCTGATGGGTCGTGCGATCGAGTGCGGGGAGATGGAGGACCCCTGGGCCAAGCCGCCGCAGGGCGTGTGGCTGCTGACCAAGCAGACCGCCACCGACGAGCGCACCGTCGTCATCGGCTTCGAGCAGGGCATGCCGGTGAGCATCGACGGCGAGTCGAAGTCGCCCGCCGAGGTGATCGACGAGCTGAACACGCTCGTCGGCTCCTACGGCTGGGGCCGCATCGACATGGTCGAGAACCGCCGGGTCGGCATCAAGAGCCGCGAGACCTACGAGTGCCCCGCCTCCCTGGCGCTGATCAAGGCCCACATCGACCTCGAGTCGATCTGCCTCGAGCGCGACCTGCAGCGCGAGAAGTACCGCCTCGAGTCCCGCTACGCCGAGCTCGTGTACGACGGCCTGTGGTTCTCGCCCCTGCGCGAGGCGCTCGACGCCTTCATCGTCGAGTCCCAGAAGCACGTGACGGGCGAGGTCCGCCTGCACCTGGCCCCGAACACGTGCGAGGTCGAGGGCCGGCGCTCCGACACCAGCCTCTACGACTACGGCCTGGCCACCTACGACGCGGAGGACTCCTTCCGCCACCAGGACTCGGCCGGCTTCGTGCGCCTCTGGGGCCTGGGGATCGAGACCTGGTCGCAGCGCCAGGGCCCGGGCTCGACGAAGCGCTGAGCGGGCCGCGATGACCCAGGACGGCGACAGCCACACGCTCTGGCACGGTCGGTTCGAGTCCGGTCCGGCCCAGGACCTGCTCGCCTACACGGTGAGCCTGTCCTACGACCAGCGGCTGTTCCCCGACGACATCGAGGGCAGCCGAGCCCACGTCCGGGGTCTCGGCCGGGTGGGCATCCTGGAGCCGGACGAGGTGTCGGCCGTCCTGGCTGCCCTCGACCAGGTCGAGGCCGAGCTCACCGACGGCACCTTCCGCTTCGTCGAGTCCGACGAGGACATCCACACCGCGGTCGAGCGGCGCGTGACCGAGCTCGCCGGGCCTCCCGGCGGCAAGATCCACACCGGGCGCAGCCGCAACGACCAGGTCGCCACCGACCTGCGCCTGTGGTGCAAGCGCGAGCTCCTGGCGCTGGCCGGCGACGTGGTGGCGCTCCAGCAGGTCCTGCTCGAACGGGCCGAGGCGGCCGGCGACGCCTACCTGCCCGGGTACACGCACCTGCAGCGGGCCCAGCCGGTCCTGCTGGCTCACCACCTGCTGGCCCACGCCTGGGCACTCGCCCGCGACGTCGACCGGCTGCTGGACGCCCGGCGTCGCCTCGACGTGTCACCGCTCGGTGCCGGTGCGCTCGCCGGGTCGTCCCTGCCGCTCGACCCGCCGTCGGTGGCCGAGGACCTCGGCTTCGCCGCCGTGTTCGACAACAGCCTCGATGCGGTGAGCGACCGTGACTTCGTGGCCGAGTCGCTCTTCGCCGTGACCATGGTGGCGATCCACCTGTCGCGCATGGGCGAGGAGGTCGTGCTCTGGAGCAGCGACGAGTTCGGCTTCGTCCGGCTCGACGACGGCTACTCCACCGGCTCCTCCATGCTCCCGCAGAAGAAGAACCCCGACATCGCCGAGCTCGCCCGGGGCAAGGCCGGCCGGGTCATCGGCGACCTCACCGGGCTGCTCGCCACGCTCAAGGGCCTCCCGATCGCGTACAACCGCGACCTGCAGGAGGACAAGGAGCCGCTGTTCGACGCCGTCGACCAGGTGCGGCTCGCCCTGCGCGCCACCGCCGGGCAGTACGCCACCCTCACGATGCGCACCGACCGCATGGCCCAGGCCGCGGATGCTCCCACCGCCGCCGCGACCGACCTGGCCGAGTTCCTGGTGCGGGCCGGGACCCCCTTCCGGGACGCGCACGCCATCGTCGGGGCGCTGGTCCGCGAGTCGGTGGACCACGGCGCGTCGCTGTCCGAGCTGGTCGCCGCCCACCCGGACCTCGGCCCCGACGCCGCCGCGCTCATCGAGCCCGGTGTCCCGGTGACGATGCGCACCACCCACGGCGGTGCCGGGCCCGAGGCGGTCGCCGCCCAGATGGAGCGGTTCCGCTCCCGGCTCGCCACCGACCGCAGCCGGATCCAGGAGGCCTGAGCCGTGCGCTACTCCCTCGAGGTGCGCTACTCCGAGTGCGACATGCAACAGGTCGTGCACAACAGCGTGTACCTGCGGTGGTGCGACGACCTGGCCGACGCCTTCTTCCGCGACCTTGCCGTCGGGTTCGAGAGCGGCACGTGGGACGCGATGGTCAAGGCGGCCTCGATCACGTGGTCGGCGCCGGCTCGTCTGCGCGACACCGTCGACATCGACATCGAGGTCTCCCGGTTCGGCAACACGTCCTTCGACGTCACCTACGTCGGCACCTCGGACGGCGACCCCCTGTTCGAGGCCACCATGGTCTACGTGTGCGTCGTGCCCGGGACCCTCGACACGGCGCCCGTGCCCCAGGCGCTGCGCGACGCCGTGGCCGCCAGTGGCTGATCCCGGTCCGCTCGTCGGTCGAGGCCGCGCTGCCGACGTGTACGACCTCGGGGGTGGTCGGGTCCTGCGGCGCTACCGCACCGAGCACGACTCGGCACCGGAGGCGGCGATCATGGCCCACGTCGCGAGCCACGGGTTCCCGGTCCCGGCCGTGCACGACGTCGACGGCCGGGACCTGGTGATGGACCGGGTCGAGGGCCCCTCCCAGCTCGACGACATCGAGCGGCGCCCGTGGCGGGTCGCCGCCCACGGTCGTGTGCTCGCCGACCTGCACCGCCGTCTCGACCGGGTCCCTGCGCCGGCCGGGGAGGACGGCGGCGTCGTGCACCTCGACCTGCATCCCGGCAACGTCCTGTGCACCCCGTCCGGGCCGGTCGTCATCGACTGGTCCAACGGGCGCGCCGGCGACCGGCGCGAGGACGTCGCCACGACCTGGATGCTCCTCGCTGCCGGCCGACCCGACGGTGGCCGCGCGATCCAGGTCCTCGCCGGCCTCGTGCGCACGCGGCTGCTCCGGGCGTTCCTGGCCGGCGTCGACGTCGACGGGGCCCGGGCCGTCCTGGCCCTCGTGTGCGAGCGCAAGCTGGAGGACCCGAACATGGGATCCGGGGAGCTCGATGCCATCCGGGCGCTCGCGGCGTCCGAGGGGACGTGAAGCGAGTCGCCCGGGCCCTCCTCGCGCGGGATCCGAGAGCGGTCGCTCCCGACCTGCTCGGCAAGGTGCTGGTCCACGACGGCCCCGACGGGCGGCGCTCGGGGCGGATCGTCGAGGTCGAGGCGTACTGCGGGCCCATCGACCCCGGCGCCCACACCTACCGGGGCCGCACCGCGCGCAACGCCACGATGTTCGGCCCCGCCGGCCTGCTGTACGTGTACTTCACCTACGGGATGCACTGGTGCGCCAACGTCGTGTGCGGCGACGAGGGCGATGGCGTGGCGGTGCTCATCCGGGCGCTGGCGCCGCTCGAGGGCGTCGAGGCGATGCGCGCCGCTCGGGGCCCGGCCGCCACGCGGGAACGTGACCTGTGCAGCGGTCCGGCCAAGCTCGCCCAGGCGCTCGGCCTCCACGGGGAGCACGACGGCGTCGACCTCCTCGGCACCGGCCCGGTCGGCCTCTGGGACGACGGCGCCGCGCCGCCCGCCGACCCGGTCCAGGCGACGCGCATCGGCCTGTCGGCCGGCGCCGAGCACCCGTGGCGCTGGTACGTGGCCGGCGATCCGAACGTGTCCCGTCGCTGACCGGCCTAGCCTCCGATCGTGCCCGGGTCCGACCAGCGCCTCCTCGCCGCCGACGATCCCGACCTGCGCGCCTCCGATCGGCTCGCCGAGGCCCGGGCCGCCGTGGCCGCGGCCGACGTCGACCCCGGGGCCGAGCAGCACCGCACCACGATCCTCGACTTCGTCGATGCCCACGACGATGCGCTGCACCGGTCCTGCCGGACCGGGCACCTCACCGGCTCGGCGCTCGTGGTCGATGCCACCGGCGAGCGCGTCGTCGTGCTCCACCACCGCAAGCTCGACCGCTGGCTGCAGCCCGGCGGCCACTGCGACGGTGACGCCAACCTGGCTGCCGTGGCGCTGCGGGAGGCGAGCGAGGAGACCGGCATCGACGACCTGCGGGTCCTGCCCGTCGCCGTCGACCTCGACGTCCACGAGGTGGCACCCCCCGACGACGGACCCCACCTGCACCTCGACGTGCGCTACCTCGTGCAGGCGCCACCCGGCGCCCGGCCCCAGGGCAACCACGAGTCGAACGAGGTCCGCTGGGCCACGATCGCCGAGCTCGCCGACCTCGACCTCGACGAGGGCACGTGGCGCATGGTCCGCCACGGCCTCGCCCGCCACCGGGAGCTGGCACAGCGTTGAGCACCGGTCCGGGGTTGGTCGAGCTGGGCTGGGACGACTCCCGCCAGGCCGAGCTCGACGCCATGGGCGCGCCCGGCGGCCTCCCTGGCCGCGTGGTCCGCCAGGACCGGGGGTGGGTGCAGGTGGCTCGTGCCGACGGCGTCCACTCGGCCCGCACCCGCGCCGATCGGGTGGGCACGCCGGTGGTGGGGGACTGGGTGATCGTGGTCGACGACGAGGTCGCCACCGTGTTCGAGCGCCGGGGCGTGCTGCGACGGGCCGACCCGGTGGGGGAGGGTGAGCAGGTCCTCGCCGCCAACCTGGACCGGGTGCTGATCGTGCTCGGCCTGGACCGCCCGGTGAAGGCCGGCCGCATCCAGCGCGCCGCCGCCCAGGCGTGGGACGCCGGCGCCGAGCCCACCGTCGTGCTCACCAAGGCCGACCTGGTCGACGACGCCGAGGCCCGCCGGGCGCTGGTCGCCACGGAGCACCCCGGCACCGACGTCGTCGCGGTCTCGGCCCGGACCGGTGCGGGCCTCACCGAGCTGGCCGAGACCCTCGGTGGGGACACCGTCGTGCTGCTGGGGGAGTCCGGAGCCGGCAAGTCGAGCCTGCTGAACGCCCTGGCCGGCGAGGAGGTGGCCCTCACCGGCGACGTCCGGGCCTTCGACGCCAAGGGCCGTCACACCACCACCCGGCGCGAGCTCCACCTGCTGCCCGGCGGGGGCATCGTGGTCGACACGCCCGGCATCCGGGCCATCGGTCTGTGGGTGGACCCGGAGGCCATCGACGCCGCCTTCTCCGACATCGACGACCTCTCGGCCGACTGCCGCTTCAGCGACTGCACCCACGACCACGAACCGGGCTGCGCCGTGCTGGCCGCGGTCGCCGCCGGCGAGCTGTCGGTGGACCGCCTGGCTGCGTTCGGCGAGCTGCACGCCGAGGCCGAGTGGGCCCGCCGCCCCGACCACGAGCGGCGCAAGCGCCGTCCGTGACGAACTGGTGGACGCCGGAGTTGTGAGGCCCAGCCGAACAACTCCAGCTGACCGAGGCCGCCCAGCGGCCGACAGTCAGCCGACGTCGTCGGGGGTCTCGCAGCTCGGCATGTCGTTGATGCCGGCGAAGTCGTCGAGCAGGACGTCGATCTGGAACCCACCCCGGTCGGTCACGGCGAAGGGCCGGTCGTAGCGCTCGCTCGACGGGTCCCGCTGGGCGTCGGCGTACTCGCGGCGGTCCTGGATGAAGGTCCGGTAGTCGTCGAGCCAGCGCGCCACGGCGACCGCCTCGTCCGGGTCGCCCGGCGGCTCGAGCCCCTCGAGGCGGGTGACCATCACCTCGAGCTCGTCGGTGCCCTCGTCGAGCAGGTCGCCCCGCTCCGGCGGCGAGTCCACCTCGTTGGCGAAGGGGAGCCCGGCGAAGACGCCGCTGGACTCGGCGCAGGTCGCCTCGGCCGCGGCGGTGAAGCGCGTGTCGGCCATGCGGTCACGGGGCTCGGCGCGCCCCTCGAAGAACGTGAGGTACATCACGTAGCCCCAGATCCCCACGAAGCTCACCACCACGGCGAGGACGCCGATCCGGCGCAGGCTGCGCCTGGCGTCGCTCGGGACGGGGGACTCGGAGTCGGTCACGCCCACGATGCTCGCCCGCCGCCGGTCGCCGGCGCCAACCGCCCGAGCCCATCGGGACCGGCGGAATCGCGCCGCGTACTGTCGGCGGCCATGAGCAGCCTCCTCGACGACCTCCGGGCCCGAGGCCTCGTGCAGGACAGCACGGACCTCGACGCCCTGGCCGCCCGACTCGCCGAGGGGCCGATCTCGCTCTACTACGGCTGCGACCCGTCCGCGCCGAGCCTCCACGCCGGAAACCTCATCGGCCTGCTGGTCCTGCGCCGCTTCGCCGAGGCCGGACACCACCCGGTCGCCCTCGTCGGCGGGGCCACCGGGATGATCGGCGACCCGGGCGGCCGCTCCGAGGAGCGGAACCTGCTCGACGAGGAGACCCTGGCCGCCAACGTCGCCGGGATCGCCGGCCAGGTCGAGCGCATCGTCGGCGAGGTGGCCACGGTCGTCAACAACCGCGACTGGACCGCCGGCATCGGGGTGCTCGAGTTCCTCCGCGACGTGGGCAAGCACGTCACCGTCAACCAGATGCTCGCCAAGGAATCGGTGAAGGCGAGGGTGCAGTCCGAGCACGGCATCTCCTACACCGAGTTCAGCTACATGCTCCTGCAGGCCAACGACTACTGGCACCTCCACGCCCACCAGGGGGTCGAGCTCCAGATCGGGGGCTCGGACCAGTGGGGCAACCTCGTCGCCGGCGTCGACCTGATCCGCCGCCGCTCCCAGGCATCGGCGCACGCGTTCACCTGGCCCCTGATCACCCGGGCCGACGGGGCCAAGTTCGGCAAGTCCACCGGCGGCGCCATCTGGCTCGACCCGGCCGAGACGTCGCCCTACCAGTTCTTCCAGTACTGGATGAACGTCGACGACCGGGACGTGGAGCGCCTCTTGCTCCAGCTCACCCTCCTGGGCATCGACGAGGTGCGCGACGTCATGGGCGTCCACACCGAAGCCCCCCACGAGCGGGCGGCCCAGCGCCGCCTGGCGCAGGAGGTCACCTCCCTCGTGCACGGCGCTGAAGCCGCCCTCGCTGCGGCCGAGGCCTCCACGGTCCTCTTCGGCGGCGACCCCGCCGACGCATCCGCGGCGGCGTGGGAGGTGGTGGCAGCCGAGGTCGAGGCCGTCGGCCCGCCGCAGGGGGCCGCGGTCGGGGAGGGCATCGATCCGGTGCCGGTCCTGGTCGGGGCCGGGCTGGCGAAGTCCAACTCCGACGCCCGCCGCCTGGTGAAGGACGGCGGGGTCCGGATCACCGGTCGACGCATCGAGGACGGCGACCGCATCGGGCCCGCCGACGTGCGCCACGGCCGCTACGTGCTGCTGGCCCGGGGCCGGAAGGCCTTCGCGGTCCTCGATCTCGAAAAAGATCCCCCGTCGAGTTGACGCTCCAGGCCCGCATCGGTAACTTGGTCTTTCGCCCCGCACGGCCGCTACGGCCGGAACGAGGCAACTGGCCGAGTCAGTGCAGGCAGCGATGCCGCAGACGACGTCCAGCGCAATGGCTTCCTCGGGAGCGCGCCGGACGGGATTTGCTCCACATCGAGTGCCTCGCTAACTTGCCCGCTCCGGCAGCACCGGAAGGACTCGCTCCTCCGACTGCCACTGAGCTCCTTGAAAACAGAAGAGAGGAATGACGTGCGAGTGCGGGCGATCG
>Ga0208490_100495_pt1 | contig 24066 bp, 25 predicted proteins | sample SubbioAug_CSWold_FD_184818 | JGI IMG/M metagenome (GOLD analysis project Ga0208490, IMG submission 184818) | Serpentinite rock and fluid subsurface biosphere microbial communities from McLaughlin Reserve, California, USA - CR11Aug_CSWold (SPAdes) | ecosystem: Environmental > Terrestrial > Deep...
GACCTTTTATGCATGAATCCATATGAAACCAGCGGATGAATGTGAATTAGATAGCTACATTAATTCCGATTGTCAGGGCCAAGGGTGCGAAAAATGGGTACTAACATTATCTAAGACTATCAAATACAATTTTTCATTATGCATTTTTCATTATGCATAGAAATTTCTTGAATATTGACAAAGTAATCATTGAAGACTCTCTCACCAAATTTGCCCTCTTTTATACAGGTAACCTAAGTGACTTAGAAAAAAGGCGGGATATACACGGCTTTATCAAAGTGGTTTCCCTCTCCTAGCAATTCTTTTAGTTATTAAAATGATTAATTTTTAATCAGATTTTTTGTTAAGTGGAAGTGGGGACGGTTCTTGCTAGCAAGCAAGAACCGTCCCCACTTGCGTCAAGAAAGAATTATCGCATTAAAAATAGGGAAAACTAGACTGAGGTGATTTTATGGTTCAGACAGTTTGGAAGGGCTCAGTCAGCTTTGGCCTATTAAATGTACCGGTAAAAATGAGTGTGGCCACTGCCCGGGAAAGCATCAGCTTTCGCACCCTGCACAAGGAATGCTATACCCCAATCCAGCAAAGGCGGTACTGCCCTAATTGTGATAAGCAGGTGGAATATGGGGATACTGTCAGGGGTTATGAGTACCAAGAGGGAAAATTTGTGGTGATTAATGATGAGGATCTGGAAAACATCCCGGTGAAAAGCACCAAGACTATTGATATTGTAGATTTTATCAGGCTGGAGGAGGTTGATCCGGTTTACTATGATAAAACCTATTATCTAAGCCCCGGGGAAGGGGGCGAAAAGCCCTATCTCATTTTAAGGGACGCCATGAGGAAGACGGGCCGGGTAGCAGTGGCCAAGGTTACCATCAGGCAAAAGGAAAACCTGGCTTTAATCAGAATCGTAGATGACGTGCTGACCTTAGAAACCATGTTTTTCCCAAATGAGGTTAGGCCGGGGGCAGATTTAGGTGTAGGTGACTTGGAAAATAAAATTGTGATTAAGCCCGTGGAAATGGACATGGCAGTTCAACTGGTGGAAAACTTGACGGAAAAGTTTGACCCCCATAAATACCATGATGAGTACCGGGAGGAACTCCTAAAAGCAATCAGAGCAAAGGTTGAAGGTGAGGAGATAGCTCAGCCTGAGCCGGCTCCCGCCAGGACCCAGGTGCTGGACTTAATGGAAAAGCTGCGGGCCAGTGTGGAGGCCACGAAAAAAGGAGATAAAGCAAAGGGGACAGAGGCGCAAGGAAAGGCGCAAGGAAAGGCGCAAGGAAAGGCGCAAGGAAAGGTGCAAGGAAACCCAAAAGCTAAGGGAGAAACCATGGAAGAAGTGAAAGACAGAGAAGCTATAGCAAAGATCCCGGCAGCAAAAGAGGAGGAGCAGGAAGTTCAAAAGGAACCTGTCCGAAGGGGCCGGAAAAAAACCGGTTAAAGATTAGGCAGTTCTTGGTGCAGGTTTAACAGGGGAGCAAACAGCTCTCCTGTTTTTTTGATGCGGCCCAAAATATTAATATAAGTAAACTGGGTTGGGGAAAGACTTTCATTAACCTCCTTCCAGAGCAAGGGAGTACTGACGGTGGCCTGGGGAGATGGCCGCAGGCTGTAGGGAACTGGGATTGTCTTGGCACTGGCATTTTGGACTGCATCCAGGTAGACTCTTTGTCCCCTCTTAGAAACAGTTCGCTCCAGGGTGGCCAATTCCGGGGCTACCTGCTCCACCACCTGGCAGAGCTTGAGTAAAAAGTCCCGCACCTGGCTAAAGGGGTAGCTGGGACTGATGGGAATATAAATATGCAAACCCGACATCCCCGAGGTTTTGGGAAAGCTTTCTAACTTTAAATCCACCAGCAGTTGGTGAAAAAGCCGGGCAACTGCTACTACCTGGGCAAAAGGAACTTCTGGAGATGGATCTAAATCCAGCACAGCGAGGTCAGGCTTGTCCAAGGAGGGAAGGCGGGAAAACCAAGCGTGCATTTCAATACAGCCCCGATTGGCAATCCACGCCAGGCTGGACAAGTCGTTTACCAGCCCCCAGTTAACAAAGCCTCGCCTGCCGGAAGGGATAGGAGTGGTTTGATACCAGGGGGGCGCCTCTTTGGGTACTTCCTTTTGGTAAAAGGATTGGCCATAAATGCCGTCGGGAAACGGTTTCATGGAAAAGGGCCTATTTTTCAAGTGGGGCAAGAGGTGGGGGGATACCTGAATGTAATAGTCAATCATATCCCCTTTAGTAATACCCAGCTCGGGCCAGTAGACCTTGTCCAAGTTGGTTAGCTTCAGTTCCCTGCCGCCAATTGTAAGAAAATTTGTCATGTTAGTTCACCCTGTGATGCTGACTTGAAAAGCGTGATTCATTCAAATATTGAGGACGAGACTTGCTGCAGGTAGAGCTAATGAGGATAGTATATGTCTCGCTGCTAATAAGTATGAAAAGAGAAATTAAAGGAAAAAATTTACTAAGCAGGATTTTCATCGTGATGAAAGAATATATACTGATAATCTAATTGAGTGAGAGGAAGTGGCGAGGTGAAGACAGACCAGTTGCTTACTTTGAATGAAGCGCTGCAAATGAGCCGGAAGGAAGTGAAGGAGCGCTATAAGGAATTTGTCAATCCCAGTTTGGCCAATATGCTGTCGCTGTTAGAGTTTGACAAGCAGTATGTCCAGGCAGAGGGATGCTATGTATGGGACAGTGATGGGAATAAATACCTAGACTTTTTAGGCGGGTACGGAGCCTTGAACCTGGGGCATAACCATCCCCGGGTCATTGAGGCAATTACCCGAGTCACCAGCTTGCCCAACTTGTTGCAGGCATCCATGGGGACGTTAACCGCCGCCTTGGCCAGCAACCTGGCAGCCATTACCCCCGGCAAGTTATCCCGAACCTTCTTTTGCAATAGCGGGGCAGAGGCGGTGGAAGGTGCGTTAAAGCTGGCCCGGGCATTCACCGGCAAGAAAAAACTGATTTCCTGTGCCCACTCCTTCCACGGCAAGACCCTTGGTGCCCTGTCCATAACGGGGAGGGCTAAGTACCAGACAGCTTTTCTGCCCCTGGTGCCTGAATGTGAAATAGTGCCATTTGGGGATGCCCTGGCACTGGAGCAGGAGCTGGAAAAAGGAGGTGTGGCGGCCTTTATCCTAGAGCCGGTGCAGGGAGAAGGGGGAATTATAGTTCCACCCCCGGGTTACCTAGCGGAGGTGCGAAGGCTTTGCAGCCAGTACGGGGTGCTGCTGATTGCCGATGAAATCCAGACGGGCTTTGGCCGGACCGGCTATATGTTTACTTGTGATGAAGAAGGGGTGGAGCCGGACATCATGTGCCTGGCTAAAGCCTTGGGTGGCGGGGTAATGCCAATTGGTGCCTACATCACTACTCCTGATATCTGGGATAAAGCCTATGGTACCATGGACAAGTGTACCCTGCATACATCAACCTTCGGTGGTAACGCCCTGGCCTGTGCGGCGGGAATTGCCACTATTCAGGTGCTGGTGGAGGAAGATCTGGCAGCCCAGGCTGGAGAAAAGGGAACGTACCTGCTCAGTGCCCTAGCCAAACTGAAGGAGCAGTACCCCTTAGTTGCTGATGTTCGGGGAAAGGGTCTGCTGGTGGGGGTTGAATTTACTAAGCCTGAGGGAGGGCTGCTTAACAAACTGACCGGTGGGATGGTCAGCAAGCTGTCGGAGGAATACCTGGGGGCGATGGTGGCTGCTGAGCTGCAAAATAAGCACGGCATTATCACTGCTTACACATTAAATAATCCTAACGTAATCAGGCTAGAGCCTCCATTGACTGTCAGCAAGGAGGAAATCGACAGGGTGCTGGCAGCCCTGGAGAATATTTTCAGTAAAAATCACAGTTTTCTGGGGGTTGCGGTCTCCAGTGGCAAATCAGCCATTAGCTCAACCATAGGTGGGCTATTTAAGCGACAAAACTGACCAAAAATGAAAATGAATAAGAGAGCTTGCAACTTCCTATGAGTTAAGGCGGTAAGCAAGCTCTCTTTATTTTGCCCATAGAACTAATTTAATTGGCAGCTTTCCGGGGGCTCAGGCAGAAAGTCCACCAGGAAGGGAGAGCGAAGCTTTAAGTCACTGGTCCACTCCAGGTATTTTACTAAAACAACCAGCTCGGGGGCAGTCCAAATAATTTCTCCCGCCAGCCTCTTGGGGGGGTTGGTCAGGGAAGGAGAGCTGTTGCTGCCGGAATTTTTGCTGTAGGCCAGCAGCAGCTTTCGGTGCTCCTGGGTCAAGCCGCTGGCCAGGTTGCCAATATAAACCAGCCTGTCTTCCTCATAGGCTGCCAGGAGCAGTGATCGCAATGACCGGTTTTTCACCAGCAGACCGCAAACAACTGCTTTGAGCTGGCGCCAGCACTTGATTTTATGCCAGTAAGGACTTTTTTCCCCTAGAAGATAGGGGCTGCCCATGTGTTTAGCCACAATTCCCTCCAGTCCCTCCCTTTCTACTGTCTGGTACAAGGTCCTCCCTTCCCCTGGAAAGTTGTCCACCCTTTGGATAAGTTCTCCGGGGGCCAAGGGGCTCAACACCGTCGCCAGCAGTTCCTGCCGGGTAGTCAAGGACAAGTGGCAAATATTTTTTCCTTGATAATAGAGGATATCAAATACCAGGTAGTTAACCGGGACCTGATGTACCAGGCGAGTTGCCTTATCTCCACTTTTAACCAGATCCCTTTTTAATACCCGTCGGAAATTAGGCTTACCCGAGGAATCAAAGGCAATTATTTCGCCATCCAGGATGACCTCCTGGTTTTTCAGCTGTGTCAATGCAGCCACCAGCTCCGGGTACTGGGCTGTGCGGTGGTTCAGGCGCTTATTGATCAGGGTAATTCCTGGCGGCTCCAGGTAGGACAGGCAGCGGACACCGTCCCACTTTACCTGGAACAGGTGATCCGGGCTGTCAAAGGGGTGTGCTATTAATTTAGGCTCCATTGGTGACAATGGCTTAGGCAGCATCTATAAAACCTCCTGAAAAATTTCTGACTTTGCTTTTTGCTGGGTAGTTACGAATTGTCGTGAGCTTTTGCCAGAGTGAAACAGAAGGTAGTGCCTTTACCTGGCTTACTGTCAGCCCAGATTGAACCGCCAAAGCTCTCAATTAGGTGCTTAACTATGGATAAACCTAGGCCGGTGCCTCCTGCTTCCCGGGAGCGAGCTTTATCCACCCGGTAAAAGCGCTCAAAAATCCTAGGTAGGTCCGCTGCCGGAATGCCGATACCTGTATCGGAAATACTGATCAATACGTGGGTAGGCTGTTCTCTCACGGTAATTTCAATTTTGCCTTCCTCGTGAGTATAGTTGATGGCATTTTGTAAAAGATTTAAAAAAACCTGCTTTAAGCCGTCCCTGGTTGCTATAACCTGAAAGTCATCTTTTAAGGTACTAATTAGGGTCAGACTTTTTTTGTCTGTTGTTTCCGCCAGTTGGTGGATAGATTCGGTAACCAGCTCCCTTAAGCTGATGGGTAATAAATCCAGCTTGCTTTTATTAGCTTCTATCTTGGAAAGCTCCAGGATATCATCTATCAACCGGGATAACCGTTCAGTTTCAGAAGCAATTATCCCTAAAAATCTCTCCCTGGTTTCCGGTTGGGTAACGGCTCCTGATTGGAGGGTTTCTACAAAGCCCTTTATTGAGGTCAATGGCGTTCGCAACTCGTGGGAAACATTGGCTACAAATTGGGAGCGCAATTTCTCCAGTTGATTGATGGTGGTGATGTCTGTTAAGACCATCACTCCTTCTTTTATCTCCCTATGATGGTAGACCGGTGCCAGCACTATCTGGAGAAAAAGTTCTGTTGGCTGCTCCAGATGTACCTGTCGAGCCAGTACCTTGCCCTGGGTCAGCACCTTGCCCAGGTCTGCTGCCATATCCTGATTACGGAGCACCGCCAGGTAGGATTTACCCACCGTTTTAACAGCCGTAATGTTTAATAGCTTTTCTGCTGCCTGGTTGACCAGGCTGATATTGCCTTGCTGGTTAAAAACAATAATGCCACTGGTCATATGCTCCAGCACTGCCTCCAGCTTGCTCTTCTTATCATTAATTTCCGCTATTTTTTCCTGCTGTTTTTCAGCCATAAAGTTAATGGCCTGCTGCAGCTCACCGATTTCTCCCTGGCTATAGTTGATAATTCTGTGCTTCAAATCCCCGTAGGAAATTTTTTTGGCAGATCTTGTTAATTGCTCCAGAGGAGCGGTGATAATTGTGGCCAGTCTCAGGCTGAGGATAATAAAGATCATAGTGGCGACAAGAACAGCAACCAGGAGCATGGTGTTTATTTCCCCAAGGGTTTTGTTAATTTGGGCCAGGGATAGACTTAACCGGATGGCTCCAATAATTTCTTCTTCTGCCCTTAAGGGTAAAGCTACATAGGTCATGTATTCATTCACCGTATTGCTGTACCTGGAGGCCACACCCCGTCGTCCCTCCAAGGCATCCATAAATTCCGGGCGCTGGCGATGGTTTTCCATTAGGGCTATTTCTTCATCCGAATCCCCCAGCACCTTCCCGGAAACATCAATCACCGTGATTTTAGTATTAATGGCAGTACCTAAATTTTTCACCAATTGGTCTAATTCAGCTATATTTTCAGGGTAATTGGTCTGGATAAACTGTTGGGCAATAATTGTTTCCGTGGTAAGGTTGGCAATTAAGCTGTCGGAGAAATAGTTTTCTAAAACATTGGCAAGGATGCTGGAAAGAATAATTATAGTGAACATAAAGAGGGAGAAGTAGGTGACGGTAATTTTCCACCGGATGCTTTTAAACATCAGCCCGCCCCTCCTGTTCATTAAATTTATAGCCAACCCCTCGGACAGTAAGAATATATCGAGGTTTTGCCGGATCATCCTCAACCTTTTCCCGCAGGTGGCGAATGTGGACGTCAATGGTTCGTGCATCCCCAAAAAAATCTTCGCCCCAGATTCTGTTCAGGAGAAAGTCCCGGTTAAAAACTTGTCCCGGGTTGGTGACCAGTAATTTTAACAATCCAAATTCAGTTAAAGTCAGTTCCACCAGGGCACCATTTTTGGTCACTTGGTGCTTGTTAATAGACAAAACCAATTCACCCCGCTTAAGGTCAACGACTTCTCCATCTAAGGTTTCTTCCCGGTGGTAATAGCTAATGCGCCGCAGCAAGGCTTTAATCCGGGCCAATAGCTCTCGAGGACTGAATGGCTTGGTCAAGTAGTCGTCGGCCCCTAGCTCCAGACCCAGGATTTTGTCAATTTCCTCGTTTTTTGCAGTGAGCATGAGGATGGGAACGACTGAGCTTTTCCGCAGCTGGCGACAGACGTCGAAGCCATCCAAATGGGGCAGCATGATATCCAGGACTATCAGGTCAGGATTTATCTTGGCTGCTTTTTCCAATGCCTCTGGACCGGTTTTAGCTGTGACTACCTGGTAACCGGCTTGGGTCAGATTAAATGAGATTAATTCCACTATCGACGGTTCATCATCAACCATCAGAATCTTTGCCTGCATGGAGCTTAACCTCCCTTCATCCAATCTTTTATTGATTAAATTATATCATAAAAAAATAAGTTGGCTTCCGGTAGTGAGTAAACTTAACATAATCTTAACATTAATTTAACCTGGGGATAAATAAACTACTCTATTATAAGTTTTAGAGGGAGAAATTCTAGAAAAAACAATTAAGGAGGCAAAGAAAAGATGTTAACCTCAACAAGTGGAAAAATAAGTGTTAAAGTAGGAAGATTTATCAAAACTGCAGGTATGATAGCCTTGGCAGTGGGACTTATGGTTACGGCAGGATGTAGCCGGGATAGGGCGGACACAGGGGAAGCAATTGAACTAAAAGGCTCTGATACCATGGTAAACTTAGCTCAGATCTGGGCGGAGGAATATATGAACCAGCATCCGGAAGCAAGTATTGCAGTAACGGGAGGCGGCTCAGGGACAGGAATTGCCGCCCTAATTAATGGCACTACGGACATGGCTATGTCCTCAAGGCAATTAAAGGAGCTAGAATATGAGCAAGCAGTAGCTGCTGGACAAAATCCCCAGGAATTTATCCTGGGATATGACGGGTTGGCAGTGGTTGTTAACCCGGCTAATCCTGTGGGTGAACTGACCCTGGAGCAAATTAAGGACATCTATACGGGTAAAATCAATAACTGGCAGCAAGTGGGCGGCCAGGACCGGCAAATTGTGGTGTTATCCCGGGATAGCAATTCGGGAACCTATGTTTACTTCCGGGAACAGGTACTAAAGAATGATAACTTCAGAGCTGATGCCTTGTTATTACCGTCATCTGCCGCTGAGGTAAAGGAAGTGGCTAATAATCCGGCAGCCATAGCATATTTTGGGGTAGCTTACGTTAATGATCAGGTAAAGGCGTTAGGAATTAGATCCGGTGGGGATGTGGTTTATCCTACCAATGAAGATATTTTAAGCGGGAAATACCCAATTGCCCGACCACTGTTTATCTATGCTGCTGACGAGCCAACCGGGCTGGTAAAGGCCTTTATTGATTTCATGTTTAGTCAGGAAGGCCAGGAGTTGGTGGACCAGGTAGGCTATACGCCTCTACCTAAGTAAATTCGACATTCGATAGTCGACATTCGATAGTCGACATTCGACATTCGACATTCGACAGTCGATAGTCGATAGTCGATAGTCGATAGTCGATAGTCGAAGTTAGAAGTTCGAAAAAAATCATGGTGATTAAGCTTAAAGCAGGTGATTGTAAGGAGGGTGCCCCTAGCATGAAGAAGTTTGGAGAGTTGATGATAGAAAAACTGCTATTAGTCAGCAGTGCCATGGCTATTGTGGTAATCCTATTGATATTTTTGTTCCTGTTTAAGGAAGCACTACCCTTGTTGACTCCGGATAACTGGAGCAGGCTGTTATCAACCAATTGGTATCCCAATGCAGCTAACCCGGAGTTCGGATTATTACCGCTGCTGTTGAGCTCCCTGTTGATTACCTTTGGGGCGATTGCTATTGCCGTTCCAGTGGGCATAGCTACGGCTATTTACCTGGCGGAAATAGCCCACCCGAAGATCAGGGAAATATTAAAGCCTGCCATTGAAATCCTGGCAGGTATACCTTCTGTGGTGCTGGGTTTTTTTGCCCTGGTTGCCATTGTCCCCTGGGTCAGAACCTATTTTGAATTGAATACGGGGCTGACTGCTTTAACCGGGTCCTTAATCCTAGCGGTGATGGCTCTGCCCACTATTGTCACGGTGGCGGAGGATGCTATTAGCAGTGTTCCGGATCGCTACAAGGCAGCTTCCTTAAGCCTGGGGGCAACTCACTGGCAGACCATAGTCCGGGCCATAGTACCGGCAGCTTTATCAGGCATTACTGCTGGGATTATGCTGGGCATTGGCCGGGCAATTGGTGAAACCATGGCGGTAATGATGGTTACCGGGAATGCGGCGGTTATCCCTGACAGCTTCCTGGTGCCTGTGCGGACTATGACTGCCACCATTGCCGCTGAGATGGGGGAAGTTCCCCGAGGCAGTAATCACTACCACGCTTTATTTGTAGTGGGACTGGTGCTCTTTGCCATTACTTTTACGATTAATTTAATTGCTGATACGGTGCGGCGCCGACTGCAGGAGGTGGAATAGGTGGGCTTTAGTCCAAAGACAACGGAAAAAATTGCTTTTATGCTCCTGCGACTGGCCGTCCTGTTTATCGTGGTCATCCTGCTGACCATTATTGGCTACTTGGTAAAAAACGGCTTGTCTATAATAAGCTGGGAGTTTATTACCTCAATGCCCAGGCGGGGCATGACTGCCGGGGGGATTTGGCCGGCTATTTTAGGAACAGTCTATCTGGTCTCGGGAACGATAGCAGTAGCCTTGCCTTTAGGAGTAATGGCGGCAATTTATCTTACCGAATATGCTGGGGATAATTTCTTTACCAGACTGGTGCGGCTGGCGGTAGTAAACCTGGCGGGAGTGCCTTCAATCGTGTTCGGTTTATTTGGACTGGGATTTTTCGTCATTATGCTGGGCTTTGGTGCTTCTATTTTAGCCGGCTCCTTAACACTGGCCATCATGGTGCTTCCCATAATTATTACTACAACAGAAGAGGCTTTGAAAAATGTTCCCGCTGCTTATCGGCAGGCCAGTCTGGCTTTGGGGGCTACCAAATGGCAAACCATTTGGCGAATTGTCCTGCCCCAGGCTTTACCGGGAATTATGACCGGCTCTATTCTGGGAATTTCCCGGGCAGCAGGAGAAACAGCGCCCATTCTCTTTACTGCCGCCGCCTTCTTTTTACCCCGGCTGCCGGGAAGTATTTTTGACCAAGTGATGGCCTTACCTTATCACCTTTATATCATGGCCACTCAGGTGCCGGGAGCTGATCCCACTATTGCCTATGGAACAGCCCTGACTTTAATGGCCATTGTACTTGGGCTTAATTTTACCGCTGTCCTGATTAGACTCCGGTTCAGGAAAAAGACAGTGTAATGGGCCAAAGAGGGGGTCTTAACCCCCGTAAAATATTTCGGGATAACAGATGTGGGAGCACAGGGGGTGTAAAAAGATGAAGACAACGAAAATCAACGTAAAAGAGCTGACCCTGCATTATGGAGAAACAAAAGCATTGGACAAAATTACAATGGAAATCAAAGAAAACCAGGTTACTGCCTTGATCGGGCCTTCCGGGTGTGGCAAATCTACCTTCTTAAGAGTAATTAACCGGATGAACGATTTGATTCCCACTGTCGGGATTGTTGGAACTGTGCTGTTGGACGGGGAAAACATTTATCATGATAAGCAGGATGTAGTGGTCTTGCGGAAAAGGGTGGGGATGGTATTCCAATCTCCTAATCCTTTCCCAAAATCAATTTATGAAAATGTGGCCTACGGGCCTAAAATCCATGGGGTAAAGGATAAAAAAGCTCTGGGGGAAATTATAGAGCGCAGTCTGCACCAAGCAGCCCTCTGGAATGAGGTTAAAGACAGGCTGCACAAGCCTGCCCTGGGGCTCTCCGGGGGTCAGCAGCAGCGGCTGTGTATTGCCAGGGCCTTAGCCATGGAACCGGAGGTGATCTTAATGGATGAGCCTACCTCCGCCTTAGATCCCATTTCTACCATGAAAATAGAGGAACTGCTTAACGGCTTAAAGGAAAGGTACACTATTGTAATTGTAACCCATAACATGCAGCAGGCAGCCCGGGTATCTGACGATACCGCCTTTTTCTTAAGTGGAGTTCTAGTAGAATGTGGTCCCACGGGGGAGATATTTACTAAACCCGCTCAGCAGCAAACAGAAGACTATATCACCGGCAGATTCGGATAAATTTCATAGGAGAAATTCGAAGTTAGAATATCGAACTCGAATCTCGAATCTCGAATCTAGAAAATAGGAGGAGATAAATATGAATGCTACCAGGGGAACTTATACTAAAGCTCTAAAGGAGCTGCAGCAAGAAATCCTCCGTATGGGGGCACTGGTTGAGGAGGCAGTTGGCAATGCTGTGGAATCCCTGAAAGATCAGAACCCTGAGTTGGCGCAGCAGGTAATCAAAAATGATGATCTCATCGATGGGCTGGAGTTAGATATTGAAGACAAGTGCCTGAAACTGATTGCCACCCAGCAGCCTATGGCCAAGGACTTGCGGAGAATCGGTACGGGATTTAAGATTATTACCGACTTGGAACGGATGGCTGATTATGCGGTGGATATTGCCAAGATCACCTTGCGCATTGCCGACCAGCCGCTGATTAAGCCGTTAATAGACATTCCCAGGATGGCTAAACTAACCATGGAAATGCTGAAGGACAGCCTAGACAGCTACGTCCGGGAAGATGTGGAGCTGGCAGGTACTTTAAGGGAGCGGGATGATGAAATTGATCATTTATATGCCCAGATTTTCCGGGAGCTGCTCACCTATATGCTGGCAGACCCAAAGACGATCAATCAGGCTACCTATCTTCTATTTGTGGGACGTTACTTGGAGCGGATTGCCGATCATACCACCAATGTGGGAGAAAGTGTAATTTTCTTAGTAACCGGTGAACGGCAAGTTCTAAATGATTAACAATATTATTAAAAAGTAAGATGGCCATATCTGTTTTGTTTTATAGGGTGGTTCCCTGGGAGAGAACAAAAGCACTAACTTATTAAGCCGAAAGGCACGAAGTGCTTTTGTTCTTTATGCTGTTTTAAATAGCCAGATGTTTCAAGTAATTAACTCGTCATCTGATCTAGCCATATTTTTTTTATTTTTTTCCATACTATCTTCTTCCTCTGTTGTTCCCTCGGAAGACTCTTCCCTATCTCCCACTGAAATCTTGTTTTCCAGGGGGACATTGTCGTTGGTAATGGATAGATGCTCATGGGGGTCAATCAGGCCCTTTTCCTCATCGTTGTCCTCCGCATCTATATTTAGGAACTCCCTGGTTTTGTGTAATGGGGGCTTTCTTGCTGCCGGGCCGAACCATAATAAATAAGAACTGGCCAAAGCCAGCACCAGTGCTGCAACTGCCAGGGTAAGAAAAGTATTGATAGTCATGCACTTTCACTTCCTTCCGTTAGTCTTAGGTTTAATAAAGCTTCCTTAATAAGCCTCGTTTAAAGAGCTCCTGCCAATTAAAAGGGCCACCACCAAAATCTTGTAATATCAAACAGATGGAGAATAAACAGCAATACCAAAGTGAAAAACAGCAGATAAAGCCCTAGCTGGAGTTGAAGAGATTTGCTGGTCATGAAATTCACCACCTTGATTTGTAGTATTTGCAGAAATGGCAAAAATATTTTAAACAAATTATTACCAACGGCAATATTTTGTTTAAAATACCAGAAAGTATAGCTTTTCGACAAAAGACATTGCCGTTAATTCCTGCACCAAGAACAAAATGTATTTGTTCTTGGTGCAGGAATTTGTATTGAAAATGCAGAAATAGGTAGAATTAATTTACTTGCTGGAGTGGGAAAGATGAATAAAATTAGAAAAAGCAGGCTGTTCAACCAGCTAGTTATTACCATGACCCTGCTGGTAGTCCTTGCCATAATGATACCAAGTATTTTTGCTCAGTTCATCTTAGTTCCCAGGGTAGTGGAAGGCAGGTACTATCAGGCTATGGAACAAGATGTGTCCTACCTGGAAACCACTTTGGCGGGTTACCTGGATAAGGGACTGGAGGATGTGGAATTCCTGGCTGGCTTAGAAGTATTCCATAACTTGGAAGATTTGACAGGAGCAGCAGAAAAATTAAAGATATTTATTGCTGCCAGCCAAATTTTTACCGGGGCAATTATTACCGATGAACAGGGTGACCTGAAAATTTTTTATTCCAGTTCCGGAAGAACTCATACAGGAGATCATAACATCAGCCACCGGGATTATATTAGTATGCCGTTAACAACGGGCTCTTCCTTTATTTCTGACCTGATTATCACCTCCATCAACCAGGTCCCGGTAGTATTTGTCAGCACGCCACTGGTTAGAGGAGGGGAAACCATTGGAGTGATGGCACTCTCCATCAATTTGTGGAATAGGGAAAATCTTTTCTATACAGTTTTTAATAATTTTATCGCCAACAGATCGGGGCAAATTTACCTAGTGGACAAACAAGGCCAGGTTGTGTACCACCGGAATCAAGAGCTGCTGGGAGCCACCCTGGATAACGAAGCGGTTGGGCAGGTGGTTGCAGGGAATACGGTGCTGTTAAAGAAAGATGTTTCGGAAGGCAAAATAGTTGCTGTCTATGCCAGGAGCATGGAAAAACTGGGATGGGGCATAGTCCATGAAGTGAGCCACCAAGAGATTTACCGAGCAACTAATATGATAAGAACTATTATTGGCGTTAGTTCTGCCATTATCCTGGTGGCGGGATTTGCCAGCAGCTTTTTCATAGCCAGAGTTATCTTGCGACCCCTGGAGTTGTTAACCAGGACGATAGAAGAAGTGGCGGAGGGAAATCTCAACCAGGAGTTGAAGTTAAAGGGGCATGATGATTTACACCACTTGTTTAGTAACTTTAATAATATGATTGCCAGCCTTAAATCCCAACAAGAAGAACTGGAGAGGCTGTCCCTGGAGGATTATCTGACAGGTCTGGCTAACCGGCGGTACCTGGAGCAGCATTTGCGGCTGGAAGTGGATCGGGTAAATCGCCTGGGGCACCACTCGGCAGTATTAATGTTGGATATTGATGATTTTAAGAAGATTAATGACTTTTTCGGCCACCTGGAAGGGGACCGGGTGCTAAAAAGTCTGGCTGATGTGCTCAGGGCTAACCTGCGGGAGATGGATTTACCTGCCCGATTTGGGGGAGAGGAATTTGTGGTAATCCTGCCGGAAACCTCGTTAAAGGAAGCCTTGATAGTGGCGGACAAGCTTTGCCAGAAGGCACGAGAAATCCAGTTGAAAAGCAGGAAGGGGAAAATACACTTTACCGTCAGTATTGGGGTGGCAGGGACAGAGCATTTGACAGTTCTCCATGGACCAGATGAGCTCAATGAACTTCACTATGAATTGCTGGCGAAGGAAATGTTGGGAAAAGCAGATGAAGCTCTTTACTTGGCTAAAAACAATGGGAAAAATCAAGCTTGCTGCAACAACTCTTAGGCCCATTATCCGGTGCATTAGGGGATGAAAAATTAGCTGTTGCTAACAATAGTAATAGTTAGTCGGTGTTTTCTTGGCAGGATAATGATGATTAATGTGGAATAACCTAATCATTCCTTAAGGGGGATTGTCAAAAGATGAAGGATAAGTTAAACATATTAGCATTTAAAAAGATGAAGGAAAAAGGTGAAAAAATTGTCATGGTTACAGCTTATGACTATACGGGAGGACTGTTGGCGGAGCAGGCAGCAGTGGATGTAATCCTGGTGGGGGACTCCTTAGGAATGACCATGTTGGGCTATGACAGTACCGTGCCGGTAACCATGGACGAGATGGTTCATCATATGCGGGCAGTGCGGCGGGGTGCGCCTAAAACCATGTGTATTGTGGACATGCCCTATATGTCCTACGAGATATCCGTTGAAGAAGCTATTAGAAACGGGGGCAGGTTGATTAAAGAAGGGTTTGCTGATGCAGTTAAAGTTGAAGGCGGGATCAGCCGGGTTCCGGTGGTGGAGGTCATGGTCAAGGCTGGTGTACCGGTTATGGGCCACCTGGGCTTAACGCCCCAAACGGCGGACCAGCTGGGAGGCTATAAAGTTCAAGGTCGGGATCAGGATGCTGCCCGGGAGATGGTCAAGGATGCCATGGCTTTACAAGAGGCTGGGGCATTCGGTATTGTCCTGGAGTGCGTACCCCAAGGCTTGGCCCAGGAAATCACGGCGGGATTAACTGTGCCCACCATCGGCATCGGGGCAGGAGTTAACTGTGATGGGCAAGTGCTGGTTTATCACGATTTGCTGGGCTTGTACCAGCGACTTAAGCCCAAATTCGTCAAGCAGTACGCCGATCTGGGAGATCAAGTGCGGGAAGCTCTGGAACAGTATGGACGGGAGGTTAAGTCCGGGGTATTTCCCGGGGAGGAGCATAGTTTCTAAATTAGACATTAGACATTAGACATTAGACATTAGAAACTTGAAGCTAGAAGTTTGAAAATATAATGAAAAAGGACAGAAAAGAAATGCCTGGATCGAACCTCGAACCTCGAAAAGAGAGAGGGCAGTTTTAGGTCATGCCCAGGACTGAATTCTGCAGCCTTCGCTGCAATGAGCTACTGCTCTCAACATCCATTGTTTTCTAAACATGCGGTAGCACCTCCTTATGTATGTGAATATACCCCCTGTGGGTATTGTATATTTTTATTATAAATCATTTCCAGTCAAATTTCAATATGCTTTTTTAGCTCTTCCTTTTTAGCCACTTTTACTAGAAAAAGTGCTATAAATATAAATATGAAATAATAAAGTAAAATATGTTAGTACATTGAGACTCCTATAACCAGGAGGTTTCCCGTTTCCCGTTTCCTGTTTTTGGGTATATTATAGGTAAAAAGCAAGTAAGGGTGGTGAAAAGGTGAACTATCTTGATATGTTTATCGCAGGCTCCCTGGTGCTGTCTGTTTACCAGGGTTATCAGAGGGGAATTTTGCTGTCTGCGGCCCGGATTATCAGCTATATAGCTGGATTGGTGGCGGCGATATACTATTATCGTGCCTTCGGGGGCTGGTTAGATGAAAAATTAGGGCTGGTGGAGCGGCTGGCATCCTTTCTCTATAGCCTACTGCCACTTCCTAGAACGGTGATGACCACAACGGTGGACGGCCTTGGTCTAAAGGAACTGACCGAGGTGGTGAACACCCTGCCCCTGCCCGTATTTTACCAACAGCAGATGCTTACTTACCTGGATAATTATCAATTGGTACTAGTGGGCTCCCTGTTATCCATCGGGGAGACCATCACCCTTATTTTAGCTCATACCCTGGTAGAGCTGAGTGCCTTTGGAGTTATATTTTTAGGTGTGCTTTTTTTAGTTAGACGCTTGGGAGGTCTCCTTTCCAGGGGAACCAACAAGTCCGTATTCGGAGGAGTAAACAGGCTGGCGGGTGCAGCCTTTGGGCTGGCTGCCGGCTTGTTAATAGGTGCCATTGCCTTAGGGCTATTGGTGCCGATGGTAGTACTGGGACAAATAGTGCAAATAGAGGCCCTGGCAAAGGTGGCTGAGCAAGTAAACAACTCAAAGATGGTACCTTTTTTCTTAAATCTTTTTACCATATTCCAGGCTAGTGCAGGGGGAATTTTACCCTTTGCCAGTGGCATTTTTAACTTAAAATAATATTAGGAGTCAGGAGTCAGGAGTCAGGAGTCAGGAGTCAGATCTCCTGAATTCTGAATACCTGAATGGTGAGAGGGGTGAAACCATGGGTGTGGCTAAGGCATGGAAACGCTTGACCATAAACTTTGCATCAAAGGAAGTACTGCTGAAAAAGATTAAAGAAGAGCTAACCAAAACCAATGGCAAGTTGTCGCCCCCTTTACAGGAGCGGCTTCAGTGCCTGGAGCCCCAGGAACTGGCTGAGGCAATTTGTCAGGTGGGGGGAGAGTTGCCTCCCATGGCTGTCTATGCTTTAAATAACTTTGTCTTAGAAGAGGGAATTGCTGAGAAGTGGATTAGCTCACTGGCTATTGAGCGAAAAGAGGCTTATAAGCTGGTGCTGATTGAGGCACTGGGGATATTGCGCCTAAATCAGGCAGCCTGGCCACTGGTGGAGCTGTTAAAAAGCAGGAATGGAGCAGTGCAGATGGCAGCCGCTAAGGCTTTAGGCCGAATGTCCACCAGAAAACTCATTCCAGCCTTGATAGAGGGCATAAAAAAGGAAGAGTTCTGGCTGCCGGCCCGGGTGGCACCGGTGATCCTCACTGAGCCTGAGCTGGCTGCGCCCTTACTTAAGCAATTGCTGATGGAGAAGGATCTGCCCGAGGATGTTTACCTGGCAGCAATTGAATTACTAAAGGAAATGCGCCATCCGGATACAGCTGCCCTCCTGGAGGAAATATTTGCCGGGCACAGGGTGAAAGCCCAGGGGAAAATACTGGCGATTCTTACTGAGTTGGATGGGGTCAAGAGTCAGTCTCTGGCAGCATCTCTGCTGGAGCATCCTGCCTGGCAGTTGCGGCTGCAGGCGGTTAATACATTGAAGGACCTGCAGGTGCCTGGTTGGCTTGAGTTGATCAAGCCCCTAGCCCAGGACGAAAATCAACGAGTGCGTCAAATGGTAGTTTGGTTGTTGAAAAGCGAAGAAAGCGAAGAAAGCGAAGAAAGCGAAGAAAGTGAAGAAAGTGAAGAGAAGGGTGGGAAGGCCCGTGCTTGAAAACATAGCAACTTTGGCTGTGTTCCAGGAGCTGACCGACAGGGTCAGTTTTTGGTTTAGCCCGCAAGTGCTGGCAGATCTTGCCTGGCAGGCCGGACTGGCACTGCTGGTTATCATGACGGCACTGGTGGTTTACAAACTGGGAGTGAAGGTGATTAGAAGGATTTTTACACCGGCAGAAAACCGGGAATATATTAGTGAAGAGCTGCGTAAATCATTAAAACTTGGTCTAATAACTCTTTTAGGCTACGGCGTAATTTTTCTGGCGGTTATTATAATCTTAGAAATTTTTCAAGTTAAACTCTTTGGCTCAGATCAGCTGCGCCAAGGGGGAATCACCGTTATCAGGATAATTGGCATCCTAATACTGACCCAGTTAGTGCTCACCTTTGGCAGCAATGTCATTGAGCACCTGTTCCGGCGGGATGAAACAAAGGAGCAGTTTCTGGACGAAAGAAGATCCAGAACTTTAGGCAGTCTGTTGAAAAGTGTATTGCGCTACGGGGTATACTTTATAGCGGGAGTAATGATATTGGACAATCTCGGAATTAGGACCGGTTCCATCTTGGCAGGGGCGGGTATTATTGGACTGGCTGTTGGTTTCGGTGCCCAAAATCTGGTGCGGGATGTAATAACCGGATTTTTCATAATTTTTGAAGACCAGTATTCAGTAGGAGATTTTGTTACGGTAGCCGGTGTAACTGGAACAGTGGAGAACCTGGGCTTGCGGACCACTAAAATTCGAGAATGGACCGGTCAGCTGCACATTATCCCTAACGGGGAAGTTGGCAGTGTTACAAATTTCAGCACCGGGAAGATGGCGGCAGTGGTATTTATCAGAATTGCTTATGAAGAGGATATTGACAAGGCAATGTCGGTACTTACCCAGGTGGGGCTAAAAGCCAGGGCGGAGCTGCCCCAGATTATCGAGGATCCGGTGGTGCAAGGGGTCACGGAGCTAGGTCCGTCGGAAGTAGTTTTGCGGGTTGTAGCCTTCACTAAGCCTGGAGAGCAATGGTCAACGGAAAGAGAGCTCAGGAAGCGATTTAAGCAGGCTTTGGATGAGGCGGGGATAGAGATTCCTTATCCTCGACGGGTGGTAATCAGTAAAAATAAGTAATGGAGGGCCACTAATGGGAGATTATCGCTTAGGTGACATAGTCAAGATGAGAAAGGTCCATCCCTGTGGCAATGATGAATGGGAGGTTACCCGGGCGGGAATGGACTTTCGGATTAAGTGCCTGAAGTGTGAGCGCCATGTTATGCTCCCTAGACTTAAGTTTGAAAAGGGAGTAAAAAAGCTGGTCAAAAGATCTTAAATTGCTAATAACTCTGAATAAGTACATCTATTTTTACCATACCGAAAGACTTTCGCATACATGATGCGAAGGTCTTTTTTTAATTTTAAAAAAAATTTAAAATTTTTTTAAAAAAAATACTTGCATATTCCGATAGGTTTAGTATATATTATAAACATATCGGAATTATAGGAAATGAAGATGAAGGGGGAGTAAGAAGGCGCATAAAGTGACAAATCAAAATGAAAGTATATACAACATTATCATAGGGAGGATTTTAGAATGAAAAAATTATGGTCAATTATTTTGTATTCAGTTCTAATGGTTACATTTATTTTGTCAGGCTGTTCAAAGTCAGTGGCAGTGGATGACAGCATCCAGGGTAAAAAGATTTCCCAGTTTTACAATCAAGAGGCATTTACTACGCCCAATAAATTGAAATCCATGATGGATAAGCAAGAAAAGGGGCTTGTTGTAATAGGAGTATTGGACCTTGACAAGGCACTAATTCCAGGTAATATTTCAGGTTCTCCTATTGAAAATTCCTATGTTGTTTGGCGTCCAGACTACTCAGGAGCAGGCTCGGGTGAGGCAATATCATTAGAGATTGGCGGGTATAGAAAATCCAAGGAAGATATAGAGAACCTATTATCTAAAGCCGGGGCAACTCCCAGTTCAAAAATAGTTGTCTATGCTGCAGATGCACATCACGATGCTGGAAGGCTTTATTGGCAAATTAAAGCACTGGGTCATAAGGATGTAAGTATACTGGACGGCGGATTAAATGCTTGGATCGGGGAAGGATATCCAACTTCCCAAGCAAAGAAATTGGCTGATGAACCTAAAAAGACAGACTACAAGGCAGCAAGTTATGATGTAAAAAATATGGATGTTAGTATTCCAACAATCATCGAAGCCATTAACAATCCCAAGGATTGGGTTGTTATTGATACAAGGAGTAAAGACGAATTTGATGGGCAAAAAACAGGATCTTCTAGAGGAGCTTTTGGAACAGGGCGGGTAAAGGGAACGATTCATATTGACTGGGTAAGTGCTATCAACAAGGAAGATACCACCCTAAAGTCCATAGTTGAACTAAAGCAAATCTATGAGGAAACTATTAAAGATAAGAATGTTATTGTCTTCTGTCAATCAGGCGTAAGATCAGCTTTTACTTATGCAGTTTTGAAAAATGTTCTAGGTGCAAAGAATGTATACAATTATGATGGTTCATGGATAGAATGGTCTTATGTAGCATCCGAAGCAAGCAAGGGAAAGGTTGACGATAATTTGAGAGATCAAGTTATAAACCTAACTGAAGAATGGTCTGATAATAAGGGGGCTATAAATTAGCTCGATCTATAGGTGGGAAATGAATGACATTTTGTCCTTGCTTAGCACTTTATCATTGTAGATAAAGTGCTATTTTTTTTTTTGCTTTTTTCCTATCAAATTTGCAACTGACACTAATGCCAATCTGTGTTATAATTAAAAAAGTTTGACTAGTCAGTTATTTTAGTTTAGGGGGAAGTTCTATGAAATTATGGGTGCTAATCATGTTGAGCATCGGCCACTTGGTCACTGATATTCACCAGGGGGCCATACCAATCTTGCTGCCATATTTGCGGGATTCTTTTACATTGTCTTATTTTCAATTGGGCTTGATTGTGTTGGTGGCAAACCTAAGCTCATCCGTTATTCAGCCCTTGTTTGGGCTTTACAGTGATAAAACAAATATCCCTTGGTTGATGCCCCTGGGAATTGGAATGGCAGCAACAGGGATAGCCTTGGCGGGATTGATGCCTAACTATTACTTAATATTAATAGCCGTGTTTATCAGCGGTTTAGGGATAGCGGCTTATCACCCGGAAGGGTCCAAGATGGCAAATTTTGCTGCAGGCAGTAAAAAGAGCAGTGCCATGTCCATCTTTTCTGTAGGAGGCAACTTAGGCTTTGGGATAGGACCGATCCTTGGAGCAGTATTTTTTGGCACTTGGGGACTTACCGGCTCCCTGGCATTCTTAGGCCCTGGATTGATTACGGCAGCAGTCTTTTTATTCTTCCAATCTAAAATGATGGCCGATACTAGTGAGTCAAGAGACTCCTGGCGCAAGAAGCGGGAGGACCATAAGGCAAATGGAACAGGGAAAATGGTCTGGTCCTGGGGTTTAATGCTTTTAATGATGGCGGTGGTATTCAGATCCTGGACTCAATTCGGCTTAATTAACTACATGTATTTTTATTACACAGATTATCTGGGAGGGGAGCCAAAAATTGCAGCGATGCTGATAGGAGTATTCGGTATTGCCGGTGCCGTAGGCACCCTTGTCGGCGGACTGTCGGCGGACAGAATTGGTGCTAAAAAGCACTTTTGCATTTCTTTGGCATTGGCGTCTCCCCTGCTATATCTTTTTTTACACACTAGCGGGATAGCAGCTTTGGTGGTGATAGCCCTGGCTGGGGCGGTACTCATTTCCTCCTTTGCTCCTACCGTGGTGATGGGGCAGCAGTATTTGCCCAACAATATTGGATTGGCCTCCGGCCTATTAATAGGATTTGCCATCGGTATAGGGGGACTAGGTGTACCGGTCCTGGGGATATTTGCGGATAAATATGGAGTGGATCTGGTGATGAAAATCATTGCCATGCTGCCTATCATCGGATTTAGCCTGGCCTTGTTATTGCCAGCGCCACCGGAAGCAGTTTCCCAGCAGTCAGTGGGACCTATCTCAGCTGCTGAATAGGCCTCCATGCAAAACTAATCACCTGCATATGTTTATCTGTTTTCCGCAATATTCCATCTTGTTACAAAAAATTTCAGTAGTCACAGCAGCTATTGTTATGTATAATAATAAGTAGACAAATATAAATTAAAGTAGGAACATAGCTTTACATGACCCAAGATACAAGCAATTTAGGTAACTGCAGGGAAGATTAATAGACAGTTAATAGGAAAAGGAGTGAAAGCATGTTTGGGTTATTGCCGTTTAACATTGGTGCCGTTGAATTAATCGCTATCTTAGTAATTGTCTTAATCATTTTTGGGCCTGGCAAGCTTCCTGAATTAGGCAAATCCCTTGGCTCAGCTATTAAAGAGTTTAGGAAATCAACCAATGAGATTAAGCAGGAAGTAGAGCAAAGCGTCAAAGGAGAAACTGAAGAAGAGAAAAAATCATAATTTTATCAGTGTAACGGCCAGGATAACCTTGGTCGTTTTTTTTGGCCTATTGGCTGGCTTGTTTGCCACGGCGAATTCATGAAGAAATATATTAGGATATTATGCCAAAACCAATTACAGGTTGATTTAATAGCAAGAAAGGGGTATAGTATGATTAGAATATTGCTACAAGGAGTTGATACCATGCAGATTAAACCATCCGCAAGTATCAGGCAGAACTACAACGAGATTGCGACTTTATGCAAGTCCACCGGTGAACCGGTGTATCTTACCAAAAACGGCGAGGGCGATCTTGTGGTCATGGATATAGAGGCGTTTACCCGCCGTGAAAAAATGTTGAAGCTACGGGAAGAGCTGCTGGCCGTTGAGGAAGACCGTCTGGCAGGACGCGCGGGAACTACGCCGGAGGAACTGGATAAATACCTGGACAGCATCATTGATGAGGTGGAACATGGAAAAAAAGAGTCAATATAAGGTGATTGTCTCCGACAGTGCCCGTCAGATGCTGGCGGGCCATGTTCGTTTTCTGGCGCAGAAAAGCCCTTCTGCCGCCCGCAAAACAAAGAACGAATTGATGGATGCCATCCGTTCCCTTTCTACCATGCCGGAGCGATTTCCTTTTCTCAATGCAGAATTTATACCGCTCAATAAATATCACAAGATGTTCGTTGAGAAATGGTATTTAATCCTTTATCAGATCAAAGATCAGACAGTTTGCGTTGACTATATTGTGGATTGCAGGCAGGATTATGGGTGGTTGGTGCGGTAGTTTATTGTTTTAAATATATTTGTAATTTTGAGGAGTGTTTAAATGGTAGAGTACACTGAAATAAAAGATTTTTTATGCAGAGTTATTGGGAAAAAAGAGACTGATGAGGCAAACTGTAATATTATTGTAGATATTTCACGCAATCGTTATAATAATCCCCCACTAGAAGAAGAAAGGCAGTTTATCGTATATGATCAAGAATTATTAGATATGTATAATAGAACTATATCTATGCAGTATGATGGAATTACTTTATATAGCGACTCTTATTATGAGGTGGCTATTGATTTAGATTATCCGATGAGACATAGAGATGTGTATTTTCTCAAGTAAACGATAGCGCTAATGGAATAAGCTACGAATTAAACTGGCCGTCAGCTGAATATAGTTTATACTTAATCATGAAATTAATAGAACTACGACATGACCCTTCAGTAAGGCGCAGAATGCCCCAAATAATGAGCAGAATAAGAAGGCCTTTTGATTATCGTATTAACTCTGATGAAACTAAAGAGTTGTCATTTGAGAATATATTGTCTCGTATGATAGGAGAGATATCAATAAAGATACGATCAGATATGCCCCGATCACTTGCAACATTTAAGAGTTTATGCTCTGCGTTTGCCTTTGAGTTTATGTTTCAGACTGATATGGCGCTAGTTGAATGTAAGGCGATAGATGATGTGTTTAACATAAATATGTCACCACGCAACAGGTTTGATATTAGCCAACTCGACAAGCCTCCATTGCGAACATATACTAATGATGTGGTTGATTATTATAAATTAGCACTTTCTTCAAATGATCCATATATCAAATACATATCGTTTTATCATATAATGGAATATTTTTACGATGAAGTATTTAGAAAGCGTCTTGTGGATGATTTAAAGAATAAAATAACACATCCAGCTTTTTCATACAAAAATTGTTACCAGTCACTCTAAATGAGACTAGAAAGCATGCCTAAATCACCCTTTTTGAAACTGAATTGAATAAATTTGCAAAAAAAAAGAAAGAAAGC
>Ga0208490_100496_pt1 | contig 24047 bp, 22 predicted proteins | sample SubbioAug_CSWold_FD_184818 | JGI IMG/M metagenome (GOLD analysis project Ga0208490, IMG submission 184818) | Serpentinite rock and fluid subsurface biosphere microbial communities from McLaughlin Reserve, California, USA - CR11Aug_CSWold (SPAdes) | ecosystem: Environmental > Terrestrial > Deep...
GGATGGCTCGGCGGGCGCGCTGGCAGCGTCGGGCGAGCCGACGATCGACCGCCGTACGGGCGCGCAGCGCGGTGACACCTGCCACCTCGACGTGGTCGACCGCTCGGGGTTCATGATCTCGGCGACGCCGTCGGGCGGCTGGCTGCAGTCGTCGCCGACGATTCCGGCGCTGGGGTTCTGCCTGGGCACGCGCCTGCAGATGACGTGGCTCGACGAGGCGTCGCCGTCGGCGCTGACGCCGGGGGTGCGGCCGCGGTCGACGCTGTCGCCGACCCTGCTCGCGCGGGACGGCCGCGTGGTGGAGGCGCTCGGCACGCCGGGCGGCGACCAGCAGGACCAGTGGCAGCTGCTCTACCTGCTGCGCCGCATCGTCGGCGGCTTCGAGCCGCAGCAGGCGATCGACGCTCCCATGTTCCACACGGATGCGATGGTCGCCTCGTTCGCGCCGCGCACCGTGCAGCCGCGGTCGCTGACGATCGAGTCGCGGGCGGGCGAGGAGGTCATCGCCGAGCTGCGGGCGCGCGGCCACGACGTGAACGTGGTCGGGCCGTGGACGCTCGGGCGACTGAGCGCCGTGGGCGTTGACCCGGAACGCGGGTGGTTGTACGCGGCCGCAAACTCGCGCGGGGCGCAGGGGTACGCGGCCGGGCGGTAGGCCTGGTCGCAGAGTCTGCCGCATGCGAGCGAGTTTGCGCAGTTCGAGCCTGTTCGCGCAGGCACGATGTGCGCACACCCGCTCGATGTCGGGTGCCCGATTCCCGAATGTGCCGCTCGTGTCACGTGCCGTCAGAGGCACACACGCCAAACGCGAAGACGGGCGGCGGTCAGCGCGGGGTCGGGACGAGCGTGACCGAGCGGATGCGCGCATCCGCGATCTCGACGGATATGACGGTGCCGACGGGCTGGCGGCGGCGATCGGTCGGCGAGCCGGGGTTGAGCAGGCGCAGACCGCTGGGGGTCGTCGAATCCCAGGGGATGTGCGAGTGGCCGAACACCAGCAGATCGGCGGGGTCGGGCGAGCCTGACCCGAAGCGCTCGTCGCAGCGCTTCTCGCGCCCGGCGGCGGCGCCCGTCTCGTGGATGACGGCAATGCGCACCCCCTCGACCTCGACGCGAGCGACTTCGCCGAGCCGCCGCCAGATCGCGGGCCCGTCGTTGTTGCCAGCAACCCCCACCAGTCGGGATGCGCGCCCCGCGAGCGCGTCGACGGTCGCCTCGTCGACCCAGTCGCCCGCGTGAATCACGAGGTCAGCCTCATCGACGAGCTGCCACACCTGCGGCTGTAGCTCGTTGGCGCGCACGGGCAGGTGGGTGTCGCTGATCAGCAGCAGCTTCATGCGGCTTCCCCCGCCGCGCACATCAACCTCTCGACCTCGTCGGCGAGCTCAGCGACCGGGCGGCGGCCGTCGAGCTCGTGCGTTGCACTGCGGCGCAGCAGCGGCTCCACCTCGGCGGTGTAACGCCGAATGTCATCCTGCTGCTCGGCCGTCTTTCCGTAGCCGTTGCACTCGCGGGCGCGCACCCGCTCGAGCAGAGTCCCCAGCGGAGCGCTCAGCAGCACCACCGCCGCGAAGCGGTCATAGAAGGCGCCCTGGTTCTCGACCGTGCCGGAGACGACCAGCTCATCGTGGGAGGCGAGCAGAGCATCCATCTTCTCGACGTGCCACAGCCGATCGTCGATCGTGTACCCGCCGTGATCGGTGTCGACGGTGGTTACGCCGCGGCGCGCCAACTCGGCGAGCAGAGTCGATTTGCCTGCTCCCGACATTCCGGTGATGAGGATGCGCGCCATGACTCGAGCCTACGCACGAGTCGGCCACGCAGTCGCGGCGGCTCGAGATCGAGCCGGTTCGCGCAGATCGTGCCAACCGATGACCGCACGAGATGCGCAAACCCGCGCAAGTTCACGACGGAGTCGACGCCCCCAGCACTGTTCACGCAATGGGTCCGCGCGCCGCGGTCACGCCAGCGACTCGACCGGCGCGCGCAGCGCCGGCGCCACGTCGCGCATGATCGCCTCGAGGATGCGCGCGTTGAACTCGACGCCGAGCTGGTTCGGCACCGTGATCAGCAGCGTGTCAGCCGCCTGCACCGCTTGGTCGCGCGACAGCTCCTCGGCGAGGCGGTCGGGGGTGCCGATGTATTGGCGCCCGAAGCGCGAGCGGGCGCCGTCGAGAATGCCGACCTGGTCGCGCTGTTCCGCCTGGGCATGCAACCCGAAGTAGTACTCGGTCTCGTCGTCGATCAGCGGAATCACGCTGCGGCTCACCGACACGCGCGGCTCGTGCGCGTGAGCGGCGTCGGCCCACGCGTCGCGGAACAGCCGGATCTGCTCAGCCTGCAGCTCGTCGAACGGAACGCCCGTGTCTTCGGTGAGCAGCGTCGAACTCATCAGGTTCATGCCCTGCTCGGCCGCCCACACGGCGGTCGCTCTCGTCCCGGCGCCCCACCAGATGCGCTGCGCGAGGCCCGGCGACTGCGGGGTCACCGGCAGCAGGCCCGCCGTGCCGACCATCTGCGGGTTGCCGGGAGCTAGCCCCACCCCCGTGATCGCTTCGCGGAACGCCGCCGTGTGCCGGCGAGCCATATCGGCGTCCGTCTCGTCGGCACGCACACCCTCGGCCGCACCCGGCACGTGCCCGAACACCTCATAGCCCGCAATCGACGTCTCGGGTGACCCCCGGCTGATGCCGAGCTGGAGTCGCCCGCCGCTGATCAGGTCGGTCGCCGCCGCGTTCTCGGCCATCGCGAGTGGGTTCTCGTAGCGCATGTCGATGACTCCCGTGCCCAGCTCGATCCGCGAGGTTCGGGCGGCCGCGGCAGCGAGCATCGGATGCGGCGACGAGTAGTTCTTCGCGAAGTGGTGCACGCGATAGAACGCACCGTCAACGCCGACCTCCTCGGCCGCGACGGCCAAGTCGATGCCCTGCAGGATCGCGTCGCCGCCCGTGCGGGTCAGCGACCCCTGTACGTTGCTCCAGTTGCCGAACGACAGAAAACCGATGCGCGTCATGCTCATGCAAACGCATGGATGCGCGGGGCTATTCCGCGCGGCACCTCGCGCTACGAGCGCGGCGGCTCCGGCGCCGCGGGCGCGTCGGGCGCGCCGCTCGACGCGGCCGACACCTCCGCCGACACCTCGGCGGGGTCGGCGGGCGGGGCGGGTGCCGCGGTGGCAACCGGTCCTGTGGGCGGGTGCGCAGCATCCGCCCCTCTCGTCGCGCCCGGGCGCGTGGTCAAGAACACGCCCGTGAGCACGATCGCGCCGCCGACCGCCTGGCCGATCGTGATGACGTCGCCGAAGGCAAGGGCGATCACGGCGGTGAAGACGGGCAGCAGGTTTAAGAAGACGCCGGTCTTTGAGGGGCCGAGGTTCGTGACCGCGATGTTCCAGAAGAGGTACGCCAGCGCCGACGGGAAGACGATGATCCACGCGAGGCCGAACCACGCCTCGGCGCTGACACCCGAGGTGAGGCCCGGCGCGCCGAAGAAGGCGAACAGCGGCAGCATGACGACGATGCTGAGCGCCGCCTGCACCGCGGTGGCGGTGATCGGCGGGGTCGTGACGCGACGGCTGATGATGACGTAGGCCGTCCAGACGCTGATCGCGCCGAGCATGAGCAGGTCGCCGGGAGAAAAGACGAGCCCGCCCTCGGTCGAGCCGCTGAACACGACGATGAGCACGCCGACGGTCGAGATGATGATGCCGAAGACGCCGAGCTTCAGGATGCGCTCGCCGAGAAGGACAACCGCCGCCAACGCGATGATCGCGGGATTGATGGCGCTGATCACCGACGCCGTGACAGGGCTCGTCGTCGCGAGCGCCGCGTAGAGGAACAGGGTGTATCCGACCATGCCGAGGATCGCCTGCAGCGTGTGCAGCGGCCACTCGCGCAGCGCCGCCCGCCAGCTGGGCTTCTCGAGCCACCAGGCGACGAGCACGAGAATCGGCGCGGCACCGACCCAGCGCAGCCAGGTCAGCTCGATGGACGAGAACTCGTCGACGACGAGGGCCGCGACCACGAAGTTCGACGCCCAGAACAACTGAGCCAGCACCGGGGGGCTGAAGCGACGAAGAGCATTCACGAGGTACAAGGCTAGGGCCGCGCGGCGAGCCCGGAGGCCCACGTCGGGGGCTCATGCGAGCATCAACACCGTGCCCCTCGACTTCACCGCCATCGACTTTGAGACCGCCAACGGCCACGCGGCGAGCGCCTGCTCGGTCGGGCTCGTGAAGGTGCGCGATGGTCGCGTCGTCGACAAAGAGTCGTGGCTGATCCGCCCGCCGTTCGGCTACGACCTGATGAACGAGTGGAACACGCGGATCCACGGCATCACGGCCGCCGACATCGTCGACGCACCCCTGTGGGGCGAGCAGTTCGACCGCTTGTGGCAGTTCGTCGACGGAGACCTACTCGCCGCCCACAACGCCGGCTTCGACATGGGCGTGCTGCAGGCCGCGTGCCTCGCGAGCGGGCTCGCCGTGCCCGACGCCCGCTACCTCTGCAGCCTGCGGGTGGCGCGCAAGACCTACCACCTCGACTCGTACCGCCTGCCGGTCGCGGCCATGGCGGCGGGCTTCGACGACTTCGCCCACCACGACGCGCTCGCCGACGCCGAGGCCTGTGCCGCGATCGTCGTGCACGCGGCGAAGCGCCACGGCGTCGACACCCCCGACGAGCTGGCGAGCGTCTGCGGCACCCGCATCGGGGCGATCGGCCCGCGCGCCGACGAGGACGCCGCCGACCGCCGCCCCGCTGCCCTGGCCTAGCCGCGGGCCGCCGGCCGCGGGCGCCGGAGGGTCTACCCCTTGCGCACGGTCGCGGTCACCGGCGTCGGGTTCTGAAAGAGGTCGAGCACCGGGCAGTGCGCGTCGACGACCTCGCGCAGGTACTCGTAGCGTTCCGCCGACTCGGGGCCGGTCAGCGTGATGGTCAGGCGTACGGCGGTGAAGCCGGGGCGAACCGTGTCGTCGATGCCGAGCAGATTGCGCGCATCCAAGTCGCCCTCCGCCTCGATCGCGATGTCGAGCAGGCGGATTCCGAGGGCGCGCGCGTACAGGCGGTACACGACGACCTGGCACGAGATGAGGGCGCCGAGCGCGTACTCGACGGGGCTCGCGGCGACGTCGTCGCCGGCGAGCGCCTCCGGCTCGTCCACGACGAATCGGTGCTTTCCGGCGCGGATCGTGGTCGCGACCGACCCCTCCGCGATTCCGGATGCACGGAAGGTCAGCTTCGCGGTGGACGGGTCGGCAGCGATGCGCTCCGACCAGGCGGCGCCGGCCGCGTTGAGGCGTTCGGCCCGCTCAGCGATGGAGACGGCGGGGATGGTGGACGGGGTGCTGGGGGCGTCGGTGAGAAGTGTCATGCGGGGACGCTAAAGGCATCAGGGAAGCCTTGTCGAGCATCCCCGACACGCAGCGACACCCCGCGACACGAACGGTCACGGGGTGTCACGCGGCGTCACCGAGCGGGGCCGGTGGCGGCTGTCTAGTTCTGCGGGAAGCCCAGGTTGATGCCGCCGTGGCTCGGGTCGAGCCAGCGCGAGGTGACGGCCTTCTCACGGGTGAAGAAGCCGATCGCCTGCGTGCCGTAGGCCTTCGCGTTGCCGAACAGCGAGTCCTTCCAGCCGCCGAACGAGTAGTAGCCGACCGGCACCGGGATCGGCACGTTGATGCCGACCATGCCGACGGTGACCTCGTTCTGAAAGCGGCGGGCCGCTCCCCCGTCGTTGGTGAAAATCGCCGTGCCGTTGCCGAAGCGCGAGGCGTTGATGAGCGCGAGGCCCTCGTCGTATGAGGCGACGCGCACGACCGACAGCACGGGGCCGAAGATCTCCTCGGTGTAGACGCGCGAGGTGGTGGGCACGTTGTCGATGAGGGTGGGGCCGAGCCAGAAGCCGTCGGCCGCGCCGTCGACCTCGATGCCGCGGCCGTCGACAACGATCGTCGCGCCGTCCTCTTCGGCAACGTCGAGGTAGCCGGCCACCTTGTCGCGGTGTTCCTTCGTGATGAGCGGGCCCATGTCGCAGTTGCGGGTGCCGTCGCCGACCGTGAGGGTCGCCATTCGCTCGCGCGCCTTGGCGATCAGCTCGTCGGCGACCGGCTCGACGGCGACGACGACCGAGATCGCCATGCAGCGCTCGCCGGCCGAGCCGAAGCCCGCGTTGACGGCCGAGTCGGCGACGAGGTCGAGGTCGGCGTCGGGCAACACCAGCATGTGGTTTTTCGCCCCGCCGAGCGCCTGAACGCGCTTGCCGTTCGCGGTGCCGCGCTCGTAGATGTACTTCGCAATCGGCGTCGAGCCGACGAAGCTGATGGCGGCGACATCGGGGTTGTCGAGCAGCGCGTCGACGCTCTCCTTGTCGCCGTTGACGACATTGAAGACGCCGGCGGGCAGGCCCACCTCGCTGAACAGCTCGGCCATCCAGATCGCGGCCGAGGGATCCTTCTCGCTCGGCTTCAGCACAACCGTGTTGCCGGCGGCTATCGCCAGCGGAAAAAACCACAGCGGCACCATCGCCGGGAAGTTAAAGGGGCTGATGACGCCCACCACACCCACCGGCTGCTTGATCGAGTACACGTCGACACCGGTTGACACCGACTCGCTGTACTCCCCCTTCATCAGCTGCGGCAGCGACGTCGCCAGCTCGATGACCTCCATGCCGCGCGCGATCTCGCCGAGCGCATCGGAGGTGACCTTGCCGTGCTCGGCGGTGATGATCGCCGCGAGTTCGTTCTTGCGGGCGTTCATCGCCTCGCGGAAGGCGAACATGATCTGCTGGCGCTTAGCGAGGCTCGTGCCCGCCCAGCCGGGCAGGGCGTCCTTCGCGGCGGCGACGGCCAGGTCGAGGTCGGCCTTCGTCGCGAGCGCGACCTCGCGGGCGACGGCGCCCTGGGCCGGGTTGTAGACGGGGGCGGTGCGGCTCGAGGTGCCGGCGAACGCGGCCCCGTTCACGTAGTGCTGGACGATCGACATGGGTTCTCTCCCGAGGTGAGGGCGCGGGTGCGCTGCTGCCAGTCTCGGTCACGCACGTTCTGCGCTCAAGGGTCAAGCCCGCGCATCCATTGTGCAGAAACGCAGATTCGGGATGCGCGCTGCGCACGGTCCGCGGGACGGACGCGTCAGCCGCCCGGCAGCAGCTCGGCGCGGCGGCTCTCGACCGCCCGAAACAGCGCATCCCGCACGATCGCGACGGCCCCGACCGCTGGGCTTTCTGGCCGCGACGACAGGGTGAAGCGCAGCCGGAACTCGACCTCGTCGGGCAGCACGGGCACGAGACGCGGATCGTTCTCGGCCATGAAGGCGTGCAACAGTCCGATGCCCGCGCCCGCCCGCACCGCCTCCAGCTGCGCGAAGACGTTGGTGGAGGCGAATCCCGTGCGCATACCGCCGAGCACCGGCGCCAGGTCGAGCTCCTGCACGGTCAGCAGCGCATCAACGTAGAAGATCAGCTCGAGCCCGGCGAGGTCGCCCACGGTACGAACGGCCGGGTGCGCCGCGAGGTAGTCAGGGCTCGCGTAGAGCCGCAGCGCGTAGTCGGTGAGTGGTTCGGCCGTGACCCGCGCACCCGCCGCCTGGCCGATGGTCACGGCGAGGTCGAAGCCCGACCCCCGCAGGCTGAGCGGTCGGGTGGAGGTCACCAATTCGACCGCGATTCCGGGATGCTCGGAGCGCACGTCCGCGAGCGCCGGCGCGATGATGAGCGAGCCGAAGCCATCGGGCGCCGCCACGCGCACCGTGCCGCGCACCGTGTGGTCGCCCTCGGCAATGGCCGCGACCTGGTCGAGCACGTCGTCGAGGGTCGCCGCACGCTCTACGACATCGCGGCCGAGCCCCGTGAGGTGCCAGCCGTCGACACCGCGGTCGAGTACGCGCGCGCCGAGCGCCGCCTCGAGGCGGTCGAGTCGACGACGCACCGTGGTGTGGTCGATGCCGAGAAGATCGGCGGCGGCGGTCAGCCGGCCGAGACGGGCGACGGCGAGCAAGACGCGCAAGTCGTCGGCGCTCAACTCGGGGCGTCCGGGCGTGGTCGACATGACGCCACCCTACGGCGCGCGTGCCGGCGACGCCGCGATGTCGGGGGTGCCTGCGAGAGTTAGGACATGGAGTTTCTCGTACCGCTCGCTCTCGGGCTCATCCTCGGCCTCATCGTCGGTGCCGTCGCCGGCATCCTGCTGGGTCGGCGCGGGGCAACGCCCACCGGTGACGATCCCGCCGTGGTCGCTGCGCGACACGAGGCAGCGCTCGCCCAGCTTCGCGCCGAGGAGGCCGCGGTGCGGGCCGAGCTCACCGCCGAGCTCGCGGGGCTTACGGCCACGGCCGACGGCTTACGTGAGCAGGTGACGCAGGCGCAGCAAGCCCACCGCGAGTTCGTCGAGCGCGCCCAGGCCGAGCAGCGCGCCCGCGAGGAGCGCGAGCGCGCCGACAGCAAGGTGCTGCAGGCGCTTACCCCCGTGCAAGAGACACTGCGCACGATGCAGGCGAAGGTGACCGAGCTCGAAACGCAGCGCAGCCAGCAGCACGGGCAGTTGACGCAGCAGTTGAAGTCGGCCACTGAATCGGAAGAGCGACTGCGCGCCACCGCCGAGTCGCTCGCGAGCGCCCTGCGGTCGAACAGCGTGCGCGGCGTGTGGGGCGAGACCCAGCTGCGCAACGTTGTTCAGGCCGCCGGCCTCATCGAGCGGGTCGACTTCGACACGCAGGCGAGCATCAGCTCCGACGCGGGCGCGGGCCGCCCCGACATGGTCATTCACCTTCCCGGCGGCAAGAACATCGCGGTGGACGCAAAGGTGCCCTTCACCGCCTACCTTGAGGCCAGCCAGATCGCGATCACCGCCACGGGTGACGAGGGCGCGCGGCGCGAGGCGCTCATGAAGCAGCACGTCAAGGCTGTGCGTTCGCACATCGACGCGCTCGGTTCGAAGGCGTACTGGGCGGGGCTCGACGCCTCCCCCGAGCTCGTCATCGCCTTCATCCCGAGCGAGTCGCTCGTCTCTAGCGCCATGGAGGCCGACCCCGCGATCATGGACTACGCCTTCTCGAAGCGCGTCGCCCTCGCCTCGCCCGTCACTCTCTGGTCGGTACTGAAGACTGTCGCGTTCTCGTGGCAACAAGACGTTCTGACCGAAGATGCCAAGCAACTGTTCGACCTCAGCCGCGAGCTGTACGGCCGCCTCGGCACACTTGCCGGGCACATCGAAAAGCTCGGCCGCTCGATCGAGGGCACGGTCAAGAACTACAACGGCTTCGTCGGGTCGATGGAACGCCAGGTGCTGCCGAGCGCGCGCAAGCTGCAGCGCCTCGACGAGTCGACCGTGCTCGGGCCGCTCGCATCCATCGAAGAGGGGCCGCGCGAAATCACCGCGATGGAGCTTGTCGACAATCTGTCGACCACGGGCGAGCTCGAGACTGTGGACGACCAGCGAGGCGAGTGAGTCGCGTTCGCGCCCGTCGCTAGGATTGCGGCAATCCCTGGTGCAACGAGGTGCCGGGGTCCACCCTTGGCGAAAGATCAACGATGACCCAACGCCCCTGGCTCGCCCACTATCCGAGCGGCGTCGAGCATGAGCTCGTCGCAACCCCCTTCCGGCACATGCCCGACCTGCTGTCGAAAGCGACCACCGACTACGGTGACCAGATCGCGTTCACGCAGTGCATGCCGAACGGCATGAACGGCTCACTGACCTACAACCAGGTCGACGAGCTGTCCGATGCCTTTGCTGCGTACCTGCGCGAGGAGCTCACGCTCGAGGCGGGCGACCGAGTCGCCGTCCAAATGCCGAACTGTCTCGCCTTCCCGATCGTCGCGTTCGGCATCTTCAAGGCCGGCCTCGTGCTCGTCAACACGAACCCGCTCTACACCGCGAGCGAGATGACACACCAGTTCAGTGACTCGGGCGCGAAGGCTCTCGTCATCATCGACATGTTTGCCGACCGACTGCCCGAGGTGGTGTCGGCAACCGGCATACAGACGGTGGTCACCGTCCGCATCGCCGAGTTCTTCCCGCCGGTCGTCGCCGGCGTGATCCGCCTCGTGCAGAAGTACTGGAACCGGTCGTTGCCGAAGATCGAGGTCGAGCACACGTCCTTCCAAACCGCGCTGTCGCGCGGCCGCGAACTCATGGGGCGCAGCTCCAGCTACCTCGACGGGGTCGACCTCGAATCGATCGCCGCCCTGCAGTACACCGGTGGCACGACGGGTGTGTCGAAGGGCGCCATGCTGACGCACGGCAACCTCGTGTCGAACACGATGCAGGTGCTGCAGATGCTCGGCGAGAGTATTCGCCCCGGCAAAGAGATCGTTTTGACGGCGCTGCCGCTGTACCACATTTTCGCCTTCACGGTGAACCTGATCGGCTTCTACCACATGGGCGCGCGCAACATTCTCGTGCCGTCTCCGCGACCACCGAGCAACCTGAAGCGCGCGTTCGAGAACTACAAAATCACCTGGACCACAGGCGTGAACACGCTCTTCAACGCCCTGCTCAACGAACGCTGGTTCGTCGAGCACCCGCCGAAGCACCTGATCGGCTCGGCCGCCGGCGGCATGGCTCTGCACGAGTCGGTTGCGGAGCGCTGGCGCGAGGTCACGGGCACCCCGATCGTCGAAGGCTACGGGCTCACCGAGACCTCACCCGTGCTCACCTTCAACCCCTTCGGCGGCGAGGTGAAAGACGGCACCATCGGCATTCCGGTGCCCTCGACCGACGTGCGCTGCGTGAAAGACGACGGCACCGACGCCGGCGTCGGAGAGCCCGGCGAGATCGTCGCCCGCGGCCCGCAGATCATGAAGGGCTACTGGCAGCGCGACGACGAGACCGCGAACGCCATGCTCGACGGCTGGTTCCGCACCGGCGACATTGCCGAAATGGACGCCGACGGTTACTTCACGATTGTCGACCGCAAGAAAGACATGGTGCTCGTCTCGGGCTTCAACGTCTTCCCCAACGAGGTCGAAGAGCGCATCGCCTCCATGCCCGGCGTCAACGAGGTCGGCGTCGTCGGCATCCCCGACGACAAGACCGGGGAGGCCGTCCGCGCCTACGTCGTTGCGAACGACCCCCGCCCGACGGAAGCCGAGATCATCGCGCACTGCCGCGAGTCACTGGCCGCCTACAAGGTGCCGAAGTCGGTGCGCTTCGTCGACGAACTGCCGAAGAGCCCGATCGGCAAGATCCTCCGCCGCGAGCTGCGGGCCGAAGCGGTCACGAGCGAAACGGCCAGTATCGAGACGCAAGGAAGGGAGCTGTCGTGATCGCCGCATCCTTCTTAAGCCTCTCGACGACGGTCGTCAACGAGCAAGACGTCGTCACCCCGTTCGAGCAGGCACTGCTCGTCGGACTCGTCTTCGTCATCATGTTCGGCCTCGGCGCCGGGCTCACGCCGCGTGACTTCAAGTCGGCGCTGCGCCGACCGTACGGGCTGATCATCGGCTTCGTCACCCAGTTCGGCATCATGCCGCTGCTGGCCTACGTGCTCGTCATCACGCTGTTGTTCCAACTGCCGCGGGAGTACGCGGGGCCCGTCGCCCTGGGTGCCCTGCTGATGGGCTGCGTACCCGCCGGCACGACGTCGAACATCTTCACGTACTTCTCGAAGGGCAACCTCGCGCTCAGCGTCATCATGACGACGAATTCGACGCTGTGGGCGATTCTCATGACGCCGCTCGTGCTCGCCTTCTACGGCGGCTTCGTGTTCACGGAGGAGACCGACCTGCAGATCCCGATCGTCAACATCGTGGTGACGCTCGCGACGCTACTCATCCCCGTCGTCGCGGGCATGATCCTCCGGCGCTACAGCGCCAATGTCGGCGCGTTCATGGAACTGCTGGGCGGGTTCTTCGGCCTGTTCTTCATCGTGTTCCTCATGGCGACGTGGGTGCCGCGCAACTGGGCGCTGCTGACCTCCACCCCGTGGCAGACCTACACGGTGGCGATCGGGCTCGGACTCGTGGGCATCTTCGTGGCCTACTTCATCGCGCGAGCGATCCGCCTGCACCCGGCGAACGCGCGCACGATCGGCCTCGAGACGGGCATCCAAAACGGGCCGCTGGCTATCGCGATCGTGATCCTGACCTTCTCGGGCACCCCCGAGATCGGCCTGATCCTGATCGTGCCGGCGCTGTACTCGCTGTTCATCGTGATCATCGCCACCTTCGTGACGTTCTGGTTCCGCCGTGCCAACACGGCCGAAGAGCAGAAGATCCCGAGCCTGCTGTAGCGCACCAGCCTCTAGCCTGACCGGCGGAGGCGGAGTAGCGTCGCGACATGATCGCCACGCGCTTCGCCTTCGCCGGTTTCGCCGTTCGCGACGTCGACGCCGCGCACGACTTCTACGGTCGCGTTCTCGGCCTCGACGTCGGATACGCCGACATGGGCCAGCTCACTATCGACCTGCCGGGCGGCGGCCTCGACCAGGATGCACGCGGCATCTCCCGGGGAATCGCAGCGGGGCGGGGCCCCGACATCGCGTGGTTCACCGACCCGACCGGCAACATCATCTCAGTGCTGCAGAACCCGCCGGGTGACGACGCGGCCTAGCGTCGCGCGGATCCGAACTGAACTACAGGCCGAGTACCTCATTCTCGTCAAGCCACTTCGAGACCTGGTGGTCGGCGACGACGCGGCGGATCGTGCCCGAGCGTGAGCGCAGCACGATCGACTCGGTGCGGATCATCGGCCCGTCGCGCAGCACGCCGCGCACGAGTTCGCCGTCGGTGACACCGGTCGCGACGAAGAAGGTGTTGTCGCTGCTCACGAGCTCGTTGGCTTCGTAGACGTGGTCGAACTTCAGGCCGGCCGCGGCGCCGCGGTCACGCTCCTCGTCCGATCCGGGGGCGAGCCGACCCTGAATGAAGCCGCCGAGCGCCTTCACCGCGCACGCCGTCGCGACTCCCTCGGGGCTCCCTCCGGTGCCGATCGCCATGTCGATGCGGGTGTCGTGACGCGCGGCGTTGATGCCGGCAGCGACGTCACCGTCGAGGATGAGGCGCGTACCGGCACCCGCCTCGCGGATCTCCTCAATCAGCTTCTGGTGGCGCGGCCGGTCGAGCACGGCGATCCGCATCTGGTCGACGCGCTTGCCCTTCGCCGCGGCGAGCGCTCGGATGTTCTCGCCGACCGATTGGCGGATGTCGACGACGCCGATTCCCTCGTGACCCGTGACGATCTTGTCCATGTAGAACACGCTGGAGGCGTCCAGCATGGTTCCCCGATCGGCGACCGCGATCATCGAGATCGCGTGGCTGCGGCCGGCCGCCGTCAACGAGGTGCCGTCGATCGGGTCGACCGCGATGTCGCACATCGGGCCGTTCCCGGTCCCGACCTGCTCGCCATTGAAGAGCATCGGCGCGTTGTCTTTCTCGCCCTCCCCGATAACGACGACGCCCGTGAAGTTCACCGTCCCCAAGAATTTGCGCATCGCATCCACCGCCGCGCCGTCGGCCGCGTTCTTGTCGCCGCGTCCGATGTAGGGGGCCGAGCGGATCGCGGCCGCCTCGGTCGCGCGCACCAGCTCCATGGCGAGGTTGCGGTCGGGGTGCAGGAACAGGGTTCCGGTTTCGGTGGTCACCACAGTGGCGTCCTTCTCTCGGCGTCGATCAAGCGGATGAACGGACGCGCCGGGTGGTAGAACAGCGCACGCCCCAGCCTAGCGGCCGGGCGCCCCACGCTGGCTAGACTCGGAGCCGTCCCCACAGCCCACCACGCACGAGGAGCACCATGCCCATCGCCACCCCCGAGCAGTACGCCGAGATGCTCGATAAGGCTAAGAAGGGCGGGTTCGCCTACCCCGCCATCAACGTGTCGTCGTCGTCGACGATCAACGCCGTTCTGCAGGGCCTCACCGAGGCTGGCTCCGACGGCATTCTGCAGGTCACGACCGGCGGCGCCGACTACTTCGCCGGCCAGAGCGTGAAGGCCCGCGCCTCGGGGGCCCTCGCGTTCGCCGCGTTCGCCACCGAGGTGGCCAAGAACTACCCCATCACAGTCGCCCTGCACACCGACCACTGCCCCAAGGATGCGCTCGACGGCTTCGTCATGCCGCTCATCGAGGCCAGCGAGGCCGAGGTGAAGGCCGGACGCAACCCCATCTTCCAGTCGCACATGTGGGATGGCTCGGCCGTGCCGCTCGCCGAGAACATCGAGATCGCCCGCGAGCTGTTGCCCCGCATGAAGAACATCAACGCCATTCTCGAGGTCGAGATCGGCGTCGTCGGCGGCGAGGAAGACGGCGTTCAGCACGAGGGCTCGAACGACGCCCTCTACACGACCCTCGGCGACGTCGAGCAGGCCGTCGAGGCGCTCGGCCTGGGCGAGCAGGGCCGCTACATGGCCGCCCTCACCTTCGGCAACGTGCACGGCGTCTACAAGCCGGGCAATGTGAAGCTACGGCCCGAACTGCTCGCCGAGATCCAGCAGGGCATCCAGGCCAAGTACGGCACCGACGCCCTGCCGCTCGACCTCGTCTTCCACGGCGGTTCGGGCTCGACCGACGATGAGATCGCGACGGCGGTGAAAAACGGTGTCATCAAGATGAACATCGACACCGACTCGCAGTACGCGTACAGCCGCTCGGTCGCCGACAGCGTGCTGAAGAACTACGACGGTTTCTTGAAGGTCGACGGCGAGGTCGGCAACAAGAAGGTGTACGACCCGCGCGCGTGGGGCAAGGCAGCCGAGACCGCGATGGCGAAGCGCGTCGTCGAGGCCACCCAGCAGCTTGGTTCGGCGGGGCACTCGGGCCGCTAGTCCCGACCCTCCGTCGTCTCGATGCGGGGCGTGCGCTGCACGAGCGGCGCGCGCCCCGTCGTCGTTTCCGCCGGTGCCTCGAACTCGACGCTGAGGCTCGCGCCGTCGCGCCAGTGGATGTCACGCACCGCCGCCGAGAGCGACACGTAGTAAGGCGCGAGGAAGCTGATGCGCCGCCCCTCGGGCAGGGTCGTGTTGATGCGCATCGCGACGGCGACATCGCCTGACACGGACCCGCGCAGCGAAAAACTCGCCGACACGAACCCCGATTCGGGATGCGCGAGCAGCGCATCGATCATCGCGCGCAGGGCGGTGCGTTGCGAGACGCTCAACCGGTCTGCGAGACGCTCGGGGTCGTCCACGTCCACGGGGTGACCGCGCACGACGCGCTCGAGCCAGGTTGCCGAAGCGTCAGCGATGAGCCGCGCCCGCAATTCGAGCGACAACGAACGGGCCCGGCGCGCATCCCTGTCGGTGACCTCGCCCCGTCGGGCAACGGTGCGCAGAAACGTAACGGCGGCTGCCAACTGCTCCGAGATCTCGTCGTCGACGGCCCTCACCAGCGCCCGGTCATCGATGCCCTCCGGTCCGATCGCGGGGGCCCCGGGGAGGGGCCGCTCACTCCAGCGCATGAGCCGGCGCACGATGCTGCCGGAAAGCACCGCGCTCACGGTACCCCCGGCCACGACCGGGGTGACCACGATGAGCGCGGTCGTGACCGGCGGCCAGCTCGGATCGTCGGGAACGATGAGCACGACGGCGATGAGCGAGACAACCCCCACCAGCGCGACAGCGAGCGCGGCGATACTCGATGCACGCACGTAGGGGGCCATCGCGACGAGGACGAGAGACACCCCGAAGGGTGCCCACCAAAATGTGATCGAAAAGGCGACGCCCTGATGGTCGAGAGCCGAGCACAGCGTGGCGGCGCTCAGCAAGCCGAAAATGGTCATGATCTCGGGTGCGCCCAGCACTCCGCGCGGCGGACGCGTACGCACATGCACGATCGCACCCGATGCGGCGAGCAGCAGAATGCCGAGCCACTGCAGGGCACCGCCGCGCGGCGGAACGGCGATCACCTCGATCACGCTGTAGACGACGGCGAGGACCGTTGCCGTCACCGGAATAGCGGCGGTCGTCACCCAGCTGATCGGGTCGGTCGACCAGGGGGACACGTGCGAACGGTCACCCATCGCGCGCTCCGAGCGGAACCCGCATCATGACGGTGGTGCCCTCGTCACCGGACCAGATGCGCACCGACCCACCGACCGTGCGGATGCGTCCGTCGATCGATTCGCGCAGGCCCAGTCGATCGGCGCCGACGGCGTCGGGGTCGAAACCGACACCCGCGTCGACAACGAGAAGCGCGATCGCGTCGTCACGCTGACCGACGACGAGTTCGGCCTGGCCGGTACCGGCGTGTGCCGCAACGTTGTCGAGCGCCGCGCGGGTGGCACCGACGAGCGCGTCGACGACGGGCGCAGGCACCTCCGCCGTGAGTTCCTCGGCGCCGCTCAGTTGCACGCTCACCCCGGTCCAGCGGTAGTGATCGGCGAGTTCGAGTAGCGCGTCGGCGAGCGGTGCGGAGGCTGCCGCCACGGCCGTGGACGACGACACTCGGCGGGCGGTCGGGCGCACGATCGCGTCGAGGTCCCGCAGAATGTGGTCGCGCATCCGCTCATCGACGGTTCCGACCGACATTGCGATGACCGCGAGATCGGCGAGGACGGTGTCGTGCACGGCCGCCGCCGCGCGTCGCTGCAATTCACGCTCGCGTTCATCGATTAAGACCGCTCGCTGCACCGCCAAGAACTCGGGAACGCGTTGCTTCGCGCGATAGCGCACAGCGGCGAGCAACCCGAAGCCCGTGAGTGACACGACACCCACGATGAGCGGGCCGTAGCCGAACGGACCGGGAGTGCCGACCGCCCACCAGCCGGCCGCGAGAGCGGAGTAGGACACGGCGAGTGCGGCGAGTGTCCAGCGCACCCCGCTGCGGGCGCTGCCGCCGAGGGCCCCGACGAGCGGCAACGCAGTGGCAACACGATTCAGGATGAACGGATCATCGCCCTGCTCGGCGAGCGCCACCACCGCAACGACAGACGCCGCGGCGGCAACCCCGCCGCCAGCCAGGTAGAGCGCAGCGGTCGCGCGGGACGGCAGCATGAGCAACAGCGCGGCGAGAAGAAGCACCGCGACCGCCGGCGCCGCAACGATGGGTGCACGCAGCGGATCGAGCCCGGCCGAGAGAACCACGTCGACCGACATGACGACGGTCAGCGCCGTACCCCCGATCGCGACGGCGCGCATGGCGGTCGAGAGCCCCGACACCACGACGGCGGCGGCGATGTCCCGCGGCAGTGCGACCGTCGGCATGGGCCTCCCCTCGCGCTCAGGCTAGCGCTCGCGTGCGCCCGCGGGGCTACCGCTCGCCGTCGACTCCGAAGCGGACGACGAGCGAGCGTCCGTTGGTCCACGAGATGTCGCGCACGACCGATTTGGCGCTCAGGTAGTACGGGGCCAACACCGCGGTGCGCCGCCCCTCCGGCAACTCAAGATCGAGTGTGAGCGCGACGGCCACGTTCCCATCACCGCCCGGGGCGAGCTCCAGCCGGGCCGCGTACACACCGGCGCTCTGATCGGAGAACACCCCGTCGATGAGCGCGAGGATCGCCGCGCGCTGGTCGAGGGAGACGCGATCAGCAAGGCGGTGCGGGTCGGTGACGTGCACCGCCCGGGTGGCAACGACGGCCCCGAGCCAGCCGCTGCCCTCACGGTCGATGAGCGCGGTGCGCAGCTCGGTCGCAAGTTCGGCCGCCCGCGCGCGCGTGGCGGCGTCCACCGGCGCGCCATCGGCGATGGCCCGCAGAAAGGGCATTGCGTCCGTGCTGAGCACCCCGTGCGTGGTGCGGTCCACGATCGACACGGCCTTCTCGCGCGCGGGCGGCGCCGCGATGGTGTCGACGATGCCCGAGCGCCAGCCCTGCACTTCATCGATGAGCGCGCGCGTGAGGAAGGTGCCGCCGATGAGCGCGAACAGCGGTGAGGACGCGGCGATCACCACCTCCGCTCCGGGAGAGACGGCCGCGAGCGGCTCTGTCGCGAATGCAGCACCCAGCACGCTGGCACCGGCAACCATCGCTCCCGCCGGCAGGAAGACGCGACCGGGAACGAACGGGCTGAGCGACATGACGACGAGCGCAACCGCGACTGGAGCCCACCACAACTCGGGGACGAGCTCTGCGGTCGCTCCGTGACCCCCTCGCGCGATGCCCCACCCGCTGACGAGAACCGCCGAGCTCGCCAACACGGCGACGACAATTGCCGTAGCCGTTCCGAAACGTCGACGGGTGGGACGGGCGGCGAAATGGATGGCACCGGTTGCCAGTGCGGCCAGCACGACGGCAGCCCACTGAAAACCGGGCGCATCGGCGCCCTGCTCACCGAGCAGAACCCCACCGGCGCCGAGTGCCACGATCAAGACGGGAACCCACGCGGTCACGAGCGACGCGGTCAGCCAGCTGAGCGTGTCGACCTCGTTGGCCGAGCGCCGCCACCACACGGTCATCGCTCGGCCTCCGCCCCGGCGCGGGGAGCCGAGAGCAGCACGGTGGTGCCCGCTTCCGACGACCAGATCCTGGCGGACCCCCCGGCACGCTCCATTCGGCCGATGATCGACTCGCGGAGACCCAAACGGTCGACCGCCACCGCGTCGACGTCGAAGCCCAGTCCGTCATCCACGACGAGCACCGTGAGGCGGTCGTCGTCTCCTCCGAGCGTCAGCTCGACGTGATGGGCCGACGCGTGGCGACGCACGTTGTCGAGCGTCGCCGCGACGGCGGCGTGCAACGCCTCCGCGACGACGGGTGGGAGGGCGTCATCGGTCAACAGCTCCGTGCCGGCCAGGTCGATGCGGCCGCCACGCCAGCGGTAATCTTCGACCAGGTCCAGCAGGGCGCGGCCAAATGTGCCCTCGCGGGGCAGGATCGAGACCGTGCCGGTGTCGGTCGCGCTCGCCCCCTCCAAGCGCGCGAGATCCGTACGGATGCGCGCGCGCATCCCCTCATCGAGAGCGCCGTCTCCGTGAGCAATGGCGGCGAGATCGGACAGGACGGTGTCGTGCACGACAGCGGCAGCCGACCGTTCGCGGCGGCGACGCTCGTCGGCGCGACGCGTCTCGCGGGCAATGTCGCGGAAGGCGGGGAAGCGCCCGCCGCTGCGCCGCCAGCCGATGTCGACCACGGCAAAGGCGAAGACCATGATGAGGGCATCAATGACGCGATCGGGCGAAAAGTGAGGCTCCTCGCCCACGATGACGGCGCCCAGGGCAATCGCGATCGTCCCGACGCCGAGCCCCGCCAGGATCCAGCCGATGCCGCTCACGCCCCGCGTGCCGAGCGCCCCGACAAAGATCAGCGCGACGGCAGCGCCCTCGACCAGGAAGCCCGAGCGATCCCCGAGGGGTGCGGCGTACGAGGTGGCCAGCGCTGCATACGCCGTGCCGATGGTGAGCCCCACGCCGAGGTGCGTCACCATCGTGACGACGCTCGGGCGGACGGCGAGTGCCAGCGACGTCACGAGGACGGGAAGGAGTGTCAGCACGAGCGGCACGGACGCGGGGCCGTGCCCGAGCACGACAGCCGTCTCGCCGATCACGGCAAGCACCAGCAGTACCGATACGGGACCGATCCAGCGCATGGCGGCGCTCAGGCCGCGCACGAGACCCGCAGCCGTCACCCCGCGCGGCGCTGGCAGAGACGCGAACGAATCGCTCGGCGGGGCTGTGGGCGCCTGATTGGACGGCACTGCCCGGCGCCCTATCGCCTCAGCTCCGGGTGCGACCGCCGAGGGCGCGCTCGTCGCGCTCTCCCGTGGCGTTCGTTCGGAGTTCCTTCGGCAGCGAGAACATCAGATCTTCCTCTGCGGTCTTCACAATCTCGACGTTCTCGAACCCTGCATCACGCAGGTCGGCGAGCACCTGCTCGACAAGCACCTCGGGAACGCTCGCACCCGAGCTCACCCCGACGCTCGCGACGCCCTCGAACCACTCCTGTCGAATCTCGCTGGCGTAGTCGATGCGATACGCCGCCTTCGCCCCGTATTCCAGCGCGACCTCGACGAGACGCACGCTGTTCGAGCTGTTGGACGAGCCGACAATGATGACGAGATCGGCGTCAGGAGCGACCTTCTTGATCGCCACCTGACGGTTCTGCGTCGCGTAGCAGATGTCGTCGCTGGGCGGGTCCTTCAGGTGCGGGAACCGTTCGCGCAGGCGACGCACGGTCTCCATCGTCTCGTCGACCGAGAGCGTGGTCTGCGACAACCAGATGAGGTTCTCGGTCTCGGGCACCTCGATGCGGTCGGCCTCGTCGGGGTCGTTCACGAGAATGGTGCGCTCGGGGGCGTGCCCCATCGTGCCTTCGACCTCTTCGTGGCCCTCGTGACCGATCAGGAGGATCCAGTAGTCCTGCTTCGAGAACCGCACGGCCTCTCGGTGCACTTTTGTCACGAGCGGGCAGGTGGCGTCGATGGCCTGCAGCTCGCGGTCTGCCGCGCCCTTCACGACAGCGGGGCTCACACCGTGGGCCGAAAATACGATGTGCGAGCCCTCGGGCACCTCGTCGACCTCGTCGACGAAGATCGCGCCGGCCTTCTCGAGTTCGCTGACGACGTGCACGTTATGCACGATCTGCTTGCGCACGTAGACCGGCGCACCATACTGCTCGAGCGCTTTCTCGACGGCGATGACGGCGCGGTCGACGCCAGCGCAGTAGCCGCGCGGCGCGGCCAACAGCACGCGCTTGGGGCGACCGACGTCGACCGGCGTAAGCCGCTCGCGACGCTCAGGAATGACGGGCGCAGTCAGCGTCTGGCCGAGGGCGCCGTTCGTGATCGTGGACATCGGGTCGAGTCTACGGGTCGGCCCTGAATTCGCCCCTGATAGGGGATGCGCGTGCGCGCGGCCCTACTCAACGTCGCGGCGGAGGGTGGTCACGGCCGCGACAGCGACGAGCAGCACGCTCAGGGCGGTCAGCACAAGGCCCCCCTCGAGTCGGGTGAGCGGCTCGATCACGCCCGGCACGGTGGGATCGAGCTGGCCGATGGAGGCGATAATGCCGGCCCCGACGAGCGAGTCGGTAGCCGCACCCGGGAGATAGCGGGCGAGCTCTGCCGACCACTCCCAGGCGCCGGCAACGATGCGCAGGATCGGCTCCACGAACTGCGTGAAGACCAGCACAATGACGATGGCCGCGATCTGGCTGGTCAAGAGAGCCCCCAAACCAAGGCCGAGAAGCGACCACAGTGCGCAGGCGAGCACGGTGCGAGCGAGCAAGCCGAGCACGTCAGGATCGCCGAGCAGGGTGTCAACGCCGTTTGCCGCAAGCACGGCGGCACCTGCGGCAACCGACGTGAGCGCGCCAATCACGCCGTAGAGTGCGCCGACGAGCAGTGCCACGACAAGGCGCCCGACCAGAACGACCGGGCGACGCGGCTGGGCCAGGAACGTGGGGGTGAGAGTGCGCCAGCGGTACTCGCTCGTCGCGGCGAGCGCCCCGAACAGCAGGGGAATGACGAGGGCGACGCTCGTGGTCGAGCTGTAGACCAGCTGCGTGGCCACCTCGGCGGGAAGCGGACCGGGGCCGCCCTCCGTCTCGGCGGTCACGAAGAAGGCGAAGCCGCCCGCGGTGACCCCGACGTAGAGCACGAGCACCACGGCGAGCACCCACCAGGTGCGCAGCGAGAAGACGCGAACCAGTTCCGCGGCGACGGCGCGCGTGAGGGCGCTCACGCCGCGACCTCCGCGCTTGAGGCGGGTCGAGCATCCGGATCGGGGTGTTCCGACGTGAGGCGCAGGAAGACCGATTCGAGGTCGTCGGAGAGCGGGGTGAGAAGCGTCAGGGGAACGCCGGCCGCCAAGGCCGCACGGCCGACACCATAGGCGTCGAGGCCGGTGACGACCAGGGGGCCTGCGGTGGGCGTCTCGACGACGCCGCCGGCGGCGGCGATCGCCGAGGCGAGGGCGCTGCGGTCGGCAGCGTCCGCACGCACGCGGGCGACGGCACCGGCCGAGAGGTCGGCGAGTGCCCCCGCCATGACGATGCGTCCGCGCGCGATCACGACAACGTCATCCACCGTCTGCGACACCTCGCTCAACACGTGCGACGACAGCAGGATCGTGCGCCCCTCTGCGGCGAGCTCGCGCAGGAATACGCGAATCCACGTGATGCCGGCAGGGTCGAGGCCGTTGATGGGCTCATCGAGCACGAGCGTTCCCGGGTCGCCGAGCAGGGCGGCGGCGAGGCCGAGGCGCTGGCGCATGCCGAGGGAGTAGCCGCCCACCCGGCGGTCGGCGGCATCGGTCATGCCGACGCGCTGCAGCACCGCGTCGATGCGGTCGCGTTCGAGGCCGGCGGCTAGCTGCAGAACGCGCAGGTGGTCGCGGCCGCTTCGCCCGGGATGAAAAACATCCGACGACAGGGATGCTCCGACCTGGCTCGCGGGATCATCGAGCGCCGCGTAGGCGGTGCCGCCGAATGTGGCCGTGCCGGATGTGGCACGCGCAAGCCCCAGTAGCACGCGCAACGTTGTGGTCTTTCCCGCGCCGTTCGGGCCGAGGAACCCCGTGACCCGGCCGGGTTGGGCGGTGAAGGAAACGCCATCGACGGCGGCGACGGCGCCGTAGCGCTTCGTCAGGTTCTCAATCGTGATCGGTGTACCGGTCGGCATTCTTCCCCCATCGGCTCACGCGAACACCGGCGGTGTCGGGGCCATCTACTACCCTGGCGAGCGCCCACCCTGGCCGCAAGTGCGATGCCACCCCGTCGAGGAAACCGGAGATCCATGACCGACGCCGCTCCGGTGACGCCCGCGCCGACCAGTGCCGACGCGCCGTGGCCCGTCGCCGAGCTGTCCCAGAAGCTCAAGGGGTGGATCGACCGGCTCGGCGCCGTCTGGGTCGAGGGCGAGATCACCCAGTGGGGCGTCTCGGGCGGCAACGTCTACGGCAAGCTCAAAGACCTCAGCGCCGACGCGACCGTCTCGTTCGTGATCTGGTCGTCAGTGCGCTCACGCATCCCCGAGGGCGTCAGCCAGGGCGACCGCGTGGTGATGCACGTCAAGGCCAACTGGTGGGTCAAGGGCGGCAGCCTGACGATGCAGGTCTTCGACGTGCGACGGGTGGGCCTCGGCGACCTGCTCGAACGCCTTGAGCGGCTGCGGCAGAGCCTGCGCGCCGAGGGGCTTTTCGACGCGGCGCGCAAGAATCCGCTCCCCTTCCTGCCGAGTCTGATCGGGCTCGTCACGGGCAAAGACAGCGATGCTGAAAAGGATGTGCTGCGCAACGCGGCCCTGCGCTGGCCATCGGTCGCGTTCCGCGTGCAGCACTCGGCCGTGCAGGGTGACCGCGCGGTCGGCGAACTCGTCGCCGCCATCGAGGCGCTCGATGCCGACCCCGACGTCGACGTCATCATCGTGGCGCGCGGAGGCGGCGACTTTCAGAATCTGCTTCCGTTCAGCGATGAGCGGGTCGTGCGCGCCGTCGCCGCCTGCTCCACGCCCGTCGTGAGTGCAATCGGCCACGAAAACGACCGCCCCCTCCTCGACGATGTCGCCGACCTGCGTGCATCCACGCCGACCGACGCCGCGAAGCGCGTCGTTCCCGATGTCGGCGACGAGCTCTCGCGCGTCGACCAGGCCCGCACGCGTCTGCGCTCCCGCATCACCCTGCAGGTGCGCACCGAGGTCGAGCGCCTAGCCCAGCTGCGATCGCGCCCGGTGCTCGCAGGCGCCGAATGGATCATCGATGCGCGCGCCGACGAGCTCACCCGGCTGGTCGCCCGCGGCGCCGAGCTCACCGAGCGCCGCATCGAGCGCGCTGGCGACGAATTGGCCGAACGGCGCGCTCGCCTGCGCTCGCTCTCGCCGCAGTCGACCCTCGACCGCGGGTACGCCATCGTTCAGACGGCCGACGGTGCGGTGCTACGCGCCGCCTCCGACGTCGTCGACGGCGCACGGCTGCGCGTGACCCTCGCCGACGGCGCGATCGCCGCCGACGCCCGCATTCCCGGCCCCGACACAGAAGGCGACGAATAGCATGACAAGCGTGAGCGCGACCCCGGCCGACATCGAGACCCTCAGCTACGAGGAGGCTCGCGACGAGCTCGTTCGCGTGGTCTCCGAACTCGAGCAGGGCGGCGCCACACTCGAGCAGTCCATCGCCCTGTGGGAGCGCGGCGAGGCCCTCGCCCGACGCTGCGAAACCTGGCTGATCGGCGCGAAAGAGCGGCTCGACGCC
>Ga0208490_100497_pt1 | contig 23972 bp, 21 predicted proteins | sample SubbioAug_CSWold_FD_184818 | JGI IMG/M metagenome (GOLD analysis project Ga0208490, IMG submission 184818) | Serpentinite rock and fluid subsurface biosphere microbial communities from McLaughlin Reserve, California, USA - CR11Aug_CSWold (SPAdes) | ecosystem: Environmental > Terrestrial > Deep...
GTCCGCGAAGAGCCCGTCGTCGACGCCGGCCACCACCTGCTTCCCGGCGCCCAGCTGGGCGACGCGGTCTGGGTCGAGGTCCACGCCGGTCGTCCGGAGGCCGGCTGCTGCTGCCGCCGCCGCGACCGACAGCCCGACGTAGCCCTGCCCCACGACCACGACGGTCACCGTGCGGTCAGCGATCCGGGCCCGGATCCGCTCCGCGGTGCGCGCGCCGACCGGCGAGGTCCGATCAGGGCGTGGAGCGGGCATCGCGGGAGCGTAGGTGGTCGCCCTGCTCGACGGAGCCGGCGGGAGCGACCGCGCCGAGCAGGACCTCTCGCACGTCGTGGTCGCGGAGCTCGTGCACGAGGGTGGCCAACCGTTCCACCTCGGATCGGACCCGTTCGGGGTCGGGCACCGCCGGTGAGATCTTCGAGATGGCCGGGTGGGTCGTCGGGTCGGAGGGCTCGTCCGGGGCCACGAGCTCCTCCTCCAGCTTCTCGCCCGGGCGGACCCCCACCACCTTGACCTCGATGTCGGCCCCGACGCGCAGGCCGGCCAGGCGGATCATGCGCTCGGCCAGGTCGATGATCCGGACCGGCTCACCCATGTCGAGCACGTACAGCTCCCCGCCCTGAGACAGCGCCGCCGCCTGCAGCACGAGCTGCACCGCCTCCTCGAGGCTCATGAAGTACCGGGTCATCCGGGGATCCGTGACGGTCACGGGCCCGCCACCGGCGATCTGACGGGCGAACGTGGGGACGACGCTCCCCCGGCTCCCGATGACGTTGCCGAACCGCACCGCTGCGTGGGCGGAGCCAGGTGACACGTCGCTGAGCACGAGGTGCTCGCCGAGCCGCTTGGAGGCCCCCATGATGCTGGTGGGCTCGACGGCCTTGTCGGTGGAGATGAACACGAACCGCTCGACCTCGACGGCCCGGGCGGCGGCCAGCAGGTTGGCGGTGCCCAGGACGTTGGTGTGGACCGCCTCGACCGGGTGGTCCTCCAGGATCGGTACGTGCTTGTGGGCGGCGGCGTGGAAGACCAGCTCGGGGCGGTGCCGGGCGAACACCTGGTGCATGAGCTCCGGGTCGCGGATGTCGGCCAGGACCTGGACGACGTTGCCTTCGGGGATCGACGCGGCGAGGTCGAAGAGGTGCGACTCGTCGTGGTCCATCGCCAGGACGACCGACGGGCCGCACCGGGCTACCTGGCGCGCGATCTCCGACCCGATCGACCCGCCGGCGCCCGTGATCATCACCCGGCGGCCCGTCAGCATCCGCCTCACCGCGTCGAGGTCGGTCTGGACCTGCTCGCGCCCGATCAGGTCGGTGATCTCGAGATCTCGGACGCTGCGCAGCCCGCCATCGGCCCGCATCCGCCCAGCCAGCCCGCCCACGATCTTGAGCGCGATCCCCGCCTCCTCGGCGCAGGCGGCAGCCTCCCGCACCTGCTGCGCGGTGCTCGAGGACATGGCCAGGATGGCCAGGTCGGCGCGGCGTTCCCGGGCGAGGGCGGGGAGCCGATCAAGACCGCCGGCCACGCGCAGGCCGAGGACCTCGCGGCCGTGAAGCGCCAGTTCGGGGTCGAGCAGCCCGACCGGGTGGAGGCCGGCGCCGGGGTAGCGCTGCATCTCGGTCACGAGGGAGGCGCCGGCGTCCTTCGCACCGATGACGATGACGCGGGACGCGCCTGGCTCGAGCTCCCGCCGGTGGAAGGAGAAGAGGCGGCTCTGGAAGCGGACAGCCCCCATGGCGAACGCGCCGAGGCCCGTGCCGAGGATGATCACCGACCACGGGACCGAGCGGTCGGTGATCATCTCGATGCCGGTGAGCATGAGCAGCATGGAGGCGGTGGCGCCGAGCAGGCGGCGGGCCTCCTGGGCGCTGGCGTGCCTCCAGACCTGTCCGTAGAGGCCGAACATCCAGGTGATCAGGACGCCCAGGATCGCCGCGCCCGGCAGCCACAGCGCGAACTTGTCCCAGATCGAACCGGGGACGCTGCCGTCGAAGCGCAGCAGGAGGACGATGGCGTAGGCGGCGGAGAGGAGCGCGGCGTCGAGGAAGGCCAAGGCCACGTCGGCGCGGGATCGCACGACCCAGCCGGCGGCGCGCGCCCACCGCGACCGTCCTCCGGCGCTGCTCGCCTCCAGGTCGTCCATCGTGCTGGTTCCTCGCCCCGCCGGTGAGATCTCGGCGTGGAAAAGGTACCGGGGTCCCACGCTCCGTGACATGGGCCATCAGGCCCGGGGCCGTGGGACGGACGACTCAGCTGGCCCGCAGGAGGTCGGCGTACCGGGCTTCCAGCTCGGCTTGGGTCCGGGCGATGTCGAAGTCCTCGGCTCGCCGGGCCGCGGCGGCACCCAGTCGGACCCGCTCGGCCGCGTCGTCGGCCAGGCGGACGAGCGCGGCAGCGACGGCCTCGGGGTCGCCCGGCGCCACGAGGACGCCCTGGTCGCCGTCCGCCACCACCTCCGGGATGCCCCCGACCCTCGTGGCCACGGGAGCCACGCCCAGGGCCATGGCCTCGAGCAGAGAGATCGGGAGGCCTTCGTGCCGGGAGGTGAGGACGAAGACGTCGGCGGCGACCAACACCCCGATCGGGTCAGCTTGGAAGCCGAGGAACCGGAACCGCTCCCCGAGGCCGAGCTGTGCGTGCAGGGCGTGGATCTCCGCTTCCAGCGGCCCCTGCCCGACCGACGCGAACCGGAGCCCGGCGTGGTCGAGGACGAGTCGGGCGGCGCGCAGCAAGGTGGCGTGGTCCTTCTTCTCCCGGAAGTTGGCCACGTTCACCACGAACACGTCCGTGTCGGCCAAGCCGAGGCGGGCACGGGCGGAGGAGCGCTCGTCCCGGCGGGCTCGGATCGCCGCGAGGGGGATCCCCTGCACCACGACGTCGACCCCGCCTCGCCATCGCGACCACACCGAGGCGCGGACCTCGTCGGACACGGCCAGGGCCGCGTCCCCGAGCGGCAACGTGAGCCCGTTGAGCACCCGTGTCACAGGGCCGAAGGAGCGCCACAGGTTGTGCTCCGTGGAGACGATCACGGGACGAGGGCGCAGGGTGCGCAGGACAGGCCGGGCCACCGCGGCGACCGCCGGGGAGTGGAGGTGGACGACGTCGATGCGCCGGTCCTGCACGAGCTTCCGCAGCCGCAGCGGCCAACGCGGGTCGGCTAGGCCTCGGCGGCCGGCCAGCACGTGCGCCCGGCCCCCTGCCTGTTCGAGCTCCGACACGAGGGCGTCCTTCCACGGCAGGACCCAGGCCACCTCGACCTCGACGTCTGCGCCGCGGGCCGCAGTGAGCGACACGAGGAGCCGCTCGGCCCCACCGGCGCCGAGGCCCTTGATGACGTGCAGGACGCGCACCTGCCCACCATGGCACGCCCGGTACGGTGAGCCGGTGTCCGAGCTCGTGATCCGGCCGTACACAGACGCCGACGAAGACGACGTGCTCGACCTCCTCGCCCTCGTCCTCGGCAAGCAGGTCGACGACCGGTACCGGGCCTTCTTCCGGTGGAAGCACCTGGCCAACCCGTTCGGGCGGTCGTCGATCTGGCTGGGTGAGCGCGAAGGTCGACTGGTCGGGGTGCGCTCGTTCCTCCGCTGGCGCTTCGTGGACCCGGAGGCCCGCCCCGTGGAGGCGGCGCGGGCCGTCGACACGGTCACCCATCCCGACCACCAGGGTCAGGGCATCTTCCGCCGGCTCACCCTGCACGGCCTCGACGCTCTCCGCAACGAGGGCGTGGACTTCGTCTTCAACACCCCGAACGACCAGAGCCGACCCGCCAACCTCACGCTGGGCTGGGAGGTGGAGGGCCGCATCCCGATGGTGGTCCGGCCTCGCTCCCCGGGCTCGCTGTGGCGGATGGCTAGGGCACGGACGGCCGCCGAGGTCTGGTCGCGGGACGTCGCGGTGGGCGAACCGATCGGCTTGGTGCTCGACGGGATGGGCCAGCTGACCCCGTCCGCCGTGCCGAGTCGCCTCGTGACCGACCGCAGCCGCGACTTCCTCAAGTGGCGCTACGAAGGGTGCCCTTCGGTCGCCAGCCGCGCCCTGCCGGTGGAGGGGGGCGCCGTCGTCGTCCGCTTCCGGCGCCGCGGCGGGGCGCTGGAGTGCACGGTCGGCGACGTCGTGGGAAAGGTCGACCCGGCTGCGGCGGGCCGGGCCGCGCGCTCGGCGATGCGCGAGGTCGGGGCCGACTACGCCATCGCCACCGCGGGCACGCCGATCCGTGGGATGGTGACCGCACCGGGCCTGGGACCGCTCCAGACCCGGCGAGCGGTGAGCGACGACCCCAGCCGGTTGCCGCTCGCGCTCGCGCTCGGCGACGTGGAGATGTTCTGACCATCGACCCCGCACCTTCGACTGACGCCGGCACGTCGTGGCCGGAGATCAGCTGCCGGGTGACCTGACCTCACCACCACAGCGCGCGGTGCTTCAGGGAGCCCACCAACCGACCGGCGAGCTGTGCCGCACGGCGTAGCCACGCACCTCGTCGGGCGAGGGGCACCGACAGCGGGAGCCGGCTGAGGAGCCACCAGACGTCCCGAAGGAGGGCCGTGGCGGGGCGACGTGTCATGCCCGAGGCCGCAAACTGCTGGTGCAGCAGCGCCTCGGACCTGCCGTAGGCGTACCACTGACGGGCATGGGTCCCCAGGGTCGGCCGCAGTCGATAGTGGACGATCGCGGCGGGCACCTCTTGCAGCGTGTAGCCCGCCAGCTGTGCGCGCCAGACGAAGTCTGTGTCGTCGCCGCCACCGCGGAACCTCTCGTCGAACCCGCCGATGGCGTCGAACACCGCTCGGGTGAAGCCCAAGTTGGCTCCGTGGGCGGCGGGCAGGAACCCGTGCAGGACGTCGACGTGCGCTTGGTCGGCACCTCTCCACGCCCGCACGGTCGACGGGTTCAGCCGCCGGTAGTCGAGCGGGCCGCCGAGCACCTCACCCCCGGCCTCGAACGCCCGGTGCATCGCGGCGAGCCAACCCGCGTCGACCTGATCGTCCGCGTCGCACAACAGCACCCGATCGCCTGATGCGGCTCGGACGCCGCAGTTGCGGGCCACGTTGATGCCGCTGGCGTGGCCGCAGCCCACCACCCGCAGGGGCAGACGCCCGACAAACGCCTGGGCCAGCTCGGCGGTTGCGTCGGTGGAGCCGTTGTCGGCCACAACCACCTCGACGTCGCACGGGGCCTCGTCCATCCTGGCGAGAGCCTCCAGCTGCTCACCGAGCGTCGCAGCACCGTTGCGCACGGGGACCACGATCGAGACCTGGGGCACGCCCCGCAGTATGGGCCACACCGGTACCAGAACCGCCGTTGCATCGGAGCCTCGAGTGTGCCGCTCCCCGAGGTACCGGCGAGTCGACGCCGCCGCACGACCGTGCCGGACAGCGGTGCGCCGATACGCTCGCACCGGTGAGCCGAGCAGCGAGAAGGCTGATGGGCGTGGCGCGAGGCGGGGCTAGCGCCGTAGCCCGGCTCCGCCCTGGAGCCGCCTCGCTTCCCCCCGCGGGCCGGTCGGTGCTCGATGACATCGCGATGCGTCGCCCTTGGAACCTCGTCGTCAAGACCGCACGGCTCCGGGCCAGCATCCGCCTCCGGACACGCGGGCTGGACGATGGGGTGACGGTCGTCCTGGTGAGCTGGAACACCCGCCAGGTCACCGCGGACGTACTGACGGCGGTGCAGGCGCTGAGCCCGGCCGATACCCGGATCCTGGTGGTCGACAACGCGTCGGGCGACGGCAGCCGCGAGATGCTGGCCACGTGGCCTGGGATCCGAACGATGCTCGTGCGCTCCAACGCCGGCCACGGTGTCGCCCTCGACCTCGCCGTGTGCGCGACCAAGACCCGGATCGCGGTCACGCTGGACTCCGACGCGGTTCCGTTGCGAGCGGGCTGGCTCGAGCCGGCGGTCGCTCCCGTGCGATCAGGTGCTGCCGTGCTCGCCGGCAGTCGATCGAGCCGCGGCTTCGTGCATCCGATGTACCTCGCCGTCGACACTGCCACCTTCGTTCAGCGGGGCTTGTCGTTCCAGGTCCACAGAGAGCCCGGGTTGGCCCCGGAGGACGTGAGCTGGGGAGTGAACGCCTGGGACACCGGTGAGCTGATAACGCCGCGCCTGAATCCGGCCGAGGTGGCGTTCGTGGACAGGACCCCCAACCCGGTCGATGACCTGCCCGGCATGATCGCTGGCGGCGTCGTCTACCACCACGGCGGCGTCTCTCGCGGCACCGACGGCGCGGTGAGCCCCGAGGCCTTGGAGGGTTGGCGTCGAGCCTGCCGGGCGCTCGGACTCGGCGAGGTGATCGGGGTGGGAGCATGACGCTCCGACAGCGCGCCGGCGCCGCGAAGGGCAGGGTGATCCGCGGCGCAGGCGCGCTTGCCGCCTGGGGCCTGCGTCGGCGACCGCGCCCAAGCCTTCGACCGGGCGTGACCGTGATCACGGTGAACTGGAACTCCCTCGACTACCTCCGGGAGATGATCGAGGCGGTTCGAGCCACCTCCTCGCCGGACACCGAGATCCTCGTGGTCGACAACGGCTCGACAGATGGATCCGTCGCGTACCTGCAGGGCCGTGATGACGTCAGACTGCTACGCCTACCTCTGAACGTTGGTCACGGTCCTGCCCTCGACATCGGCGCCACCTTCGTGGAGACGGAGCATCTGGCGGTGCTGGACGTCGATGCCTTCCCGGTCTCCAGCTCATGGCTGCCGGAGAGCCTTGCTGCCCTCGACAGAGGAGCGAAGGTCGCCGGCGCACACATGCACCGCAACTTCGTCCACCCCTGCTTCCTCGTGATGCGCACCGCGCTCATCCGCGAGCACGACCTCACCTTCCGCCCGGTCGGGTCGTTGACCCGCCTCGATGTATCGGCGCCGCTGTTCCTCGATGTCGGCGAGGCCCTGGCGCAGCGGCTGATCGTGAAGTACGGAGGCGGTTCAGCCCTGCACTTCTTCGAGATCACCTCCCTGCGAGGTCCCGGGATGGCTGGTGCCGTGTTCGGTGACCTCGTGTACCACAACATGTTCGCCACCCAGGGCACAGGCAGAGGCGAAGCGCTCGCGTACTGGCAGGAAGCGCTGGCCGAGCACCACCCCCACCTGGGCCTCCACACCTGATGGCCCCCACCTGGCTCAGAGCATGAGCGTCCGGTACCGGAGCGACCCTCGGACCTGTCCAAGCCGGTTGCCAGCGATCCAGAGCCAGCGTGCTCGTCCCTCGGGCCAGACGAGCGTTGGCAGACGGACCACCAGCAGCACCCAGCTCTTCCATCCCGCGAACCGAGGCGGTCGCGGACGGCCGGCGTCCTTCAGCATGCGAGCGATCCTCGGCCGGCCGGTCCCGTACGCGAGCCCCTGGCGCCAGAGCGACCGCCCATCCTGTCGGTATCGGTAGTGGACGGCGGCGTCGGGGAGCCCGACGACCTGGACGTGGTGGAGCCAGCATCGCAGCGAGAACTCTTGGTCTTCGACCGGGAAGCAGCCCTCGGCCAAGGGGCCTGTGATGCTCCACACCTCCCGGCGAACCCCGAAGTTGTTGCCCCGGACGAACGGAAAGATGCCGTGGAAGGTCCCGACGGGGTTCGCGGCGCTGGGGCCCCGAGAGGACGCGAGCCACGGGGGGTTCAGGCGATCGACGAGGTTCGGCCCCGTGACCACCTGGTGGTGCCGTAGACCCTCGCCCATGGCGGCCACCCAGCCAGGAGCGACCACGTCGTCGGCGTCGCAGAACGCGACCGCTGGCGCCTCGCTGGCTCGGACCCCGGTGTTCGCCGCATAGGCCTTCTCGCCGCGCTCCGGAGCAGACACGTAGCGGACGCGCGGCGAGCGAGCGACGTACCTCGCCACGACCTCCTGGGTGCCGTCGGTGGAGCCGTTGTCGACGACGATCACCTCCCACTCGCCGTCCCACTCCTGATCGAGCAGCGCATCCAGCTGCTCCCCCAGCAGCCGCTCCTCGTTTCGGGCGGCGATGACGACGCTCAGATCCACCCGCTCAGGCTAGGTGGCCGCCGGGCGCTCGGCCGGAGACGACCGCGTGCAGAAGCTGCTCGAACCGACCGGCCACCGCCTCCGCAGAGATCGCTTCGCGTTCGCTGTGGACCCTCGACGCTGCCGCCAGCCGGCGGTACGAGTCCTCGTCGGACCAGAGCGCCTGGACCGACCGGCACCAGGCGTCGATGTCGTCGGGGGGCACCATCAGGCCGCCCGGGCCCGTGGCCTCGACGAGACCGGGAAGGTCGGACGCGATCACGGGGATGCCGTTGGCCTGGACCTCGGCGATCACCCTCGGTCGGTTGTCGATCCGATGCGGGGCCAGGAGCACCCGGGTGTCGCGATACAGACGAGGACCCGGCGGCTCAGCCCGTCGGAGCTCGACGTTGGGCCGTCGTGCCGCCTCCCGCTCCAAGGCCAGCACCTGGGACCCAGACAGCGGCCAGGACTCCTGGAGGACGAACGGGATGTCGGGGAGGCGGTCGGCCAGGGTCCAGACCAGGTCCACGCCATGGCTCTCGATGGGGTTCACCACCAGAGCGACCTCCCGCGAGGAGTCCACCCGGGTGCGCTCAACCTCGATGACGCTCGGGAGGACCTCGCACGGCACCCCCAGCTGTTCGACCTGACGAGCAAGGGACGCGGCGTTGGCCACCACCGCATCGGGGGCGCTCTGCCCGCTGCCCAGGTGATCGAGCGTCACCACCTCGCGCACGTAGAGCACGGTGGGGACCCTCAGCGCAGCACAGCGGGCTCTGACCTTCCGCCAGGTGAGCCGCTCGACGCTGCTGACGACGACGACGTCCGGGCGGGACGCCTCGACCACCTGCGAGACGGCGTTCTCCGGCACCGGGGTGAGCAGATGGTGGACGCCGTCGAGCCCCGTCTCGGACACCCGGCGACCGGGCCGCTCCTCGAGCCACCCGACCACGCGGTGCCCCGGTCGCTCCCCCCACCGCACCCGCAGGTCCGAGAGCTGCTCGTAGGCCCATCGGCGGAGCGGTGAACCCACCTCCGGGTCGGCCAGCACCCGCACCTCGTTGCCTCGGTCCTGGAGGCGTGCAGCCAGCTCGCGCTGGCTGCGGCCCGAGCCGCCGACCGTGGTCCCGGTCACGAGCAGGATGCGCACCGGGTCAGGGTAAGCGCCACCCACGGAGCATCGGGCTCCGCAGTACGGTGAGGCGGTGCAGCGGAAGCTCGTCGGCGTCCTGTGCACCTACCGGCGCCCTGAGGCCGCCATCCACTTCCTCGACGTCCTGGAGGCCCAGGACCGGCCTCCCGACCTCGTCGTCGTCGTGGACAACGGCCACGACGACGACGAGAGGCTCCGGGTCCAGACCGAGCAGGACCGCTGGTCCTTCACCACCAGGTACCGCTCCCCCGGGGCGAACCTCGGGCCGGCCGGTGCGTTCGCGCTCGCGCACGGCGAGCTGGCCGGCGAGCTCGGGCCTGAGGACCTGGTCCTCCACCTCGACGACGACGACCCGCCCCCGCAGGCCGGGCTCCTCGGCCAGCTCCTCGCAGCGCTGGAGCGGGCGGCGCAAGCCGACCCCCGCGTGGCCGGGATCGGCCTGAGCGGCGGTCGCCTCGGGCCTCGCACCGGGCTGATCGCGCCGGTGACCGGGACACCTGCGCTCGAACCGGTGGACCACCTGCACGGCGGGTACCTCCCCGTGTACCGCTTCCGAGCGATCGACTCGGTGGGAGGGGCCGACCGAACCTTCTTCTACGGGTTCGAGGAGCTGGAGCTGGGACGCCGGCTGACGCTGAACGGGTGGCGGCTGCTCGTCCACAACGAGCTGATGGGAGAGGTCCGGGACCGATACCCCAAGCGAGCACCGAGATCCCGCCGCCTGACCTCGATCGCCGATCCAGAGGCCGATTGGAGCCGCTTCCACAAGGAGCGCAACCTCATCAGGATCCTCCGTCGCGAGCGGCGCTGGGGCGCGATCGCTTCGACGGTCCTCGTCCGCCACCTCGCCCGTCCCCTGATCGCCGCCGTCCGCCAGCCCCGGCCGGCCGCACACCGGATCCGCCTCGGCCTGCGAGCCACCGTCGCCGGCCTGCGGGGCGCGGGCGGCATCGACCCCCGGTACCCTCCGCCCGCGTGAGGCGCCGGCTCAGCCCCGAGACGAGGTGGATGCTGTACCGACGCCTCGCTCGCTGGCCCGCGCTCACCTCGGCGCTCCGGGGGCGCCGGTACGACAAGCGCGAGCTCTTGCGCGAGCACCTGGGGTTGCGGAACGAGCGGGCGATGCTCGAGCAGGTCAGGGCCGGCAGGGACGTGTGCTGGCTCGAACCGGAGGGGGAGGACGAGCCGCTCGTCACCGTGGCCATCCCGACCTTTCGGCGCCCTGAGGCCATCGGGCGAGCCATCCGATCCGCCACCGATCAGACCTACTCCCGCCTCGACATCCTGGTGGTGGGCGATGCCACCGACGATGAGACGGCATCCGTCGTGCGAGGCTTCTCCGACCCCCGGGTCCGCTTCGTCAACCTCCCCTACCAGGGCCTCTACCCCGAGGATCCGAGGTACCGCGGCATGGTCTCGGGGACGAAGCCGATGAACGTGGCGCTGGACCTCGCCGCCGGCGCCTGGCTGGCCAACTGCGATGACGACGACGAGCTGCTGCCCCACCACGTCGAGCTGCTCCTGTCGGAGGCCAAGCGCAGGCGCCTCGAGCTCGTCTACAGCCAGAGCGAGTCCGTGGACCACCGCACGCCCCTGAAGCCGGGGGAAGCACCACGCACCTGGACCACCGGCAGCGAGCCGATGCGCTTCGCGACGATCACCCGCGGATCCGCGTTCTACTCGATGGGCCTGGCGTTCATGCGCTACGAGGTCGAGAGCTGGCGCATCCGCGATCCTCACGACTGGAACCTCTGGAAGCGCATGCAGCTGATCGGCGTGAAGATCGGCTTCGTGCCGAACGTGACCTACCGGTACCACCACGGTGTACCGGCTGACGCTGACGCCGGGAACGCGTAGGTTCGACGGGTGGGGTTGAGGCAGTCGCTGCGCCAGGGCATGAGGCGTCGAGGCTTCGACCTCACCCGCTGGCCTCGTCAGGGCACGCTCGAGCGCGCCCTCCGCGACGTCCTCAAAGCCCGCGCGATCGACACCATCCTTGACGTCGGGGCGCACGTGGGCGCCTACGGACGGCTGCTGCGCTCCCTCGGGTTCAAGGGGCGCATCGACAGCTTCGAGCCCGACCCCGCCACCTTTCAGGTCCTCACCCGTGAGGCGATGGACCCGAGCTGGCGGTGCTACGCGACGGCGCTCGGCGCGGTCGCGGGGGTAGAGGCGCTGACCCGCTACGAGAACACGCAGCTCTCCTCGCTGCACGCGCCAACGCCCTGGGCAGCGCAGGAGTGGGGGTTGGCGTCGGGCCGTCGCTTCGACGTCCCTGTCAGTACGGTGGATGCCTTCATCGACGAACAGGGGCTCGACCCCGGAGCCACGCTCCTCAAGATCGACACCCAGGGGCACGACTCCGCAGTGCTCGAGGGGGCCCGATCCTCGCTGCCGCACCTCGCCGCGCTGCAGATCGAGATGCCGATGGTCGCTCTGTACGAACGCGTCCCGGCGTTCACCGATCTGCTCGAGGGCATCCTCGCCAGCGGGCTGCTCTTGGTCGGGCTGTTCCCGGTGCAACGTGACCCGGCGGAGCACCTCGTGCCGGTCGAGTACGACGGGCTGTTCGTACGCAGCGACCTACCTGCCAACCGCCGGAGCGCTCCTCCGGACGAGCACCGTCCCTAGCGCGTCAACGAGATGGTCTTCGGCGTGCCGCCAGGTCAGGGTGGCGGCCCGCTCCGCGCCGAGCGCCACGAGTCGTCCTCTCAGCTCGTCATCGACCATCACCCGGTGGACAGCTTTAGCGAAGTCATCGGGCTCGTCCGCCAGAAGGAGCTCACGGCCCGAAGCGACCCCGAGACCGCGAGCCCCGGTGGTCGTCGAGACCACGGGCACCCCACGCGCCCACGCTTCGACGATCTTGATGCGGGTCCCGCCGCCGATCCGGAGGGGCACGATGGCCACGTCCACGGTTGCCAGGAGGCCATCGAGGTCCTCCACGTGGCCCAGCACCGAGACCCGTTCGTGGCTCGGCAGCTCCAACCCCTCACTGCCGCTTCCGACGATCTTCACAGCGATCTCCGGCACGAGGCGCTCCAGCTCGGGCAGCACCTCGGTCACGAACCATCGGGCACCGTCGGCGTTGGGCCGGTAGGCCATCAGACCCCAGAAGGCGACGCTCGGCGCTGGCCCGGGGCGGCCCATGGCGCGAGGAGGAGCACCAGCGTCGAAGCCGTTCGGCACGACGTGGAGGCGCCGAGACCGCCGACCCAGGCGCTCGAGATCAGCGTCGCTGCAGACGAGGACCAGCGATGCCCTTCGCACCAGGCGCCGCTCCCAGAGCCGCCACCTCGCCCACTCCACGGCGAACGCGAGGAGCCGCCGCATGGACCGGTCCACCGATGGAGAGGGCTCGCCGCCTCGGGTCCTCGCCCGCCCCGGCCTCCGGAGGCCGAGGATCGAGGGACGGCGGATCCGGATCTCCTGCTCCATGAGCATGCTCGGGACGTCGTCGAGGTCGACGACCACAGGGCATGCGGTCGACGCTCGCACCACCTCGAAGCTCTCCACTGCCTCCACCAGAACAAGGCCGAACCTCTCCGGCCAGGTTCGGATGACCTCCCCCACCTCGTCGCTGCGAAGCTGCGTGACCCGTCGGGGCGACCAGAGACGGCGTGCCCGCCGGCGCACCTTCACCGCCCGGGCGGTGGGCGGGCTCGTGGGCAGGCCGGACACCGGACACCCGTAGGCTCGTGCCATCGCGGCTCGTCGTTCGGGGCTGATCGGGTTCACCACCACGATCCCGCAGACCCCGATGGCGCGCTGCGCGCCGAGGATGAGGTGGTTCCGTCGTTGCTCGACCCCGGTCCCCGAACCCGGCAGCGTCGAGCCGGCCACCACCACCAGCGCGCGGCACGCTGTGGAGGGTTGCATCATCGGCATCGTACCGACCTCCTGACGCTCCCTCCCGACGATGGCTCCTGTACCCTGTCGGCCACATGGCGGGACCTCAGATCCGGGTGTCGAGGCCGCGCCGCCCCGCCTCGAGCGGCATTGCCGGAGCGGTGATGACGGACCTCCAGCCCAGCGCTAGACCACCGACCGGCGACGTGCGGCCGGCGGTCCGCTTCGTCGTGCGCGGGCACGGGGGGCCTGTGGCTCGCATGGCGGCGGCTGCCTTCGCCGGCGGCCTGGCCGAGGCCCTGTTCCTCATCACCGTGACCCGAGCAGCGTTCGCCATCACCGACGGCAAGGAGCGGGTCGGGATCGTCTCCAACTGGTTCCTGAGCGTGAACCAGACGCTCCTGCTCGCGCTGGGGCTGATCCTGGTGCGCCTGGCCCTCGCGGCGTTTGCGAGCTGGCACTCGGCGCGACTCACCTCGTCGGTGGTCGCCGAGGTCAGAGCCCGTCTCGCCGCCGCGTTCCTCGACGCCTCCTGGGAGATCCAGCAGAGCCAGCGGGGCGGAAGCCTCCAGGAGCTGCTCACGAGCTACAGCAACCAGGCCAGCTTCCTCATGGGGTCGTTCAGCCAGGGGGTGCTCGCCACGGCCAACCTCGTCGCCCTCATCGGCATGGCCGTCGCCGTCGACCCGCTCGGCGCAGCGGTCCTCGTCATCTCGGTCGGCGTGCTCGGGCTCCTCCTCCGACCGATGCGACGGGCCGTGCGTCGCCGCGCTCGGGACGCCGCCTCGGCCGGGATGGACTTCGCGACCTCGGTCAACGAGGTCTCGGATCTCGGGATGGAGCTCCACGTCTTCCACGTCCAGCGACCGGTGGAATCGAAGGTCGCGAACCTCATCGAGCGTGCCCGGCAGCGCACCGTGCGCCTGCAGTTCGTCCAGGGGCTCACGGCCCCGCTCTACACCGGTCTGGCCTACCTGGCCCTCCTGGGCGCGTTGGCGCTGGTCGCCACCTCTGACGCGACGAGCCTGACCTCGCTGGGCGCCTCGATGCTCGTGATGCTGCGCTCGTTGAGCTACGGCCAGGCCCTCCAGAGCGCCCACACGAACGTCTCGTCGAGCGTGCCGGCGATCGAGGAGCTGCAGCGACAGCTCGAGGTGTTCGAGACGGGCCGCCGGCGAGACGGAGGCCAGCACATCGAGTCGGTCGGGGAGCTGCGCGCCGAGAACCTCTGGTTCGCCTACCCGGAAGGTCCCCCGGTGCTGAGGGACATCTCCTTCAGCATCCGCTCCCGGGAGATCGTGGGGATCGTCGGCCCGTCGGGAGGCGGGAAGTCGACCCTCGTCGAGCTGCTCCTCGGGCTCCGCGACCCGGACCGAGGCCGGGTCCTGCTGAACGGCGAGGACATCGGCCGCTTCGCCAAGGCGGAGCTGGCCCGGAAGATCACCTTCGTCCCGCAGGCGGCGCACCTCATCTCCGGGAGCGTCGCCGACAACATCCGGTTCCTGCGAGAGGGCGTGACGCAGGCCAACGTCGAGCAGGCGGCGCGGCTGGCTCACGTCCACGACGACATCTGCGCCTTCGTCGACGGCTACGAGCACCCGGTGGGCGAGCGCGGGAGCCATCTCAGCGGCGGGCAGCAGCAGCGGCTGTGCATCGCCCGGGCGCTCGTCGAGCAACCCGACGTGCTGATCCTCGACGAGCCGACCAGCGCCCTCGACGTGCGCAGCGAGCACCTCATCCGGACGACCTTGCAGGGCCTCAAGGAGCGCATGACGGTGATCGTCATCGCCCACCGCCTGTCCACGCTCGACATGTGCGATCGCATCATGGTCATCCAGGCCGGCGAGATGCGCGGCTTCGACACCCCCACCAACCTCGAGCAGTCGAGCGACTTCTACCGGGAGGCGCTCATCCTGTCGGGGCTCCGATGAGCCACGACCCGGCCGCGCCCAGCGACGCGACGACCCTGAGGACGCTCGTGGCGCAGGGTGCTCAGGCGCACCACGACCGCCCGGCGCTGACCGGCCCCGACGGCGACGCCGTCACCTACGGCCAGCTGGACGAGCTCACGGAGGGGTTCGCCCGCTGGCTGGCCCAGCACGGGATCGGGGGTGCGGACGTCGTCGCGCTGGCCCTTCCCAACGGGCCCGCAGCCGCCGCCCTGACCATCGCCAGCAGCTGCGCCGCTTCGTGCGCACCGCTGAACCCCGCGAGCGCGGGGCCTGAGGTGGCATACCTCCTCGAGGACCTCGGCGCTCGAGCCGTCGTCGTCCGCCGGGGACACCGCACCCGGGCCGCCCAGGTCGCGACCGCCCGCGGGATCCCGGTCATCGAGCTGCCCGAAGGCCCCGCTGCGGCGGCAGTCGGTCGTCCCGCCTGGCTCGGGCCCACCCCGACCCGCCGGAACCCGGTCGCCCCCGCTCCTGTCGACGTCGCGCTGCGCCTGTACACGTCGGGCACGACAGGAGTGCCGAAGCAGGTGCCGCTGTCCCACGCCAACCTCTGCGCGGCAGCAAGACAGGTCGTCGCGTCCCTCCGCCTGTCACCGGATGATCGGTGCCTGAACGTGATGCCCCTCTTCCACAGCCACGGCCTCATCGGCGCGCTGCTCTCGACGATCGCCGCCGGCGCGTCGATCCACTGCGCCCCGGGTCTCGACCCCCGGCGGTTCCTCGACTGGGCGGCCGCGTCGGGCGCGACCTGGTACACCGCGGCACCCACCGTCCATCGCGCCGCCATCGACGCCCCGGGCGACCACCAGGGGTTCCGGCTGATCCGATCGGCGTCCGCATCCCTCCCCCTGTCCGTGCTGGAGAGCCTCGAAGCACGCTTCGATGCGCCGGTCATCGAGGTCTACGGGATGACCGAGGCCTACCAGATCGCCGCCAACCCGCTCCCTCCCGGCGAGCGGCGGCCCGGCACCGTGGGCCGTCCGACCGGAACGGAGGTCAGGCTGGTGGCGGACGGTCGGATCACCGCGATCGGCGCCGGTGAGATCGTCCTGAAGGGGCCGAACGTCTTCCGCGGCTACGCGTCGCCGCCGGGAGCCGACGAGAGCGCGTTCGTCGACGGCTGGTTCCGCACCGGCGACCTCGGAGCCATCGACGACGACGGCTACCTCCGCATCACCGGCCGGCTCAAGGAGCAGATCAACCGCGGCGGCGAGAAGATCTCGCCCCGAGAGGTCGACGACGCGCTCATGGCCCACCCCGGGGTGCGAGACGCGCTGTGCTTCCCCGTCCCCGACCTGGCGCTGGGTGAGGAGGTCGCCGCCGCGGTGGTGCGCGTCGACGACGAGCTCGACACCCGTGCCCTGCGCCGGTTCCTCGCCGAGCGGCTGGCCGCCTTCAAGGTGCCGAAGCACGTCCTCTACCTCGATGAGATCCCGAGGGGTCAGGGCGGCAAGCCCAGCCGCAGCGCGCTGACCGAGCGGTTCGCCGACCTCGCCGGTCCGTCTTCGGCCTCGGACGGGCCGGACCCGGCCGACACCAGCGCCCTCACGACGATCGACCGGCTGGCCGGGCTGTGGGCCCTCGTGCTCGAGACGGCGGAGCCGCCGGCAGCGACCGACCACCTGTTCGACCTCGGAGGGACCTCGCTCGACGTCATGGAGCTCGTCACCCAGATCGAGGAGGTCTTCGAGGTGGACCTCCCGATCGACGACGTGCTCGAGCTGCCGACCCTGCAGGGGATGGCAGACGAGATCGATCGCCAGCTCAGCGCCGACACGGTTCGGGACCGACACCACCTGCTGGTCATGCGAGACGGTGACCCCGAGGTGGCGGTGGTGCTCGTCCCGGGCGCCCACGGCATGGCCATCGGCCTGCAGGCGATCGCCGAGCACGTGCGACCCGGACCCATGGTCGTCGGGTTCCGCTACCCGGGACAGCTCGCCCGGGAGATCCCGCTGCGCTCGATCGAGGACCTCGCCTCGCTCCTGCTCGAGGAGCTCGTCCGTCGGCGCATCGAGCGAGTGGTCCTGTTCGGCAACTCCCTCGGCAGCTGGGTGGTGTTCGAGGCCGCTCGCCGGCTCCGCGCCCAGGGTCGGCCCGTGCTCGGGCTGGTGCTGGGGGACATGTACAGCCCGACGCTGGGGCGTCCGAGGGGACTGACCGGCTGGCTCCGATCACCGCTGGCCGCGACCCGTGGCATCCTGCACCGTCGCCGCAAGCGCCGTGAGGCCGACCGGGCGATCGCCGGGGACCGGGCAGACGCGGTGTTCCAGGCATCGAACCAGGCCCTCAGCTGCTACCGGGGCGGTCCCTATGGCGGCGACCTGGACCTCCTCACGACCTCCCGCCGCGCTGACCGCCTCGCCCGCCCCACCTACGCCTGGGACGACCTCGTCACCGGCACGGTCGGGGTCCACCCCGTCCCCGGCGAGCACGAGGAGCTCCACCTGCTGCACGCTCCGGTCGTCGCCGAGCGCATCAACCTGCACCTACCGTGAGCGCGGTGCGCACCACGGCCAAGCGGGCCCTCGCCCTCATGACCACCCTCGACCGCCGCGCACCCATGGGAGCGACCCTCCTCACCTACCACCGGGTGGGAGGCGGGACCTCGGACGAGCTGGACCTGCCGCCGGGGCAGCTCAGCGATCAGCTCGAGCTGCTGGAGTCTAAGGGACCGGTGGTGCTGTCCCTCGACGGTGCCCTGGACCGCCTCGACGGCGGTGACCCGACACCGTCGGTGGTCCTCACCTTCGACGACGGCTTCGCCGACGTCTACACCCAGGCGTGGCCGCTGCTCAGGCAGCGGCAGCTGCCCTTCACCGTGTACGTGGCGGCGGGGCTCATCGGCGGGCAGATGCGCTGGGAGGGTTCGGGGGCCGATAGCCAGGGCGCACCTGCGCTCACCTGGGACCAGCTCAGCGAGATGCACGCCAGCGGGCTCTGCACGGTGGGCAACCACACGTGGGACCACGCCGGGCCGGACCACGTCGACGTCGAACAGGTCGACCGCTGCTCGGACGAGATCGAACGCCGGCTCGGGGCCCGCCCCACCCACTTCGCCTGGACCTGGGGCATCCCGGCGCCCAGCCTGGACGACGCGGTCAGAGCACGGTTCCGGTCGGTCGCCACCGGTGTGGTGGGGCGGAACGGGTGCGCGCAGGATCGATGGGCGCTGCGGCGGGTGCCGGTGCGGCGATCCGATCCCCCGGAGTTCTTCCGGGCGAAGCTGCGGGGTGCCCTGGTCGCCGAGCGGACCTACGGCTCGCTGGTGCGGGCGGCCAAAGCCATCCGCCGCCCGGTGGACCGGAGCTGAGCTGGTGAAGGTCGCCCACCTGACCACCGTCGACATGAGCCTCGCCCTGCTGCTCGCCACTGAGCTCGCCTGCGACGTCGAGGCGGGGTACGAGACGCTGGGGCTGTCCGCCCCGGGGCCCTACGTCGAGCGGGTCGAGCAGCTCGGCGTGCGCCACGTGGCGCTGCCCTCGCTGACGCGGGCCTGGAGCTTGGGTCGGGACGCCCGTGCCGCCCGGGAGCTCTGGGCCGTCCTGCGCCGAGAGCGGCCGGACGTCCTCCACACCCACAACCCGAAGACCGGGGTCATCGGCAGGGTCCTGGGCCGGTTGGCGCGGGTCCCCGTGGTGGTCAACACCTGCCACGGCCTGTGGGCGGGCCCGGGGGACCCGTGGCCGAAGCGAGCGGTCGTCTTGGCGGTCGAGGCCGGCGCGGCCCAGCTCTCGCACGCCGAGCTCTACCAGAACGCCGCGGACCGGCGGGCCCTCCGATGGGCCGTGCCGGAGCGTCGCGCCCAGGTGGTGGGCAACGGCGTGGACCTGGCCCGGTTTCGCTTCGACCCGGACGGACGGCAGCGAATTCGGGCCGAGTGGGGGGTCGGGGCCGACGAGGTGCTGGTCGGCGGTGTCGGACGGCGAGTGGCCGAGAAGGGCCTGCTCGAGCTGGCGGCGGCCGCCCGCTCCCTGGAAGGCTCGGCGCGAACCGTCTGGGTCGGTCCGGAGGACTTCGACAAGCCCGATCACCTCGGCGCAGCCGACGTGGCCCCCGTCGAGCTGGTGGGCGAACGGGCCGACATGCCGGCGGTGTACTCGGCTTTCGACATCTTCGTGCTCCCAACCCACCGGGAGGGGTTCAGCCGCTCCGGCATGGAGGCAGCCGCCTGTGGACGGCCGATGGTCCTCACCGACATCCGCGGCTGCCGCGAGGTCGGCGTCCACGAAGAGCACCTCCTGCTGGTGCCTCCCCGTGACCCCGAGGCACTGACCGCGGCCATCGACCGCCTCGTCGCCGACGTCGCCCTGCGGGAACGGCTCGGCGACGCCGCGCACCGGCGGGCCGCCGCCGAGTTCGACCAGCGGCGGGTGGCGGCGGCCTCGCTCGCGACCTACGAGGCCGTGCTCGAGCGGCGCCGCCGGAGGCGTCGGTGATCCGCAGAGCCGTCGACGTCGCTGTGGCGGCGACCGCCCTCGTCGTCCTGTCGCCGCTGCTGGGCGTGCTCGCGCTCCTCGTGCGCCTGCGCCTCGGGCGACCGGTGCTCTTCCGGCAACCTCGATCGGGCCTCCACGGCGAGGAGTTCACGATCGTCAAGCTCCGCACGATGCGAGACGAGCGCTACCCGGGCGAGCCGGACGCCGACCGCACCCCCAGGTTCGGGCACCTCCTCCGTGCCACCAGCCTCGACGAGCTGCCGCAGCTCGTGAACGTGCTGCGCGGCGAGATGAGCCTCATCGGGCCTCGGCCCACCCTGCCCGAGCAGGTGGCGCGCTACGGCCCCCGCGAACGACGCCGGCTCGAGATCCGGCCGGGCCTGACCGGCTGGGCGCAGGTCAACGGGCGGAACTCGCTGACCTGGCCCGAGCGGATCGAGCTCGACATCTGGTACATCGACCACCGCTCGCTGAGCCTCGACCTGCAGATCCTCGCCAGGACCGTGAAGGGCCTCCTGCGCCCCCACGGCGTCACCGGGGAGGGCGGCGTCAACCCCGACTTCCCCGGACCCGAAGCCGCCCCCGATGACAGGGGCTAGCCCCGCGGCCGGCTGCTCACGGGCGCACAGGTGGCCCAGCCGAAGAGCAGCGCCGCGACCAACGGCACCGCGGCGTGGTGCAAGACGTGGTCGACCGAGGCGTGGAGCCCGACGACGGTGAGCACCGACGCACCGGTCACAGCTCGCACCGGACTCGTCGCAGCCGTGTGCCTCAGGCGCCCGTAGGCCCAGCCGAGGACGGCCAGAAGGAGGAGCAGACCGGGAAGGCCCTGATCGGCGCCCTGCTGCAGGTAGCCGTGGTGGGCCCAGCGGTAGTCAGCGTCGGGGGAGATCGCCGCCTGCTCCTCGTACCCACCGGGCCCGAGGCCGCGCAGCGGCCGGTCTCTGAGGGGGTCGAGGGTGCTGGCCCAGAGATCGGCTCGCAGGGCGGCTCGCTCCCCCAGGCCAAGCGGGTCGCCGCCATCCGCGATGGCCACCGTGACGCCGAGCGTCAGCGACACCGCCACCACCCCGCCGGCGATGGCCAGGACCGCCGACCGCAGAGCCGTCGCACCGGCTGCCAGCAGCACGACGACGGCCAAGGCCAGGAGGCCGGCCACCGACCGCGTGGCGGCCACGCCGGCCACCAGCGCCAGCGCCAGCGCCGCCCACCGCAGGCGGTCCCGCCGAGGGGCGGACGCCGCCACGGCGGCGGCACCGATCGCCCCCATCGAGGCCAAGGTGGCGTTGGCGTTGGCGTACCCCGTCGGGCCGCCCCCGGCCTTCAGCACCTCGGGGAAGCCGAGCACCAAGGACCCCAGTACGGCGATCGCAACCACCCCAGGCAGCGAGCCGCCCTCCCACCGCCGGCCGACGACGACCAACACGGCGACGGCCCCGAGCAGGATCAGGACGGGACCGGGGCGCGCGGCCGGGCGATCGATCGACGCCACGACCGTCCACGCCGCCGCCCCGCCGAGGAGGAGCAGGCCGATCACGTCGAGCCGGCGCGACACCTGCGTCACGGCCCCTGGCCTCGTAGGCGCTCCCATCCCGGCGCAGGGTACGGGAGCAGGCCAGCATGGGGGTCGTGGCGATCTGGATCGCGGGAGCAGGGGGGCTCGGGCGCGAGGCCGCCGACGTGGCCGAGGCGGCCGGCCTGGAGCTGGCCGGCTTCCTCGACGACGCTCGCGCCGGCGACCGCGTCCGGGACCTGCCGATCCGGCGTCCCGAGGACGTGCCAGAGGGGTCGGAGGTCCTCGTGGCGATCGGCGACCCGGCCGCTCGGTTGCGGGTGGCCGGGCGGCTCGAATCGGCCGGGGCCCGCCCCACCTCCCTCATCCACCCGCGTGCGGTGGTGGCGCCCGACGTGGCGCTCGCGCCGGGCTGCCTGGTCATGGCCCTGGCCCACCTGTCGTCGTCCGTGCGGCTGGGCCGCCACGCCCAGGTGCAGTACGGCGCCACCGTCGGCCACGACACGGTCCTCGAGGACGGGGCCATCATCCTGCCCGGCGCCAACGTGGCCGGCAGCGTCCACCTCGGTCGGGCCGTGATGGTGGGCAGCGGGGCCGTCGTGCTGCAAGGCCTGTCGGTGGGCGAGGGTGCGGTCGTCGGCGCGGGCGCGGTGGTCACCCGCGACGTGGCCGCCGGGGCGGTCGTGGCCGGCTCCCCCGCCCGCCCGTTGCACTGACCGGAGGTCAGCTCGTCGCGCCCAGCCCTGCCAGCCGGTCGACGAGCCGCGCCACCAGCTCGTCCGCCGCGGCGGGTTCGAGGAGATCCGCCCAGCGGGCCTCGACCTCGGCCCAGATCGCCGCACCACCCGGCACGCCCATGAAGTGAGGCGAGGTGGTCACCCGGGCGTACTGGTGGCGGGGGCGAAAGCGAGCGGCGGCCTCCACACCAGCACGGCCCCGGTGGAGGATGAGGCCACCGTGGTTGGTCGGGAGGTTGACCACGGGGAGGCCGGCAGCCCAGATGCTCCGCTGCATGCGGTAGGCGGGGGCGCCGTCGTGGACGAGCGGGGCGATGTCACGGCGGGCCAGCACGTCCCGGCGGACCGCGAAGAACGATGCCTGGATGTCCAGCTCGGCGTTGGCCCCCGCCCGCACCTCGCCGACCAGCGCCGCGCTGGTCTCGGCGATGGCCTCGGCGACCGTGGCGAGAGCCCGGCGGTCGCGGAACACCACGTCGGCGTCGCAGAACAGCACCACGTTGGCCGGGCGGGCCGAGCCAGCGTCGAGGCGGTCGAGGGCCCGGACGCCAGCCCGCATCCCGGCGCCATGGGTCAGGCGGTGGCGGCGCTCCACGAGATGCAGCCGGGGGATCTCGGCCGCGAGCTGTCGCAGCAGCTCGATGCCACCGTCACGCGAGCCGTTGTCGACCACCACGATCCGCTCGACCAGGTCGAGGCGCTCCTGCTCGGCCAGGGTCAGCAGCATCAGCTCCAGATACCGGGTGGTGGAGAAGTTGACGGTGACCAGCGCCAGTCGCGGCGAGCCGTCGAGCGGCGGCGTCGCCGGGCGTCGTCCCCACCGCTTCAGCGCGCTGGCGCCGGTCCGGTCGAGCACCATCGACGTCCGGCGGCGGAGCGTGGACCGCCCGACGGGACCAGACACCAGGCGCAGTGCCCGCCGGACTGGCGAGGTCCGAGGCATCAGCCTGGGGGCGTGCCCTCGAGCTCGGCCCGGAACCAGGCCACCGTTGCCCGCAGGCCCTCGGCGAGAGGCACCGGCTCGAGGTCGGGGAGCTCGGCTCGCAGGCGAGAAGAGTCGGCCTGCGAGTGGGGCACGTCGCCGGGTCGGGTGGGGAGGTGGTCCCGCTCGAGGGGGTGGCCCAGCTCGGCCTCGAGCGCGTCGATCAGCTCGAGCAGCGTGACCCTGCTTCCGAAGGCCAGGTTCATCGGGAGCGGCGAGGAGACCCGCCGAGCGAGCGCGTCGCCGATCACCCGGCAGACCGAGCCCACGTAGGTGAAGTCCCGGCTTTGCCGGCCATCCCCGTGGACCGGGAGCGGCCGCCCCGCCAGCGCGGCGTCGACGAAGGCCGGGACGACCGCCGCGTAGGCGTGGCCGGCCGGCTGCAGCGGCCCGAACACGTTGAAGAAGCGGAACGCCAGCACGTCCAGGTCGAACGAAGCGCCCCAGGCCAGCGCGTAGGCCTCGGTGGCCAGCTTGGTGGCGGCATAGGGGCTCACCGGGCGGGTGGCCAGGTCCTCGTGCTTGGGGAGGTGCGGGTTCGACCCGTACACCGACGACGACGACGCCACCAGGAGGTGCGGAGCTCCCGGCCCCCGCCGGCGCACCGCCTCGAGCACCTCGATCGTCCCGAGGTCGTTCACCCGGTGCGAGGCCACGGGATCGGCGATGGACCGGGGCACGGACGGGCGCGCGGCCAGGTGGACGACCGCGGCGGCCCCGGCCAGGACCTCGTCGAGCACGTCGGCGTCGAGGATCGACCCCACGACGAGCGAGGCACCGCTGCCGGCCAGGTTCTCCCGGCGCCCGGTGCTGAGGTCGTCCAGCGCCACGACCTCGTGGCCCTCCCCGACCAGGTGGGCGGCCAGGTTGGCGCCGATGAACCCGGCCCCTCCGGTGACGACGACGCGCATCTCGCGAACGGTAGTGGCACCTCTGACGAAGGAAGATGTGGTCGACTGAGGCCGTGGAGCTGTTGGCAGGCGGCGCGGCGCTGGCACTGGTCGCCACCGCGTTCGCGCTCCGCCCTGACTGGGCGGACCTGATCCCCGGCCGAGCCTCCTGGCTCGCGGCCGTCCTCGGCGGGATCGCCCTCGCCACGAGCCCGGCCGCCCCGACCGGGTGGGAGCCCTTCGACGTCCTGCTCCGTGCCGGGGTGGGGGCGGCTGCGGTCCTGGCCGCCGCCCGCCTGCCGCTGGCGTGGACGATCTGGCTGGCGGTGATCGCGACCATCGGCCTCGTGGTGGGAGACGCCGGCGGGTGGGAGCTGCCAGCGGCCGCCGGCATCGGGGTCGCCTTCGCGCTGGCGCTCAGCGGCCTCAGCCACGGGGTGCTGCAGGCCGCGTCGGCCGCCGCCATCGTCGGCAGCCTCGGCCGGCTCGACTGGCC
>Ga0208490_100498_pt1 | contig 23958 bp, 21 predicted proteins | sample SubbioAug_CSWold_FD_184818 | JGI IMG/M metagenome (GOLD analysis project Ga0208490, IMG submission 184818) | Serpentinite rock and fluid subsurface biosphere microbial communities from McLaughlin Reserve, California, USA - CR11Aug_CSWold (SPAdes) | ecosystem: Environmental > Terrestrial > Deep...
CGCCATCGACGAGGAGGGCCAGGCACGCACGGCCGACTGGAAGGTCGACGTGTGCGAGCGGATCGCCCGGATCGCGATCGACGAGTACGGCCTCGAGGCGCACGACCTGATCTTCGACTGCCTCACCTTCCCGCTCGGCTCCGGCCAGGACGATCTGCGCCGTGACGCGCTCGAGACGATCACCGCGATCGAACGGGTCAAGGCGCGCATCCCGGGCTGCTTCACCACCCTGGGCGTGTCCAACGTCTCGTTCGGCCTGTCCCCGGCCGCCCGCCAGGTCCTCAACTCGGTGTTCCTCAAGGAGGCGATGGACCGCGGCCTCGACTCCGCGATCGTGCACCCGGGCAAGATCCTGCCGCTGCACCGCATCCCCGACGAACAGGTGCAGGTCGCACTCGACCTGATCCACGACCGGCGGGGGACCGACGGGCTCGGTGGGACGGCCGACGCGAAGTACGACCCGCTGCACCGCTTCATGGCCCTGTTCGAGGGCGCGGTCGAGACCGCGATGTCGGCGAGCGAACTGTCCTCGCTACCGCTCGAGGAACGGCTCGCCCGGCGGATCATCGACGGCGAGCGCGACGGCATGGAGGACGACCTCGACGCCGCCCTGCAGCAGCACCCGCCGCTGGAGATCATCAACCGGTTCCTGCTCGACGGGATGAAGACGGTCGGCGAACTGTTCGGCTCGGGCCAGATGCAGCTGCCCTTCGTGCTGCAGTCGGCCGAGGCGATGAAGGGTGCGGTCGCCCACCTCGAACCCCACATCGAGGCCGCCGGGGGCGGGTCGTCGTCGAAGGGGTCCATCGTGCTGGCCACCGTGCGCGGCGACGTCCACGACATCGGCAAGAACCTCGTCGACATCATCCTGCGCAACAACGGCTACGAGGTGGTGAATCTCGGCATCAAGCAACCGATCGACGCCATCCTCGCCGCCGTCGAGGAGCGAGGCGCCGATGCGATCGGCATGTCCGGCCTGCTGGTCAAGTCGACCGTCGTGATGCGGGACAACCTCGACGAGATGAACGCGCGCGGCCTGGCCCACGTGCCGGTCCTGCTCGGTGGCGCGGCCCTGACACGCGGCTACGTCGAGGACGACCTTCGCGCCCTGTACGACGGCGACGTCTTCTACTGCAAGGACGCATTCGAGGGCCTGAAGGTGCTCAACACGGTGATGGACGCCCGCCGTGACGGTGTTGCCGCACCCGAGGAGTTGACCGCGCGCAAGGAACGGCGCACCCCCACGAAGACCCGGGTCGAGGAGGCGCCTCCGTCGGTCGACGCCCAGGGGCGGCCGCGCTCGCTGACCGCGACCGACGTGGACGTACCGACGCCGCCGTTCTGGGGCCAGCGGGTCGTGCGTGGCATCCCGGTCGACGACGTGTGGCCGCTGCTCAACGAGGTCGCGCTGTTCCGCAACCAGTGGGGCTTCACGCCCGGCGAACTGTCACCCGACGAGTACCAGCAACTGCTCGACGCAAAGGCGCGGCCGGTCGTGCGCGAGTGGATCGACCGGGCGAAGGCCGACAAGGTCGTCACCCCCGAGGTGGTGTACGGCTACTACCCCGCCAACGGCGACGGGGACGACCTCGTCGTGTGGGACCCCGAGGCACCGCTCGAACGCGAACTGGTCCGCTTCAGCTTCCCCCGCCAGACACGTGGCCGCTTCCTGAACATCGCCGACTTCTTCCGGCCGATCGCCAGCGGCCAGGTCGACGTGCTCGGCGTGCAGGTCGTGACGATGGGCCGGCGTATCAGCGAGGTCGCCCAGGAGTTGTTCGCCGCCGACCGCTACCAGGACTACCTGTTCGCCCACGGGTTCGGCGTCGAGATGGCCGAGGCACTGGCCGAGGTGTGGCACCGCCGGGTGCGCGAGGAACTCGGCATCGCCGGCGAGGACGGTCCGACCAAGGAGGACTGGTTCCGCCAGGGCTACCGCGGCTCGCGCTACTCGTTCGGATACGCCGCGTGTCCCGACCTCGAGGACCAGGCGAAGCTGTTCCGGCTGATCGATCCGTCCCAGATCGGCGTGGAGTTGAGCGAGGAGTTCATGCTCCACCCCGAGCAGTCCACCTCCGCGATTGTCGTGCACCACCCGGAGGCCAAGTACTTCAACGCCCGCTAGGGCTTTGAAGTCACCCCGAGGGTGGGCGGCGCGCATGAACCGTGCACCACCCGGGGCCAGGTAGTGCGCCGAGATGGTTGAGCAGCCGACCGGTGCGGCAGCAACTTTCATACCCGCAGGTATGTGACGCACCCGCAGACGGCCGTTCTGTCACACTGGGCGCACGCTTGGGCCATGAGGCCGCTTCGGCGTATATCGCGGTCTAGCCCGCAATGGCAAGTGGAGGTTGACCCTCCGTACGAGGCCGACCAACCATGGCCACCGGTCGGCATCCGTAACTTGCGCTCGCGGCGTCACCGGCCGCGACGACGTTCGTTGACACCGACGTCAAGCCACACCGGATCGATCGCGCGGCCAGACCGCTCGGGACGATGGGGACACGGGGTGCTGTACTCACTGACCACACGTTTACCAGCGGCGTTCGAGGGGCCACCGCCCGCAGCGGTTCTGACGTACGAGCCGCCGGTCGATGCCGAGGACGAGTACGCCGCGCTGGCCGATCTGGTCGCGCCGGTCGTCCGCGGCGGTGACGTCGTGCTCGCGATCCTGGACGAGCGCACCGCCGAGCCGCTCCATGCGCGCCTGCAGGCGGTCCGCTCCGCGCTCGAGACGACGCGGCTGCTGGTCCACACGACGGACCTGCCACCGCTCGCCACGGCGCTGCTGGTGCGGGCGCTCCACGAGCTCGACATCGAGGGCGTGCTGCCCGCCAGCGTCATCGCGTCCGGGATCCGACGGCTCGAGGACCTGGTCGTCGGCGCCGCGTGGCTCGGCTCCGTCAGCAAGCTGCAGCACCCGTCACCCTCGCTCAAGCTGCACGCGCGCTCGTATCTGCCCGGTGGCGGCTACGCCGCCGTCCTCGGTGACGAACCACGGGTCGTGCGACACAAGAACACGGACGAGCCGCTCCCGCTCCCGCCCATGCAGCCGGCCACGGACTGGCGGGTCGTCGTCGGTACCGGTCTGGCCGACGAGTCGGTCGTCGAACCCACCCTCGGCACGGCGTTGGCGGGCGCCGAGGTCGTGCGCGTCGCGAGCCGGCGGTCGTCGGTCGCCTGGTGGGGCACCGAGAAGCTGGTCGAGATCGCCTGCATGCCACGCGCGCTCGACCGGCTGCGACACGTCGTCCTGGCCGGCGCCGGCACGCGCGCATGCGGCTGGTGCGGCCATGTCGTCGCCACCCCCTCCTGCCCCCTCTGCGGTGCCGCTCGAGCGGCGGCGTCGCCCGTCTCCGGAGCCGTGACGTGAACCCCCGCCAGCGCCGTGGTGTGCTGCTGATCTCCCTGGCCGTGGTCCTGGCCGGCGTCGTCTTCGTCGCCATCAGCGGCTACCTGCGTGACGTGCGGTCCCAGCTCGGTCCGATGTTGACCATCGTGGCGAGCTCGGCCGACCTGACCGCCTACACGCCGATCCAGCCCGAGCACCTGATCACCGCCGAGGTCCCGGAGCGGTGGGCGCCGCCCAACACCTTCCGCGACCCGCAGGAACTGATCGGCATGGTGACCAGCGCCGACGTGCCCCAGGGGACGCTGATGACCACGGGCCTGGTCCGCGAACGCCCGTCGGTCGAACCGGGCCAGCGCGAGATCGCGATCCTGATCGACGCCGAGACGGGTGTGGCCGGCAAGCTGCGAACCGGCGACGTCGTGGACATCTTCGCCACGTTCGCCGGTGACGCCGAGGCCGGGATCCTGCCCTCGTCGCGCATCGTGGTCCAGCGCGCGCAGATCCTCGAGGTCGGCGCGCTGGTCACCGACGAGGACGAGACCTTCAACGTCACCACCAGCGTCCCGATCACCTTCCTGCTCTCGATCGCGGACGCCCGCACGCTCACCTACGTCGAGTCCTTCGCGAGCAGCGTTCGTCTCGCCCTGCGCTCCCCGCTCGACGATTCGCTGCTCGACGACGGGCAGACCATCTACCAGCCGCGCGCCGACGACCTCGGCCGCCTGGGCGACCCGCTGCCGATCCGGCCGATCGAACCGGAGCCCGAACCCGAGCCCGAACCGGAACCCGGACCGGAACCGGACGAGCCCGACGAGACCGAGGCCGAGCCTGAGCCCGAGCCGGACGAGACCGATGACGAGCAGGAGGCTGACGCATGATCCGGGCCCTACTCGCCACGCCGGACGCGGCGCTCACCGCGAACGCACGTGCCATCCTCGAAGAGGCCGGTGACATCGAGGTGGCCGCCGTCGCATCACACGCCTCGGCCGTGACCACCATTCTCGGCGAGGCGGACCGCAACCTCGACGTGGTCGTGCTCCACGAGGACCTCGGGCCACTGCCGGTGCTCGATCTCGCCCGCGACCTCAACCACCGCTTCCCCGAGGCCGGCGTCGTCCTCCTGGCCCGTGACCCCGCGATGGAGCTGTTGCGGTCGGCGATGTCGGCCGGCGTCCGCTCGGTCGTCCGTCTGCCGTTGACCCTCGCGGAACTGCAACTGGCCATCGTCGAGGCGAACGAGTGGGCGCAGACCGTCCAGGGACGGCTCGCCGCCGCCGCCGACCAGCCGCGCGGCGGCCAGTTGCGCGGCCGTGTCCTGGCCATCGCCGGCGCCAAGGGTGGGGTCGGCGCCACGACCGTCGCGACGCAACTGGCGCTGCAGTTCCAGCGTCACGACGCCGGGCGCCGCGTATGCCTGATCGACATGGACCTGCAGACCGGTGACGTCCGCGCCTACCTCGACCTGACCCACCGGCGCAGCATCACCGACCTCGTCGAGGTCGCCTCCGAGCTGACCACCGGCCACCTCGAGGAGGCGATGTTCCACCACGCGTCCGGTCTGCGGGTGCTGCTGCCGCCGGCGGAGGGGGAGAACGCCGAGGACCTCGACGCCAACACCACTGCGCGGATCCTGGGCGGCATCCGTTCCCGCTTCGACGTCGTCGTCGTCGATGTCGGCGCGGTCATGAACGACGCGACGGCGACGGCGCTCGAACTGGCCGACGAAGTCGTGGTCGTCTGCACACCCGACGTGGTCGCGCTGCGCGGCGTCAACCGGCTGACCTCACTGTGGGAGCGGCTGCAGGTCCGTGAGTCCGGGATCCGCGCGCTGCTCAACCGCTCGGACAAGTCCCGCGAGATCCAGCCAGGACTCGCCGGACGCGTCGTCGGTGTCCCGATGCTCGAGACGGTGCTGCCCGAGGACGTGGCCGGGATCGAACACGCCACCAACACCGGCGTCCCCGAGCGGGTCGACGGACGGGTCCGGGACGCGATCGGCGCCCTGGCGATCGAGGTCAGCGGCGCCGTCGAGGCAACCGAGGACGCCGAGCTCGAACCCTCGTCCGAAGAGACGCTCACGCGCCGGGTCGCCGCTGCCGAGGCCGGGTCGATCTCGGCCGAGTTCGCCGGGCTCATCCTCCCGGTGGGGATCGTCCTGCTGCTGGTGTGGCAGGCGATCCTGACCGGGTTCACGACCGTGCTCGCCAACGGCGCCGCCGCCGAGGCCGCCCGGGCACGCACGGTCGACTCGTCGGCCAACGTGCAGCAGGTGGCCGAGGACTACCTGTTCGGCTACTGGGAGCGCAAGGTCAGCGTCACCGCTTCCGGCAGCGAGGTCCGGGTGGACATCCCGGTGCCGATGTTGGTTCCCGGGCCGTCCTCGCCGTGGCGTGTGCGGACCGCAGCGGGCGTACTGAACGAGCCCAGCGCCGCGCCCGACCCGGCGACCGAGGGGGGGCGGCCGGCATGAGCAGACTGCGTGGTCAGGACGGCGCCCTGTCCGCCGAGTTCGTGGCGGCGATCGGCCCGCTGATGCTGGTGCTGGTGTTCGGCTGGCAGCTGCTGCTGTTCGCGGCCGCCGGCAACTCGGCCGCGCATGCCGCCCGCAACGGCAGCCGCGCCGCCGGCATCTCGGGCGCGAGCTGCAACACCGCGGTCGCCGACGCGCTGCCGACGTGGCTTCGCGCCGGCGCGACCGCGAACTGCATGGGCGAGCGGGTGACGGTCGACGTCGCCGTCCCGATCCTGTTCCCGGGCATGGGCCTGGGCAGCTTCACCCTGCAACGAACCGCCCAACTGCCCAACACCGGACTCGTGCCGTGAGCGGCGGCGGACGCCCCGCGTCGGGGTCCTGGGGGCGGAAGCCAGGCTCGGAGAATCGCTCATGAGCTTGAAGGACCGCGTCGTCCGGCGGCAGGACCTCGGCGCCCCGCTGGAGCAGGACGAGTCGTCGGACGCCATCCTGCGCTTCCGTGCGCAGTTGCTGCGCGAGGCCGACCTCGATGCGCTGGCGAGGCTCGACGCGACGCAGTTGCGTGCCAGGCTCGAGCGGATCGCGGGCAACCTGCTCAACCGCGAGGGGCCGGTCATCTCGGCCGAGCAGCGCGCGACCCTGATCCGTCAGATCGTCGACGAGATGATCGGGCTCGGCGTACTCGAGCCGCTGCTCGCCGACGAGTCGGTGACCGAGATCATGGTCAACGGTTTCGACGACATCTGGGTCGAACGCGGTGGACGGCTCGCCCGCGAGGAGAACCTCAAGTTCGCCTCGGAGGCGCAGCTGTACCAGACCATCGACCGCATCGTCGGCGCGGTGAACCGCCGCGTCGACGAGTCGTCACCGATGGTGGACGCACGCCTGCCCAGCGGTGAACGGGTCAACGTCATCATCCCGCCCCTGTCGCTGGGCGGGCCCTGTCTGACGATCCGCCGCTTCCCGACGCCGTACACGATCGAGCAGCTGATCGGACTCGGCTCGTTGGACCGACCACTGGCGACGCTGCTGGCAAGCCTGGTCCGCGCGAAGCTCAACGTCATCGTCAGCGGCGGTACCGGCACGGGGAAGACGACGTTCCTCAACGCCCTGTCGTCGTTCATCCCCGGCGACGAGCGCATCATCACCGTCGAGGACGCGGCCGAACTGCAGCTGCAGCAGCCGCACGTGATCACGCTCGAGTCCCGCCCGCCCAACGTCGAGGGTCGCGGGCAGATCACCATCCGCGACCTGGTCCGCAACTCGCTGCGCATGCGTCCTGACCGCATCATCGTCGGGGAGGTCCGCGGCGGTGAGACCCTCGACATGCTCCAGGCGATGAACACCGGTCACGAGGGCTCGCTCGCGACGGTCCACGCGAACTCACCCGAGGACGCGGTCCTGCGCCTCGAGACGCTGGCGTCGATGACCGAGCTGTCGATCTCCTTCGAGGCGCTACGCGACCAGATCAACAGCGCGATCGACGTCTTCGTCCAACTGACTCGTGCCGCCGACGGCACGCGTCGCGTCGCCTCGGTCGCGCTGGTCACCTCCAGCCACCGCGAGCAGTTCCAGCTGGCCACGGTGTCCGAGTTCGTAGCGGACCGTTTCACCGAGGGAGGGCGCTCCACCGGCCACTACGTCCACGCCGGCCTGCCACCCCACATCCGGCAGCGGCTGCACCAGCGCGGCCTTCCCGTCCCGGCCGAGTTCGACCGCGATCTCGACGCCGACCGCTTCGAACGCGTGGAGTCGGCGTCATGAACCCCGAGCTGTATCCGCTGGCAGCCATGGTCGCGGCCGCGCTCGCACTCGGGCTGCTGGTGTTCGGCCTGTGGCAGTTGATCCTCGCTGCACTCGACCGCTCGGCGATGGAGCGCCGTTCGGAACTCGAGAAGGTCGAGCTCGAGGCCTCGCGGCTCCGCTACCGGGCGAACGCTGCCCTGCAACGCACCGCACTCGGGCAGCGGCTGGCCATCGAGATCTCCCGGGCGGGCGCGGATCTCGTACCGCTGGAACTGCTCGCCACCTATCTCGGCGCCGCCCTGACGGGGTACGTGGCCCTGTCCCTGCTCGGACCGGTCTATCTCGCGGTGCTCGGCGCCCTGATCGGCCTCTTCGCCGTTCGACAATGGCTCGAGGGCAAACGTCGGGCGCGGATCGAGGAATTCGTCGCGCAGTTGCCCGAGTTCGCCAGGACGCTCTCGAACGCCACCTCCGCCGGCCGGTCGCTGTTGTCGGCCATCCAGCTCTCGGCAAACGAGTTGGCCGAACCGGCCTCGACGGAGCTGCGGCTGGTGTCCGAGCAACTGCGCATCGGCGCCTCGGTCGACGACGCTCTCGAGACCCTGCAGAACCGGCTCCCGTCGCGGGAACTCGCCGTGCTGGTGTCCACCCTGGTCATCCAACAGCGCACCGGTGGCGACGTCGTCACGGCGCTGCGCGACATGGCCGAGACGCTCGAAACCCGCAAGGACCTGCGCCGCGAGGTGCGCACGATCGTCTCAGGGGCGGTGCAGACCGGCTACGTGACAGGAGGCATGGGCATCGGCCTGATCCTGCTGATGAACGCCGTGTACGGCGGCATGATCGACGCGATGGCACGTCGCCCGATCGGGCAGATCGCGCTGCTCGTCGCCGCCTCCATGTACGTCCTGGCATTCGTCATCGTGCGACGCATGACGAGGATCGACGTGTGATGGACCTGCTGACCCCCTGGTTGTTCGCCCTCGCGCTGGCGGGGTGCGTCGTCATGCTCGGCATCGGTGTCACCGTCCTCGTCCATCAACCCATCGCCGACCGGCTGCCCGAGAGCGCCCGTCGCTGGCGACGCGGCAGCGACACCCGCCGCCCGCCGCTGACCACGCTGCTCGACCAGCTCGGGACGTTGCTCGGCCCGAGCGCCGCGTCCGCGCTCGGGCCTGCCCGGCTCGAACGCATCGACGGCCTGCTCGACTCCGCGGGCCGTCCCGGGGGGCTGACGGCAGAAGGCTTCGCGGGACGCAAGGCCACGTTCGCGTTGGTGCTCACGGTCGCCGGCCTGGTGTTCGCAGCGACCGACCGCGTGTGGCTCGCCGTGGTGTTGCCACTGGCCGGCTGGTACCTGCCCGACATCGACCTGAAGGGCAAGGCGAAGGATCGGCAGGACGAGATCACCCGTTCCCTGCCGGACTTCCTCGACGTGCTCTCGGTCACGGTCTCCGCCGGTCTGGACTTCCGGGCGGCCCTCGGGCGCGTGTCCGACTCGTTCCAGGGACCGCTGTCCGACGAGGTGCGCATCGCCCTGCAACAGATGGCCCTGGGTGAGAGCCGCCGGAAGGCGCTCACCGAGCTGCGTCGCCGCAACCGCTCCGACTCACTGAGCGAGTTCATCACGGCGCTGCAACAGGCCGAGGATCTCGGCGCACCACTCACCGGAGCCCTGCGTGACATCGCCGCCGACGTGCGCCGCTCCTACGCCCAGGAGGCGCGGCGCGCCGCAGCCAAGGTCGAGCCGAGACTGTCGGTCATCACGACCCTGACGCTGATCCCGGCGTCGATGATCGTGATCGGGGTCGGGTTCTGGGTGACCAACGAGATCGATCTGGGGGGGATGCTCGGTGGCTGAGGACCGGGGACTGCGAAGGGCGCTCGAGAGCGTCGTCAAGTTGGTGCTCAACAGCCGCCTGCTCGCGCTGCTGCTCACCCTGGTGTGGCTACCGATCAGCGACCCTGCGCGCGTGCGGTTGGTCACGGCGCTGCTCGTCGTCGTGCTGGCGACCTCGGCGCTGCCGCTGCTGCGCTGGGACCAGCTCGGTGGCTGGATCCTCGAGCATCCCAGCTGGCTGCTGGTCGACCTGTTGGCCGCCGCCGCGGTACTGGGTCTGGCAGGACTCGAGAGCCCGTTCGTGTTGTGGCTGCTCGCGACGGCACTGGTCGCCGGTGTCCTGTACGGCGTGACCGGCGCGGTGACCATGAGCCTGGCGATCATCTCCGTCTACGTCGCCGGCGCCATGCTCGGGGACACCGCACCGACCCTCGCCGAGATCCTCGGCACACCCGTGCTCGTGCCGGTCGCGGCGTTCGGCGGCGCGGCGATCCGCGAACTCGTGCTGCGCCAACACGCCGCCGGTCGCGCGCTGGCCGAGTCCGCGATGGCCGAGGCAGCGGGCTCGGAGCGCACGCGACTGGCGCGCGAGATGCACGACACGCTCGCCAAGACTCTGCACGGCATCGGTATGTCCGCGGCCGCGATCGCCGAGCTGACGACCCGGGACCCGGAGTCCGCCGCCGCGATCGCCGCGGCGCTCGCCGACACGGCGCAGCAGGCGGCCGTCGAGGCGCGTGCGCTGATCGTCGACCTGCGCACCGACGACCTCGACCGTCCCCTGGCCGAGACGCTGCGAGAGTCCGCCGTGGGATGGGGAGCCCGCAACGACGTCGAGGTCGCGGTCGAGACCGACCCGTGCTGCGGGCTGTCCCCGTCGGTCCGGTACGAGCTGTTCTGCATCGCCCGTGAGGCACTCCGCAACGCCCACGAACACGGCCATGCCCGCAACGTCGCCGTCACGCTCCGCGACGGTGACCTGGTCGAGTTGACGATCCGTGACGACGGTGATGGCTTCGCCGTGCCGGACGATCTCGCCGACCTCAGCGACGGGGGCCACTTCGGCGTCATCGGCATGCGGGAGCGGGCGCAGAGCGTCGGCGGGACGCTGTCGTTGTCCAGCGCCCCGGAACGGGGCACCACGATCGCGGTGCGCGTTCCCCGCGACGCCCCACCGGCCGGTGATGTGCCGGCTACCCCGGCTGCGAAGGTCATGGGCCTGGTCGCACCGAACCACGCGGTCCCGTTGATCGCGGCGGACCTGGAGGCCCGACCATGATCAGCGTCCTGGTGGTCGACGACAACGAGATCGTGCGCAGCGGCGTCACCGCACTGCTCAGCACCCTGCCCGACGTCGAGGTGGTCGGCGAGGCCGCCACCGGCCGCCAGGCGATCGAGCAGGCGGATGTTCTCGACCCGGATGTCGTCCTGCTCGACGTGCGCATGCCGGTGCTCGACGGCGTCAATGCAGCGGCGCGGCTGTCCCAGGACCGCAAGGTCCTGATGCTGACCTACTCCGACGAGCCGACCGTGGTCGCCGGCGCCCTGCGCAATGGCGCCAGTGGCTACCTGGTCCACGGCACGTTCACCGCCCAGCAGTTGGCCACCGCGATCCGTGACGTCGCCGCCAACCGTCCCGCCGTGTCGGATGCGGCCGTCCCGGCGCTGCTGTCCGCCCTGCGCAGCAGTGCTCCCGAGTCGACCACACCCGCCCTGGGGCTGCGCGGGGGTGGTCACGGCCTGACCGCCCGCGAGGCCGAGGTGATGGACGGCATCGCCCGGGGTCTGTCGAACCAGAACATCGCCGGTGAGCTGTTCCTGGCCGAGAAGACGGTCAAGAACACGATCAACCGCATCTACACCAAACTGGGTGTGGCGAGCCGTAGCGAGGCGATCGCACGCTGGCTCGGCAGTGATGGGGAGGTCAACGCATGAACGGCTGGCCCGTGGGCCGGGGGCCCGGGTCCCCTGCCGCAAATTCGGCCCGGATTCGGGCCTGCAGGCCCTCTGCGGCCGACCCCGACCTCCGTAGCGTGGTCCTCACATCAAAGACCGCGTCGGCCGTCCGGGAACGGGGGCCAGCCACCCGGGGAGGACCCAACCATGATGACCGCAATCCGCGAACGCATGACTCTCAGCAACCGGGACGAGGTCGGCGGCATCTCCGCCGAGTTCGTCGCCGTCCTGATCATCGTCGCCGCCCTCATCGCCGCGATCTGGAACTCGGGGATCGACCAGAAGGTCAGCGACTGCGCCACCAAGGCCGAACAGCGGCTGTTCACGAAGAGCGCGAACGTCGACTGCTGACCTCCACCACTTCCTCTCGAGGTGGGACGGCCTTCGCGCCGTCCCACCTCGCTGCGTCCCTCTGCCAGAACCCACGAGGTACGGCATGCGCCTGACCCGCATCTCGCATCGCGTCCTGTCACTGACCGCCGTCGCCGCTCTCGCCGTGGCCGGCTGCACCGGCGACGAGGGCGAACCGGTCGACACGTCGACCGGCTCAGCCGCCAGCAACGAGACAACCGAGGCGGACGAGGCGACCGGCCCGGGAGGCACCATCACGCTGGCCGGGGTGCAGCAGACCCACCCGAGCGGTTCGACCGTCGCCGTGACGGCGATCACGGTCGACGACGCCGGCCACATCCTGATCGATGCCGAGGCGCTCGTCGCCGGCGAGCGGCACGCCTATCTCAACAGCTACCGCATCGTCCTGGTCGACGACCTCGGCAACGTCTACGAGTTCGTCGACCCGGTCGCGAACGCCAACATCGACATTGCGCAGGACCACGAAGCGGACCTGACGTTGGCCTTCGTCGGCCCGATCGACCCTGGTGCGACGCGCGTGTCGCTGGGCATCAACGCCAACTACGACGGCACCTTGCGCTCTCCGGACGAGGAGTACGCGAACACCCTCACCCCGGTCTTCACGTTCGAGGGCCTGCCCCTGCCGGGCGTCGGCCTCGACGACGAGGCAGCCGGCCCCGACGACGAGGTCGGGCTGGTGCTCCCAGAGGCGGCGACCGACGTGACGGGCGTCGTCCACGAAGGCCCGGCGCAGGTACGGGTCGAGGTGACCCGTATCAAGGTCGAGCCGTCACTCGTCACGGTCACGGTCTCGGCCCACAACACCGGCGACCGCGAGAAGACCCTGATCCAGCGGCCGCCGGAGTTGCGGGCGGAACTCGATGGCGAGTCGTTGGGGGACCGCAACCCGTTCGAGTTCGTCGGGCTCACGACCGCGGACGGCGAGGTCGACCGACTCACGCTCGGCCCTGGTGACGAGGCCTTCGGGGAGTTCGCCTTCCGCGGCGTCGTACCACCGGAGGCGACGGGGCTGCGGCTCGGCTTCCAGGTCCTGCTGGTCGAACTCGATCGGGGCGCCCCGAGCACGGAGGAGAACCAGTTCGGCAGCCCGGCCGTGGTGTTCAGAGGTCTGCCACTGCCCGAGAAGGCGGCCGAGGTCTCCGGCGACGGCGATGCGGGCGGCAACGGCGACGGGGAGGACCGGTGATGCGGATGCGACGGCGTGGCGTAACGCTGCTCGCCGGTGGCGCGGTCGTGCTTGCGGCCTGCAGCGGCGGCGGCGACCCCGAGGATCCCCCGACCGAGGCCACCGAGACCGAGTCCGGGGAAGCGACCGACGCTGAGTCCGAGGACGACGAGGAGGAGCGCGAGGAGGCGGCGCCGCCGGTGTCGACGGTGACCACCCGCCCGGTCGACGCGCCCGCCAGCGATGTCGAGATCCGGGTGGCCGAGATCATCGTGGAGTTCGACGGCGAGGTCACCGACCAGGGCACCGTGCTCACCCTCGAGGAACCGATCCTGTTCGACTTCGACTCCGCGGACCTGAAGTCCTCCGCAGCCGGGCCGCTCGACGACATCGCGGAGGTCCTCGCCTTCTACGGTGACGCACCCGTCGAGATCGTTGGTCACACCGACGACCAGGGCAGCGCCGACTACAACCTCGACTTGTCCCGGCGTCGCGCCGCCGCGGTGTTCGACGCCCTGCGCGAACGCGGCATCGACGAGGCTCGCATGAGCTCCGAAGGGCGCGGGTTCGACGACCCGGTCACCTCCAACGACACCGAGGAAGGCCGCGCCCAGAACCGCCGCGTCGAGGTCCTCATCGTCGGCGTCGAGCCCCCCGACCCGGAGAACTGACGATGTACCGCCGGAGAACTGGCATGCACCGCCGCGGACTGCTCCGGCGGGGGGAGGACGGCGCCCTCTCCCCCGGCTTCCTGCTGTTCATCGTCGCGGCCGCGGTCGGCTCGCTGTTTCTGGTGCAGTTCGCCCACGCCCACGTGTTGCGGACCGAGGCGCACACCGCCGCCGACGCGGCGGCGCTCGCCGGCGCCCGCAGCCTGCGCGACCAGATGATCGCGAGCCTTGCGATGGCGCCGCCGCTGGGCGGCGGGATGCCGGTCCTCGACGAGGCGATGATGCACGCCCAGGCGGCCTCGTACGCCGCCCGCAACGACGCGGTGCTCCTTCCGTCGTCGGGACGGGCCGGGATGTGCCGGTACCGGGCCGAGGTCCGCGGCACCAACAACGTCATGTCTGGCCCCTCCGCCGAACTGCAGCAGGGCCGGCCCGAGGCCGCCGCCGCGGCCGAGGTCCAACTGCCGCAGTTGACCGGCTTCGGCCTGAGCTTCGCCTGCACGCCTGCCTTCTCCGGCGGCCTGAACATCATCGACCTCGACCGGGTCAAGGACCTCGTACCCGGCTACCCGAGTCTTGGGTCGCCCGAACCGCCCCCCGACCTCGAGGATCCGCCGGACCCCGCCGACTACGACGACCCCGCCGACTACGACCAGGCCTACGAGGAGTGGCAGGACGCCGTCGAGGAGGCCATGGAGCAGCAAGAACAGGCTGCCCAGCAGGCATACGAGGCGGCGCGGCAGATCTGGTACGGCAAGGTCGTCGACCACGCAAGGGGGCTGCTCACCAACGGCAGCGAGATCCGCCTCGTCGCCCCCTGAGCAGCGCCCGCGACGTCGACGTCCTAGTGCAGTCCGAGGATGGTCACGAGGGCACCCGCGGCGGGGAAGGCCGGAGCAGTCCTGGTACGTGCCACGCGCACGCCGCACCCGCGATCACCGGGCGACACCCGCTGCCTCCATGGCGGCGATGATGGCGTCGAGGTAATCGCTGTAGAACTGCTCGACGCGTCGGACATGCACCGTCGCGCAGTTCTCGCAGACATGGGCCGGGGCGCTCACCTCGACCGGGCCGGTGTGGCCGCCTGGCACCTCCAACGGCTGCGGCGACCACGCCTCTGGTTCAGTGGGCAGGCCGGTTCCGCAGCCGACGCAGGCAAGGTCGCGGCGGGGGAGTCTGTGCACGTCGAGTTGCACCTCGGCGGTGTGCATCCAGTCGACCGTGGCGTCCGGATCGGCGAGCCGCAGCGCGCCGGACTCGCGTCGCGACACTGCGACGTCGTGGAGTACGACCTCGACGTCATCGAACCGACCGCGGAGGTCCATTCGAAGGCGTTCTACCTCCGGATCACGCTTCCGCCGTCCGAACACGCGCTATCCGATCAACTGAGAGCATCGCCGTCACTGCGTCGATACCGCTCGTCACCGCGGAACGTCTCGGGCGCGATGTCGACGAACATCGCCGCCCAAAGCACCACCGGCGGGTAGATCAGCAGCGCCGCGAGCGGTTCCACGGTCGCCTCTGCAGGCAGCGCTGCAGCCACGAAGCCGGCGACTGCCCAACCGACGAGCACCAGGGCGCCGCGGAACCGTCGCGTGCGAGAGGCGATCAGGGCCACGACGAGCCCGACCGCAACAGCGACGCCCACCGGGAGCACGACCTGCGCCCAGGTGGCATCGGCAGTGACCAACGCCACGACGGCAGCGAGGACGAACAGGGCGGGCACGACGTGCGCCCCCGGGCCGGCATCGCGGCGGTTCACTGCCATGTCGGTACTCCTAGCACTTCGCGCATTGGACCTGGCCTCGCTCATACGCCGATTGTCCCAGACCCGAGACGAGTCCCCACGCAGCCCCGGCGTACTCGCCTTCGCGGAGCGCGCGCCAGTTGCGGGTGTTCGACCCGATGTTGCTCCAGTTCCGCGGTGCGGCGACTCGTCCCTGCGCGAGCGTGTTCATGCCATGCGGCGTCGTGATGTACCCGGCTCGGCCGAGGCCACCGACGAACGCGCGACCGGCCATGCCGCCGCCTGCACCCCACGCCATGTCCGACGCCGAGGCGAACCCGTCGCCGCGGGAGAGGGAGGCGGCCTGGGTGCCGGCGGCGCCGCCGGTGGCGGTGATGCCGTATGCCATCGTGGTCGCCGCACGGCCCGTCGAGGACAGCCTGAACCCCGCCCGCGCCGCGCTGCCGGCTGCCGGACCCGCCATGGCCCCGACGCCACCGGCGATGGCGCCACCGAGCGCCTCGCTGCCGACCCGGCCCCAGTCGAGGTCACCGGGGCTGCGCTTCCCCTCGACGACGACCTGCCGACCGATCTCGACGGCGCCACCGACCGCGCCCCCCACCGCGGCACCGACCGCGGCGACGACGCACCACGGGCACGCCCCCGAGGGGTCGGTGAACATCGTGGGCGCGTTGAAGCCGTAGTGGTAGGGCGTGATGTAGGGATCGAGCGCCGACTGTGGTGCCGGGTCGAGCACCGTGAACTGCCCGACGCCCGGGTCGTAGTCGCGCAGGCGCATGTGCACCAGGCCGGTGACCGGGTCGTGGTACTGCCCGGCGAAGCCCAGCGCGAGGGTCACCTCGTCCGCGTCGACGCGACGGTCGCCGTAGGGGTCGTAGGTCGGCGCACCGACCCGCCGACCGTCCGTGTCGGCGACCGCGACGACGCTGCCGAGCCGGTCGGTGTGCACCGACGCCGGGTCGCCTGCGGAGGTGGTGACGCCGAACAGGCCGCCGGCGGGGCCGGTCAGGTACTGCTCGCCGGTGTCGTCGCCGGTGACGCCCAGCAGGGGATAGTTGCCCACACCGAGATCCCACAGGAAGTCGGTCGTCCCGCCCTCGCCGACGGCCTGCCGGCGGACGCCGGCACCGTCGTAGCGGTAGTCGAGGCGGGCGCCGTCCGAGGTCTCGACGGCGTCGACCCGTCCGAGCGGGCCGTACGCGAGGCGCAGGTCGCCGGCCCGGATGCGGTTGCCCGCCTCGTCGTAGGCGTACTCGACCACGCCGGCCGGACCTTCGGCCGCGAGGAGGCGGTCGCCCTGGTCGTAGCGGTAGGTGGTCGTGCCATCGGGGCTGTCGACCGCCGTCCGGCGCCCGGCGGCGTCGTAGCGGTACTCGAACCGCTCGAGTTCCTCCCCCGTGCCGCGCGCAACCGTGGTGACGGCGACGAGACGGGCCTGCTCGTCGTAGCGGAAGCGGGTGTCGTCGGTGAGTGTCTGGTGGCGGACCTGCAGCCCTGCCTGGTCGTAGCGGTAGACGTGCGCGTCGATCGTGTGGCCCTCGGCGTCGCGAGTGAGCGCCCGCACCGGACGGGAGGCGCCGTCGTAGGCGATCCTCGTCGTGACGCCGTTCGACCAGCGGCGTTCCACGACGCGGCCCTGGTCGTCGTGGACCTGCTCGACCTGCAGGTCGTCGGCGACCACCGCGGTGTTGAACCCGTCGGCGTCGTAGCCGAACGCGACCTCGTCCGTCCCGGCGACCGCCCGGCGCGTCACACGCCCGGCCGCGTCGAACTCGTAGCGGTGTGTGGTCTGTCCGTCGGTGGCGATCCGCGCCAGGCGGCCGAGGTCGTCGTAGTCGTAGGTGTGCTCGCCGAAGGCGTCACGCATGCCGACCAGTCGGCCGGCACGGTCGTAGTCGAAGTCGACCTCGGTGCCGTCGGGCATGCGGATCGCCTCGGCGAGCCCGAGGGGGTTGTGCTCGATCGCCGTGACGTCGCCGGTCGGCTCGGAGACCTCGACGAGGTTTCCCGCGCCGTCGTAGCGGTAGCGCCAGGTGCCACCGTTGGGGCCGAGCACCTCGGTGAGGTTGCCCGCCGCGTCGTAGGTGAAACCGGTACGGGCCCCTGTCGGAGCGAGGCGGCTGACCAGCCGGCCGCCCTCCCACTCGTAGACGGTCTCGGCACCGTCCGCACCGACGACGCGGGTCAGTTCGCCGGCGGCGCTGTAGGCGTAACGGGTCTGCGGCCCGTCAGGGCGTGACGCGGTGAGCAGCCGCCCGACTGCGTCGTATTCATAGGTCACGACCGCACCGAGCGGGTCGGTCTGGCTCACCACCCGGCCCTGACCGTCGTAGGTCCAGTTCCAGGCGGTCGCGTTGCCGGAGGCGTCGACGGCCCGGGCCTCGACCACGTTGCCGGCGCCGTCGTAGCTGTACTCCTTCACACGCCCTTCGGGCGACGTCTCGCGCACGACCTGGCCGAGCGAGTCGTAGCTGAAGCGCCACTCGGAGCCGTCCGGGAGCATCACCGTGGTCGGCAGCCCGGGGTCGCCGTCGTAGCGCAGCAGGGTCTCGGTGTCGTCGCTGGCCCGGACGACGATCAACTGCCCCTGCGTGTCGTAGTCGAACTCGGTGGTCCCGTCCGGACCGGTCGTCCGCACGAGGTTGCCGCCCGCGTCGTACGCCATGCGCGTCGGCGCGTCGAACGGTGCCGGCGGCGTCGCGCTGGACAGCCGGCCGAAGCGGTCGTAGCCGTAGGTGGTCCGGTTCCCCTTCGGGTCCGTGACACCGACGAGGTTGAGGTCGTCGTCGTAGCTGAACGACGTGAGGTTGCCGAGGCCGTCCTCGATCTCGCGCAGGAGTCGGCCGCGGTAGCGGTAGATCCGCTCCTCGCCGGCCGGGCCCGTCACCGTCGTGGTCTGTGCAGTGCCGTCCACCTCGTAGGTCAGTGCCCACGCGCGACGACCACCCTCGACCTGGGCGACGACCCGCCCCCGGGAGTCGTACTCGCTGACGACCATGGTGTCGCCGTTGGCGTCGACGACCTGGTCGAGGCGGCCGGCGACGTCGTAGCCGTACGTGAAGCTGGCGCCGTCGGCGTCGGTCGCACTGGTGAGCAGACCGTTGCCGTCGTAGGTGAAGATGACGCTGCGGTCGTCGGGCGTGGCCACCTCGACCAGGCGCTGCCCGTCGTAGACGAAGCGGAGCAGACGGCCGCTGTCGTTGGTCACCTGCGAAATGCGGTTGCCGTCCCGTTCGACCTGCAGTGCGCGGCCGAGACGGTCCTCGACCCGGACGAGACGGCCCTGCTGGTCGAAGCTCAGCGTGGTCCCGTCGAGGCGTCGCGCCTGCCAGCCGGTGCCGGTGCGGCGAAGGTCGGTACGGGCGCCGGGCAACGCCTCGAGGCCGTCGTCCGTGCGGGCGTAGACGGTGCGGGCGCCGTCCTCACCTACGAGCACGACCGAGTCGCTCGACTCGACGACGCGGGCTTCGAAGCCGTGCTGCCAACCCTTGCCGAGGTCGCCGACGGCCTCGTCGGTGGACAGGTAGGTGCGTGTGAACGCGAGCGCCGGACCGCGGCCGGGTACGACGAGGTCGGTTGCGGTCTCGGTGAAGGCACCCGTGAGGGTGTTGACGGGGTCGGCGTCCTGGGTGGAGCTGTTGTTCGCGTCCTGACCCCCGCCGCCACCTGGTTCGTGCGGTGACTCGCGCCCATCACCCGACCCGTCACCGCCGCCGGACCCGTCACCGCCGCCGGACCCGTCACCGCCGCCGGACCCGTCACCACCACCGGACCCGTCACCGCCACCGGACCCGTCACCGCCCGACCCGTCGCCACCCGATCCGTCACCGGACCCGTCGCTGTCGCCCGCGCCATCGTTGTCGCCCGCGAGCGTCCCGCCGTCGCCATCGCCACCCGAGCCACCGTCGGTGCCGCCCCCCGGACCGTCACCGCTACCCGAACCGTCACCGCTGCCACCGCCGGAACCATCGCCGGCGTCGCCACCGTCACCGGTGCCACCCGAGCCGCCGCCCCCCGAGCCGCCGTCGCCACCCGAGCCGCCGCCCCCCGAGCCGCCGTCGCCACCAGAGCCGTCACCACCCGAACCGTCACCACCCGAACCGTCACCGGTGCCGCCCCCCGAACCGTCACCGGTGCCGCCCCCCGAACCGTCACCGCCGCCCGGGCCCTCGCAGGCCGTGCTGAACAGGCAGTCGGCCGCGACCTGGGCCTCCTCCTCGACGCGCTCGGGAACCGCTGCGGCGAAGATGGCCGCGACGAGCGCCGCGACGACGACGAGGATGGCGACCTGCTCGGCGGAGATCGCGCCACCCTCGGCGCGAGCCCGGTACAAGCGGTCGTGGAGCCACATCGTCGTCGTCCCCTCGGGCACCACGACGGCGGACAGGCGGCACCCGAGCCAGAGTCTGCTGCAGGTTCGGTCGGGCAGAAAGGGCCCGGGGGCCCTGCTTCCGGTCGGTTTCGTGGCGAGGGCCCGGGCCCCCCTCGTCAGCCGGCGACGGAGCCGCCGAGCGGTTGCCCGTCGACGCGGGTCACCGCGCAGACGAACTGCCGGTTCCCGCTGCTCCAGGATGCCTCGTCCGGATGGTGGAACCACAGGTCGTAGTCGGATGTCACGAGTTCGACGCCCGTGTACTCCTCGACCGCCATCGAACAGCGGTCGAATGCCAGAGACGACAGTGCCTCGCGGCCGGGAAAGGCACCTTCGTCGGCGAGGTCGCTGACCGCGACGAGTTCGTAGACAGCCTCGGCGCAGTCGACCGTTGGCGTGCTGTCCACCTGGCGCGGCGGGTCGACGAAGCAGTCGCCGGCCTGCGGTCCGGGGTCCTCGGTGGAACAGCCCGCGAGGGCGAGCAGGAGGATCCCGATCGACGTCGTTCGTCCCCGCACCAGCCCCTCCGTCCCACGGTTCCGGACCCGGAGGCTAGCGACGGCCTGCAGCGGGGCGCCGACATGCTCCGGGCACGCCCGGATGCAGGCATTCGGTCGGGTCGTGACCGACGCTGCGGCGCTACCGTCGACCTCTCGCCGCACGCACCCACCGGAGGCTGCCGTGGACCCCAAGATGATCATCGCCGCCGTCCCGTGGCTGCGCCGCGCCTGGAAGCTGCTGCCCGTACCGCTACGCCTCCCCGTCTTCGGCGTGGCCGCCGCCGTCGGGATCTTCTATGCCGTCACCGGCCGGGACGAACTCAGAAACGCCATCCGCGAGATGCGCGAGGGCGACAGCGCGAACACGATCGACCAGCGGAGCGGAGCCCAGCGCAGCGTGCGCTGACCTCATCGACCTCGTCGGCGCATGCGACAGGGCCACCCGGCGACGGGTGGCCCTGTGCCGTACAGCCGATGGTGTGCGAGCGAGGAGGCAAGCAGCACGACCGACGGTCGCGGTCAATCGCGACGGATCTGTTCGGCCTTCGCGTCGGCGGCGTCGGCGCGCTTCTCGGCGGCCTCTTCCTCGAGACGCTCGGCCTCGTTCTGCTTCTGGCCGCTCTTCTGCTGGGCCTCGCCCTCGCGTTCGAGGTTCTCGTCACCGGTCGCGCGCCCGGCAGCTTCCTTGGCGACGCCCTTGACCTTGTCACCCATTGAGTCACTCATGGCGCTCTCCTTGGTGGCGTGCGGTGGGGTGCATCGACCGGGACTCGGTCCGTACCGTCGTGGTTCGGACCGCCCCCCGTGGGCGCCCGGCTCGATGTCGTGACCGACTCAACCGCACCAGCACCCACCGGGCCACGACCGCGGTGCCGTCGTTCGGGGGGGCGGGCCGGGGCCATCCCGGTCGTGCGTCCAGGTTCCCCTGTACCGACGGGCCCCATCGACCGGCCGCAGCAGCCGACGTGGCAGCATGGGCACTCCAGTCGCTGATGGAGCCTCGATGCCGAGCAGCCACCCCGAACCTCCGACGGATCTCGACCGCGCCCTCGAGATCGCACCGCGCGACTGGGCGCCGCGGCACGTCTACCACCTGCTTACCGGCCTGGTGATCCCCCGGCCGATCGCCTGGGTGTCGACCTACGGCGAGGATGGCGTGCGCAACGTGGCGCCGCACAGCTACTTCAACGTCGTCGCCCATGATCCGCCGCACGTCGTGTTCTCCTCGTCGGGCGAGAAGGACACGCTGCGCAACGTCCGCGCCCGGGGCGCGTTCGTCGTCAACATCGTGACGATGGACCTCGTCGAGGCGATGAACGTCACGGCCGCCGACTTCCCTCCCGCCGAGGACGAGTTCACCTGGGCCGGCCTCGAGGCCACCGACGCCGTCGTGGTCGACGCGCCACGGGTTGCGCGGGCACGGGCGCACCTCGAATGCCGATTCGTGCAGGAAGTCCCCGCCGGCAACGGCACGATCGTCGTCGGTGAGGTCGTCCACCTGCACGTCGATCCATCCGTCTGGCACCAGGGCCGCGTCGACCCGGCGTTGCTCGACCCCGTGTGCCGCCTCGGAGGCAGCGCGTACGCCGGTCTCGGGCAGGTCTTCCGCCTCGCACGGCCGACCTGGCGCGACCTGTCGTCGGCACGGCACGACGTGCCAGGGCCGGCGCCGTCCTAACCCACGTCGTCGGGTGCGTCGTCGCCGTCGGCGCCCTCGGCCCACTCGGACCACCGCGCGCCTTCCTCGAGGTCGTCGTCGGGTGCCTCGCCGACGACCTGCTCGAGCAGGGCCGTGTCATCGCTGAACTCAACGACACCGACCCGGCCGTCACGCACGTCGTCGACGTGCACGACCGCCAGCCGCCACCACGTCGTGCCGTCGTGCTCCCACAACACACCGACGTCCATGTCGTCGACCGCCCCGCGGGTCAGGCACGCGCTGGGACGCCGCGTCCACAGATCCTCGAGTGCGGTCGACAGGTTGTCCCGGTCGCCGCCAAGCAGGCCGGGGGCCTCGCCATCGGCCGCCACCGTGTCGAGCAACGCATCGAGGTCACGGGCGTTGAACGCATCGGCCAGCGCATCGAGGGCATCGGCCGCGTCGTCGTCGCGGACGCCCACCTCGAGGTCGTCCTCGGGCAGCCCGCCGTCGGGATCGTCGAGATGGAACCCGTAGTCGTCGGCACCGACGCTGCCAGGCAACGTCGCGTCGGGCTCGTCCCCGCCACGGTCACCGTCGATGCGATCGAGCTTGGCCTCGGCTCCCGCCGCCAGTCGGTCGACCTCGGACACGAGCGGATCCTTTGCGTCGGCTGTCCTGCGCACTCTGCCGCGTGTCGGACCGCACGACAACCGGCCGCGACCTGCCCGACCGAACCGGCGAGGGGGTCGACGCGCCGGCCCTCGACCGCTTGGCTAAGGGGCGAATGGCCCGCCGGTCGATGACCGACGCCCCGGACACGGGCCGCCGGCACCGCCTACAACCATGTCCGACACGCGCGTGCCGGACCCGGCACGCTCTCTCCCGTGCTTTCCGATCGACGAATGAGGCCGCTTCCATGGAGCCGCACGACCACGTACTGCCCGACGGCACGACCGTCCGGATCCGCCAGATCACCCCGGACGACAAGCGGCTGCTGCTGGCGATGTGGGCCCGCACGTCGACCGAGTCGCGCCGAGCCCGATTCATGGGCACGTTCAACCTCGACGAGTCGAACGTGGCGCGGTTCACCGACCTCGACCCCAAGATGCAGTACGCCCTGGTCGCGACGCGGGGACGCGGCGACAACGAGCAGATGATCGGCGTCGCTCGCTACGAACGCGACCCGGACCGGATGAACACGGCCGAGTTCGCTGCACTCATCGAGGATGCCCACCAGGGCCGCGGGGTCGGCACGGCGCTGGTCCGCGAGTTGGCGCTGGCGGCGGCCGACCATGGCATCACCCAGTTGACCGGCGACATCCTCTCCGACAACACCCGCATGCTCAACCTGGTGCGGGAACTCGGCCTGGAGTACCACTCGGACCGCGACTCGGGCGGGGTCGTGCGCAGCGACCTCGAGGTGTCGATCTCCGAATCGTTCCTCGGCGTCGTCGCCGAGTCCGAGCGCGAGGCCGCCGAGGCGGGCCTCCGTCGCTTCTTCCGGCCCGAGAAGGTCGCGGTCGTCGGTGCGTCGCGCAACAAGCTCTCGATCGGCGGCCTGGTCTTCGACAACATCCTCGAAGGCGGATTCACCGGCGTGGTCTACCCGGTCAACCCCAACAGCCCGTACGTGCAGGGCGTCGCGGCCTACCCCACCCTCGCGGACTGCCCCGAGGTCCCCGACCTGGTGTTCGTGTGCGTGCCCTCGCGCTACGTCAACGACATCGTCGACGAGGCCGGCGAACTGGGGGTGATGGCCGTGTGCGTGATCTCGGCCGGGTTCGCCGAGGTCGACGAGGCCGGCGAGGCACTGCAGGCCGACCTGATGGAGCGGGCGCGCGGGTACGGCCTCCGCATCATCGGCCCGAACTGCATGGGCCTGCTCAACGGCAACAGCGACTTCCGCATGAACGGCACGTTCAGCCAGACGTTCCCGGAGCCGGGCCGGATCTCGATGTCGTCGCAGTCGGGCGCGCTGGGCCTCGCCGTGCTCGAGCACGTCAACGACCTCGGCCTGGGCATCTCGACGTTCGTGTCGGTGGGCAACAAGGCCGACATCTCCGGCAACGACCTGCTGCAGTACTGGGAGCAGGACGCCGACACCGACGTGATCCTGATGTAC